>Ga0247844_1002928_pt1 | contig 26428 bp, 30 predicted proteins | sample LaCtaG_FD_192421 | JGI IMG/M metagenome (GOLD analysis project Ga0247844, IMG submission 192421) | Freshwater microbial communities from meromictic Lake La Cruz, Castile-La Mancha, Spain - LaCruzMarch201714.5m_1 | ecosystem: Environmental > Aquatic > Freshwater > Lake | place: Spain: Castile-La...
CATGTTATCCTGGTTTTCTTGCCATTACCATCTATCGTATTGCACACTTTTTCTATCAAAAGGGAGTTCCCCTCATTCCAAGGCTCTTTTCAGAATATGCCCATGAAAAAACGGGCATTGATATCCATCCTGGTGCTGAAATAGGTAGCTCATTTTCTATCGACCACGGTACGGGCATTGTTATTGGAGAGACGACCCATATTGGGGACTTCGTTAAAATTTATCAAGGGGTTACTCTAGGTGCACTCGCCCCAGAGAAAAATGTAAAAGAGGATAAGAGGCATCCCACCATTGAACACGGTTGTATCATCTATTCAAATGCTACCATTCTTGGAGGAAAAACTGTTATCGGGGAAAACTCTATCATTGGTGGTAACAGTTGGATTATTGAATCTGTCCCCCCTGAGACACTCGTATACCATAGTCACACTATGAAAAAAAGGAGCTTAAACATATGAAAACAGAAAGTATACTCACATTAATCGGAAATACACCTCTCTTGAACATCTCTTCACTATTTAATAAAGCCGTAGAAAAAAACATCGCCGTGTGGGTTAAACTTGAACGTCAAAATCCTGCTGGCTCTATCAAAGATAGAATTGCCCTAGCTATGATTGAAAAAGCTGAAAAGGAGGGGCTAATCACTCGAGATACAGAGATTATAGAGCCTACAAGTGGCAATACTGGAATCGGCTTAGCCCTTGTATGCGCTGCTAAAGGCTACTCCCTTACACTCGTTATGCCTGAGACAATGTCTATCGAACGTAGAAAAGTCATGGCACTCTATGGTGCTAAAATTGAGCTTTCCCCAGGTGCTACAGGTATGAAAGGGGCCATCGAGCTAGCTAACCGTTTAAAATCTGAAAAGAGCAACGCCTTTATTCCTATGCAGTTTGAAAATATGGCCAATCCACACTCGCACTATACAACAACAGCCTTAGAAATTTTAAGCGACCTTCCCCATATCGACTATATGGTGTGTGGCGTTGGTACAGGGGGACATATTTCAGGTGTGGGTAGACTGCTTAAAGAGAGGCTTTCTCATCTCAAAATATTTGCTGTTGAACCTGCAAACTCTGCTGTACTTTCAGGCAGACCTAGTGGGCCTCATAAACTTCAGGGAATCGGTGCGGGCTTTGTTCCATCAACCCTTAACCCTGATGTGATTGACACCATTATTACCATTTCAAATGAAGAGGCTTTCTTTTTTTTCAAAGAGTCACCAAAGAGAACGGGACTTTCCATTGGAATTTCCACTGGGGCTAATCTGGCTGCCATTGAAAAAATCCTGGATACATTAGAAGCAAATACCACACTTCTAACCTTTTGCTATGACTCGGCAGATAAATATTTTTCTATATTTGAATAAATTGGATTTTTACTGCACATATTGTATTAAAGAGAAACATTTTAATTTCTAAATTCTTAAATTTAGTATTAGAATATTCTATTTTAAAAAAATGAAAGGAGAAGTATGATATTAGCTACATAAATATCATATAACAATTATGGATTTATTCAATATGAAGTGTTTTTATTATGTAGTCAAACACAATAGTTTTACAATCGCTTCTGAAGAACTCTTCTTAGCTCGAACTGCAATTTCAAAAAGAGTGCATGATTTTGAGAATGAGTTTGACTATGAATTAATCATTAGGCATAACAATACCTTTGCTTTAACGGATTATGGAAAAGTCATATTTGAAAAAGTTGAGAAAATTATTCATTCACTTGAAACTTTTGAACTAAGAACAAAATATAACCGAAAGCTACAAATTGGAATATCTGGATTATATGTAACATGGTCGGAAGCAATCGTATTAGAAATTTTTAAAGAAACTTTTTGGAATATACAATTTGTATATGGAGATTTTGAGTTTCTCTCAAGTCAACTACTTGAAGGCTACATTGATGGAATTTTTTGTGGAAATAGAATTCCAAATACAAGATTTGAAAGTTTAAAAATATCAAAACATCAATTTTTGCTATGTTGTTTACCTAAATGGGATATCAATTTACCCTATAATGTTTTTATTTATAACTCATTTTCTTTACGTAAGCAAAAAGTTTTAGATTTCTTAGAGCAGTTTCCTCTCTCCCCTAAAAATCTCTTTTATATTGAAAACGCGATTTTAGACCCTTTGAATGAAATTAATTATAAAAATGATTTGATAGTCGTTTTAGATGAACTTGTTCAATCTAAAATAAATAATGAAGAACTGAAAATACTTGGAACTATAGACAGTTTTGAATCTCAATTTTTATTTTTAAAACAAAATAGATATTTATGCAACCACATTACAAAATATAAACGTGCAAGGGGGGACGATGAATTGGAATAATGGTATGTATTTTTATGAAGTCATTACACAACACTCTTTATCAAAAGCTTCAATCAAATTGAGCATATCTCAAAGTGGTCTGTCAAATAAAATAAAACAATTTGAATCTGATTTAGGAGAGAAACTATTTATTAAAAATATAGCCTCTCTCTCCTTAACCCCCTTCGGTAAAGAGTGTTATGACCTTATTAAAAGTACAGTTTCTCAAATAGAAGAATTAAAAACTATTTTAATTTTTCAAAATAGTCTAAAATTAGGAATCAACACTGTTTCTATTTCTTGGGTTCAAGAATTGGCATTAAAAATTTTTGGCAACGAATATATTGATATTACTTTTCAATATGGTGATTGGCAGCACTGTTTAAGACTGCTCGAATTAAAGGCGATTGATGGTATTATAAGTACTACAGACGAATTAAAAGAATATTGCAACTATTTCCCTATTAAAAAAAGTAAGTATCTATTTTTCACTAAAAAACAGTGGGATAAAAATAAGAAATATTCTCTTATTTTGGCAAACAATACACCTATTAATCAAAATAAAATTGATGAAATTCTAAATAAAAACAGTTTAACTCCTGAAAAAATTATTTTTAAGAAAAAAAATCAGATAAATCTGATGAGTGAAATTGATGATAACAATATTCTTGTGGTCATTGATGAAGTTGTTAAAAGGAAATATAAGAACGAAGAGATAAGTGTATTTGGAGAGGATGATCTCACTTTATATTATTTATATCAAGATAGTATCGATCAACGCATCAAACAATGTATAAATACTATTCACTTATAGATTTTTTTCAATAATTGACTTGAAATTCATAAACAATGAGGCAGATCTACACCGATCTGCCTCATTACTTTATTCTATCATTTCAAATTATTTCATATCATTCAACGCCATTTAAAAAATCAATTAGAATAGTTTTTTTAGAAGCCCTAGAGGAGAAGAAGTTAAGCTGGGGTTATCTCCTCCATTTGTAATTGTAATAGTCATATGAGTATCATCTGTGCAATCTAAAACAGCTCCGACTTTATTTGTACATTCTCCATTTGTATTTTCCAAAGTTGTATTTCCATTAGGGTCTGATAAAATTGTGCCGTTGTCTAAACGATTCCATGAAATAAGTTCTGATCCTCCTCCATGAGCATCTCCCCAAAAGGCATGATATTTAAATTCGACTTTTGCATGATTTGAAATAGATACTTCTCCATAAGCAGTTACTGTGCGGGTATGACCCTGATCATAATGATTATCAACACTCTGAGTAAGAACCCTTTCAGTATAAGGCTCAACTAAAACGGCTTCTACAGATTTTGAACCACCAACTCCATTTGAGAAATACATATAATCATGTGAGGAAATCCATGATTCAGAAGCCGTAATCCCTTGTGATGTGTTATTAACTACATAAACATAGTTTGTGTGTGAAGCAGCAAATGCTGTTGCTGACCCTGCTGCCATAAGTCCTAGTGTAACTGCGATTAAAAATAGTTTGTTATTCATTTTCATTTGTTTACCGTCCTTTTTTATCATCATCTATATGTTTAATTATATAACTTTAAATTCGTTTTGTCGCGTAGCCATTCCTATTAACTCCGTCGTATTATTTGTTCTTCTTTTTATATTCTGGATATCTTTTTGAACTTCGTACATAAAAAAAACTCTTCAAAGTGTGCTTTAACACTTTAAAGAGTTTTTCTTTGTATAATGTATGTGTTACGACTAAAACTTTAATTTCTGAAGCATTGTGGATATTTTACTCATAGGGGAATTAATCGCTGTGCATATATTTACAGTAATATTCTTATTATCAACACCATATACATGGCCACAAGGGTTTGCAATTGTTGCATTGTAAGTAGACCCTGATTCTTTATTGGCACCTTCAACAATTTCAGCAATCCCCATATTATTGAGTGCCGCTGGAGCGCTCGTTCCAATATATACTTTGTCCAAATGAGAATAATTTAAATCGTAGCTCTCTGCCTGTACGTAACAATAATCCGCCGTAACCTGAGCAACAATCATATCGGCGCTATTTCCATTATATTTAACATGAATATTTCCAGAAACACGACCATCATCATCTGCTATAACACTATTTGCACGAATAGTTATGTGACCTGTTCCACCTGGTGCAAGTGTGCAAGTTGATGAGATAATATGAATATCTCCATCCGCATGACCATCTCCCCAATTTGAAGTTACACGTATCGTTTGTGTTGAACTGTTTTGGAAATTAATATAGCTACTTCCTGCAAATGCCGTTGCTGACCCTGCAGCCATAAGTCCTAGTGTCGCTGTGATTAAAAATAGTTTGTTATTCATTTTCATTTGTTTGATATCTCCTTCATTTTAAATCAAGATTATATGTATCTGCTCAATTGCTTTTATAGTTTGTTTTGTAACCATTTCTACAAACCACACCGTATTTTTCGTTTCTTTTAATTTCCACCAATTAAGTCTGGTTATTGCCTAAAACTTAAATTTCTGAAGCATTGTAGATATCTTACCCATAGGGGAATTAGACCCTCCACCTATATTTACAGTAACGTACTTATTTCCAACACCATATACGTAACCAGTATTGTTTTCAATTTCTGCATTGGCAGTAGTCCCTGTTGATGTATTAGCACCTTGAACAATTTCATAAATTCCCATTTTATTCAGTGCCGCTGGCGCGCTCGTTCCAATATATACTTTGTCCATATGTGAAGCTTCTAAACCAAATGAACCATTCCCAGAACCACTATAAACCGCATTGACATGAGCGACAATCATATCGGCGCTATTTCCATTATATTTAACATGCACATTGGCAGAATAAGTCCCTGTTTCATTACATCCTGCATTGGCACGAATTGTTAAATGACCTGTTCCACCCGGAGCAAGTAAGCAAGTAGATGAGATGATGTGTAACTTACCCCCACCATTGCCATCGCCCCAATTTGAAGTTACATGTATCATTTGAGATGAATTATTTTGGAAATAAATATAGCTATCTCCTGCAAATGCCGTTGCTGACCCTGCTGCCATAAGTCCTAGTGTTGCTGTGATTAAAAATAGTTTGTTATTCATTTTCATTTGTTTACCGTCCTTATTTTGATTATTACTTATATATCTCATTATACAACTTTAAATCAAGTTTGTCGCGTAGCCATTCTTGTAAACTCCGTCGTATTTTTTGTCATATTTTTACATTTTGGCTATGTTATAGATAATAGTTGTTTTTCAGCTTGTCATTCCGCACATAGTTGCGGAATCTATGTTTTTTTTATTTAAATTTGTAGTTACCGGCATAAAGCCGGTATGACAATCGCTGATAATACTGAGATAATTTTAACAACTATCTTCTGTAACATAGCCTACATTTTATGACATCTATTTGAAATTGGTACTTTTAAGAATAAAAACTCTTCAAAGTGTGCTTTAACACTTTAAAGAGTTTCTTTGTTTGTATAATGTATTGTTAGGACCTAAAACTTAAATTTCTGAAGCATTGTGGATATTTTACCCATAGGGGAATTAGACCCTCCACCTATATTTACAGTAACGTACTTATTTCCAACACCATATACGTAACCAGTATTGTTTTCAATTTCTGCATTGGCAGTAGTCCCTGTTGATGTATTAGCACCTTGAACAATTTCATAAATTCCCATTTTATTCAGTGCCGCTGGCGCACTCGTTCCAATATATACTTTGTCCATATGTGAAGCTACTAAACCAATTTTACCCAATCCGCTGTTAGAATAATCCGCTTTGACATTTGCAACAATCATATCTGCACTATTTCCATTATATTTAACATGAATTTTTCCAGAAAACAATCCATTTCTAGATACTGCTTGGTCAGCACGAATTGTTATGTGACCTGTTTCACCCGGAGCCAGTAAGCAAGTTGATGTAATAATATGAATATCCCCATTCGCATGACCATCGCCCCAATTTGAAGTTACATGTATCATTTGAGATGAATTATTTTGGAAATAAATATAGCTATCTCCTGCAAATGCCGTTGCTGACCCTGCAGCCATAAGCCCTAGTGTTGCTGTAATTAAAAATAGTTTGTTATTCATTTTCATTTGTTTACCGTCCTTTTTTATCATCATCTATACACTTAATTATATAACTTTAACTCCGTTTTGTCGCGTAGCCATTCCTATTAACTCCGTCGTATTATTTGTTCATTTACCTAATATTATACTTCTTGATAATTCAAAATATAACCATAACTCCTAAAATATCAATTTAAGATTATAGTTTATGAAAAAAATTAGAGAGTTTTGATAATGAAGATGAGCTACTTTTCGTAGAAGAATTAGATACCAATTTAATATATGCAGTATGAACTGAATCTTGTGAACTAAATGGTAATTGCCCACTATCAACCATATTTTGTTGGTCATAACCCGCGTAAATGGTCATATTTGCATAAAGATAAGCAGAACCATAACTATTTTGTGAAAAATATCCCTGAGTAATATGGGTACCAACATAAGCCGTATCTCCCGCTGTATCATAATTTCCAATATAATTTGGACCATGGTGGCTACCAGTTGATGAAGTCTTTGTAGCATGGAAATGAAACTCTAAATGTGTTCTTGGTTGTACATATCCGTCCGCTAAGTTATCTTTTTGACCTATTTTAACATCGAGCCATGCATAGTGTCCGCTTTGACCATTTGCTGCCCATACGTGTAGATCTTTTGTAGAATTGGGTTGAATGTAAAAAGAGCAAGAATTTCTAGTAAAATTATCTTCTCCTCCATCCGCCCAATGCGTTGTCAAGTATGTCTCAATAGGTGTCGTGTTGGTAACGTAAACATAGGCTCCAGAACTATCTGCTAAAGTCACCGCTGAACCAGCTGCCATTAACCCTAATGTTAACGTAATTAGAAAAAAATTGTTTTTTCGTTTCATCTCTAGTGTATCTCCTTTTGTTTAATAATCATACTTATATTATATAATGGTTATGTTGTTGTGTCGCGTATCCATTTCTGCTAACTCCGTCGTCTTTTCCATTTCATTTTATTTTTTAAATGTTACATGAATGTCATTTTTTGATTGTTGAATATCAATTCCTAACAATTCAAACTATTATCAAAATAAATAAGACCAGATGGAATAATCCATGCTGGTCTCAATTTATATCTGAATTTTTAGTGATTTGCTATTTTATGAAATAAATACACCTTTTCAATAGTTCTAAATACAATAGATATTTTTTTAAACTCTCATTAAATGGGTAGATAAAGTGTTTAATTCAATTCCTTTTTCTTTACCCACAACAACGGTTCCACCTAAATTAATCACTTTACTCCCTATCGCACAGTTTGGTTCTAGGGCAAACACCATCCCTTCTCGAAGTACCATGTCTGCACCAATACTTGGAATATCAAGTACCTGTCCATAGTTTTCAAACTCCTCTAAATGAATGCGATTATTTCCAGCCCCAATTAACCCAAAGGGAGATATCGAGTGGACCAATGGATGAACTTGTCCACACTCAATAGTATTCATTGGCTCGTTCATAGCTTCAACAACTTCTCCAAAAGTGACCCCATCACGAAGCATCGCTACTCCATTTTCATATGACTTGCGTGCAATTTTGGCTGCCACTTCAAAATCTGGATGTATTTTCCCGATGGCTATGGCAGGTTGACACTGTGACTCAAGCATTCCAAACCCTGAAAAAACTTCAGAAAGAAGAATATCACCCTCTTCTAAAATTCTTGGCTCTTCAGGTCGATATGTCCATGCTGGAGCTCCCCACCCTACATATTCAGGTCCTGAGCCCATGAGCAAGACCGAAGTAATTCCCGCATACTTTGCACTTGTAGCAACCGCCGCAGAATATACTTCACTTTCTCGAACCCCAGCTCGAGCCGTATCAAGCATCGCTTGACACATTTGCTCTCCAATATTTGCTGACCACTTATAAACTTCTAGCTCTTCTTCACTTTTCACAAAAGTCATATCCATAAACTCTCGTCCAACTGAAGTAAAAGTCGCGTGAGGTAACCCATCTTTTATCGAGTCCCATGTATTATAGGGCATCGTTCCATCAAAGTAAAAAGGTGGATAAGCCTCTAATCCTACAACACCTATGTTACATTTATCTAACCCTCTATCCTCTAATACTTGAACAACCATACTACCCATTTTACCAACATACATATTTTCGGGTTTAAGCCACCCTTGGTGTTTGTTGTATCGCTTTGCCTGTATATGATCTTCAATGACCGTTACAATGATAACAAGTGCAATAGGCTCTCCATTTTTGGGAAATATTACAATTGAACCTGGTCTATCATTAGTCAAATACGTATCAGGACTAAATGGAGCAGGAAATGACCCTTCTCGGTCTCCATACACAATTAAGCAATCTAAATTGTTATTTTCCATCAAATCATTGGCTAATTTCCATCTACGATCTCTCTCTTTTAATGAAAAAACTGGCAGTTTAGTAAAGTCTGGTTCTAACGTATTCATGAGTTATACCTCTCTTTGACCTGTAATTTTAGATTGCCCCAATGGTAATTTTGCATTTCCCGTTAATTCATCACCTTCAATAGTTCCGGTAATAACAGCCTTCATTTGTCCCATAGGCGTAGGTACTTTAGTTTTGAATTCAAATGTGGTTTCTGTAGCAGACCCTTCTAACGGTGCCGTGTGTTTATCAGTTGATAACTCCCCAGTAAGTATCCCCCCTGTAACAGATAATGTTAATGTAGCCTCACGCTTCCCCACTGGTGAATGAATAATGATATTAAATTTTCCTGTAATATTAGACATAATTTTCCTCCTAAGATATTTTTTAAATATAGTCTACCCCTAAAATCAAAGTATTATTTTTCAAAAATACTCCCCTACTTCGAAGTATAAAAACTATGCTTATATTATACACTAATCATCACATTTTTTCACGTATCAATTTTTAAAAACCGTGTCGTATTTTTACCTACTATCCTCTAATATGGAGTTTACAAATATAATAAAAAAGGCCAACTAGATTTTTCTAGCGGCCTTCTTCATTTTCTAACCATTTAATACTATTTCTACTCTTCCCTTGGTGTATAATCTGTAAATTTAGTATATTCTCCGAAAAATCTTAGAAATGTTGTTCCTGTTGAACCATTTCTCTGTTTTGCAATGATGGCTTCTGCAAGCCCTTTATGTTCGCTTTCAGGATGATAATACTCATCACGATAGAGAAATACCACCAAATCCGCATCCTGCTCAATGGCTCCAGAATCACGTAAATCCGAGAGCATTGGACGTTTATCGTTTCTACTCTCGACTCCCCTTGAAAGCTGAGAGAGTGCGATAATCGGGATAGCAAGCTCTCTTGCAAGCAGTTTAAGCCCTCTCGATATTTCCGACATCTCTTGCTGTCTGTTATCGCTATTTGAATTTCTTCCACGAATCAAACCAATATAATCTATTACAACCATATCAAGTTTGTTTTCTGCTTTTAGCCTTCTGCATATGGTTCTAATCTCCATAACAGATACATTGGGGGTATCCGCGATATAGAGAGGTGTTTCAGCAAGCCTTCCTGTTGAAATTCCAACCTTTTGCCACTCCTCTGGGTCCATAAATCCTTTTTTTATCTTTTGAAGAGGAATACGGGCATCGGCAGAGAGAAGTCTGTGAAAAATCTCTTCGTTGGCCATCTCCAAACTGAATAAGAGTACATTTTTTTTGTATTTCTGAGCTGCGTTCAATGCAACATTAAGTGAAAATGCCGTTTTTCCCATTGCCGGTCTTGCAGCGACAATCACCAAATTGGCAGGATGAAACCCACTGGTTTTTTTATCAAATTCAGAAAATCCCGTTCCAATTCCTGTAACTTCACCCTTATTAGCAAATACCTCTTGTAATTTTTGCAACTCACTATCAATCATATCTCTTAATAATGTGACATCCTTTTTATCTCGATTTTGAGCGATTTTAAATATGGTATTTTCAGCTTTATCTAAAATCTGGTCTACATCTTCTTGACTATCATATGCCTCTTCTATGATTGAAGTTCCAGCATCTATCAGTCCACGAAGAATGGATTTCTCTTTAACAATTTTAGCATAATACTCAATGTTGGCCGCAGTAGGTACAATATCCATAAATCTAAATATGCTATCTTGTCCACCGATATCAGAGAGTTTCCCCTCTTTTTCAAGCTGATTTATGATAATAAGCGGATCTACAACATCCCCTTTTTCAATGGTCATAATCATCGCTTCAAATATAATTTTATGCGCTGGTTTATAAAAATCTCGACTTCTCAATATATCCGTTATACGGTTAATCGCATCGGGTTTTAAAAATATTGCCCCAAGGATAGACTCTTCAGCTTCCATGTTATGTGGCAGTTGTTTCATCTCTCTCATATGCACCTCCTATACTACTTCTATTATACCATATTTTAAAAATAAAAAAACCGTAAGATTTACTTACGGCTCTACTCTATACACTCATTATCTCTTTTGAAGCTTCCCAATTCCTCAATAAAGAATAGAAAAAATTGTAATATTTTCATAGTGACCTCCTAAAATAGTTTCTCTATAATAGATTATGTAACTGCTTTATATTTCTTGCCAAGTATTTTAAGCCCCTTAATAGTGATATCATAAAATGCTACAATACTCCCATCTCTCTTGATATAGTCGCTCATTTTAAAGTAATGTGCTTCATCTTCGCCAATGCTTTGTAAAGTTCTAACAATATGCTTTATCTCACTCACCAATGTGCAGTGCGACATCTCTATCGATTGCGCAACTTCAAGACTCGTGTATTCCATGGATTCACTGCAATTTTGGTTTAAGTTCATCACTACCTCCTTGCTTACTTTAATAGAAGTATACCACTTATAATATTGCAAATACCTCAATATCTCCTCAAAAATTCTTCCTATTGTGACGAAATAGCACTCATTTTAAAAAAAAATATCCATCAGCTTTCGCTAATGGATACTTTAATTATTATAACCCTAACACCTCAATACTCAGTTCAGCTTTCACACCTTTAAAAAGTTTTAGCTCAGCCTTATAGTTTCCAAGACTTTTAATAGGATCAATCTCAATTTTTTTCTTATCTATATCATAATTAAGTTGCTTTTTTAACTCTTCAGAAATCTCTTTATGCGTTACTGCTCCGAAAATTTTTCCATTTTCAGCCGCTTTAATTTTAATAACAATTTTTTTTGCCTTAATCTCTTCAGCGATTTTTTTTGATTGTTCTTCTGCTCTTGCCTCTTGCTTGGCCATTTTAGCCTTTTTTTCAGCAACATTTTTCAATACCTCAGCTGTTGCTTCAACGGCTAATTTACCTTTAAAGAGAAAATTTTTCGCATACCCTTCCTTAGCCTCTATCACTTCCCCTTTTCTACCAACATTTTTTACATCTTCAAGTAGTAGTACTTTCATTCTTTCCTCCTAGAAATTTCTGCATTTTTATATATAAAATGTGTTATCGCAATGGCTATAATCAGCCCTGCAACAACATCGGATGTCCAATGATTTAACGTTGCAACACGACAATACATAACTAAACCAATAACAAACCATAAAATAGCTCTTATAATACGTTGCTTATAGGCAAATATTAATGGTAGTACGATTGCCGCCACCCTTAATGTATGGTCAGATGGCATACTTAAATATTTATTGACATGGTGACTCATTAAATGTGTATACTGAAAAAAATCATAGGGATTTAAATCAACATACGGACGTGTTCTTAATATGATGAGCTTTAAAATGCCACCCACAACAAGTACCGTTACAAAAGCAAGCGTCGAAACGCGAATACTCTCATGAAACTTTGAGTGTTGGTTCTTGATAAAACTAACGCTATACAAGATAATAAGCAGAACCATAAGTGGCATGGTTGTAGCTAAATCAGAGATTAAAATTGACCATTTAGCATGCTCCTGCAAAGTTAACACCATGGTGATTTTAAAATCTAAAAACACGATAATTAATAATACAAAGATTATTGAAACTAAAAGTAAGATCAACTTCCTTTTAAACTCACTTACAAGTGAAGGAATTAAGTTTTTCTTGTGCTTAATGCTCATCAAATGCAGTTCACTTCGTAGTGCTGATAAAAATATGACAATAAACAGCAGTGATATTATCCCTTTAATTACAATCACTTTGCAATTCTCTCCTTAATGCTTTTTGAAGTAATGGCAGCATACCCAAACATCACACCTAAAATTAGAGATGTAAACACATCAGAAGTCCAATGGTAGATGCCATATACCCTAGAAAATGCAACAAATAGTGGAAGAAGTATCAAAATTTTCCCCCAAATAGATTTCCAGTAAATGAAAATAAAAGGTGCTACTGCGGCCGCCATAGTTATCGTATGACCAGAAGGAAAACTCACATAGTTAAATTTTCCAAATTGATGGTGCAACATGGCTAGATGATAGGCAAATATGTGATGTGGATCTAGTGCTACACAAGGTCTCTCCCTTGAGAAAATTCCCTTAACAATAACCACAAATATACCTGCAGCAATAGATGATGCTAAAGCACATTTTGATACCACAACAAACTTACCATCCATTTTTAACAGTGCACAAATGATGATAAACGTTGCAAGCAGTGAATAGATAAATACCCCTTGCCCCATCATATCCCCAATTTGGGTGATTTTCAATATATGAGCATTTGAATGCAGTGCAAAAGCAGTAGAAATAGGCTTATCAATAAAAGCAATGATCAAAATGATGATGATGAGCGACAGGATAACATATTTTATGTGCTTAAACTGTTTTATAAAATTTTGAACGAGAGAATTAAAATATCCCTCTTTAAAGGTGATAAAAAGTACAACAAGCGCCATAAAATACATGTAAATTGGCAGTTGTAAAAAGAGTTTATCCATGAAAACGCTCCAATCTCAATCTTTTTGCATTGGCTTTATAGGTAGCAATAGCAATAACACTTCCACATAACACACCTGTGAACACATCCGAACACCAATGGTTCAAACTGTATACACGGGCAATCATCACAATAACTGGGTATAGCCATAGCAATTTCCCAAGTAAATTTTTTCTGTAAGCATACGCAAACACCACAATGGCACTTGAGGCTACGATAGCATGTCCTGAAGGAAAACTTGAGTAGTCAAACCCTAGTAGTGCATGTGCGTGTATAGCTTGTAAAAAGTCAAAAAAATGGTATGGATTATACTCTACAAATGGTCGCTGTCTAGAAACGATGGACTTAACAATTAAAACAAATATCCCACCATAGATACAACTTGTGAATGAAATTTTACACGTTTGAAAAAATTTCGACTTATCTGATTTGAATAGTATCCCAATAACGGTAAGCGTTGCTAACATTGGATATAAAAACTTCCCATTTCCAATGGTATTTCCAATGATTTGAATAACTTCTAACGCTTTAATGTTTCGGTTTTGTTCAAAAAAGTGGCTTACAGGATAGTCTACATAAAACACTAAAATGATGATAATGACAACAAAAAGTATCATCCAAATTTTATTTTTAGAGACAATTTTAAGGGCATTTTCTGTAATTTCTCTAAAATACCCTTGTTTAGCAATGTAGATAAAAACGCAGAGTATAATAAGATAATCATAAATAGGTAGTTGCAAAAGTAAATTGTTCATAGCTCTCCTTAATCGGCTGGAATGGGTGTATTGCTATAGGTAATATCGCTCGCTCCACTTACATTAGAACATTGGATGATGTAAAGTGTTAAATTTACCCCTTGATGGTTGTAGTTGATGGTTTGCATCAATGCGAGCGTATTAAAATACTCACCTAAATCCGCCATCATATCATTGGTTCCAACAAAATAAATCGGTTGTGAACTGTTTTGTATTGTTTTAATGACATTAGGGGTTGCCCACAGGTCATACTGTGAAAAACGTGTTGGTGTTAATACGTAGACTGTTGGCCTTCCCGTCATATAATACTCAGCTTCAGAAGCATCTTGATAATTATCAGATAAAATAATAGCATTGTCAGGCACATATTGGTCAGCCGACTGCATCAGCACATTATACCCTTTGAATTTAGAAATTAACACAGGAGAATATCCTGGATAAATCAATATCACAAAGGCTATAATCGAAAACACTGCTCCAATATAACAATATACTCTTAAACGGTATTTCTCAATAAAATATCCCATAAGAATAACAATACTCAAATATGCTGGTGCTGGCCAGTTCACCTCTGAATGTTTATTCAGAGAAAATAGCATGAAAATTACAAATGTTGTGATAAATGGAATGAAGAGAAAGAGCAATTTTTCATTGTTTTTAATCTCTTTAAATCCTTTAATGATAACAAATACCATGATAATGAAAAATATTGGATTGACAGCCCCAAACTGTCCTCCTAAAAACTCCCCAAGATATGAGAGGTTAAGAGGTGCGCTCGCTGAAGCCCCATGACCTAATTGGAACGCAAATGAAGCGAAGTGGTTGCTAATATTCCATATGAGCACAGGGGAAAATACTACGATGGCTATAACCATTCCAATGTATAGACTTTTTTGCTTGAAAATCTCCCAACGTTTTAGTAAAACCACCATGATAAAAAAGCTTACTACAAGTAGTATGGCTGGGTATTTTGAGAGAAGCGCTAACCCGACAAAAAGTCCAACTAAATAGATTTTCTTCTCTTGCTTTAAAATCAAATAGTCGTAAAACATGATAAATGAAAGTGTCCAAAACAGCATCAAAGGCAAATCTGGTGTTGCAATCGCAAATCCAACTTGAACAAATGGAACAAATAAAAATACAATAATTGAAATCTCAGCAACACGGGCATTAAAAATCCGTTTTGCAAACTGATAGATATAACACGTTGTTAAAAATAAACAAATCACGCTGACTAGTCTAACTGTAAACGGCGTACTCCAAATACACGTTGTAATTTTAATCATATATGCAATCATTGGTGGTCCATCATAGTAAGATAGTTGTAAATGTCTTGACCACACCCAATAGTATGATTCGTCAGGATGCATTGGAAGTATCGTATTGTGAAATAGTGCTACTAGGGTAATTACCCAAAGAACTATTGAGGCCTTACGCGTCATTAAATTTCACCCCTTTGAATTTTTTTTCTATTTTTTCTCATCCACCACACCATTTTTAGCGCTTCGACAAAGATATTTTTGGACATTTTTGATACACCCACTTCACGGTCTTCAAAAATAATCGGAACTTCTACCACCTTATAATTAGCGAGTACTGTTCTATAAGTCAGTTCAATTTGAAATGAGTATCCGTTTGAGCGTACTTTATCCAATCCTATGCTCTCAAGCACCTCACGTTTAAAACACTTGTATCCTCCAGTTAAATCATTAAGAGGTAGGCCTAAAATTACCTTCGCATACGTACTGCCGCCCTTAGAAATGATTTTTCTGTTTAGACCCCATCCTTTTACACCACCGCCTTGAATGTAGCGACTTCCAATGGCTAAGTCTGCTCCATTTTCAAGCGCTTCAATAAATCTCGGCAAATAAATCGGATGGTGAGAAAAATCCGCATCCATCTCAAAGATGTACTCATACCCTTTTTCAAGTGCCCATTTAAAACCTGCTATATAAGCACGTCCTAACCCCTCTTTTGCCGTTCTATGCAAAAGAAATAAGTTGCCTGTATAGTGTGTTCTTTCAAGCTCTAAAACTCTATCATAGGTTTTGTCTGGTGAGTTATCATCAACCACTAATACTTGAACACCAGGTAGCTCATGAAACACGGCTTCAAGTATTCTATCAATATTGCCCATCTCATTGTAAGTTGGAATAATTATCAACGTTTTTTTCATTTTAACCTCACTATTTTTTATCCTTAAATGTAATCAATGCACTTCCAAAAAAGTTCAACAATGTAGCAACTAAAATTCCCACAATTTGAGAAATCAAGTACACTGCCTTGGTGTATCGAATATCTAGAGGAAAATCTACATGTCCCAAGATATTATGTGCAAACATATAGTCAACACAGAGTTTTAAGACAACTAAATTAACGCATAGGTTAATTAAACTAATGACAAAAAATTTCACATATTTAAGTCCAACGGATTTATGTTCCGCTTTTCCTTTAAATGTCCACTTAAAGTTGAAATAAAAATTGCTTGTCACGGCAAACAAAAATGCCACAATCGAAGCCCAAATATAGTTCATCTCAAAATGTACACAGAGTGTGTAGATAATCATGTTAATGATTGCTCCACTCGCCCCTACTATGCCAAATTTAATAAAAGTTTTTATCTGTTTAAGACCCATTCGCCCCTCTTTTCTTACTTGACTCCTTGGAAGTCAATAATTTCATATACAAAATAATCTCTTCTTATAACACCATACTCATAAATTGGAATCACTTGAATTAATTTAAAAGCTTTTGCATTATAGAGATTTTGTGGTAAATCATAGTAAAATGATTGTGTCACAAATATGCCATTTTTTCCTATTAAATTATCTGTGCTTCTCAAAAATTTATACCCATCCATTCCATTATTCAATGAATAGACATAATTATGATGTGGCAGATAGAGATTCAGTTTTCCCGCAACTTGATATCGACTTCCGCAAATAAACCACTCACCAGGATTTTGTGAATTGAGATTGGTATAGGTCGCTTCAACTTCGCTACCCACTGTTTGCCAACCATGCATATCCATTAAGACATTGCTATCGTTTGGAATATTCACAACTGGAAAGAGTGCTATAAAAATCACTATGATAAGTAAGATTGCAGGAATAATCACCGCAAAAATTTTCCAAAATTTCCCCCACTTCATGTACCTTACAAAAATTATCAGAAATGGAATATAGGCACAAATTGGCCAATTTAATTTTGTAGATGTTTTAAGTGATGCCAGTAGGAATACTAAAAAATAGAGCACTGAATAGAGTAGTATAATCTGAGCCTCTCTATCCCTTCGCGCCCTATACATCATACCAAAAAGCCCTAAAAGAATAAAGGGCGTTACAACGAGAAGTTGCCCACCAATAAACTGTCCTGTGAGAAAAAGCTTAATCCCACTATGACCTTGTCGAGAATAAAATTGAAAAACAAACGACGCCCATTGATGCTCTGCATTCCACACAATCACAGGTGAGAATATGGCAATAGAAATGATAAGTCCTAGATAGAGTTGTATCTTTTTTAAATGCACCCTGTACTCTTTATAGATAAGTAGGATGATAAATATTGCCACATAGGTGAATATCATATAATACTTGCTGTAAAGCCCAAGTCCAACCAGTATTCCCATACCATACCATAAATTAGGGCGATTTTCCTTAAGTAACCTTAAAAAACAGTAGAGGGATAGAATGAAAAATAGTATCAATGGCGAATCTGGAAGCATCATTAACCCTGTTATGATAAAGTATATTGGTAAAATATTGATAATAAGCACAAGAATAAATGCTTTTTTCGAATCCTTATACAAATACATATAAATTTTATAGGCAAACCAACTGATAATGGCTAGAATCAGTATTGTTGGAATCCTTATCGCTACCTGATTATTTCCAAAAATGTGCGTTGACACCCAAATCATATATGCGACAACCGGTGGATGGTCAAAATAAGAGAGGTGAATATTTTGAGACCAGACCCAATAGTAGGCTTCATCGTCGGTTACATTGAGAAAAAATGCTAAAATCACATGAATCAAAGAAAATAGGATGATACACGCAATAGCCCTTTCTCTCCAATTATTTTTTTTTTCCACTTTAAACCCTCCACACACACTTTTCGCTTAAATATTCAATACACTGATTTGGAATCAAGCCCTCTAGAGACTCAGACTCTTTTACTCTTCTACGAACATCCGATGCTGATATAGAAATAATGGGATTTGCAACAATTTCAATATTTTTATCAAAACTTTTTAAAACTTTGCCTTCCCTTGCTAACACCACTACTTTTGAAAGTTTTAAAATCTCCTCATACTCTTTCCATGTAGTAAAATAATCGTATGAATCCTCACCGATAATTTCATAAAACTCACCATCAACATAGTGAGATTTTAATGCCCTCAGAGTATCAACCGTATAAGAGAGAGTTCCTAATGCTTTTTCAACACGACTCACAATAAATGATTCACACCCGGGCTCCTCAAATGCCTTTTCTAAAAGGTCAACCCTCATCTCAAAAGGTAGCAAACTGTTCTCCCTATGATAGGGATGAAAGACAGGCACAAATATAATTTTTTCAAGGTTAAACTTTTCCTTCACAAACTGCGCACACTTAAGATGTCCATAATGCACAGGATTAAAACTCCCACCATATATGCCTATTTTCATCTCTTTTCGATACACTCCATAAGAAATGCAAAATCAGGGGTTGTTATTTCTGTTTTCTTTGTAAACCGCCACTCTAAAATGAGATTTTCAAATTTTGCCTTAAAAAACCCTTCGGTAATAATGCCCGCTTCTCTGCTCTCAATAAGTGCTGTTGCATAAAAAAAGAATTTTATACCCTCTTGAGTTTTTTGAATTTCTAAATCTTTTGAAATCATAGGGATAAACTCACTCACAGAGATACTTTTTAGTTCACTGCTTAAGTTTTGTGATGATGTGACATTGATATGTCTTGACGTTACTAATGAAGCGGTATAGCTAATCATCGCCTTTAAAGTAATTGTATCAAGTTTATCAGCCCATCTTCCCAATGAAGAAAACTCTAAGTAAAGGTCAAACCACTCGCTATCAATTAACGCAATCCTCTTTAATGCTTCAACCGTTTTGGTTACATCCGCCCTTACCATACGCTCTAAATATCTTTGAACATTGACTTTATCACGTTTGAATACCAATTTGATAAGATTTTTCTCTAATGCCTCAAATTTTGCATCTATGGTTAGTGAATAGTGATGTATTCGATTCGCACTTCCTCTTTTCATATAACTTAAAAAGAGAGGTGAACTAAGACACGAATACTCTTGATTAAAAACTCTCTCTATCATTGAAAAAAGCAGTTCACGCTTAACAGGTAGAAAATCCCCTGTTTCAAACGAGAAATTCGCACCACGCATCTCTAATAAATAATTTGAAATATAGTGAATCAGTTTATCAGTATCCCCTTTTAACCCAGTTAAAGACCCTTCATCAAATAATGGCATCAAGCTTTTCTCCTAAAATATAATTTTGTTTAATGACAACCCAATCCTTTTTATGCCGTGCTGACAGTAATTGAGAGAGTTTCACCCAATCCTTCTGTGTTGTCACAAAAAAATCAATAACCTTTTGCTCTTTCAAACGGTAAAATTGTTCTATATCCGCTGGGGTATAGTGATGATGATCTGGAAAAGGACGCTCTTCAATGAAATTCGGTCTAAAACTGCTAACAGTTTTATAGATGTTCTCAGGCTTTGCTATTGCAGATATCACCATCACATGAAGCCCTAGAATTTTTTTCAAATCTACTTCCTTATCCTCGACTAAAAGAAGACTTGAAAAAGATGAATACAATAGTGGCTTTGAGAATTTTTGTAAAACCGACACAATTTTCTCTATCTCGGCTCTACCCACCAAATTGCTTTTAGTAATGATAATTTCATTGGCACGCTTCAAACCATTGAGCGGCTCACGAAGTCTTCCTTGCGGGAGTAATTTCCCACCACCAAATGGATCTGTCGCATCAATCAACACAATATTTTTATCTCTAAAAAGCTGTCTATGTTGAAAGCCATCATCTAAAATCACTAAATCACTATTGAATGTTTTTTTTGCAAGTTCAACCCCTTCATATCGCTTTTTTGCTACAATGACAGGGATTCCCGCAAGGCATGAAGCGTGAAGAAATGGCTCATCTCCAGACTCATCAATTTTAGCTTTAATTGAGGTATAGTCTGACACCACCATAGGATCAATAGAACGCTTTCCTTTATACCCACGTGAAACTATGGCAACTTTTCTCCCCTCGTCCAAATATTTTTTAGCAAAATATTGAACCATTGGAGTCTTGCCTGTTCCTCCCACTGTGATGTTACCAATACAAATAACCTCGACTCCCACAACGCGTTTCGATTTTAAAATTGAAAAAGAGTACATACCGTTTCTGATACCTGTTACGATAGCATATAACCATGAAAGAATTATCATTTTCTAGCCTCATTTTTTATAATTATTTATACATTTGATTTACATTAAACCATACTCTATTATATCAAAAAAATTCAATTTTTCATAGTTTTAAGTACGTAATTGTATAAAAAAAAGGGCACTATTTGCCCTAAATCTCCTTCAGCACACGCTTTAATGCCTCTTCAATGGTTGAGCAAGTGGCTAAGTCAGTTTTTTTCAATACTTTAGAAATTTCAGCCCCCTTATAGCCTAATGACTCTAACGCTAAATATATATCCTCCTCAAACTCAAGATGAACAGGCTTTGTCCCTGCGACTAAACTCTCTTGCACAAGGGATATTTTCGCAGCCTTCACTTTATCTTTTATATCTAAGTAGAGTTTTTGCGCTTTCTTTTCTCCTAATCCAGGTACGGATGTTAACCTTTTTATATCCTCGCTGTAGACAATCTCAGATATGTCTGATAGAGTAAATGTAGATAAAATAGCCAATGCTATCTTAGGCCCCACTCCATTGGCATTGACTAAAATAATAAACATATCCCGTTCTTTATCATCTAAAAAGCCATAAAGTTGAAAGCTATCTTCACGAATATGTTCATAAATAAAAAATGTATAACTCTCGTTCAATTCTACCTTATGGTAAGTAGAGAGTGGCATACACACTTTATACCCAATAGAGTGAACCTCCACTGTCAAATACTCTAATTTTTTTCTTACAACACTGCCCTTAATATAATCAAACATGCATTCCCCTTAAGTTCCTAGTTTTTTTAAAAAATAAAGCTATGTTACAGAAGATAGTTGTTAAAATTATCTCAGTATTATCAACGATTGTCATACCGGCTTTATGCCGGTATCTACGAATTTAATTAAAAAAACATGGATTCCGCAACTATGTGCGGAATGACAAGCTGAAAAACAACTATTATCTATAACATAGCCAAAAATAAAACCTCTTTAGAGAGGTTTTAAAATTTTTTACCAAAAAGTTTTGGATTTTTATACGCCTTATAACATTGAGAAAATATCTCAACCCATTTATCAATCGGATTTTCCAAAACACTTTTCAATGCCGTTTTAAGGCGTCTTTTCAAATACGCACGATCTTGTAGTTCTAAATCAAAGTTGTCAAATTCCATTTCAAACCAAAACAATCTTTTGGATTTACATGCAATCTTCATCTCCTCTTTAACCACTTCATAAAACTTCCCTGCTTCGTCATGAGAGTAACTCATCCCATTTTCCTGTATTAAAGATTCAATCATCTTTTCTAGTTGTGTCATTTTTCACCTCTTACCAATTGTTTGAAATAATGCTCTTCTCGCTCTCTCATCCTCACCTTTTCATCCTCTTTAATGTGATCATACCCACACAGATGAAGGAGTCCATGAATTAGAAGATAGTAAAACTCTCTTTCAAAACCATGCCCAAACTCAATCGCTTGCTCGCGAATTTTTTCAATTGAAATGACAATATCCCCTAATGCCTCTAATGGTGAGTTTTCATCAAATCCACCATCTCTATAAGCAAAAGAGATGACATCCGTTGGCATATCCTTGCCACGAAATTCACGATTAATCTCTTGAATTTCAGTATTGCCTGTCACAATCATTGAAATATAAATAGCATTAGCATATTCCAGTTCACCATCAACAATTACATCACAAATTTTTTGAATTTTTTCAAATTCTAACTCAGGGAATTCTATCCCCTCGCGCACATCAAAATCAACACTTACAGACACTTCTCCTCCTATTTAAGTTTAGGATACGCCACACGTGGGTGATACGTACTTTTTAAACTATCTACAAACGATCTAATAATAATCTCTAAATCTTTAAATGTAATATCAGACTCAATCAACTGTCCCTCATGAATACGTGAATCAATAAGTTTTCTGACCATATTCTCGATTTCAACACTATTTTTGTTTGGCATACTTCTAACAGCGGCTTCTACACAATCTGCAAGCATAATAATGGCAGATTCTCTATTTTGAGGAACGGGTCCATCATGTTTAAAATCTTCAATATTAACTGATTGATTCTCTTTCAACGCCTTCGAATAAAAGAATTGTATTACCCCCGTGCCTTGATGCTCCATCATGATATTGCGAATCTCTTTGGGAATTTTATACTCTTTTCCAAGATCAACCCCATCTCTTGTATGCGCTTTAATAATCAGTGCACTCATCATTGGGGTTAATTTATCATGAGGATTCACACCATCTAATTGATTTTCAGCAAAAAACTGTGGTCTTTTAGTCTTTCCAATGTCATGGTAAAGTGCTGCAACTCTTACAAATGTCGCATTAGCCCCTGTTGCCTTCGCTGCAGAATATGCAATTGACGATACTGTTAATACATGTTGAAACGTACCTGGAGCTTTTTTAACTAACTCTTGAAGTAGTTCACTTGACGAGGTATCTCCAAGCTCCATCAATTTAATCTCAGTTAATATATTGAATCCACTCTCAAAATAAGGTAACATCGCCATGGCAATAGCCCCTGAGAAAAATCCAGCAAAAATACTGGCAACCATTGTCAATACTGATTGAAAAAGGGCTTGATGCATAATGAGAGAGAACGCAAGAGATGTTACTGCCAAGCCTATAGATATGGCAAATCCTGCTGAAATGATATCTGTTCTCACTTTTATACGTTTAATATAGTAAATTGCAATGACAAGTGTTACAAAATTCATAATAAATATCTGTACATTGTAGCCATTATAGGAAAAAAGATAGAGCAGTCCTATCAAGCTCACCACGAATGTATACTGCTCGCTAAAGAGTATTCCAAGAAGCAATACCAATGCTCCAAATGGTAATAAATACTGAAAATTTTGTCCTAAAAGCTTTGAAATTATCACCATAATCAGCAATGCTATCATTGTCGAATAATAGGCATTCCTATCAGCAATTTTTTCAACAAGATAACGAATACAGATGAAATAAATCAATGTTCCAAGCACGATATAGTAAAGTAGCATCCCAATCAGAAGTGAAAGGCTAAACCGCGGCATATAGAGCCCAACCATTTCTAACTTATTCAAATCACCTTGTGTTATCACTGCGCCCTCAGGTACAATAATATCACCCGCATAGATGATTCTATTGATTGTGTACAACTGTTGCATTTGTGGAGAGAGCGCCCCTCGGATTTGCATAAAGTCAGTCGACGAATCCGGTTGTATAAACTCCCTAATAAGCTGATCCATCTCTGGAGAGAGTACCATTCCACCACTTTTAATCTCTTGTTTGTAATTTTGAAGATTAAAAAATCCATTAGAATAGACAATTTGGATCATCTGCAGAATGGTCTGCTCATTAATGATTCTATCTTGAGCGGTCATTCTATTAATCATCGTGATAACTTTATCGTTTACTGGATAATTGGGATCTCCTAATTTTTTCTGCAAAAGAGGAATATCTGAACTGTATTGAAAATAGAGTGCAGCCTTATTACTAGAAAAATTCGCCAATGTACCATTTAATTTAGCATATAAATCTTTATTCGATGTAATGTAATCTTTTAAATCTGAAATATCCCCCGTATTCCCCGCTAAATTCTCCTTATAATCAATGGTTATTGGAGAAACAATATTTTTAGTCGCCAGCATCCCAATATAGTAGTTGCTAGAATGATAATTGATTCTCGGTATAATCCCTACCACACTTAATATTGCAATCAATAAAAATATACGCATTTTAACACGCCTGTTTTCGGACCCTGCCTTAACAACCGTAACCTTTGGAATGGACTTATTCTCTACTTTAATGGTAATAACTCTTCCCAAAAACGTAAATTTTTTCATTTTAAAACTCCCTTTATATGTAAAATTCCGATACAAAAGTATCGGAATTTATACACTATTTTTGTCTGCGTTTTTTGTTACTTTGTTTGATTAAACGTTGACGTTTTTCTGAAGGTTTTTCATAAAACTCACGTCTCTTTGCAACTTGTAGAACTCCATCTTCTTGAACAGAACGTCTGAAACGTTTCATAAGACTGTCTAAAGTTTCGTTTTCACGTTTAGATACGCCGATAGCCACTTGGCCTCACCCCGTTTTCTTTTATAATTTTTTTTAGCGCTGTACACCAATCCTCGAATGCTTATCAATGTGCGAATATCTATTTTTCTACTCAAGTAGAGTAACCTCAAACACCTAACAATAAAATGCTTAGTGCTGCTTCCTCTCGAATCTGACACGGTTCACACCATTGCTACCATCTAAGACTCTACTCTCAACATTTCCAAATAGCTTCTGCCACACCAATAATACCCTCAAATTGGCCTCACCTCCACTAGAGCGGGTTGTGGATTACAGGGCACCGCTACCTCCCCAGTTAGTACAGCTATCTCTTATAATACCATATTTTTTTTAAGATGTCAATTCAAACTCACAGGAATTATTTCAAATTATATGAAATCACCTTCATTTTCACTTGCATTAATTCGTTTTTTTTATTAAAATATAACTATCAAGTAAATTATCCTAAGGAGTTAGAAATGGAATCTTTAAAAGAGCTATATAAAGTTGGGTATGGCCCATCAAGCAGTCACACAATTGGTCCACAAAGAGCATCAAATGTTTTTAAAGAGAGATTTCCCAATGCTTCAAAAATCAAAGTTATGCTTTATGGCAGTCTTGCTGCCACAGGTAAAGGACACAGAACAGACTATATTATTGAAAAAACTTTTTCCCCTATCCCCGTTGAGATAGAGTGGCACCCTGAGATAGTTCCAACGTTTCATACCAATGGTATGGATTTTATTGCCTACGATGTTAATGGCGCTCTCCTCAACGAAATACCTTGGCGAGTATATAGTATAGGAGGTGGTAGCTTTACCGATAAAGAGAGCAGAGAAACTCAAAAAGTATACCCGGCAACCTCTATGAATGAAATCCTTGCATGGTGTAAAAAATACAACAGAGAACTTTGGGAATATGCTGTTGAATATGAAGGTCCTGAGATTATGAAGTTTATATCTGAAATTTGGACAGTCATGAAAAATGCCGTCAGTGTAGGACTTAAAAAAAGCGGCAGACTTCCTGCGCCAATCTACTACCCTAGAAAAGCTCAAAAAGTACTTAGACATAAAAATTTCATGCATCCAAGCCTTCTTCACTACCCACATTTTTACGCCTACGCATTGGCTGTATCTGAAGAGAATGCCGATGGAGCGGATGGTGCTGAAATTGTTACTGCACCGACATGTGGAGCTGCTGGGGTTATCCCTGGTTCGATGTATGCTATGCAAAAATTCTTGAAATTTTCAGACAGCGAGATAGAAAAAGCACTCGTTGTTGGAGGACTTTTTGGTGTTGTAACAAAACTAAACGCTTCAGTAAGTGGTGCAGAAGTAGGATGCCAAGGTGAAGTGGGCGTTGCGTGTTCCATGGCAAGTGCAGCAATTTGTTTTCTAATGGGAGGAAGCTTAAAACAAATAGAGTACGCCGCTGAAATAGGACTTGAACACCACCTAGGTATGACGTGCGACCCAGTAGCAGGCGCAGTACAGGTCCCTTGTATTGAGCGAAATGCCATTGCGGCCATACGATCACTCGACTCTGCAATGTATGCCCTCTGTTCTCCCAGTGAATATCGCGTTACTTATGATGATATTATCCAAATAATGTATGAAACTGGTAAGGACTTACAAGCGAGTTATCGCGAAACTTCAACAGGTGGACTTGCTAAAACATGGCAAGCCGGACATATGAGAAAGAGTGTAGAGGTGTCTGATTCTTCAGATGTGCCAGATATTAATTCAACCGCTTCAAATAGTGCTTGCTCCATTTGTCCAGCTAGCGACTGTAGTAGTTGTAAATAGAATTAAAAAGAGATGCAGCTATCGCATCTCTTTTCACTATCCATTATAAAGTTCAAATTCTCCTGTATCTTTGTTGTAGTTATACACCTCACCCGTTTCGATGATATAGTGCCATCCTAATATTTTAAGCTTTCCTTCTAC
>Ga0247844_1002932_pt1 | contig 26385 bp, 32 predicted proteins | sample LaCtaG_FD_192421 | JGI IMG/M metagenome (GOLD analysis project Ga0247844, IMG submission 192421) | Freshwater microbial communities from meromictic Lake La Cruz, Castile-La Mancha, Spain - LaCruzMarch201714.5m_1 | ecosystem: Environmental > Aquatic > Freshwater > Lake | place: Spain: Castile-La...
AACAGGGAAACACAACGCCAGAACCCCCATGCTCAGGTGCTGGGTGTTGTCATATCCGGTCGAAAGAGACTGCGCATGTCGGGCCATGCCCCATTCTCGCCAGGCAATCGAATGTGTAAAGTGCTAATGCAACAGTATTGGGCGTCTCGCCTGTGCTCCTTTGGAAACGCAAAGTCCGGTTATTTTCAAGAGATGGTATGAGACACCCAGACTCCCCCCTACCCCGGGGGAACCAGGGGCATGGATTTTGTCGACTTCTCAAGCAGTTCCAGTTCTTCGGGCCGGAGCAAGGCGGGGTTCAGAGTCGCCCGGAGTGCCTCCGCCTCCTTCGATCGCCCGTTTGCCTGCAGGACGACGACCCGGACCAGTTTGAAATGCGGGAGGGCATCGCCCCACTCGATGAGCCGGCCATCATAAAGCCGGTCAGCCTCCGCAGGGTGGCCGCGCAGGATTTCGGCAAGCGCGAGCACCGAGAGGTAGGATAAAAAATCCGGGTGGCGGTCGGAGAGCTCAAGGGCGGTTGCATACGAGGCCTCCAGGTCCCGGCCCGTCAGAAGGGAGAGGTAGGCCATGTCGCCTCGCACCTCCGGAATCAGGGGATAAGCCGCGTGAAACCTGTCCAGAACGGCAAGCGCCTCCACGGCGGATGCGGTCGGAGGGATCATCCGGATCAGCTCCGCAAAATCCCCCGGCGCAGCCTCCTTCGACTCCACGAGCAGCTCAAGGGCCTGCCTGGCGCTGTCCCCCCGCCCGACATTCAACGCAAACGCGGCGGCCTGCCGGATGGTCGGAACAGGAGAAAATGCGAGCTCGCGACGGACGGCCTGCCAGTGCATATCGGCATTTTCTTCTTCTCCAAGCTGCTGGGCAACTTTGGCGAGAAGCAGCTGCCGGAGCGCCTCGTCGAACTGCGGGCGCTGCTCGCCGGTGAGAAGCGAGCGGATATCATTCCAACGGCCGAGCGCCGCCAGGGCATCCGCCACCACAAGGAGGGCAGGCTCGCTTGCTGCCAGGTCATCCTGGGAAAAAACCTCCTGGACCCGGTCCGGGGCATTCATCGCCAGCAACCACTGTGCGAGCGCGCAGCGCTCTTTGACATCCCGTTTTCCGGCATCGGCAATCAGGTCGCCGATGAGCTTGCCTCGATCCGCTCCCGCCTGTGCGAGCCGGATATGGTTCCAGAGCAAAACGTCGGAAAACGTGTGCAGCGGATGGGCGGTGAGCCGGTCGCTACCGGCCCGGTCTCCGGCGGGGCCTGTGGCAAGATGCCGTGCGGCGAGCTGGCGCAGCGCGGCAAGCCCTTCGCCGGAGTCGCTCCTTCCGAGGTCGAGCAGGATGTTCCGGCCCTCCTCCTCTGTCCCCGGCGATGTCGTGAGCAGCAGGGTCCCGAGGACCAGGCGGATGCGGCGCATCTGCTCATCCGGGACACGGGCCTCGCGCAGCATCCCCGCCGCCTCGGCGAGACGTCCCTCGTTCGCGAGCAGGTTTGCCCGTGCAAGGATTTTGCCTGTTTCAAGATCGGGGGGGAGCGCTGCGGGCAGGGAGTTGAGAGCGTTCAGAGCCGCGCCGGGGTCTTTCCTCTTGATGGCGATCTCTGCAAATGACAGCCGCTCCTCCGGGTTCGCAGATCCCCCGGCGATCCAGCCTTCCATCGTCCGGTAAGCCTCAATCTCCCCGGCCTCCGCATTGTAGCGTGTGAGAATGCGGATGACCCTCGGGTCGCCGGGTGCCAGGGAAAATGCCGCGAGCACTTTCTCGCGCGCCATCGCCGCATCGCCGAGTTTGACCGCCTCCTCGGCAGCGGACAGAATCGCCAGCGCGCGCCGGGCCTTGATTTCGCGGTAGAGCCCCGGTCCGGCGGCCAGCACGACACCCGCCAGAACCAGAGCGATCACCCCCGCACGAAATGCCCGGCCGGTCACCAGGCGCTTCCACCCGGGCTCCGGTTCCGGCTCCTCGAAATACGAGGGGAGATCGTCCGGCCCTGCCGGCTTTCGGGGGGGCGGTGGCGCAGCAGCCAGATTCGGGTTTTTTTCGGGGTCCATCATTCGACATTCCAGATTGCTATCGGGCGCGGCAAATCACAAATGGCAAAACTTGGAATCCGGGGCCGCCCATCCGGCTCGCAGGAGGCCTGCGGGGATTTCCAGCCGGACGAAAACATATTCCCAATCACCGGCCGGCTTTCTCCTGGATCCGGATATTCGTGTCAAGCGTCGCCCGCAACCCCCGCTCGGCGTCCTGGAAGCTTCGGGCATTCCAGGCCGCCATCTCGAGAAGGCGCTGTCCGCGGTTCCGCCGGCCCACACGCACCGCATCAAAACGCCCCTTGATTTCCGCCCCGCCAGCAGGTGCCTCATCGCCGGCACTGGAATAATCCTCTGTGATCGAATGAAAAACATACAGCGGCCTCCCCTTGTCCCGGAACCGGTAGGCATCGATCACCAGGCGAAGGCCGCCATTTTCGTAAACCAGCGGCGGGTAGGTCTCCTCAAGGACCATTCCGGTCGAGGCAAGGCAGGATGTCGGAGTGTGCGTGTAGGTAACCTGGGATCCCACCTTTCCCGGCCCCCAACGGAAATAATACGCCTGCCAGCGCAGCCCTCCACCATCCACCCAGCTCTCGGAGAACCCCTCCGGAAACCTCAGGATGTCGAGCGTCCGCTCGGACACCTTCAAGTCCTTCGCCTTTCCCGACGCCGACTGGCGCGCAAGCGTCCAATTCACCGGCCTTGCATCCGTCCTCTCGTGCGAGCGATACCAGGCCTCCGTGCCCGCCCAGGTGATGGCAAGCAAGGCGGCCGAGACCACAAGGAGCGGCATCCACCGGACAAGCCCGGACAAGTCCGAAACGCCAGCACCCGATGCGGGCAGGTCCTGCCCGCGAGCCAGAAACGACCCTGCGATGCCGATGGCAATGATCGTCCCGGCCAGCACCACCACCCCCGCAGGCCCATGCCAGAGCTGCTCGGCCTCGAACCCCAGGTTTGTCGCCACCAGCGAAAGGAGGATGAGCCTCGCCGTGTTTCCAGCCAGAGTCGCCCCGAGCCCGACCCCGACCAGCACCCAGCGTCGCGCAGCGCTCAGGCGCAAAAGCTCTCCATACGCCAGCGCCGCCACAATCCCGGTCTGCAAAGAGCGGATCCCGCTGCACGCCTCCTCAACCCCAAGCAGGCCGCCCGGAAGCTGAATCAGATTCCCCTGCCGCTGCGCCGCATACCCGCACCAATGCAGCAGCTCCACAACAATTCCCGAGTTGATATGGATCAGCACGCCCATCACCGCCGATTCCAGCTCATGCGGCCAGGGAATCCCCGCAAGAAGCAGGGCCACCGGAAACAAAAAATGGCGGACCCATGGCATTCCGCCCGCAAAAAAGACCGCGCACATCGTCCAGACAATCGCCGCAAAAAGCGAGAGCGCCACAAGCAACCGCCAGCCCGGATTCGCCTCGAAGACCGGCTGGATCGCGCCGAGCACCACCGTCGAAACTCCGAGCGCCAGCGCGGCCAGCACCGCCGCCACCCCCCGCCCGGGCTCCGGATCCGGCCGATCCTTCCACCTCAACGCAAAAAAGACCGCGCACAGCAGCGGCACCGCAAGCCCGTATTGATACTGCGGATTCATCTCCCACTCCGGCCAGGCCACCCTCACCGCCAACACCCACACCACACCCGGCACCAGCAGGGCAGCAAATCGCCCGCTCCAGGCATCGAGGGAGGGGTTCATCATCCCCGCACCCTATCTCCCGATCCCTCCCCACGCAAACACGGGATGAAGAGTTTTCCGGTTTCCGGGATGCCGCCTTTCGCTTTTCCATTCTCTTCCCCTCTTCCCTGCCAACTGAACACTGAAACTGTATTATAATCCCGGATCCGGGGGTTGAAGAATTTTGACAGGATTAACAAGATTTACTGGATTGATTTACTGCGGTTGCGCGGCGGTCAAAAATATTTTCCAACCTTTTCTGCAACTGCCTTTCCCAGATTCTTATGCATCTTGTTCCTGTCCAAAAACCGTTTTCAGGATAATCCCGAAAACGTCCTTTGGAGGGGAAGAGATGGCGCAAGATGCTGGCCGATAGGGCCTGCGAAAGCGCAAGGCGTATCCGCTGTGATCCAGTGAGCGCTGACAAAGGCCCTTTGCGGCCAGTAGATTGTGGCAGATCGCCACGAGCAAAGGAGGTTTTCGGGATAATGTCAAAATGCAAGGGCTGCCCCTGCGACGTGGAGTCCCGGTTTGAAATCCTGAGGAGCCGGCTGTTCCGGAGGGAAAAGCCACCCGCCGAATGAAGCCATTTCCAAAATCCTTCACGTGGCATCCGAGCTGGGCGGCGGGACTGGCCTGGCTGCGCTCCGTCTGTATCGGACAGTTTGACAGAATGCCAACTACAGCGTAATATTGCGACTCATAATGACGGCATTATCGAGATTTTTACGCATCCCTGATGGAAGTTTTTTTCTTCTCGGCCCCCGTGGCACCGGGAAGACGATGTGGACCGGGGAGGTTTTTCCGGGAGCACTGCGGGTGGATTTACTGGACCCTGTTGTGCTGCGGGAGATGGCCGCGCGCCCTGAACGCCTCAAAGAGCTGGTCGCCGGACATGGAAGCGGGCGGGTGGTCATAGACGAGGTGCAGAAGTTGCCTCCTTTGCTCGAGGTGGTGCACTCATTGATCGAGGAAAATCGGCATGTTCAGTTTGTGCTCACCGGGTCGAGCGCACGGAAATTGCGCCGTGGAGGAGTGAACTTGTTGGGTGGCCGGGCGGCCTCGCTATCCATGCACCCGTTTATGGCGGCGGAACTTGGGAAGGCTTTCCAGATCAATGATGCATTGCGGCAGGGTCTGCTTCCGGTTGTGCTGGCGGCAGGGAATCCAGAAGAGCAGGCCAAGGCCTACAACGCGCTCTACCTCAAAGAGGAGGTGCAGGCCGAGGGACTGGTGCGAAATATCGGGGCATTCGCGCGGTTTCTCGAGGCGATGAGCTTTTCCCACGGGGCGGTATTGAACCTCGCCAATGTCGCCCGGGAATGCCAGATCAGCCGCACCACGGTGGAAGGGCATTTGTCAATTCTGGAGGATTTGCTGCTCGGGTGGAGGCTGCCGGTTTTTTCCCGGAGGGCAAAACGGGAGCTCGCGGCACACCCGAAGTTTTACTTTTTTGACACAGGTGTCTTCCGGGCCAATCGTCCATCCGGCCCTCTCGACGCCCCGGCGGAAATCGAGGGAGCCGCCTTGGAAGGGCTCGTTGCCCAGCATTTGAGAGCCTGGTGCGCATACAGCCCCGGCGAATACAGCCTGACCTTCTGGCAGACCCGCTCAGGAGTGGAAGTGGATTTTGTCGTTTATGGCGAGTCCGGGCTTTTTGCGGTCGAGGTAAAAAACACCGCGCGCATTCGCCAGGAAGATCTGCGAGGGCTTCAGGCGTTCGGGCAGGACTACCCGGAAAGCCAGCGGTTCCTTCTCTACCGTGGTAGAGAACGGATCGAGCGGGCCGGCATCCGCTGCCTCCCGTGCGCCGAATTCCTCTCGGGCCTCATTCCGGGAAAGCCACCCGGATCATGAAATGAAAGTCATCCGTCTTGCCTCCGAGCTGGGCGGCGGAGCCGGTCTGGCAGCGCTTCTCACCGCAGGTTCTCATGCTGGGCACTTTCTAGACCAGATGGTCTGCCGTCTGTTACTGAGACGATGCACTTGCCTCCTCAATTTTCTCTGACGACTGAAAACCGGGCACTGAAAACTTCGGTTTTCCTTCCGCCTTTCAGTATTTTTTTCTCCCTCTTTCGCAGGATACTGCACTCAAAGGAAACTCTGATACCGTAAGCGCCATGAACAGAATCGTCTTCGACCCGGATATTTGCAACGGGCAGCCGACAATCCTAGGAACCCGAATCACAGCCCAGACGGTTATCGAGTTTCTTGCCGCTGGGGATTCGGTGGATAATGTCCTCGAGGAGTATCCGTCTCTGACGCGCCAGGACGTTCTGGCTTGCCTGTCCCTCTCGTCCGAGTTGATGCAAAACCACTTCCTGCTGCAGGAGGTCGCTTGAGAGGGTCCTGTTCGACGAAAACACGCCACGACGCCTGACATTTTCTCCCGGTTTACCGGTCCGTCACTCGAAGGATTTGGGTGACAGCCCAAGCGATACGGAAATCTGGAATTACGCGCGACGCGAAGAACTTGTCATTGTGAGCAAAGACGCGGATTTTTCAAACCGCATCATGCTCTCGAACCCGCCTCCTTGGATCGTGCGCCTGCGCTTCGGCAACATGAGGAAGAATGCTTTCCATGCCTGTCTTGAAAAAGCCTGGCCATCGATCGAAGCCCTTCTTCCGGCTCACAAGTTGATCAATGTTTTTGCGAGCCGAATCGAAGCAATCCAAGGCTAACCCTCCCCTTTCTGCTCTAATCCACCTTCTGCCCTTCTTTCCCTGCCCTCTGAATACCGAGCACTGAAAACTTTCGTTTCCTTCCGCCTTCCATTCACTCCATTCACTTTTTCTTGAACGAATCAGAGAAATCTGCGACAGGTCGCTCCTGCTTTTCAGAATATTCTTCCGGAAAGTTCCATAGCGAGCCCTGGCATTGGTAAAAATCCTTCAAATTTACCAAAGGCGGCAGCTTGCTTCCAATAACCAGGAGAGAGACGACCCCCGTGGCGACTGCTTCCACTCAAAAGCTGCTTATCTCTGCGTCCGCTGCGGCCCTGAGCAAGGAGCTTCCGGATTCAAAGAACGGCGACCGTTTGCTGGATGAGTTCCAGCACGAATGCGTGGACTTTTTTGTCAACGCCGCCGCCAGCCTGTCGGTGCCCCGGTCGGTCGGGGAGATCTACGGGCTTCTCTTCAGCACGGAGGAGCCGCTTTCCCTGGACGACCTCACCGCCAGGCTGCACATGAGCCGGGGAGCCGCGCACGAGGGGCTCCGCTGGCTGCGGGGCATCGGGGCAGCCCGCGTCGTCTATATCCCGCGGGTGCGGAAGGAGCACTTCGTCGCGGAAATCAGCCTCCGGCACCTCGCCGCCGGCTTCCTTCGCGACCGGCTCGACCCCCACCTCGACAAGAGCCGGGACCGCCTGCTCCAGCTCGAGCAGGCGGTGGGAGCAAACGAATCATTCCAGCGCGGCCGCCTCAACCAGATCTCAAGCTGGTATCAGTTCCTCCAGCGTGCGATCCCCGCCATCAAAATCCTCGCCGGGAAATATTGAGGGAAGTTGGAAGTAATCAGTTAACAGTATTCAGTAGACAGTGACGACATGGCGGGCTTTGAGGATCTTGAAGTTTGGCAGCGGGCCCTCGCTCTCAGCGCCGATGCATATCAATTCATGCTGGTTGGCTTGAATTGCCATATCGCAGGGATGTGATACGATAAAATTTATGACCACCAATGATCGGATAACCAGAGATCCAGGAACCATGGGGGGGAAGCCCTGCATCCGGGGAATGCGAATTACGGTAGGTACCATCACCGGCATGGTGGCGGCGGGACATTCCTGGGATGAGATTCTTCGGATGTATCCCTACCTTGAAGATGGCGATATCGCTGCGGCGTTGGCTTACGTAACCTGGCTTGCTGAGGCTTACGACGCAGATTTGCAGCCCGCATGAAGATCCTGTTGGATGTCTGCCTGTCCCCGGGCTGGGTTGCCTTTTTTAACTCCAAGAACATTGAATCCCTCCACTGGTCCTCTATTGGAGATTGCAATGCCAAGGACATTGAGCTCTTTCGCTATGCGCAAGAGCATGGTTTTGTGGTTTTTACTCACGACCTTGATTTTGGAACAATTCTTGCGCATTGCCGAGCCAGCGCACCAAGTGTGATCCAGGCGCGAGTTCAAGACGTATCCCCGGAAGCCATTGGAGAATCTGTTTGCACCCTCATCCGACAATTTGAGGTTGAACTTCGCTCAGGCGCAATTGTGACACTCTTGCCTGAACGAAATAAAGTCCGCGTTCTTCCTATTTGAGCCCTCCATAGCTCGCCCCTCGACTTCTTACAATTCTCCCCCCGGATGCGCGTCTTGGCCTCGTTTCCTGAACACTGAGCACTGAAAACTTTGATTTTCACTTCTGAGCTTTCCCCTTCCGCTTTCAGGTTTCAGCTTTTCCCCATGCCTTCCGCCTGTGCTTGACGATCCGAAAAACCTGTGCTACGTATATCAACGATGCCATCTACATATTCCATTACCGAGGCGCAGGCGAATTTTCCCGCGCTCGTCCGGGCATCCCAGGACAGGCCGATTACCATTACGCGACGAGACAAGGTCGTGGGTTACCTACTCTCCCCCGGGCGCATGGAGGCGATCGTTGAATCGATGGAACTCCTCGCGAACCCGGGAGCCATGCGAGCGATTCGGGACTACGAGAAGGGCCTGACAAAGTTTTCCCCGCTCTCAGCTCTCGACGCGTGACACGAGTCAACCTTGCCGCACAGGTTGTTGAATTTTTCGGGCAACTCGCTCCCGAGCCGCGAATCAAGCTCCGCCTTGCGCTGCGCCGGCTCGAACAGGAAAAGGGAGACATCAAATCATTGGAAGGCAAACTGGCCGGGTATCAGCGTCTGCGATCCGGCTCAAACCGTGTGATTTTTACCCGCAGAGTTCGAAATGGAAGACCGGAGATCGATTGTGTCTTTGCCGAACATCGCGCTCTGGTTTACGAGGTGTTCACCGCCGCCCTCGCACTTCAAAAACACCCAAAAGAATAATCAAGCGCGGGCGGGGAATCCGCTTTCCACCCCATTGCCCACTGCCACGGGCCTTGCTTACCCTTCTGAAACGGTGTAATCCAACCAAAGAAAATAATCATGTCTGAAAAAGAATTATTATCGCGAGTTACGGTCGATGCAGAAATTTGTCATGGGAAGCCATGCCTTCGGGGGATGCGCTATCCGGTTGAGTTTATTCTGGAGATGCTGAGCGGGCCGACGACGGTTCAGGAGTTTTTGCATGATTACCCTGATCTTGAAGAAGATGATCTCAGGGCCGCTTTTGCTTTTGCCGCACGCATGAGTCGCACAAAGCGGTTTGAACTCTTGGCTGCATGAAGTTTTTAGTGGATGCCCAGTTGCCAAAAGTATTGGCAGTGGAAATCCAATCGCTCGGGCACGAAGCTGTGCACACGAGCGAACTTCCAAAAAGGAATTCGACCCCGGATGAGGATATCGCAAGTTTCTCCGACCTGCACGACATGATCGTGGTAACAAAAGACAGCGATTTTGTGACAAGCCATTTGCTACGAAACACGCCAGGAAAACTACTGCTCATCGCAACAGGAAATATCAGTAACCCCACTCTCATCAGGATATTTCAGAAGCATTTGCCAGAAATCGAAAAGGCCTTTTTCGACTGCGTCTTTGTAGAGATCAATTCCTCTTCTATGGTCGTCCATGACTAATCAAAGAAGCTGTTCAACCACCGATAGCACGGATTTTTGCGGACACGCGTCCAATCCTCCTATGCTGAACACTGAGCACTGAAAACCTTGGTTTTCCTTCAGCTTTCCACTTTCCTTCATTCTTGTCAGAGGCATATAAATCAACCAGATATCAGCTATGATCTTGGAATCTGAGCAGGCAAAAAATATTGTCGAGCGGTTAAAGGCTGAACTCAACCCCCTCAAGATTTACCTCTTTGGGTCGCAGGCTGCTGGTCGGGCCACACAGCAAACAAGTGACGTGGATTTCCGCTTTTCGCTTTCAAGTCGCAGCCCTGCCAACCGCCAACTGAGCACTGACGACTGACCTCTGCCCATTTCCGTATTTCCGCCTTCCGCCTTCCGCTTTTTCTTCCCATGTCCTCGACCCTCGACCCTCGACCCTCGACGTCTTCCACCAGCGGCTTGGCCGCTGACGACCACTGGGACCTCGATCTTCTTCCCGAGACCCGCTGGTGGGACCTCCAGCTCCGCGATGTCTGGCACTACCGCGACCTGCTGTGGATGTTTGTCCGCCGCGACTTCGTCTCGGTTTACAAGCAGACGATCCTTGGGCCGGTATGGTTTTTCATCCAGCCCCTGCTGACGACCGCCATGTTCACGGTCATATTCAGCGGCCTTGCCAGACTCCCAACCAACGGGCTTCCCCCGATGCTCTTCTACCTCGCCGGAATTACGCCGTGGAATTACTTCTCCACCTGCCTGACAAAAACCTCGAGCACCTTCGTGAGCAATGCCGGGATCTTCGGCAAAGTCTATTTCCCCCGCCTCGTCACACCGCTCTCGGTCGTGATTTCGAACCTCATCCAGTTCGTGATTCAGTTCCTCCTGTTCTTCGGCTTCCTCGCGTATTACGGGCTGCGTGGCGCAGACGTTCATCCGGATTTCGCCGCCATTCTCATGCTCACCCCGGTGCTGCTGGGCATGATGGCACTGCTCGGACTCGGAACCGGGATCATCATTTCCTCGCTCACCACAAAATACCGTGACTTCACGTTCCTGGTGACTTTCGGCATCCAGCTCGCCATGTATGCGACCCCGGTCATCTATCCGGCCAGCATGGTCCCGCAGAGATATGCGTTCCTTCTAAACTTCAACCCGATGGCAGCCATCATCGAGGCCTTCCGCGCCATCTACCTCGGCGGAGCGATCCCCTGGATCGGACTCGGCATCTCCGCCGCCGTCACCCTCGTCCTCCTCCTTGGCGGCATCCTCCTCTTCAAACGCGTCGAACGCGGGTTTATGGATACCGTTTGAGCGGAGCTCAAACGGTAGTCTTCAGTTGGCAGTAGGCAGTCGAAAGTTAACAAATGGCTAGATTTGAAGAGAGAAGCAGTAGTCAGTTGGCTGTATTCAGTGGACAGAGATAATATGGCGGGCTTCGAAGATTTGGAAGTTTGGCAGCGGGCAGTCGCACTCAGCGCTGATGTTTACGGAATCATGGCCTCCTGCCGCGATTTCGGTTTCAAAGACCAGATCACGCGTTCGTCCTTATCAGTTGCGTCAAATATTGCCGAAGGCATGGAGCGAACAACCCCTCCTGATAAATTGAAATTCCTCGACTATGCACGAGGGTCATCGGGAGAATTCCGAACGCAATCCATCGTCGGACAAAAAGCAGGGCTTTTGGATACAGAAACATCAAAACGCTGGGTCAAGGAAAGCCGAGAGCTTTCCGCCATGATCCAAGGCCTCATCCGCTCCCTCAAACGCTGATTGCTTCCCCCCCGATTCCTGCCAACTGCCAACTGAAAACTCCGCGCCACGCGCGGCCCTGACTACTGTAAACTGACGACTGCCAACTTCCCTGCCCATCACTTCTTCTCTCTGACTACTGTAAACTGACGACTGCCAACTTCCCTGCCCATGTCCACCGTCATAAAGGTCGAAAACATCAGCAAACTCTACCGCCTCGGAGAGGTCGGCACCGGCTCGCTCGCGCATCACGTTTGATTGCTGCCAACAAATATGAAGCCGACCGTCTATATTGAGACCACCATCTTGAGTTATTTGGTGTCACGTCCGAGCAGGGATCTCATTGTCGCAGGCAGGCAGGAAATCACGAGAGAATGGTGGGAATCTTCAAGAAAACAATTTGATCTGGCAATATCCCAGGTTGTGCTTGACGAGATAGCTGCTGGTGACACCGAACACGCAAAGAACCGGATGCGCCATGCATCAATAATTCCATCCCTCGAGATCACTCATGCTGCCATCGATCTGGCCCAGGCGATTCAACGCCGCGGTTTGATTCCCCCCGGAGAAGCTCGCGACGCCCTTCATATTTCTGTGGCAACCGTGTGGAAGGCCGATTATCTTCTGACGTGGAACTGTAAGCACATCGCAAACGCCCAGATCGTCAGGCAGCTTGAAAAATACGTAAAAACATATGGCTACGACCTCCCGTTTATCTGCACCCCCGAAGCTCTCTGAAGCATCCGAACGATTTCAAGACCCGATTGTCGCTGAGGTTCGCGCGGCCCGCAAACAACTGAGTGCACGGTTCCACGATAACTTGGCACTTATCGGCAAGGATCTGATGAAACGACAAAGCGCTCTTGGCACCAAGTTGCGACGGTTCAAATAGCGGCGGCCTCCTCGCCGGGAAAATCGTCGCCCTCTCCAAATCGCTTGGCCGCGCCGCAAGGATCTCACAGCCCTCGACACTCGTCCCTCGACACAGAAATGAGCGAAGCCTACATTTCTGCCCTCGCCCTCTCCAAGTCGCTCGGCCGCTCGGCGCGCATTCAACAGCCCTCGTCTCTCTGACTACTGTAAACTGACGACTGCCAACTTCCCTGCCCATGTCCACTGTCATCAAAGTCGAAGGCCTCTCCAAACTCTACCGCCTCGGCGAGGTCGGCACCGGCTCGCTCGCGCACGACGTCAACCGCTGGTGGCACAAGGTCCGCGGCAAGGAAGACCCGTATCTCAAAGTCGGACAGGTGAACGACAGGACGAAACGACCGGACGGTCGTAGTAGTCAGTCGGCAGTAAGCAGTCGTCAGGGGGAAACAGAGAGTCGTCAGTTGGCAGTGGGCAGTGGTCAGGAGGGGAAGGGAAGTTGTCAGACGACAGTTGACAGCGGGCAGTCGGCAACTGATGACTGCAAACTGCAAACTGGTGACTCCGCCAAAGGCGGCCCTGCCGGCTGCAAACTGCCAACTGAGAACTCTTCTTCATCCGACTACGTCTACGCGCTTCGCGACATCTCCTTCGACGTCCAGCAAGGCGAGGTGCTCGGGATCATCGGGCGCAACGGTGCGGGCAAGAGCACGCTTTTGAAAATTCTCTCCCGCGTCACCGTTCAGACCACCGGACGCATCCGCGTCAAGGGACGGATCGCTTCTTTGCTGGAAGTCGGGACAGGATTCCACCCCGAACTCACCGGTCGGGAGAACATCTTCCTGAATGGCGCCATCCTCGGGATGAGGAAAGCCGAGATCAAAGCCAAGTTCGACGAGATCGTCGATTTCTCCGGCTGCGAACGATATATCGATACACCCGTGAAGCGGTATTCCTCTGGAATGTATGTCCGGCTCGCGTTTGCAGTGGCGGCGCACCTGGAACCCGAGATTTTGATCGTGGATGAGGTTCTTGCCGTTGGTGATGCCGAGTTCCAAAAAAAGTGCCTGGGCAAAATGAAAGACGTTGCCGGGCATGGCAGGACCGTCCTCTTTGTGAGCCATAATATGACGGCGGTGAAGTCGCTTTGTAGCCGTACGATTTTGATGCGAAACGGCATTCTCGCAGCCGATGGGAAAACGGAGGAAGTTATCAGTGGTTACCAAAACTTTGACTTCAGTGAAGCTTTGGAGAGGTCGTGGAAGCCACCAATCGAGAGCGAATCTTACCAGAAGCATGGAGTTTACCTGAAAGAATCGCGCGTTGTCTTTGATCGCACGACCGATGATCTGCTCCGGGTTGGCACACCGTTTCAACTGCGATTCTGTGTCAACGCACGCGCTGAAACAGAGGTAGGTTTAAGCCCGCACTACCTTGGAGTTGCGGGAGAAGTCATTTTCGCTGCCCCGTCCCCGAAATATCACCTCAAACCTGGCGACAACTGTTTCACATGCCACATCCCCGGCCAATTCTTCAACGACGGGCTTTACACGCTCATGGTGATGATCGTAAAAGATTCTGGCGCGATTCAAACGGTCGATGAGGCGCTGATTTTTGAAGTCCACGAGGTTGAGAGGACCGGCAACTGGTTCGGCAAATGGCCGGGCGTCGTACGGCCAAAGTTTGAGTGGGATTTCCAGCAATCTGAATATAATCTACTAGCATGAACACTAGCCAAACCGCACAGTCCTTTATTGCAGGGTACATCCCGCTTGTTCTCGATTCCATAAAAAACGACTTTAGCGACAACTACGATTCCTACCGCTTCGGGCCGGAAAAATTAAAATCAGAAAATCGCGAAAGCTCCATCCTCTCCACGGCGAGATCAATACTATCCATGCTGGGTTTGGCCACGGCCGGAACCGTAAAATTGCTCGAATCCCAGAAGCGAGTGGTCCATGAGCAATTAAATCACGCCCTGCAATGCTATCTGCCGCACCTGACTGAAATCGAATGGCTCCACTCCCATCTTGCAGACGAGGAATCGCAGGAGATTCTTTGCAAGGTCCTTGCCTTCCGTGCGCTCGGGCATCGCAAAGTCCGTCTTCCACTCAGCACGCCGGAATACTGGCGTGAAATTCGGGAGATCGAGGCCAACACCAGCGAGGAAGGTTCCTTTGACCTTGGCTTATTGGGATTCAGAGCCAACAAAATGGATCTGAATTCCCTTGGTTACCCCATTCAGCTTTTTTTCCCCCCGTTTGCTGCCTATATCCAGTTCGTCTTGGAACCATACAAGTGCCAGACAGCTTCGGGCCTTGTCGAAGTTGAACCCGGCGACGTCGTCATGGACTGCGGAGGGTGCTACGGCGATACCGCTCTCTATTTCGCAAACAAGGCAGGAGATACGGGAAACATTTACTCCTTCGAGTTTGTCCCGACTAACCTGGAAACCTGGAATCGGAACATTGACATGAATCCTCATCTCAAACAGAGAATTCAGTTGGTAAAGGCCCCAGTTTGGTCGGAAAGTGGAAAATCTCTTTTCATAGAAGGATCCGGACCTGGATCACGTGTGGTCGCGGAAACCAAAGCCCCTGATGCACTCGAAATTAAAACAGTTTCCATCGATGACATGGTCGCGGATAACAACCTGCCCACAGTCAAATTTATCAAGATGGACATCGAAGGAGCCGAACTTGCCGCCCTCCGTGGTGCGGAAAAAACAATAAGGCGCTTTCGGCCCAAACTTGCGATCAGTGTCTATCATAACTTGGAGGACTTTTGGAGTATTCCTCAATACCTCAAAAGCCTTGAGCTAAATTATCGTTTCTATCTCCGGCATTTTACAATCCACGCCGAAGAGACAGTTCTTTTTGCCAAACCTTCGGTTTAAAAACCTGCATCTGACTTCATTCACCGTCGAGGGCACTGCAGAGCGAATCCATACCTGTATGGACGGAACTGGGTGCAGTTTAGCCAAAGTTGATTTGGCAGATATTTCAATTATCAAATAAGAGTGAACATTCCGCAAAAAAAATATGAAATGCATCGTTTGCCGCAATCAGATGTCCCCGTTTTTCTCGAAAACGTTCAACCTCTTTGGGTTGCGTGATGTAGAGTATTGGAAATGCTGTGGCTGCGGATTTGTAGGGTCGAAGACTCACGCAGACATGAAGGCATGTGATTGGGAAACGCTCAATTTAGATTACCATACGACCTACCAAGGGCGCAACCACAACGAGGACGATCCTCGATGGCTTGAGAGACTGAACTCGCAGGCCAGAGTGATAAATGATTTAGCGAACTTGGGATTGCTTAAAGACGACCTGCCTTGGTTAGATTGGGGGTGCGGGGATGGAAAGTTGTCAGACCTGCTCGAAGCTAAGTATGCGTTGTCTCTTCAGAGATATGAACACTGCATACAGAAGGAGCATTATCTTTTCAAAACCGATCTTGCCGCCTCCCGCTTTGGCTTTGTGATTAGCACTTCTGTCTTCGAACATGTGCAGGACAGAATCACACTGGACGGAATTGAAAAACTCGTGGCACCGACAGGTGTGTTTGGAATTCACACCCTTGTCGCTGAGGAGATCCCACAGGATCCTTCATGGTTTTATCTGCTTCCGGTTCATTGTTCATTTTTTACAAATAAAAGCATGCAGGTGCTATTTGAGGAATGGGGCTATTCGTCGTCTGTATACCAGATTGATGCGCAGTGTTGGTTCTGTTTTAAACATGAACCCGACCGTGTTGAGAAGATTATTGAGGCGGCAAACTTGCGGGCAGGGCGTGAAAAACTAAGGTATATATTCAAACGTGGCTTTTTAGACTATTGGAAATTGAGCACAAAGGACATCCTTTTGAGGAGTGCAAGTGCAAAATGGTAGTAGTAATGAATCAACAATATCCAGGCTAAAGCAATGAGTATTCTTGTGACAGGCACAGGTGGCGGCGCGGGTCAGAGCGTTTTGAAAGCACTTCAAGATTCAGAATACCGCGTTGTCGCAGCAGACGGTGAGGTGCTAGCTACAGGGCTTTACACGACAGGTAAAGGCTATGTGATACCATATGCGAATTCACCTATGTTCATTGAACGCTTGCTGGCTATCTGTGAAGCCGAGGGTGTGCGGCTGATCTTCCCTGGCCTTGATGCTGAATTACCTGTGTTGGCACGGGAACGGGAGATGTTTGCGAGGCGTGGGATCACGGTAGTGGTGAGCGTGGAGAGTGTAGTGCATATCTGTGATGACAAACTTAAAACAGTTGACTTTCTGAAGGCACAAGGGCTGCCATTCCCGCGAACTTGGACGTTCTGTGAGGTCGTTGGTGAGACATTGCCATTTCCACTTGTATTGAAGCCAAAAGAGGGTGGAGCGCGATCCAAAGGGGTGCGAGTTGTTAAGACCGCAGTGGAACTAGCTAAGGCACGCGTCGAACTGGATGGTTCGGCTTATGTAGCACAAGAGTTGATAGATGGGCCTGAATATACCTGCGGTACCATAAGCCTCAACGGACATTGCGTAGGATCCATCTTGATGCGACGCATACTGCGAGATGGCGATACTTACAAGGCCTTTGTCGAACGTGATATGGCGCTTGAGGCGTTTGTCACTGATGTCGCTGAACGTTTGCAGCCCTTTGGTCCCTGTAACTTCCAGCTTCGAATACGGGACGGAGTGCCATACATTTTTGAATTTAACGGACGATGCTCGGGCACCACATACTGCCGATCATTGGCGGGATTTAACGAACCGAGAATGATCGCGGATTTCATATTCAAGGGGATCCAGCCGACCTATGAAGTGCGACCCGTTACTATCCTGCGTTACTGGAAAGAGCTGGTAGTTGAGAATGAGATTGTGGCCGCGTGTGAGGCTAGCCGCGAAGTAAATGTGCGCCTAGGCATACTCTAAAATGACTGGCCATAAAGATATCGCCGTTGTCACGGGAGCCAGTGGTTTCTTAGCAAGGAACCTTATTCCGGCACTTGTTGATGAGGGCTGGCATGTGATCGGCGTCAGCCGTGAGAAAGGTAGCAGCTTTTGCTCCCAGACTCTAACTTGGGAAGAATTTTGGAGCGGAAAAGTGATAGAGCCGCAGAAGATCAGGATTCTGTTTCATCTTGCAGCCTACATTCCCCCAAATATGGATAATTCGGATCATGCCGCAGCGTGTCTGAACACAAATGCGCTCCTCACGTTGAGGCTTGCCGAGCACATTGCAATGCACAGCAATGCGCGATTTATTTATTGCTCTAGCGGTCAAGTGTATTGTTACCAAAAATCTGCTGCCACTGAACGGCACCAGGTGTTGCCTTTGCATCGGGCGTGCTTTTATCTGTCGTCAAAACTCCTGAGCGAGATTTACTTAGAACGCACAAGAAAAGCACTGGGCTTGGACGCAGTGATATTTCGCGTGGGCTCATGTTATGGACCTTGGATGCCGGAAACATCTTTGGTGGCGCGATTTCTAGCTATAGCTGGACAGGGAAAACCCTTGCCGCTTCGGAATGGTGGGACAGAACAGTTCGACCTTGTTTACGCTCCTGATGTCGTTGAGTGTATGGTGCGGGGAGCAAAATCCAATAAACAGGGCCTTTACAACGTCGGCAGTGGGACCGCTGTGACGGTGCTGGAAGTAGCTGAGACTATCAATAGGATCCTGGGCAATCGAGCTGGGGTTGTTTACGAGGAGCCAACCACGCCACCTTTGCAACCGGGCTTTGCACCTCTCTCTATGCGCCGTACGACAACGGCGTTTGGTTACAAACCGCGCAAACTTTCACGGGGATTGGCAGCTTTTAGCACATGGCTTGAAGCAAGGCGGGCTGCATGAAGGTTGCGATAATTAGTGACATTCACGGCAATCTTCCCGCACTGGAGGCTGTGGCATCGCGAATTCGGGATGTTGACTGGGTCATGTGTTTGGGTGACGTTGTAAACTACGGTCCCTGGAGTGATGAGTGCTTGGAACTACTACACACGCTTCCTGGCATGATTATGCTGGAGGGCAATCATGAGGCCCTTTTCCTTGGAAAGGAGTCATTGGAACATGAGTTGCCGCTGGTGCAGCAGTTTTATCATGCCTCTTTCGCGCGCTTTACACGGCTTGACTTGATAGAAAATCTTCCTCTTGAAACCACCTTTGAAGGTTTTCTCTGCACGCATACGCTAGACGGTCAGAAAATATACGAAAACACCAATTTGGTTCCTCCGCGCGACTGCTTTATCGGTCACACTCACCATGCCTTTCATGTGCAGAGGAACGGGTATCAAATCATCAATCCTGGCAGCGTTGGGCAGAACCGAAAACGCTTGGATATTGCCTGCTACGCGCTATTCGATACGTCAACCCGCGAGGTTCGTCTCAATGAGTTGACTTATCCGGCAATCATGCTGCTCAACGAGATGAAGACGCTGGATTATCCAGCAGAATGTCTCGCTTATTATCGGAGCAAACTTTGAACCGCATCTTCACTTTTGCTCGCTGATGAGTTGTTGAAAAATGTCTGCACAATTGCAAAGTAATGACAAAGCTCCATCTTTCGCTTTAGGTAAATCAACTCTTTCCGCCTTTTCTCTTTTAGATTATTAGCATGTCAGCATCGATTTCTATTCTCAGTTCTCAGCCATCGCCTGCCCCGGAGGTCCTCTACGTCGGACGCCCGAACATCGGCGAGCGCGAGACTCTTCTACGCCGCATCAACGAGATGCTCGACCGGCGTTGGTTCTCGAACGACGGCCCGTTCGTCAAGGAATTCGAGGCCCGCATCGCGGAGCTTCTTGGCATCAAGAATTGCATCGCCCTATGCAACGCGACCGTTGCACTGGAGATCGCATCCCGGGCGCTGGATTTCCATGGCGAAGTCATCGTCCCATCCTACACATTCATCGCCACCGCCCATGCCCTCCAGTGGCAGGAGATCACGCCGGTTTTTTGCGATATGGGCCCGGCCACGCACAACATCGATCCGGCGAAAATCGAGCGCTTGATCACCCCCAAGACAACGGGAATTGTCGGGGTCCACGTGTGGGGGCGGGGGTGCGACACGGATGCCATTGAAGAAGTCGCAAAGAAACACAACCTCAAGGTCATGTATGACGCCTCGCACGGGTTCGGCTGCACACGCAACGGACGTATGCTCGGGACATCCGGTGCTTGCGAGGTCTTCAGCTTCCACGCCACCAAGTTCATCAACTGCTTTGAGGGCGGCGCTGTCGTGACCAACGACGATGCCCTCGCCGAAAAAATGCGCCTGATGCGGAATTTTGGCTTCAAAGGTTTTGACAATGTCGAATACCTTGGGGTGAATGGAAAGATGAACGAGGCCAGTGCTGCCATGGGCCTTACCTCCCTCGAAGCCATGGACGACATCATCGCCGTGAACCGCCGCAACTACGAAGCCTACGGCGACGGCCTGGCCGGACTCCCCGGCATCAGCCTCATACGCTACGACCCAGCCGAGAAAAACAACTTCCAGTATATCGTCGTCGAAGTGGACCCGGACGTTTGCCCACGCAACCGCGACGAAATCGTGGCAATCCTCCACTCGGAGAACATCATTGCCCGGAAATACTTCTGGCCCGGATGCCACCGCATGGAACCCTACCGTTCCCTCCAGCCCAACGCCGGACTCCTCCTTCCCAAAACCGAACGCGTCGCGGCAGGCGTCATGGTCCTCCCCACCGGTCAGGAAGTCAGCGAGGAAACGGTGCAGCGGGTGTGCGGGGTGATCAGAAAAGCAGTGGCGAGTAGCGGGTAAAGGGTGGCAGGTGACACGGATCGCAGAGGACGAATGGCGGGTGACGCAGTGAAGGGCTCGAAATGTCCGTTCCTATCATTCTATCTGTGTGAATTTTGTTAATCTGCGGTTAAACCTTCTGCTGGATTGATGAAGTCACTGAGCTCAGGAACATTGCGTTCTTCTTGATTTTTGTTTCTGCATGTCCTGTGAAAATAGTCTTTTGATAATGCCAACTGTCTTACGAAAAGGCCCTTATCGTTTTCATTTTTATTCCCGTGAGCCGGGTGAGCCTCCACATATCCATGTCGCACGAGACGACTTTGAAGCCAAATTCTGGCTCAAGCCGTTAATTCTTGCGAAAAATTACGGCCTTCCTCCTCATGAAATCCCAAAAATTCTTGGCATCATCCGCAAAAATGAACATGTTTTGATGAAGGCTTGGGAGGAATACCATGAATGACATCATTGCCACTCGGGCATCCGTGCGAAACGGTCAGGTTCTGCTTGACCTGCTGGACGGGTCCACACATTCATTTCCTGTACACTTCTACCCGCGATTGACCGCTGCCTCATCCAGCCAGCTTGCTGCCGTGAAGTTGCGAGTTGGAGGGCGAGCACTTCGTTGGGAAACGCTCGACGAGGATATCTGGGTCGCCGACGCCGTTCTTGGTCGCTATCCGGCAGTCTCCGCTTCAGTTGCAGATTGAACTGCTGCTCGTTTTTGGACAAGTCATCGTGCAGGTGTCCCTCCACCAAGGGGAAGTGATGCAGCAGTGGGATCTGTGACTCAGAGTTTTCCCCCTACGGAGTGCCGATTCTCTGGTGACGTGCTGAAGCACCCAGCACTCTCATTTACAGTATTTTCATTCACCCCTCGGCCCGTGAAGTGTAAAGCATACTTCATCAGGCTCAGTAATCCGGCACAGATTTCATGTCTTCTTCACCCGCAACATCCGGCGAAGCCGGCTCATCCGCTATCAGTAATCCGCCATTGCTTGGCCAACCACTTCGGTTGGACAAGCCGCTCCGCATCACCGAACACTCCTGGCCTGAAGGGACGGTTCCGGTAGTGAGTGTCTTCTGCATCACCTACAACCACGAGAAGTTCATCCGCAGCGCTATTGAGGGCTTCCTCATGCAGGAAACCACCTTCCCTGTTGAGATTTTTGTCCACGACGATGCCTCAACGGATCGTACGGCAGATATCATCCGCGAATATGTCGATAAACACCCACAACTTTTTTGGGCAATTCTTAAAGATGAAAACCAGTATTCAAAAAATGGTGTTCCCTACCTAACAGATCTACTTCAGAACCAGCGTGGCAGGTTTATAGCACTATGTGAAGGGGATGATTACTGGACTTGCAAAACAAAGCTTCAAATGCAAGTGGAGAAACTGTCTGGTTCACCGCATCTGGTTGGCTGCTGCCACGAGGCATATACTGGAACTTTGGCATCAGGAAAAAGGCTTTGCGGACTTGATTTGAGCGCCGAAATTGGGATTGCCCAGTTGCTCAAAAACAACCCGATCGTCACATTGTCCGTCATGATTCGCCACGAATATTGCGGACTAGATTGCCTTCAGTTCAAAGATGTTCGAATGGGAGACTGGCCGCTTTGGATTTCAGCGGCAAAGCATGGTCCATTTTACTATGATGCAACGCCAATGGCGTATTATCGAAGGCATACTGGAGGAATTTGGTCTTCAATGTCCGCAGCCGAGCAAAGCATTCATATTCTTGCAATGCTTTGCAAGGCATCGACAACATTAACCGAGCAGGTCAAATACGAATCGATTGATGGGATTGCCTCTTACTTTGCTTCATTACTCACCGCATCCCTCCCGCATTCCCAATTTGATTTTACGCCAATGGGACTGGAGCATATTCGCAACTCTGCCTGGAGCAAAGATGATATCTATGTATCAACAGGGGAGCATTTGTTGAAATCTGTCTGGATCGAAAATAGACCCTCCAACATCAGTAGTCTCCCTCTCCGAGCTGAAGTTGAGTCCGAAATTCTCAGAGCAATGTGCCTCGCTGCCGGATCACTTAAGTTGCCCCGGCACGTTTTATCTGGCCGGGTTGCGACCCATGCGTCCTCTGTAATCATCAAAGATCCCACCTTTGCAATCGCACTTTTACGGTTTTCTGCTAAATATTCATTGTCGTCATGCATTGCGACAACGATCAAGGGCATCCTTGGATACTTTTATAGTGGTATGCGAAGGACTTTGGGCCGGGCTTCGCTCTGGAAGCGGTTCAGGCAACATCGTGCTGAGAGTAATGCAACGGGGAAGGTTTGCAAATGGGTTAAAGAATCGAACGCAAAAGGCTGCTATATCGACTCAAGCATTCACTTCACGGGCCGTCCTGATAGCTTCGAGAATATTGTAATGGGAAAAACGACCTGCTTTGAACATAATGTCGTCATTTGGATTGCCGAAGATGCGGAATCAAGACCTCATCTTAGGATAGGAGAACGGTGTTTTTTTGGCTGCGGGACATATCTTGGAGTCCATCATCCAATCCACATCGGAGACAATACAATCATTGGTGCATACTCCTATATCATTTCGGCAAATCACCGTGCCGACTGCAGAAATATCCCGATCCGGGATCAGGGCTTTGTCGGGGCTCCTATAACCATCGGAAATGACGTTTGGATCGGGACACACGTCGTCATTCTGCCTGGCGTGAGCATCGGCGATGGAGCGATCATCGGAGCCGGAAGCGTGGTTACGAAGGATGTTCCACCTTATGAGATTTGGGGCGGCGTTCCTGCATGCCACTTAAAAAAGCGAAATTGATCTCCCTTGCCCGCAAAGTTTTCCAGTTCGGTTGCCAGAACCAACTCAATGCCGGCGCATTTTTGGCAATGCAGCACCGTCAGGCTTCGTCAAATGCGTGAGTGCAAAATGACCTCTTTGACACTCAAATCCTGACTTATGCGCACAATGTTTGTAAGCTTGATTCCAAGTTATTGGGGTGGAAGCGAGGTGCTCTGGTCCAAAACAGCAGCAGTCTTGCGGAAGCGAGGACAGCCGGTTGGGGTATTTTTTGCCATGTTTCGCGATGCCCCCGCGATTGATTCTTTGAAACGCGCGGGCGTGCAGTTTTTTTTCGGAACTCCTGCACCGGAACGCTGGTGGCGGCGGTGGGCACGAAAGATTGCGCTTCGCAAACCAACCGTTCGAGAACGATATTTAAACGCCTTGGCCACATTCCGGCCGGAACTTGTCATTTTTTCTCAATGTGCGGTATGTGACGGACTTGAAGAAATGCAGATCTGTCATTCTTTGGGAATTCCCTATGCGGTAATCAATCAGTTAGTGGAACCGCTCTACTATAGTGATGAGCGCTGGCGGCAGATTGATTCATGTTATAAGCACGCCTTAAAGGTTTGGTTTGTCTCCAAAGAAAATCGCGAGAGTGTTCGTGTGTTTCTCGGGCGTGGACTTCCGAATGCCGAGGTTATTCCAAATGCATACGATTGCGAGTATGAGCCAATCGTTTCCTGGCCAAAAGAAAAGGAACCGTTGCGGCTGGCTTTGGTGGGCCGCCTTGAGCCGGAGCAAAAGGGACACGACATGATCATTGATATTTTCTCATCACAGCCATGGCGCTCACGCCCCATCGAAGTTTCATTTTTCGGGAGTGGCCCCAATTTGGAGATGCTCACCCGCCGCTGCAAATTCCGTCAAGCAAGTCAGATCACATTTGCAGGCACGGTCTCGAATGTAGCAAGCATCTGGGCGGATCATCACGCTTTGGTGATTCCATCCCGTTATGAAGGACAGTCGCTTGCGATGCTGGAGGCCATGCTACACGGTCGTCCAGTTATTGCGACGCCCGTAGGAGGTACACTTGACCTGGTGAGAGACGGTGAAACCGGTTTCCTTGCCGCCAGACCGGACACTGCGGCATTTGCTGCAGCTTTGGAGCGCGCCTGGGAAAGCCGCGAATCCTGGCAACTCTACGGAGAGAATGCCGCCACCACAGCACGCGCACACGTGTGGCCCAATACGGGGGAGGTTATGGCGGATCATGTTGCGTCGATCATTCGCTCTTTTATTCCAGAAACATGAGTGACAATTCAGTAACGGTCCTCCGTTCTTCGGCGCATGCACATCCCCAATGGAGAAACTGTGGAGGTGGTCGGCGTTCCGAGCAGATTGAAGAAATTCTCAGCCGTCATAGCATCGGATGGATTGACGAGTTCAGCAATGCACCAGCCTCTCGTGTACATCTGTTCCAAGCGGCGATAAGATTGCGATTCACCCGGCCAGTCGTTCGCCTAGGTAGAAAGCGAAATGTCATTCGTTATCTGGCGGGCGATTATTTGCGGCACCTTGATTACTTCAAAAAGAATCCGACAACCGTTTTTTTAGTCGAAGAGTGCATTGATTTCGCCCGTTTGCGAGCGGCACACGATGCGCAAGTTGGTATCATTTGCTGTCCTCACAACTTTGAAACCCTTCAGCTTGACCCGCCAAGGGACTTTTATAGCGGGGAAGGAATGCCGGGATGCCTACACCGTGAAGTGATGTTCACAAATCTGGGAAATGCTGTGTTTTGTATTTCCCGGGAGGAGCAATGGCTTTTGACTCAATACGGCTCAACTGCAGATTTCCTCCCATACTTTCCCCCGACGGCAGAGCTTGCGAAACTGTCGGCTATTCGGGCGTTACGGACAGGAGGTCGCCCTGGAAACGGGATTTTGGTCGTAGCCTCCGGTGCCAACGCAAGAAACCTTGAAGGACTTGTGGAACTGGCCAAACTTGTGGCAGAACTTCCACATGATGATGACTATCACCTCCATATCGGAGGGTTCCAGACGGAGTCACTTCGATCCCGTTTCCCTGCCGATCGCTGTACCTTTTATGGCGAGATTCCACAGGCCACACTCGCTGAACTGATGGTCGGTTGCAAGGCTGCCATCATTCACCAAACGAGTGGGGCTGGGGCTCTAACTCGGATTCCGGAACTATTGTCCGCCGGAATCCCCGTGCTTGCATCGCCCCATGCAGCCCGTAGCGGCCACCATCTATCCGGTTTGTATATTTATAATGATGCCACCGAGTTGCACTCTCTTGCGCGTTCGAGATTGCCATTACCTCCGATGCCAAGCCCCGACCGCGCTGCTGAGGAACGTTTAGCTGCCGCTATTAGGCGACTGGCTGTTTGCCGTCAGTAGTTTTTCCCGTATAATATATCCATGCGAATCGCCTTCATTAGTTATGAGTTTCCCCCGGAGACCGGTGGTGGAGGTATTGGCACGTATCTGGATCAGATGAGCCGCCTCCTCGCCGGGGCAGGCCACGACGTGGTGGTGTTCGCGGGAGCGCAGGAAACGTCATCAGTGGTTCGGATAATGCCTTCTCTTGAGGTAAGAAGGATTTCCTGTGATGGCAGTATTGCCTTCCGGGATGCGGTGCTCGAAGATTTCAAGGCGTGCCACGCCGAACACCCTTTCGACGTGATCGAGGGGTGTGACTTCGATGCCTCCGCTCTGCAAATCAAGCGGGCTTTTCCCAGGTTGCCCTACGTCGTGAAGCTGCACACTCCACGTTTTGTTATCGATGAACTGCAATATAGACAACCGGGATTGGCACAACTGGCCAGAATGTGGATTGGAGCTCTTCGAAATGGCAGACGCCTGCAGATTGGAAAGATTCGGGAATCTGACAATGCAAGGTCAGAACTGGAATCAATCCGGCTGGCTGACGAGGTTGCCGCACCTTCGAAGGCAATCGGTGATGCGGCACAAATCTGGTCAGGTGTCGATGCGGAGAGGGTTTCGGTCTTTCCCCTTCCATTTGAAGCCCCTGCAATCCTCCTGAATGTCCCGATTGGACCGGAATTTCATCGGGGCACCTATCTGGGCCGGATCGAGTCGCGAAAGGGCGTCGAAGACCTGGCGGACGCCATTCCCATGGTTCTCAAACGTTTCCCATCCATGCGATTTCGCTTTGTTGGGCGTCCTATGTTTGATGGCAAAACGGGTTTGCCGTATGATGAATCGTTGAAGAATCGCTTGGGAGCGGCTGCGGCCAACGTTGAGTTCATGGGCCATGTCCCTCCCTCTGAGGCGGCAAGAGCCTTGGGGGAAACCGATATTCTCGTTGCTCCCAGCCACTGGGAGAGTTTTGGGCTGGTTTGCTGTGAGGGAATGGCAGCGGGCCGGGCGGTGATTGGCAGCTCAGCGGGAGGGATGGCAGAGATTCTGGACCACGGACGGTGCGGGGTTTTGGTGCCGCCGATGAAACCAATGGTTCTTGCGGATGCCATTATCAAGTTGCTGGAATCACCCGAGGAAAGGTCATCCCTTGGAACACTGGCGCGCCAGCGGGTGAAAGATGTCTTCTGCGCGGCGGCAATACTTCCAGCACAAATCGCCAGCTACGAGAAAGCCATCCGGCGTGTGAATGGAGCTGCTTCTAACCGGAATCGCAAGTTACAAGCGACCTTGAATCACTGATCTTTTCGAGTTTTTCTATATTTATGATCCATCACGAGTGTCCGGTTTTAACTACCACAACATCAACTGGTTAGAATCTAATGATTCCAAATGTCTGAAGTCGTTTTCTGTAAGTAGTTCATGCATAGGTGTTTTTTCAAACGGGTGAACGCTCAAAA
>Ga0247844_1002933_pt1 | contig 26382 bp, 24 predicted proteins | sample LaCtaG_FD_192421 | JGI IMG/M metagenome (GOLD analysis project Ga0247844, IMG submission 192421) | Freshwater microbial communities from meromictic Lake La Cruz, Castile-La Mancha, Spain - LaCruzMarch201714.5m_1 | ecosystem: Environmental > Aquatic > Freshwater > Lake | place: Spain: Castile-La...
CAAACTGTCGTACATGTCGCTTGGGTTGCTGCCAGGCAGGTCGGTGCGACCGCAGCCGTCAAGAAAGAGCGTGTCGCCTGATACGAGTCGTCCATCCACCAAAAAGCACTGGCTGCCTGGAGTGTGACCCGGTGTGTGCACAAGTGTGATCTCAATGTCACCGACTTTCACGATGTCGCCAGGCTCGTGTGCGGTGAGATGGGTTCGCTCAACGCCAGTCACTTTGGTGACCCATTCGACTTCGGCTTGCTGCACATGAATCGGCACACTGCATCGCTCAAGTAGAGATGCGATGCCGTCAATGCGCATACCCATCATCGAGCCACCCACATGGTCGGGGTGATAGTGCGTGGCGAGCACACCAGTGAGGCGTAGCCCGTCGGCTTCGACTGCATCAATGAGACCGTTCACGTCGTACGCAGGATCGATGAGCACACAATCACCCGTTTGACGGTCACCGATCGCATACACAAAATTCACCATCTGACGAGCCATGTCGTCGTTATGGGCAAAGTCGCGGCCTGACAACAACTGGCGAAAATAGAATCGGTCTTGCAGCACGGAGAAGAAACTATCTCGTGAGCTGTCGAGTTGGTGGCACGTGTCGGCAGATATCTGCAGCTGCCTGCACTCATCTGCATCTATCAGCATTGTGCTGGGCCTACTCTTAATCCGTGGCTCATAGCTCGTCTACTGCTTTGCGCTATGCCATCGTCGGCACCGGCATGATGGGAGTCGAGCACATTCAGGCATTGCAGACCTTGCCTGATACCCACATCGTGGCGCTATGTGACCCTTATGCCCCGAGTGTTGCCGCAGCTCGCCACACCCTTGGTGCTAGTGGTGATGCGGCTCGGGTGTACGCCGATGTGGAGACCATGGTGGCGGCTGGTGAGTTTGATGTGGTGGTGCTCGCTAGCCCGAACCACACCCATCGCGCGCTGGCAGAACCGCTACTGCACAGTGGTGCTCACTTATTGATTGAAAAACCGCTGTGTACTACCGCCCAAGATTGCAAAGAATTGCTTGCACTCGAGCACCAAACGCAGCGGGCCGGACGTGTGGTGTGGGTGGGTCTGGAGTATCGATTCATGGCACCAACGATGCAACTGCTCGCACATGCGCGTAGCGGGGTGCTGGGCAGTCTTCGCATGCTGGCGATTCGCGAGCATCGGTTTCCATTTTTAGTGAAGGTGCACGACTGGAACCGATTCAATGTCAACACTGGCGGCACACTCGTGGAGAAGTGTTGTCACTTTTTCGACTTGATGCGCTTGGTATTTCACGCCGAACCGACGTCGGTGTTTGCCTCAGGGGCTCAGGACGTTAACCATCTCGACGAGACGTACGGCGGACGCACGCCCGACATCTTGGATAATGCTTTCGTCGTGGTCGATTTTGATAATGGTGCGCGAGCATCGTTGGATTTGTGCATGTTTGCCGAAGCCACAAAAAACGAGCAGGAGATTTCGTTGGTTGGCGATCTCGGTAAGGCCGAAGCACTAGTGACGCAGGGCATCGTGCGGCTTGGGTTGCGGGCCGATGGTTGGTTTCAAACCAACGAAGAACCCGTCAACAATGCTGACCTGCCCTCAGCCGTACAGCACCAAGGAGCACATCACGGCTCGTCGTGGCGCGAGCATGTGGCGATGCAGCAAGCCATTCGCAACAACACTCCAGCCGAGGTAACACTGCACGACGGGCTCATGTCAGTGGCGATGGGCGAAGCCGCACACCGCAGCATCGCCGCCCATCGACCCATCGCAATGTCTGAAGTCTTGCGCTAGAGCAACGTCTCAAAAATTTTCGTACGCAACCTAGGAACCTTGCCGTGGTTTGCTTCGTGGCTATCAATCGACTCTGATAGCGCAATCAGCGAGTTGACTCCAAAAAAGCGGAAGGGTTCTGGTTCCCAACGGGGTGAGAAGTGGTTGACGAAGGGCAGATGGGTCAATGAAGTTTTACGCTCGAGAATCAAATCAACCAATGCGCGAGCAAACAAATTGGTAGCAGCTACGCCATCACCCACATACCCACCGAGGCGCGAGTATTTGTGTGCACGATCGAGCATGACGGTTGGTGTCCAGTCGCGGGGCACGGCTAACGGCCCGCCCCAGCGGTGGGTAATGCGCGCCTGGGCGGCAGCGGGGAAGTGTTGGGCGATGGCTGCCACGATTCGGCGGTGCGTGTGGTTGTCAAGATCGAAGCGTTCACGCACCCGTGAGGCAAAGTGATACGGCGCACCGCGCCCACCAAACGCGATGCGACCGTCGGGTGTGAGCTGGGCGTAAATCACCATTTGCCCGCCATCGTTGAACGTGGCCCGGTTGTGCCAACCGAGCGCACCTAGCGTTTGTGCGTCAAGCGGCTCGGTAGCCACCATCAGTGAATACAGCGGCACGATGCGTCGTTTTGTCTGGGCAATCGAATGCGAATAGCCCTCGGTGGCTTGCACCACTTGCTTGGCAACTACCCGCCCGTGACTGTGTGTGACGACACCGTTGTCGATGGCTTGCACGGCAGTGTTCTGCCAGATGGTGACACCACGTTGATCGAGCACCCGCGCCAAGCCATTGACCAGTTGAAAAGGGTTGAGTGTCGCGCAATGCCGGCTGTAGATCGCCCCGTGGGTTTCGGCGACCGAAATGTGCTCGCTTACTCTTCTGCTTGGCAGCCATTCGGCGTCACCGGCATCAAGCCCACTGGCATGTTGTTGCTCCAACGCACTCTGTAAACGCTCTGCTTGCAACGCTGTGGTGGCCGACTGCACCGTGCCGCCTTGATGCCATCCGCAGTCAATACCCTCCTGTTGGATCACGTGTTCAATTTCGGGCAAGGTGGCGAAACTTTCTTGATACGCAAGCAGCGCCGCATCGCGTCCGTAGACAGAAGCAAGCTCACTGACTGAAAGTGGAAAGAATCCGCTGCACCAACCACCGTTGCGACCGCTAGCCCCGAAACCGACATGTCGCGCCTCGAGAATCGCGATTCGCAGAGATGGTTCAGCTGAACTGAGATAGTAGGCAGTCCATAAACCGCTTAGGCCCGCCCCAACAATGGCGACGTCAACCTCGGCGTGTGCTGGTGCACTTTTAAATGCGGTTTGTTGAGCGGCACTGTCATGCCAAAGGGGATACGTGGCGGTGCCTTCAAAGCCGGTCATGTTGGAATAGTCACAGCGAAATAGTCAGGGCTTCAGCACACTCATGAGTGGTGACCACAGGTCGTAAATCGCTCGCTCGGGGTCGGCCACTACGGCAACTGGCTCGTCGACTCGCAACGTGGCCCGCTTATTGTCGGTTTGTTGCCAAGCGACCTGCCCGTTCGTAGCGAACTCCACCAGTGCACCTGCCATAGCGTCAGCGATAGTCCGGTGAGCCGCTGCGCAATCAGTGGCTGAGCCAATGAAGAACTCCACATTGGGGGCAGTCAAGTTGTCGAACACGAATGGAATGTCTAAGCCGTGACAAGCACCGAGAATGCCGTCGAATACAGGGGTAGGCCAAGTGAAAAAATATGACCACGTTGGGCTTCCACTGCGATCGCGAGCATCAATCACTTTCCATGCTGGTGCGCGAAACGACTCGTCGCTCTGTAGTGCGGCCAACATTTGTGCTGGGGTCGACGCAGGTCGCAGCTGGGTGTACGTCTCCCAGGCGCGGTCGGCTGCTGTGCCAAAGCGACTGGCGAACGACTCGCGCGCAGTCTCGTCAGTCAATGTTGCAGCAGCCGGGTTCAATGCAACCCAAAGACGACTTTCATCACGCAATGTGCCGATCACCAATCCGCGCTGATCCGCTGCGAGGTGGTCATGGAAATTGTGCGGCACGACATCACCGCCGATTGTGGGGGTAAACATGGTGACAACATCTTTCGGGTCACGCAGAAGTCGGCTTTGGGCAGCAACTATCTCTTGCGAAGACTTCTTAGCCAAATCATCCAGCGAAGCCGCGCCCAAATCATCCAGAAGCAGTTGCACTGATTGGTCGGCTCGATCGGTGGTGCGCAGTTGACCGATTGACGGGCTCATGGCCCAGCCGCGCACAAATAACGATTTTGCTGCCGGCGCGGCAAACAGCGCGAGCACGCTGCAGCCACCGGCTGACTCACCGAAAAGAGAAACGTTCGTTGGGTCACCGCCGAAATCTGCGATGTGGTGTTGCACGTAGGACAATGCGGTGATCTGATCCTGCAGCCCAAGGTCGGATCGCCCGGCAAAACCAAAGGCTCCGAGTCGATAATTGATAGCGACGACCACACAACCCCGAGCCGCGAGATTGCTGCCGTCATACCACGAAGCGTGAGCAGTGCCATTAGTGAACGCGCCTCCGTGAATCCACACCAAAACTGGCAATCCTTGCGCACCGACAGGAGCGAAAATATTCAGCGTCAGACAATTTTCATTCATGGCCAGATCGCTGGTGCCCATGGCTTGCTCGAGCATTCCTGGCACTTGAGGACACTGCGCAACCGCGTCAAGTGCGCGAACTGTGGTCTCAAGACGTGCTGGTTTGAATCGCTCCGCTACGGCGTACACCAAGTTGCGAGTGACGGATACAGCCTGGAGGGAAGGGCTTTCGGACACGATGCCGAGCGTACCCACTACGGTAAATCCGTGTTGCGTCGTGGCCTGAATCGTGTGGTGAACAATCTGGTCGGCAATGTGGTGGCTGCTCGCTGGGAAGACTGGCAGTTCACTGCATCAATCACCAACAACACGGCTCGTGGCAAGAAGTTCAAACAGTTTGGTGACGGTTCGCTGATTGCGTTTCCGTGGGTCACGATTTACAACGAGCACTACATCGAGATAGGTGCCGACACGATGCTTGGCCCGTACTGTGCGTTATCTGCTGGCATGATGCCGGGCCAAGAATGCGTTACCTCGCCCGTAGTACGTATCGGTGACCGATGTTTGATCGGTCGAGGCAGTGGCATTGTGGGTCATTTGGCAATTGAAATCGGTAACGACGTGTGGACTGGCCACCATGTGTACATCACCGATCAGAATCATGGCTATCAAGACGTGAGTCGCCCAATCTCGCAGCAGACACAACCAGAGGAGCCTGTGCGAATAGGTGACGGCTCGTGGCTGGGCACCGGAACCGTCGTACTTCCAGGCGCGCAAGTTGGTCGCCACGTGGCCGTTGGTGCCAACTCGGTGGTTACCGGCAAGTTGCCTGATTACTGCGTTGCTGTTGGTGCACCAGCTCGGGTGATTCGGCAGTACTCAGCTGACTCAGGCTGGACGCCGGCCCAGGAGTTTGCGAGTCAGCCCAACACCTAGAGCGCACTACACCGAGAGGTCGATCGGCGGCGAACAACTCGGCATGCGGTTGTCGCCGGCAAAGGTTGCTATGCGCTCGGCCAGCGGCAAGCCCTCGTAGGTGCTTTCGGAAAAAGGCGCGTTACTTTGGGCGCGCAGTTGTGCGCTGTAGGCGCGGCGGTCGCTGATGTAGATGTTGTAGTCGGCGATCCAGAGCGGTATGAGTGCGCGGCCCTTTTCGTCGGAGGGCACATCAGCTTGTAGGTCTGCCAACATCTCTACCAAGGTGTCGGTGGCGCGATCTACCAAGTTGGCGCGCTCAGATAACCCACCCGTACCTGGTTCGGTAATCAGGCGATAGTCAGCAAGTTCGATGCGCTGTAGCTCAGCTTGTTTACAGCGAACCTCGGCACGCTGCGTCCATTCGATATCGCCGATCTTGTTTACCGCTTCTTTTGACGCAAAGCCAAGCGCATAAACCCACATAACCGCGATAGCTGCACAGATGAGTGACAGAATAGAACGTGTCGCAAACCGCATTTGTCGAAACGCTACCTGTGATTTCACCACCGAATCGCTTCATTCAAGCCAAGAACCTGATTCTTGCGCTGGTTAGTTTTCACACGGGCTATTTCGTTATTGCGGTAAGCGGCGCAGCGGTGTTTGCCATTGCCACAGTCGCATCATCATATGGCGTGAAGTTAATGATCGATGATGTGATTTTGCCAAGTTTTGAACCCGGCACGACTGGGTCGGTGGGTTTCGGCACGTGGCTTTCCGCCTCGCTGATCGTTGTAGCGATAGGCGTTGTGCGTGCGGCGGGCGTGGTGGTGCGTCGGTCGTTTGCAGGCATATTGGAATGGACTACGGCCAGAACTATCGCCGACAAAGTGCTGCGATACATGATGACCCAACCGCCAGCATGGCATCGGGCTCGCATGACCGGCGACGTGGCAGCCCGCGCCGGTACCGACACCGATGCTGCGATTGCACTGCTGGCACCGTTGCCTTTTTCGACATCCATCCTGGTTTTGCTTGTTGCCGCTGGCGCGTGGCTCATCAACACCGATTTGTGGCTCGGGCTATTTGCCTTCCTGGTGTTGCCCACCATGTTGGCTACAAATGTGCTGTACCAACGCAAGGTGGATCGCTTTTATCGAGTTGCCCAGGATGAACTTGGTGAACTCTCGCAGGCAGCCCACGAGAGTTTTGATGGAGTACTCGTGGTTAAAGCCTTCGGTGCAGAGGACCGCGAAACAGAGCGCCTCGCCGTAATCTCGCGTCGCCTGCAGGTGGCTCGCACCAAAGCGGTGAGTCTGCGCTCGACTTTTGAATCACTCATTGACGCCACACCGTCGTTGGTGAACATTGCACTCATCGCTTTTGGTGCTTTGCGGATTCGCAGTGGCTCAATGACCATTGGTGATCTGTCGGCGTTTGTGTATCTCTTCACCCTCGTGGCGTTTCCGCTGCGCATTGTGAGCTATTTGTTCAGCGAACTGCCGCACTCCATAAGTGGTTGGGATCGCGTTCAACAAATTTTGCGTGAGCCACTACTGGCGAACCCGCGGGATGCAATTGGCGAAACGGCGGAAACGGGCGACATGGTGATGTTGGTGAACGTGAGTGTGTCGCACGTAGCAGGCACGGATGCTTTACGTGGTGTGAATCTGTCGGTGCATAAGGGGCGAACAGTGGCCGTAGTCGGGGCAACGGGTGCGGGCAAAACCACGTTGTTGCATCTCATCGCGGGGCTTATTACGCCACACAAGGGTCAGGTGCGGCTGGGAACCAAGAACATCGGCTTGGTGTTTCAAGAAGCATTTCTGTTCGCAGAATCACTGCGCTACAACTTGGCACTCGGTTCGCCAGTGGGCGAGCGTGAGTTGCGCGAGGCCCTACAGATAGCCGGAGCCAGCGACTTTGTCGATGAATTGGGCTTGGGTATGGACACCGAGCTTGGTGAGCGCGGGGTGAGCCTGAGCGGTGGTCAACGCCAGCGTCTGGCTTTGGCAAGAGCATTGGCGATGGGCAGTGAACTCTTGTTATTAGATGACACCACGTCGGCACTTGACCCTGCCACCGAAGCAACGGTGCTCAAGAACCTGCAATCGCTCGGCGGAATGATCACCACTTTGATCGTGGCGTCTCGGCCTTCAACGATCGCATTGGCTGACGAGGTGGCCTTCATGGTGGATGGCGCAGTAGTGGCGGTGGGCAGCCACGCAGATCTAGTGCAGTCGAATTCGCAATATCATCAGCTCATCAGCGCATTCGAGCATGATCGCGGTGCACCGAGCGAGATATCACACCCATGACCATGATTGACGACATCACGCAAGGCGTGCAGCGCCGCGGAGCAGTGGACACCATACGACAGGGCATAGTTGAAGCACCTGCCCTCGGCAAAGGGTTATTACTCACGTTTTTTCTGGCGTTGGTAGGCGCCACAGGGCGTGTGGCGGTTCCTGTTGTTATGCAGCAATCCATCGATAAAGGTTTTGTGGGCGGGGTAGTACGACTCGATTTGATCGTGCAGTTGTGTATTGGTGCTGCCGTCATCGTCATGGTCGCGGCGTTCAGCCAGCGCACGGCTGTGCATCGCCTCGGCACTTCAGCCGAGCGAGGGCTCTATGGCCTACGCATCAGGCTGTTTGAACACATCCATCGATTGAGTTTGGCTGACCACAACGATGAGCGCCGCGGTGCACTGGTTGGGCGAGTAACGAGCGATATCGAAACTCTCACCCAGTTTTTCTCCTGGGGTGGGTTGTCATGGATGCTCAATTTGTCGTTGATGTTCGTGGTTGCTTGCGCGATGTTGGCCTACGACTGGGTACTGGCTTTGGTGGCTTTCGCTGTCGTGGCACCGCTCATTATCGTGTTGCGCTTGGTGCAACGCCGGTTGGTGCGGGCGTACGACCGGGTTCGCGCAGGTAACGGCTCGATGCTTTCAGCAATGAGCGAAACTGTGTCGGGTGTCGAAACATTGCAGGCCTACGACGCAGTCGAGCCAGCATTAGAGCGTGTTCAAAACGCAACTGAACAGCGTTCAAAGGTGTCGATCAAGGCTGGAATTATCGGTGCCTTTTTGTTTCCCTCGGGTGAAGTGTTCAGTGTGTTAACCGTCGTTGCCGTGGTGGGCATCGGGGTATGGCGGGGCGACGCCGCTGGTCTCACTGCCGGTTCGTTGGTGGGTTTCATGTTTTTGACCTATCGATTCCTGGAACCCATCGCAGAGTTCACCGAAGTGATCGACCAGACCCAAACTGCCGTGGCAGGTTTGCGACGCGTACTTGGAATCCTCGACACGCCGATTGGGCCACCACCAGCAACCAATCCTGTGGCGTTGCCCGCAGGTCGACTGGGTGTCTCACTGCACGAGGTCACGTTCGCCTATGCACCCCGTGAGGAAGAAATTGCGCCGGCCAATGTGCTGTTGCAACTAAGTCTTGCCATTGCACCTGGCCAGCATGTTGCGTTAGTGGGGGAATCGGGCTCTGGCAAAACAACCATTGCTCGGCTCATCGCCCGGCTTGCTGACCCCACTGCTGGTCGTGTGACGATTGGGGCAGTCAATGTGCGGCACGTGGCTAACGAGGATTTGCGCAATCGTTTAACCGTGGTGCCACAAGAGCCGTTCTTGTTTTCTGACACCATCAGCTACAACCTTCGTTTCGCCCAACCTGCGGCAACCGATGCACAACTGCGAGCCGCTGTCACGCGGCTCGAGCTTGACGACTGGGTCGCCAATTTACCGTTGGGGTTAGAAACCCCTGTTGGCCAGCGAGGTCAATCACTGTCGGCAGGAGAGCGTCAGATGGTGGCCTTGCTACGCGCCTCGCTGGTGAACCCCGACATTTTGATCTTGGATGAAGCGACGTCCTCAGTGGATGCCCTCACCGAAGTGCGGTTGGCGCGGGCCTTGCGAAAACTGGCTCAGGGACGCACCACAATTTCTATTGCTCATCGATTATCCACTGCGGCTCGCGCCGATCGGGTCGTGGTGCTTGCCAACGGACGCATCGTTGATGATGGTTCACACGACGAGCTCATGCAGCAACGAGGCGAGTATCACCGTATGTACGACTCGTGGCTGATGGCAACCGGGACAACAGGTACAACACCAGACACAGCGGCTGGTGTTTCGTGACCAGGATTGTTCAACGCTTCACTGCCGCTGCAATGACGGCGTTTTTTGTTGTGTCACTGGCTGGGTGTGGAGATGAATCCCCAGCAGCAGCATGTTCGCAAGGCGCGTTATTTGCCGCATCGCGACAGCGTGTTGAGCGAGCAGCCAGCGAATTAGATACCACCACATCGCTAGAGCTACAGGAATCGGTTGTTGCAATGTCTGATTTGGTTGCAGTGATGCGCGAGGTGTCACCTCGCTCACTGCGCGAATCGCTCGGGGTGCTGCTGGCGGCATACGGCCAGTTAGTGGTGAGCCTGGACGCGATTGGCTTTGACCCCGTTGCGGCTTCGACTAGTGCGCGCGTGGCAAGCGCGCGTGTGGCATTTAGCGACAAGTCGGTGGTGGAAGCACTCATTGCGGTGGAAGATTTTCTGACAGATCAATGCGAGTTGGCTCGTAGCGCGACCAACCCGGGTTTTGCGTTAACTGGCACAACATTGCCACTCCCCGAGATCGTGGAGGAGCCCAGCCGTGACGTCATTGAAGATGGCTCGGATACCGCACTTGAGCTGCAGACCCTTGGCTTTGCTTACGGCGAAACCTACGACATCGCGTTGGATGCGTCGCAAGCGCAATGCATCGGGCAACAGATGTTTGCGCTGTTCGGTTCGTCAGGCAATCTTGATGATGTTGATGTCGATGATGAGGAATACTTAGACATCGTTCGGCAAACTTTTGTTGACTGTGGAGTCACATCGCTCGTTACTACAACCACATCGCAGTAGTCTGCGGGCATGTTCATCACTCTGATTCGCCACGCTGAACCCGAGTGGGTGCGCGATGGCTTCAGCCAAGACAATCCTCCGCTCACGGCACGTGGTCATCGTCAGGCTCGCCGCCTAGCTGATCGGCTCGAGGCTGAGCACTTTGATCATGTGTATGTTTCGCCACTGCTGCGAACGCGCCAAACTGCGGCCCCAATCTTGAATGCCCAGCGTCGGGGCGAAGTGATTGAGCCTTGGCTCGAAGAAATCCGCAGCCCAATCTGGCAGGGGAATCCAGCAGAGAAGGCGGAAGCTGCCTATCGCGAAGAGAAGCGGCGGCCAGCAGCTGAGCGCTGGGGTGGTTTAGAAGGCGGCGAGGCCGTGAGCGATTTCACCAAACGCATCCACAAGGGAGCCAATGAGTTTTTCGCCCAGCGCGGTATCTATCGCACCGATCACGAGTTACCGGTATGGCATATTGAAGAACCAGGCGATCGCGTGGCCTTCGTGGCCCACGCTGGCACCAACAGTGTGCTGATTTGTCATTTGCTCGGGTTGGCACCCACCCCTTGGGAATGGGAGCGATTCGTAATTGGTCACGCCACCATCAGTCGCCTTGAGGCGTTGCAACTGGGAGACGGCTATACCTTCAGCCTGACTCGGTTGGCAGATAACTCGCATTTAGAGAGTTCGGACTACACCTACTAACACGGCCTTGTAACCCTCCACCGCGGAGCGACGTGGTTCTCACATCGCGCCACCCCGCGGTGGGTACTCAGGTGTTCGTCGTGCCGAGACACCGAGATTATGACTGCCTATGGTTGTGGGCGTGCGTCCGTGATGTGGCACGCATTCACCGCAGCCACGATGGGCGTTGGGTCAATCGGAGCTCCACCACGTGGGTGCACTTCGAAGTGCAAGTGAGCAGTACCGGTGTTACCGGTTGCGCCGTTGGTGCCCAAGATCTGACCAGCCTTCACCGTTGTACCAACCGCGATGTTCGGTGCAATGGTGTCGAGGTGAGCATAGAAGAAGTAGGTGCCGTCGGCTTGGGTAAGTCGCACACCGTTGCCGGTCAGACTGGCGTTGTTGTACACGCGAGTGATGGAGCCGTCAACTACTGCGTAAATCAGGTTGCCGGTTGGGGCAATGATGTCGACACCTTCGTGCAGGCGGCTACCACGTGCTTGTTGCCAGGTGTTGCTGAATGAGCAGCGACCCTGCACCGGAAACACCTGAATGGTGGGGATTCCGAGCGACTCGAGTGAAGGAATCAAGCCAAGGGCCTGAGCAGTGGGGTAGTCGAGCATTTGCGAAGTGTGCAAGCCGCGACTGGCCTGAAAATTGCCCAGGGCGATGGATGTTGCAACACCAAAGACGCCGTCGGCGCCTCCTTTTACTTCGACACCGTTGTTGATGAGTGTCTGCTGCACCAAGCGAACAGCATCACCGCTTTGGCCACGTGAGGGCAGCCCGTTGACGCTCAGTTGTGTTGCACCGGCTGCAACTACAGGGGCGGCTGCGACAGGAGCAGCAACTGCTACTGGTTGAGCCACAACCGAACGGGTTACTGGCGCTGCTGCGGCGACAGGTGCTGGGGCAGTGTCAACCAAACCAAGAGCGAATGCTGTGGCATGCGTAAGTGTTTTGGTAACCGGCAACTTGTTGCGACTCTGATAGGTAGCGAGTGCAACCGTGGTGGCAAGACCGAAGTGGGCATCCGCGCCACCTTTGACCTCGACACCATTATTGATCAAGGCTTGCTGCACCGACCACACGGCATCGCCAGTGTCACCAGCTTTTGGCAACGTCTCTGGTGTCAAGCGAGCCACAGTGATGAGACCCAAGAAGCGAGCAGTGCGCTCATCAACAATGCCAGTAGCGCGAAGACCCACGGCCTTTTGTAGATTACGCAAGGTGGCCCGAGTGCGAATCGAGAATTCACCATCGACCCCACCTTTCAGAGTGAACCCGCGCACGATCATTGCTTGCTGCAGGCGCACAACATCGCTGTTGCTTTCGCCAAACTGGGGATAGCGGTTCTGGGTGACGCTGCCGGTGGCGGAGGCTGAAGCCTTTGACGTTGTGGAGTTCGAAGAGCCCTGAGCAGCGCTGCCGACGCCTTGGGCGGCCAGGCTGATAAGAACTGTGGTGGCGAGTGCGGTGAGAACCATGGGTATTGCTCCTTTGGTGAGATCCGCACAAGGGATCGGCTCACAGGGCAACAACTTGAGGATTTTCTCACGCAAACAGGTAGTGCGACCGCCCAGAGTGGTGATGACTCGCAGGCCGTGGGTTGAGCGTCACTTTGGGTGACGCCCCCTACGCCAGGTGGCAGGGGCCTGGCGTGTGCTAGTCGAGCACTTCGTAGCGACGGGCTGCCACGAGCCAGCCCGTTGGGCCGCGTTCGTAGCGATCATGCAGGGTGGCGATTCGAGCTCCAACGGCACCGTTGCGACGCTGAAATCGCTCGGTCACGGTGATTCGCCCGGTGGCAGTGCCAGCCGCCTCGTCGACGACAAACAACACAATTTCGGGGCTTTGCAGAGTCCATCGATCAGCCGCATAGTGCTTGGCAAACACATCAGAGAGTTGATCAACGCCCTTGGCTGTGCTGGCATCATGCATCTGAACCTCGGCGTTAGATGCCCATGAGGCAATCCACGTACTGACATCGCCGCGCAGTTGTGCATCGGCAATGGTGGCCACCAGATGTCGCAGCGCGGCATCCGTCAAAGCAGTTGGTGCGGCGCCAACTGGGGCCGCAACAGAAATGGTGGTACGCGTTGATGCTGGTCGACCGCTGCGTTTTCCATCCCGAATGTCGTCGGGGGACAACCCTGTCTCAAATGCAGCCAGTGCACGCAGAGTGCGCATGAGCTCTTTGCGTTTGACAACACCTTCATGAGCCGCGAACTGCACCGCTAGCCCGTCAATAAGTGCAGTAATGCGCATGGCTGAGATTCGCGGCTGGTCACAGCGGAACTCACCAGTCTCATTTCCGCGGCGCAACACCCGCTCGAGAAACCCGATTGACTGTTCGTCGAGCTGCTGGCTAATGCTTTTCATCAATGGGTTACGTAGTGCCTCGCCCCAGGCATCAATCCACAGCATCCATTCCACGTCGTCGCTGCCTTCTGGCACGTAACTTTCAATCAAGCGCCACAGTTGTGCCGTGGCCGATTGGCCAAGTTCAATGTCGCGCTCCATTTCAGACAAATCTTTTCGGGCGTAATATTCGAAAGCCGCAGCCAGCAAAGCTTCTTTGCTGTCAAAGTGGTAATGAATCAGGCTGTTTGACACATTGAGCCGCTTGGCAACATCGGCAATGCGGGTGCCGGCAAAACCTCGCTCAATTACCACCTCGCATGTGGCTTCCAGAATCTCTACCCGGCGGGTCTCCACGGCATATTTCTTCACGTGGTGACAATACTCACGAACCACTCATCCTCAGCAATGTGTAGACATAACGCCGATTGCGTAGCGTTTCACATGATGTCGCTCGAAGTACCTGTGGTAGAGACCAATTGGCTTACCTTGCGGCGGTACCGCGTCATCGCTTGGGTGGCGTTCGCTTCGTTGTACGTCATCATCATCACCGGGTCGTTGGTGCGACTCACTGGCTCGGGCCTGGGTTGCGTCGATTGGCCAGCATGCAACGAAAAGCGTTTTGTCGATGTTTCCAGCCCACACGCGGCGATCGAGCAGGTCAACCGATTGTTCACCGGGGTAGTAGCCGCCAGTGTTATTGCCGCGATGGCGGCGGCGTTTGCCGTGCGCCCCCGCAGTGCTCGCTTGGTTCGGCTTGCTGGGTTGATGGTGCTTGGGGTGGTCGGGCAGGTGGTGCTCGGCGGCATCGTGGTGCTCACAGGTCTGCACCCGCTGTCAAACATGGGCCACTACCTGCTATCGATTGTTCTAATGACGTGGGCCTTCTGGTTGGTGCGCGGTATCTCGATATCTAGCCACGGTGAAAGTGCGCCGATCGCGTCATGGCGTACATTGCTCGAGCGTCAAGCTTGGTCATTGAGTGCCGCGAATCGGATAGCAGCGCTGGGTCGATATGTCTTGGTGCTCACGGGTTTTGCAATCGTGACCGGCACGGTGGTGACAGGTGCTGGCCCTCATGCGGGTGACGAGCTGGCGCCACGATTCGACTTGGTTCTGACCGTGGCGGCTCGAATCCATAGCGTGTCGGTGATTGCCGCCGTGAGCGCAGCCGTGCTGTTGGGCCTAGCGCTACGACGTCAAGTCCGTCGGCAACGGCATATCGCTGTTGCCTGGGAGATATTTCTGGGGTTGGCAATTCTGCAAGGCGGGCTCGGTTATTGGCAGTATTTCACCGGAGTGCCGATATTGCTCGTTGCGTTTCATGTCGCCGGCAGTGTGGCCGTGTGGTTAGCAGCACTGAATCTGGTAGCCCAAGCCCAAAACAAGGCCATCGCTGGATAAGTCAACCGTTTCATCTTCCATGTCCTGAGGGTCCTGGCTCGGGATTGTGGCACACTATGACGATGTCAAAATCACGCTGGAGTGCTCGTCTGGTCTTGGGTTTGACTCTTGGGGCTGGCTTTGGCCTGGTCGGTGGCGCTGGCCAAAGTGCGGCCCTAATGGAAGCAGTGCAAGAAGATCTGGGTGTCATTGGCACTCTGCAATACACCGATGCCACGGGCGCAAAGGTGTTTATCGAAGGAGTTGAGCTATCCATCGACGACGTTGGGGGAGCCACCACCGACAAAGATGGCAATTTCCGTATTCCGGTCTCCAGTCCGGGCGAATACTCCATCACGCTGAACACAGCTACGTTGCCTGAGGGCGTGACGCTCAAAGACCCGTCGCGCACCAACTTGGTGGTCACGGTCAGCGAGAACGCCGACCAACGGATTATCTTTCCGCTAATCACCGCTGACACAGTGCTCGAGGTCTCCGAAAGCAGTTTCTCGGTGCGTCGCGTGAGCCAGCTCACGCTCGAAGGCTTGAAGCTGGGCTTGTATTTGGCAATGGCTTCGATCGGATTATCGCTCATCTTTGGCACGACGGGCCTCGTGAATTTTGCCCACGCCGAACTCATCACATGGGGCACCCTGATGGCCTACTTTTTCAATATTTACGGCCTGGTAGGAACGTTCGGCTTTCTCGCTGGCTGGCCCGCCCCCTTTGGTGCTGGTGTCAATTTCATCGTCGCCACCGGGCTTGCTGCGGTGATGGGTGGCGTATTGGGTTATGTGCTCAATCGAGTGGTGTTTCGTCCGGCTCGCAATTCGGGTGTGTCGCTCCTTGCTCAGATGGTTATGACCATCGGTATGGCAATCCTCTTGCGCTACGTCTTTGTGTACTTTTTTGGCAGCCGCTACCGGGTGTACAAAGATTACGCCTCGCAACGAGCCAACTCGTTTCTGGGAATGGAGCTCACCAGTCGTGATGCTGCAGCCATGGTGGTGTCAATCATCATTCTGATTGCAGTTGGCATCGGCCTCAACCGCACCCGTACCGGGCGTGCCATGCGCGCTGTGTCTGACAACCGCGACTTGGCTGAATCATCCGGCATCAATGTCGAGCGAGTAATTGCCCAAGTGTGGATCTTTGGCGGGGCCTTGGCGGCGTTGTCGGGCACATTCTTCGGGTTCGACACCGTTAAGTGGGACATCGGTGCACGCATCTTGCTGCTGGTGTTCGCGGCAGTCACACTTGGTGGGCTCGGCACCTCGTACGGCGCACTTGTGGGGGCGTTGATGGTGGGCATTGCCATCAACTGGTCAACGCTCGTCATCGACCCTGAACTCAAAAACATGACCGCACTTGTGATGCTCATCTTGGCCTTGTTGCTCCGGCCGCAGGGAATTCTCGGCCAGAAACAGAGGATTGGCTGATATGGACTGGGGCTTTATCTTCGAGCGGTCATTCTCCGCCATGATCGGCCCAGAAGTGGTCGTCTATGCATTGGCAGCAGTCGGGCTCAATGTTCATTTTGGTTATACGGGGCTCATGAATTTTGGCCAGGTGGGCTTCATGGCCGCTGGCGCTTACGGCGTGGGCGTGTCGGTGTACTGGCTGGGTTGGAACTTCTGGGTCGGCATCATTTTTGCTTTCGTCTATGCCGGCGTTCTCGCGCTGCTGCTGGGTTTGCCCACGCTGCGGTTGCGGGCCGACTATCTATCGCTGGTCACCATTGCTGCGTCGGAGACCATTCGGTTGCTCGCGCGCTCACGCGTGATGCGGCCAATCACCGGTGGGGTAGAGGGAGTTAATCAATTTGCTGGACCGTTCTATGACTTGAGCCCGTTTGAATTGGGGCAGTTCTACTCGTTTGGGCCGTTCAAGTACTTGGGTCGTGACGTCTGGGTGCTGCTAGTCGGCTGGACGTTGCTGATTCTGATCACCTTGATGGTTCGCCAACTGATGCGCTCACCGTGGGGTCGTACGTTGCGGGCTATTCGTGAAGACGAAGACGCAGCGCGTGCACTGGGTAAGAACTCGTACTTCTACAAAATGCAATCGCTGATGCTGGGTGGAATAATCGGCGCTGTGGCCGGTGTGTTGCAAGTTATTCAGAAAGCCTCGGTGCAGGCTGACACTTTCAACCCAGTCATTACCTTCACTATTTGGACGATTTTGATTATCGGTGGCCCTGGACGAGTTTGGTCGCCGATCATCGGCTCGTCGATCTACTGGACGCTCATTGTGTTCATCGAAAATACGCTGCGCCAACTTCCACCTGATGTGCGCTCCACATTGGAAGACACCGTGCAGTTGTCGGACTTCAACATCTCGATGCTGCGATTCATTCTGGTTGGGCTGGGGCTCATGCTCCTGGCTCGCTTCCGTCCGCAGGGAATCTTTGGCTCACGTGAGGAGATGGCCCTTGACCGACGCTGACCAACCAATCCTCGTCGCTACCGGAGTCGTCAAGACGTTTGGTGGTCTGCGAGCCGTTGACGTTGAACAACTCGAAATTCGTCGCAACAAGATCACAGCGCTGATTGGGCCCAATGGGGCGGGCAAGACCACGTTTTTCAATCTGCTCACCGGATTTGATCGTGTGGATGAAGGCGAGATTCGCTTTGACGGCAAGGTCATCACCGGCACGCCGCCGCATCGCCTTGCTGCCAAGGGGATGGTGCGCACTTTTCAATTGACCAAAGCACTTGCCAAATTGTCGACGATCGAAAATATGAAGCTTGGCGCCCTGGGCCAGCGTGGCGAGAAGTTCTGGGCCGCCCTCATTCCTGGCTCCTGGACGAAGCAGGAAGAAGAGATCGAGCAACGTGCCGATGCAGTTTTGCAACGATTCAATCTCACTCACATGCGTGATGAGTACGCGGGAACCATGTCGGGCGGCCAGCGCAAATTGCTGGAAATGGCGCGGGCACTTATGACCGACCCGCGATTGGTCATGCTTGATGAACCGATGGCAGGCGTCAACCCAGCTTTGGCTCAAAGTTTGCTCGAACTCATCAAGGCTTTGCCAGGTGAAGGCCGCACTGTGATATTTGTTGAGCACAATATGGATGTGGTGCAAGAGATTGCCGACTGGGTCGTGGTCATGGCCGAGGGTCGCATCATTGCCCAAGGAACCCCAGCGGAGATTAAAACCAACAAGGCTGTTGTTGATGCGTATCTCGGAGCCCACCATGGCGAAGACCTCTCGCAAGTAGAGCTGTCATGAGCGCCAATCCAGCCACAGCCGAGGTCTTGCTCGAGGCCAAGGGGGTCACGGCGGGCTATACACCCGGGGTAAACATTCTCAATGACTGTTCGTTGTCGTTGCATCGCGGCGAGATCGTTGGCATCATCGGCCCGAATGGGGCTGGCAAGAGCACGTTGCTCAAAGCTCTGTTTGGCTTGTTGAGCGTGCAGTCGGGTGCAATCACTCATCGCGGCGAGTCGATCGTCGGTCTGCAAGCCCACGAGCTCGTGGAGCGCGGCATTGGGTACGTGCCCCAGCGTGACAACGTGTTCCCCTCGCTCACCATCTTGGAGAACTTAGAGATGGGCATCTACCTCAAGCCCAAGCAGTTTCGCGAGCGAGCGGATTTTGTTCAGAACATGTTTCCGCGACTCGCCGAGCGTCGCTCGCAACGCGCCGGCTCGCTGTCCGGCGGCGAGCGTCAAATGTTGGCAATGGGTCGCGCACTCATGATGAACCCTGAGATCATCTTGCTTGACGAACCATCTGCTGGCTTGTCACCAGTGCTACAAGATCAGGTTTTTGTACGCACGCGTGAAATCAACAAGGCCGGCGTATCAGTGGTGATGGTCGAGCAGAATGCACGGCGCTGCCTGCAGATTTGTCATCGCGGCTATGTGCTTGATCAAGGAACCAATGCTTACACGGATACGGGCGACAAGCTATTGCACGACCCCAAGGTCATCGAGCTATATCTCGGCACGCTTGCGTCGTAACGCAACTTGGGGCTATCAAAAGAAAAACCCCGCCCGGTTTCCCGGGCGGGGCCTTCTTATTCTGAGACGAACTCAGCTCGCGAAGACGTACTTGTCAAGCGAGGTGTCTGCACCGGCCGCACCGTAAGTGATGATGCGGAACGAGGCAGCTGCTGGCTCACCGGCTTCGACGAACTCGTATGGTCCACCAAGACCATCAAAGTCGATGTCGGTTCCGGCCTGAACGAGTGAGAGGCACGATGCGAAATCGGTGCACTTCTCGCCGTCCTTGGTTACGCCGTTGATCTGAGCACCAATCGAAACGCCATCAGCACAACCAGCAATTTCAGCAGCAAGTGCTGAGATCACGATTGCGTCATAGGTCTCTGCGCCGTAGTCGTACACGCCATCGACGCCTGCGGCATCGAGACGAGCGACGAAGTCGCCGATTGTGGTGAGGTCAACTGATGGGGTGGAGCCCTTCATGCCGGCCAGGATGGAGACATCCGAGACCAACTTGTCGAGACCGGCAATGTTGCCGTCCACTCCGTAGACCTTCTTGGCCGTTGGGCCAACGCCACGCTCGTGCATGGTGTTGAGGATCGGACCAGTTTCGGCAAAGCCAACGATCAAGATTGCGTCTGGGTTAGCAGCCACAACTTTGTCGACTTCGGCGTCAAAGGCTTCGGTTCCTTCTGCGTACTCGATGAACTCTGGCACGGTTCCGCCTGCGGCTTCAAAGTCAGCTTTGAAGGCATCAGCAAGACCGACACCGTAGGCATCGTTGCGGTAGAGCACTGCTGCTGAAGTTGAACCTTCCTCAATGACGAGGTTGGCCAACACGCGACCCTGGAGCAAGTCCGACGGAGCAGTACGGAAGTACAGGCCCTTGTCGTCGTACGTGGTGAAGGTTGGCGAGGTGTTGGCTGGTGAGAATTGCACCACGCCAGCTGAGGTGATCTTGTCGATCACGGTCAACGAAACACCAGACGAAGCTGCACCGATGATCACTTGGGCGCCGGCTGCAAGCAGACGGTCGACTTCAGTGTTGGCGGTGTCAGTCGTTGCGTCGCCCGAGTCACCCTGGTTGATGACAACCTGGTTACCGAGCACGCCGCCGGCTGCATTGATGTCTTCCACTGCGAAACCCGAGGCTGCCACTTCAGGTGGTCCAAGGAACGCAAGTGAACCTGTCACCGGAAGGATTGTTCCGATGTTGAGGGTGTCAACTGCGCAGTCTGAAGCTGATGCTTCAGTCTCCTCAGTGACCTCCTCGGTCGCATCGTCATCGCCACCGCAAGCTGCGAGCACGAGTGCTCCAGTTGCAAGCAGCGCGCCGAAACGACGCATGTTGCTTTTCTTCATTTTTCTCCCCCTAGGAGTTGGACGGCATCTGACCGTCCTTATTAGGTAAAGGCAGGCTACAAGGTGGTAGCGGCTTTTTTGAGCCGATCACGTAGGGCAAAACCAACCCCCTCGGCCCGAGGCATTAGGACATGCACGACACGATGCCCGAGGGCATCCAGCTGGCGCAAATTGGCGTACAGGTCATGGGCTGCGGCAATTGGGTCAGTCGCACAATCCACAACAGGGGAGCCATCCTCGGGAATCGTGGTTAATCCCTCGTGCAGCACCAAAGTGGCATCCGGGGCGTAGTGGCGATCAAGCATTCCCGAGGCACGTGATGGGCCAGACACCTCCGAGGCGAGTTCCACATTCGCCGTTGCCAAAATGCGACGTACGGCTTCAGGAGTGATTGACCCTGGGCGCAAAATCTCAGGCTGCTGCTTTGTGCAATCCACGATGGTGGACTCCACGCCGACGGTGCATGGGCCGTCATCAAGCACCATGGCAACGTCATCGCCCAGATCGTGCGCAACATGTTGCGCCGTGGTTGGTGAGACCCGACCGAAGCGATTTGCAGATGGTGCGGCAACTGCATTGCCTAGTCGCTTGATCACTTCTTGAGCTGCACGACTAGAAGGCATCCGCACTGCCACGGTGTCGAGCCCGCCAGTAGCGACTCGGCTGACGTGCGCAGCAGCGTGCACCACAACCGTGAGTGGCCCAGGCCAGCAGTGGTCAACTAATGCTCGGCACGCAGGGCTTACATGCGATGCCAAGTCATCAAGCTGGGATATGTCGGCAATGTGCACGATGAGCGGATGATCGCTGGGGCGACCTTTCACTCGAAAAATTTCTCTGAGCGCAACTTCGTTAGTGATATCAGCGGCTAGTCCGTACACCGTTTCGGTGGGGAGCCCGATGAGTTGACTTCGGCGTAGTGCTGCGACTGCCGCGGTGATCCCATCTTCGTTGGCAATTTGCACGCGGCTCATCGGTGGGCTCACGCTAAGCGAACAGCGACATGACCAGATCGATGAACTCAAACGACTCGGGAGTGCGAAAGTGATCAATGCCCGGCAACACCACGAGGCGACCCTGAGTGAATGCTGCAGCCAACTCATTAGCAGGGTGTGAGAAGTCTTTATCCCCGACCGCAACAACGATTGGGTTGGAAATCTGAGCGAGCTGGGCAGCTGTGAAAGGTTCTTGTCGCGGCCGTCGTAGCACCGCTGCGAGTGCCAACGGATCATTGCCTACTTCGTTGCCGATCTTGCCAAAGATTCGAGCAGTGATATCACCCGGTGCACTGCGACCCTCGAGCCCCGCCAGAATCTTTTCGGTGTTGCTCGGGTCGTGCGGCTGAAAGACACCGTTGCCAATGCCTGCCAACACCACCGTGCCAAAGCTTTGTGGCGACGTGGTCAATGTGCGCAACAAGGTGATAGCACCCAGCGAAAAGCCCACTGCATCCACAACTCCGTGCGGCGCGACGTGCGCGTGTAGATGCTCGGCCAAATCGCCATAGTCGCCTGGGTCGTGTGACTTGGTGGCACGACCGTGCCCGGGGAGGTCGTACTCCACGACTGTGCGACCTGATTCACGAAGCAGATCGACGAGACCCGAGCGCTGCCAGGTGTGGGCAAATGATCCAGCCCATCCATGCACCAGCAGCACCGGATGTTGGGATGGCACATCAGCTGGATTGCCAATTGGATTGGCAACAGCCTTGTCCGTTACACCCATCGCGGGCAAGAGTAGCCTTGGCGAGTCGGTTAAAGCTCGTTGAGGAGGTGTGGCGTGCAGTTTTTGAACGGTCAACCGAACTACGACCTCACCTACAACGATGTGTTCTTAGTGCCAAGTCTGTCGTCGGTGTCGTCGCGGATGCACGTCGACTTACGCACCCCAGATGCCATTGGCACGACGATTCCGATTGTGGTGTCGAACATGACGGCCATCGCTGGACGTCGCATGGCCGAAACAGTGGCTCGCCGTGGTGGTGTGGTGGTGCTACCGCAGGACATCCCACTTGATGTCGTGTCCACCGTTGTCTCATTTGTTAAATCACGCCATGCAATGTATGAAACACCCATCACCTTGTCGGGCCACGACACTGTTGGCGAGGCCCTCAGCCTCATTCACAAGCGTTCGCACGGAGCGCTGGTGGTGGTCGACGATGACCAACAGCCAGTGGGTATTTTCACCGAACATGACGCCACAGGTTTTGATCGTTTTACCCAGATTCACAACGTGATGAGTCGCGAAGTGTTCACGCTCCCTGAAGGGCTCGACGCGCAAACAATGTTCGAGCGTTTGACCGAAGCACGCTTGAACTTTGCGCCAGTGGTGTCGGCGCAGGGTCAGCTGCGAGGGTGCATAACTCGCAAAGGTGCGCTGCGCAGCACGATTTATCAACCAGCTGTCGATCGCAATGGCAATTTGCTTATTGCTGTTGCAGTTGGGGTGAATGCCGATCCAGCTACGCGGGCCAAGGCACTGGCCGCGCTCGGTGTCGACGTCATCGTGGTCGACACAGCACACGGGCATCAAGATCGCATGCTTGAAGTCGTAAGCGAAGTACGTCGCCATGTTGACGCCACACCGGTGGTGGCGGGCAATGTGGTGACCGCTCAGGGCACGCGCGATCTTATTAACGCAGGTGCCGACATCGTCAAGGTTGGCGTAGGACCAGGTGCCATGTGCACCACCCGCATGATGACTGGTGTTGGACGTCCACAGTTTTCTGCCGTGCTTGAGTGCTCGAGCGCAGCCCAAGATTTGGGCAAGCACGTGTGGGCCGATGGCGGTGTGCGGTATCCGCGCGACGTGGCACTCGGCTTGGCTGCTGGTGCTGGCAATGTGATGTTTGGTTCGCTCCTGGCAGGTACCTACGAATCAGCAGCCGACACGGTACGTGACACTCAGGGTCGGCTATACAAGGAGAGTTTCGGGATGGCATCAAATCGGGCCGTGCGCAATCGCACCCGCACCGAAACTGCAGTTGACCGTGCTCGCAAAGAATTGTTTGAAGAAGGCATCAGTACGTCGCGGATGTACCTTGACGCCACACGTCCAGGCGTGGAAGACATCATCGACCAGATCGTGGCTGGTGTTCGTTCGTCGTGCACCTACTCGGGTGCTCGCAGCATCGCCGACTTGCATTCGCGCGCCATCGTTGGGATACAAAGTGCGTCGGGATATGACGAAGGTCGTCCGATTGACACCAGTTGGTAATGCATCCCGTAGTCGTCGCCATCGACGGTCCAGCTGGGGCCGGTAAGAGCACGATTGCCAAAGCGCTTGCTCGTGATCTGGGCATCGCGTATCTCGATACAGGTGCGATGTATCGCGGCGTAACTTTTGCAGTATTGCGCAAAGGACTTTCGGCAACTGACGTTGATGCAGTTGGTCGAATAGCACAGACCGTAGTTTTTGTTCAAACAACCGACACTTTGCATGTTGACAATGTGGATGCCACTGCGGCCATTCGCACACCTGAAGTTGACGCAGCGGTGAGCCACATTGCTGCAAATTCAGTCGTGCGCGACGAAATGCGACTGCGACAACGTCAATGGATCGCTGACCACAATGGGGGCGTGGTCGAGGGTCGCGATATCGGCTCTGTTGTGTTTCCGGATGCCACATTGAAGGTGTATCTCGTGGCCACGCCACTCGTGCGAGCCGAAAGACGCGTTGCCCAGCACGGGGGAGACGTAGCAGAAATCGCGCGCGCCATTGCCGAACGCGACGAACGTGATTCCACCCGCGCCGACAGCCCGCTGCGCCAAACACCCGATGCCGTCGTGGTCGACACGAGCAATCGCAGTGTCGACCAGATTGTTGCAGATATTCGAGCACTCCTCACCGAGCGCCTCAAATCGTCATGACAAAATACGAAACGGGCTTAGTGGGGCAGTCGCTGGCCACTCGTTTGATGTACTTCGCGGTTCGCGATTTGCTACTAGTGCTGTGCAAACTTTGGTTTAGATATTCGATTAGCGGTCGTGAGTACTTACCAAAATCTGGCCCATACATCATTGCGCCTGTGCACCGCTCGAACATCGATTCGCCATTGGCGTCATTCATCACCCGCCGACGAGCTCGCTTTATGGGCAAAGATTCACTCTGGAAGATTCGCAGCATCGGCAAAGTGTTTACCCTGCTCGGTGGGTTTCCTGTTACGCGCGGTGCTGCTGATCTCGAAGCCCTCAAGCGCTGCGTAGCTGTGCTCGATGCCGGTGAGCCGCTGGTGATGTTTCCTGAAGGCACGCGCCAAAGTGGCAGCGTGTTGCAACCACTTTTTGACGGGCCCGCCTACGTGGCGTTGAAGCGCGGGGTCCCCATCGTGCCGGTGGGCATTGGTGGCTCGGAAAAAGTCATGCGCAAAGGTTCAAAGATGATTTGGCCGCGCAAATGCCATCTCACGATTGGTGTGCCAATCATCGTTGAGCGCAGCACCACCAGTCGAGTCGATCGCGAGCGCATGGCGGCGGTAACTACAGAGTTAGCTGTAGCGCTGCAGGCTGCGTTTGACGACGCTCGTCGCCGCGTCGGCGATGCTGAGAAATAGCTGCTAGCCGCGCAAGAATTCGCTGACGATTCGTGGCAAGTCAAGCGCGTCGCGCACGCCGCACACTTCACGCGCCGAGTGCATTGACAACTGAGGCACACCCACATCTACTGTGTCGATGCCGAGACGTGTTGCGGTAATTGGGCCAATGGTGGAGCCGCACGGCATGTTGTTGCGGGATACAAACAATTGATGATCTACCTTCGCGGCAGTGCACGCGGAAAGAAATGCCACCGCTGAGGATGCTGAGGATGCATAACGTTGGTTGGAATTGCTCTTGAGTGCCACGCCGCGATTGATAAGTGGTGCATGCTTCGGATCATGACGCTCGGGATAGTTAGGGTGCACGGCGTGGGCATTGTCGCACGACAGACAAGACGAGCCAGGCAACATGGCCAAGTAGTCATTGCGGCTGCGGCCAATCGAATGAGCAATACGTTCCAACATGTGTTCCAAGAGTGGCCCTGCAGCACCCGTAGTGCTCTCGCTGCCCACTTCTTCGTGGTCAAACAACGCCACCACTCCAATGCCCGCATCACTCGGTGTAGTTCGGCTGGTGTTGCACACGGCTTCGATTGCCGCCCAACAGGACAGTTGATTATCGAGCCGGCCGCCTGCCACCATCGATTGATCAACGCCAATCACCCGCGCAGGTTCATAGTCCACTAACTGGGCGTGCAGCGCAACGACATCACGCTCGGCGACCCCAGCCCACTTGGCAGCCAGCTCGCGAACGCTGGCGTCAGCAGCACCGGTGTGCCAAACAGGTCGCAGATGGGCGTGCTTGTCGAGCACGACACCGCTTTCATTTACACCACGATCGAGATGGATGGCGAGTTGGGCAAGCCGAGCAATAGGCGATGGCGAGGTGAACAGTCGCTGTGTGCCGTCGCGATGCACTACGTAGCCAGCGATGTTGAGATCGCGGTCCAGCCACGAGTTCAGCAGAGGCGAACCATATATCTCCACTTCGAGCGTGCCAAAGTTGGCGGCCAGACCTTCTGGGTTGGGCTTGAGATGTAAGCCTGGCGAGTCGGTGTGCGCGCCGACAATGCGAAAGTAATCCGCGTTTGGTTGAGGAACAACGAATGCCACGAGCGCGCCATCGCGAGTGACGAAACCTTTAACTGACTGCTGTGCTGATGGCAGACTGCTTGTGGCGTCGAACCACGTGAAACCTGCAGCGAGCAATCGCTGAGCCGCTGTTGCCACCACATGGTGAGCGGTGGGCGAGCGGTGCAAGAAATCGAGCAGGCTGTCGACTGTTGGGGCCGACACGCTGGTGCGGGAAGCAACCCCAGCCCGCCGGGCTGCCTTGGGTTTACTGCTGGAACGGGATTTCGACCGAGACGTCACGCCCGAAGAAACTACAGGTGATATCGCTGGTGTCACCTTGTTCGACGCGAGTCTGAATTTCGGCAATGCAAGCCGACAGCGAGTCGCGCTGGGTGAATCCCAGCCAAATGACCCCGACAAACACGGCGGAGAGCAACAGCTTGGACACCACCGACGACACGAATTTCAGCACTAACAACACACCCAGCACACCGACCACCATCGCAATGAGCGAGACGTCGCGCGCCGACTGGGCATTGAAGGATGACAGATCCATGACAGTGCAAAGTCTGCCAGCACCACCTTCGTAGAGTGTGCATATGAGGCCAAGCCGATGAGTGACCAGCCAATTTCGATGTCGCGCAGCGGCCCACCCGAAACCGTCATGCCGGCGCTTGAAGCACACATCGCACACGAGTTGGCCCAGGCGCTGGCCAGCGAGCCCGCCCAGCGTCGTGCTGCTGTCGCTGCGATTGCTGCGAAGTATCCCACCTGCCTGCAAGCTTGGGCAGCGCTTGGGCGCAATAGCACGCCTGGTATTGAGGCGTACATGGCATTTCGCGTCGGATACCACCGTGGTTTAGAT
>Ga0247844_1002934_pt1 | contig 26378 bp, 19 predicted proteins | sample LaCtaG_FD_192421 | JGI IMG/M metagenome (GOLD analysis project Ga0247844, IMG submission 192421) | Freshwater microbial communities from meromictic Lake La Cruz, Castile-La Mancha, Spain - LaCruzMarch201714.5m_1 | ecosystem: Environmental > Aquatic > Freshwater > Lake | place: Spain: Castile-La...
GCAAACAAACCAAAAAAGGAGGTGAATAAAAGTGATCTTAAATTAACTTTAGAGATAGAATAAACAGCTCAAGGGTGGGTCAATATTCGATGCATTTGGTGGGTCAAATTTAGATGCAATTTAACACAGACGTATTGGGATGTTTCATTTTCATCATTTTTAATTGCGCTTATCACCATTTGCACTGGAAAAACATGTCCATCTTTGTGTTGATTCCAAACATCGCCACTCCATGAGTCTTTGCTTAAAATTTCATGCCACATTGACTTATAAAAATATTCATCATGACGATTTGATTTGAGAAATCGAGGATTTTTACCCATCACTTCATCTTGACTATAACCAGTAATCTTGACGAATGCGCTGTTTACCAGAATGATGTTGGCTGAAGAATCGGTAATTAGAATGGCTTCGCTTGAGTTGAATGCGACTGAGGCTACCGCCAGCTTATTCTTTGCTTGCTGTAAATCATGCACATAATTTGACAGTGGTCGAAAAGCGAAGAAGTAAAGCAACGGGCAGCAAAATAGGGTGAGTAGAATGGCATCAATCAGCATTTCAGTCAGACTGTTAATTTGTGGCAGAGATTCTAAAATGAACATAATTGCGGCTTCACCAATGAAGATGCATGCGGCAAGCATTAATATGAGGCGTTTAGGAGTGATAGTTAACATATTTAGTATTAATTAATCAACGACTGCTCAGAAGGCAATGATGCTTTGTTCGGAGTAGGTAGCCACAAAGTGATGGTCGTGCCTATCTGTGCTTTACTTACGACATCAATGTAACCGTGGTGGATTTCAATAATCTCTTTAACAATTGCAAGGCCAAGCCCACTTCCGGGAATATTGCTAGTTGTATTGGCGCGCCAGAAACGTTCAAACAAGTGGCCCTGTTGCTTGGGGGTCATGCCTAAGCCCTGATCACTGATCTGAACACCGACAAACTTCTCACCATCTTTTTTGTGATCCACTATTTTTATTTTTATAGGGCTGTCTGGGTTGGAGAATTTGCAGGCATTACTCAGCACATTAATGATGGCCTGTTTAATTTTATTTTTGTCCATGCACAGCAAGGGCGTGTTTTTAGGGGCTTTAATACTGATTCGCTCGGCGTTGGCCAGACCATCCCACTCTTTTTTAATTTCTAAAATAATATCGGTGATGGGTTGTTCTATCATGACAAAATCTTTACCCTTACGCGATTCTATTCTGACCAGATCTAGCAGCTCATTAATAATATGCGTCAGGCTTTTTGCTTGATTATGCACGGTGCGTACAATATCGAGCGTAGCGATTTTGTCGAACTCTTTTGAAATGAGAAGCTCAGTAAAACCAAAGATGATCGCCATTGGCGTGCGTAACTCATGAGCAGCAGCAGAAAGAAACTCAGTTTTCATTCTATCCACTTCAGATTCTGCGGTAATGTCCTGCACATAAAATATTTGTCGGACAGAGCCACTTTTATGTAGATGACAGTTAAGCCGAATCACCTTCAACGAGTTTTTTGCTCTAAGCGTTAAAACGCCGCCAAGATAAGTTTTGAGGTCACCATCAATTGTGTAATTTTCTAATAATACTTTCCATAAGGCATGACTAGGGATATATGCAATGTCTGTATATTCAATGCCAGCAATCTTGCAAAAAGCTGGGTTAGTATAGCTTACCAGATCATTGTCATTGATTGTCAGAATGCCGTACGGGCAGGATGCTATGATGATAGAGGCATCATCTATATTGGCTAAATGCGTGTTCAAGCGTTTAACCAATCATCTTTTTTTCTACTAGATTTTGTATTAATTCACGTATTTCCAAAAAAGGTACAGGACTTTTACCATACAGGTGGATGCCTTTTGGTATGCCTCCATTATCATCAATTTCATGTGTTTGCATGCCGGTTACAACCACAATGGTCATGAGTGAAAAATTATCCATATTTCGCAATGCTTTCAACATAGCAAAGCCGTCCATCTCCGGCATTTTCAAGTCTGTCATTAGCAAGTCTGGTGTATTTTGAGAAATACTCACGATGGCCTCGTAGCCGTTTGAGATGAAGCGCACATCAATGGGTAATTTCCATGATTCAATCGTCATTCGGTAAAGCATGAGCATGGCCTGATCGTCTTCTACCACTACTACATTTAGCTGAGATTGATTGATTGCGGATATTTTAGAAGTAGTCAAGCTAGCTTCATTCTGGACTGTTTGACTTTTACTCAGTTGATTTTTATCTGTAATAAAACGATTAAACGATGCGCGTGTAATACGTCTATGTCCGCCTGGCGTCTTCCAGCCTTCTAAGGCGCCTTGTTCTACCCATAATTGAACTGATCGAATCGTGACGTCTAGCTCTTTTGCAACATCGTTCGTTGTCATTAAGTCTAGTGCTTTAAGTGCTGGTTTTTTAATAGCCATGTTCTAATTTTCAGTTTTATTCATGTATTTGATACAGCTGTTAATAGCGTTTATCGCGCTATTCTCTGCAAATTATACAGGGTTAATAAACTTGTGATTATTCTTGATTTAACATCATTTCAATTTACATTGTAAGTTTACATGAAGTCATGCGCAGACCATTATTCTATTTCCACCCATTTGATTATTTTCAATCATTCAAATTAGTTTAGTGAACTAACTATCATTAGTGTATCATTTTAATATCATTTATATATCATAGTATTAAGGATATGTTTATAATGACTCTGTCATGAGATTGAAGGCATGAAGTGCAAGTCAATTGATTTTAAATACTACGATTGATTCGAGTGTAATTATAGCGGTGATGAAAATAACAGCTCAATGGAATCCATATAAAACCTGCTATCTATAAGGAATAAGAAGCAATGACAAGTAACGCAGTGAGCACTTAAGTTAAAAGCTGCGTAGGTAAATATTGTCCTTTTAAATTGGGGCAATCTATAGTCTTGAAATTTTAAAAGTACAAGAGATTCGTGGTTTCGGTGCCGCGACTAAAATTGTCAACACGCCAGACTTCATTAAAGGTGTTGATAATTTATGTGTTCAAGCCGAGCCGATTGTAGAGCTACACATTACCAGTATGGACGAAGCCGCTCAACAAAATGCGGACTTGGTAGAACAAGCTACAGCTGCTACAGAGATTCTGGCAAAACAATCTGTGATCTTAGTAGAAACAGTAACTGCCTTCAGGTTAAGTGATAGCAATGGTTAAATTGGAAAGAAATCAACCAAATACAAAAATCAGCACCGCATGCTATAGCAAGCCGCTCTGCAACTGCTATCGTTAAATCACCGGCTAAACTTACGATTAGAAAGATGGTGAATTTAGCAGTGTTTAAAGGTGATTGGGATGAGATTAAATCGGATATGTCAAAAATAATTCTGGTAGTAGATGACTCAAACGTACTTAGAAGGCTCACGGTGTATTTTCTTGAAAAAGCTGGGTACGAGGTTGTTCAGGCAAAAAATGGGCAAGATGCTATCAATAAGGCTAAAGAAAAAACAGTTGACCTTGTGCTGATTGAGCAAAAAATGCCAAATATGGATGGTTTGACACTAACTAAACATCTGCGAGAGTTAACTTCTTTCCAGTCTGTGTATATTTTAATGATGACAGGAAAATCTAGTATTGAAATGAAGGATGCCTGCAAATTAGCGGGTGTAAATAGATTGCTAAATAAGCCCTTTGAATATGATTATTTAATTGCAGTTGTGAAAAGGTTGTTGGATGCAAAAAACATTGGGCTAGAAATGAATGCAACGATCAATATGAATGGGCGGTGAATGGTTTCTAATCCTAATGTTAGGTTCTTGGTCGTAGATGATTTTTCAACGATGCGAAGAATTGTGCATAACCTCCTGAAAGAGATTGGTTATAGCAATGTTGAAGAGGCTGAAGATGGCGTAGCAGCACTACGAAAACTTGAGGGTGGAGCTTTTGATTTAATTTTGACAGACTGGAACATGCCTAATATGGATGGTTTAACCTTATTGAAGCGTGTGCGTGCGAATCCTAATTTATCTAATTTGCCTGTACTTATGATCACCGCTGAAGCAAAAAAAGAGAATGTCCTACTTGCTGCCCAGAATGGAGCTAATGGTTATATTGTGAAACCATTTACCGCGACTACGTTGAGCGCTAAATTAGCAATCATCTTTGCGAAGTTAGAAAAAGCAGAGGTTTAGCTATGAATAACGTTAATCACCTGCATCGTATCAATAGCCAGATTGAATCTCAGCCCAAGGTGCAGTCACCATCATCTCAAATTTTATTGCCACCAACAGAACACCTGAACAATACCGAAATGCTTAAACGTATCGGTCATGTCACAAGAGTTTTGCATGATAGCTTGAGAGGTTTGGGAATAAGTAAAATTCTTGAGCAAGTAGCCGCTGATATTCCGAATGCACGTGACAGACTCAACTATGTATCACGCATGACAGAGCAAGCAGCAGAGCGAGTACTGAACGCGACAGATGAAGCCCTTCCATTGCAAGCGGAGTTGCTTGTGGGCGCACAACACATGAATGCACGTTGGAAATCCGTATTAGCGCAACCTTCATTAAAAAGTGAATATGATATGACTGTTCATGAAACGCTTTTGTTTTTATCAAATACTGAGCAAAAAACGCTAGAGTCTAAAGCCATTCTTATGGACATTATGATGGCTCAAGATTTTCAAGATTTAACTGGGCAAATTATCAAAAAAATCACAGTGTTGGCAAATGAATTAGAACAGCAACTGTTAAAAGTTTTGATTGATTTTTCAACAGACACATCTATAAAAGAAGTGAATTCGCTTGTAAATGTAACAGGCGCAAGCCCATTGCCTATCAGCGTGCATACTGCCGATCAGGAGCAATCGACTGGCAATGCAACTCAACAGTCGCAAGTGGATGATCTACTCGATAGCTTAGGTTTTTAATATGCATAATTATTTTAGTTTATGTCGTGCGCTGGATAATGGCTGGTTGTTCTGGATATTGATGGTAGCGATACCTGCCATAGTCGTTCCGCTATCGAAAGGGTTATTGCCAGACGGACAACTTTCAATACTCATTTTACCCATAGTTTTTGTCATGAATTTACAGTTATGGCTGAATCGTAAGCACTGCGCGGAAGAACGCAAATTTTTGCGTTTAAAAAATCTCTATGCTGCATTGTTTAGCATTAAACAAGCTACGATTACCTTCAAAGATGAAGACCAGTTGTGGAATGCTATTTGCAGTTTTGCCGTTGAGAATGGCTTAATGAACATGGCTTGGCTAGGAATAGAAGATACAGCAACTCAGCGTATTATCCCAAGGGATAAATATGGCAAAGGTGCTCAGTATCTGGATGGGATTGTTATTTCGACCAATCCTGATTTTCCTGAAGGACAAGGCTTTATTGGCCACGCTTGGCGTGATCAAAAAGCAGCTATCCATAATGATATGGCGAATAATCCGCTCATGACACCCTGGTATGCATTTGCAAAAGCTTATGGATGGAAGTCTAGCGCCAGTTTTCCAGTGTTGCGGAGAGGCATGCCATATGCAATATTCACGGTTTACCATTGCGAAAAGAATGTGTTTGATGATGAGATAGTGGCTTTACTTGAGATCATGATTCAAGAGGTTTCAATGGCATTGGATCATTTGGAATCAAGACAAGCCTTGATTGAAAGTGCTGAATATCCCAGATTGCTACTTGAATCTGCAAATAGTGGCATTTGGGGCTTGGGGCTAGACGGTAGCACCACTTTTATGAACCCAATGGGTGCAAATATGCTGGGTTATGAGATAGACGAAGTTTTGGGTAAGTCAGCGTATTCATTACTTCATTATAGTTTTTCTGATGGCTCGCCCTATCCACGAGACAAGGACCAAATGTATTCCACCTTTTTGGATGGACAGGTTCGTAATATCACCGATGAAGTGCTATGGCGAAAAGATGGCAGCAGCATTCCTATTGAGTACAACACGCATCCTATAATCAGGCATGGTGAGGTGCTGGGTGCTGTTGTAGTGTTTCAGGATATTACCAAACGTAAAAATGCTGAGGCTGATTTACATAAACTCTGGCTCGCCGTAGAACAGAATCCTATTGCCATTTTTATCACAAACCTAAAGGTTGAGATTGAATATGTCAACCAGTGTTTTACGGAAATGACGGGCTATTCTCGCGAAGACGTAATGGGCAAGAATCCTCGGTTCTTAAAGTCAGGCTATACTAATCAAGAAACGTATCGCGAGATGTGGGCAAAGATATTGCAAGGCGAAGTGTGGACTGGAGAGCTGAACGATCGGTGCAAGGACGGGCGAGAGATTGCGGTGTGGAGCAAGATATCACCTGTTCGCCAGGCTGATGGGAGAATCACACATTACCTTGCTATTCAAGAAGATATCTCACAGAAGAAGATTTTAACGGCCGAGCTTGATGCACATCGCCACAATTTAGAGAATCTTGTGAATGAACGCTCTGCTGAGCTTGCCTCGGCGTTAGAGGCCATTAAAGTCAACGAGGAAAGGTTTAGCTTTGCACTGGATGCCAGTAATGATGGTATTTGGGACTGGAACATGCAGACCAATAAGACTTATTGTAATCAGGCGTATTTCAAAATGTTAGGCTATGTGCAGGATGAATTTGAGCCTAACGCGCAAAGTCATTGGGTCAATCTTCTACATCCAGAAGAGAAAGATGACACTGTAAACACCATCATGCATCGACTGCAAAGCGAGGGTAACTTTGAAGTTGAATTTCGGATGCGCACAAAGAACGGCGACTATAAGTGGGTATTGAGTCGGGGGAAAACGGTTGAATGGGATGAACAGGGTAATCCTATTCGCGCCGTGGGGACACATACCGACCTAAGTGTCCGTAAAGAGATGGAAATGGAATTGCTCAACGCTAAGGAAGTCGCAGAGATGGCAAGTCTGAGTAAAAGCAATTTTTTGGCTAATATGAGCCACGAAATACGCACGCCCATGAATGCGATCATCGGATTCACCTATTTATTGAGCAGGGAGATTACGGAGCCGTCGCAAGCCGATAAACTTTTTAAGGTAAGTGGTGCGGCTAAGCACTTACTGAGCATTGTCAATGACATTCTCGACCTATCTAAAATTGAGGCCAATCATCTATCTTTGGAAGAAGTGTCGGTGAATATAATCTCTGTTATTGACGATGCGCTTGCTATGAAGGCTGGTACGCTTGAATACAAGCAGCAAGAATTTGTTACGGAGTTAGATTCGCGCCTAAATAATTTGCACTTAATTGGAGATCCACTACGTATTAGGCAGATCCTTATTAATTACCTCAGTAATGCGATCAAGTTTACGGAGCATGGCAGTATTACTTTATCGGCCATGCTGGTAGAAGAACTCGAGGATTATGTCATAGTGCGCTTTGAAGTTCAGGATACAGGTATAGGCATCAGTGAGGTGCAGCAGACACGCTTGTTTAATATGTTTGCGCAGGCAAATAATTCTACCACCCGCAATTATGGTGGTACGGGTTTGGGGCTGGCTATTTCTAAGCGATTAGCGGAAATGATGGGTGGCACAGTTGGGGTTTTTAGTCGTGTTGGACAAGGCAGCATCTTCTGGTTTACTGCGCGCCTTAAACGAGGTGGTGAGGCTTTGTTAAAACCAATGCCTGCGCAACGTGCCGCCATCCGTCATGGTGCTCGCATACTGTTAGTAGAAGACAATAAAATTAATCAAGAGGTCGCTAAGGAGTTGCTTGAGTTTGCTGGTCTTCAGGTTGATATAGCCGTTAACGGTGCGGAGGCATTGGAGAAAGCGCGGCAGTCAAGTTACGACTTGCTACTGATGGACATTCAAATGCCAGTGATGGATGGCGTTGAAGCCACGCGCCGTATAAGAGAGATGGGGGTTAAGCTTCCCATACTGGGTATGACGGCTAATGCATTTATTGAAGATCGCCAGCGTTGTATTGATGCTGGTATGGACGACCATCTACCAAAACCAGTTAATCCAGAATATCTTTATGAAACACTCAGCAAATGGATTCCAGTGAAAGAGAGTGCTCCCAATATGCCCGTGCATGGTGAGCATCTGCAGTCAACCCAACTTTTGCCATTAGCCTATGAAAATACAGTGCTTAGTCAGATCAATCATGTTGCAGGGGTTACTTACTTTGGAGGCCGATTGCCCAGTTATAGGCGGATGTTGGCAATATTTGAACAAACGCATAGCGGTGACTTTGCTAAGTTGCAGGCGGAACTTGATGCTGGCAATTATGGGATAGCGGAACGTATTGTGCACTCGCTCAAGAGTGTTTCCTCCACGCTTGGTGCAGACAGTCTAAGTATGCTTGCTCAAAGCGTAGAAAAGCGCATTCGAGAGGTTAAAATTGATGCTGAGTTGACGTCTGAAATTGTGGCGATGTCAACGGCGTTTAAGTTGGTGTGTTTTGAGATTGCTGCCATGCAGATTGATGTTAATGCTCCTGCTTTGATTGATGTTGATCCTGAGTTTGTTCAGGCATTAGTGGGAGAGTTTGAATTGCAGTTAGGCAATCAAGACAGTCATGCTATTGAAACGTGGCATACGCTAGGACCATTACTGGAAGAAGCTGTTGGGGTTGATGTTGTAGCGCAATTGGCGCTACGGATGCAGAAGCCGCTTGACTGGATGGCTGCTCTAGCTAGTTTGCGTGAAATTATGATTAATTCACCTGGTATTAAACTAGACTAGGTGTAATACAGGTTTAAGGAAACGCCAATTTATTCTACTATTTGTCCTGAGAGTGTTGAATGCTAATTTTTAGCCAATAGGGACTAGCTTTAGTTTGCTTGACTGTGTAAGTATTTAAATTATGATCCTTGATGACTCGAAATTTTGTTAGTCCATGCCAGTGCAGTGTTTTGGCAGGTCATGATTACATCAGTGCTAAATTCAAGCGTTTTCGCACAGGTTTCTGCAATATCAAAATCTCCTGCTTCGAGAGATTCAGTGAGTAACAGCATATTGCCCAGTGGACCTTCGTGGTGTAATAGTGCTGCCTGAAGGGTATCTGAAAGTTTCATCTTGCCGATAATGTCCTCCATTGGTTCACCGAGCAAGGCATCGGCGAGTGAAATAATTCCCGTGATAAATGCCATATCTTCTAAGGTAAAAGACACTTTGTGCTTATAGTGCGCACTGAGTGTTTCCATAAATTTTGCACGCCATAAAGCTGACTGCATCAGCGCACTGGGGCGTATGTTGCCATCCAAGGTATAAAGAATTGTTTGCAGCCAACGGATCATTTGTGAACGACCAAGAATAAAAATGGCTTGTCTAATCGTGCTGATGCTTAAGCCAGACCCTGCAGCGTTTACCATATGCAATAACTGTAGGCTCAGCTCAGGATTTTCTTTATAGAACTTTTCTAAGCGCATATCAGGGCCGTCAGAATTGAGCTCTGCAATCAATTCAACTACGGTTTGCATGGTGACGGAATGACTTTTGTGCGCTATTTCTTTGCGTATTTGGTAAAAGCGGCCTTGTAAGAACTGAGCGTTAAGCTCACGTGCCAGTGCCAAGCTTTGTTCGTTATTCACGCGGGAAGCTAGAATACTTACATGGCTGTCGGCCATTTGCTTTACTGCTAGGCGGGCATTGTCTTGATTATCCATGCGCACTCTGGCGAAAGCTGAATGTGCTAATAATGGTTTACGCGTATCATCTGGTGCCCAAGCGTCTAGCGCTAATGCATAGCCATCATCTGCCAATTTATTGAACTGATTGACAAGTGCGTCTGAAACCTTGGCGCATGGCGAGAGTTCTAGCACAATACGTTCCTTAGGTAGGTATTGCACCATTTCACTCATGAGAAAATCTTCTGCAACCTTGATGAATACCAAACGATCACGGAATAACTCACCTGCGCCTGTATAGATAAAAGCATTGAGTATGGCGTTGATACTATGTGTAGCAGGCAGGGTATAACCATTGCCTAGACTATTTTGCAAGGTACGGCTGACCATTTCAACACCAATAATATTTAGCTTGGTATCGCAAATGGGTTGGTATGACAGTAAATCTCTGCGGATAGTAGGTTGTTCGTTTTCGTCAATCATGGCAATTTCTCGAAAAGGATGCCATTACGGATTCTTTGACCAAGGTAAATCGCTTAACCATTTTGTTTAATTCCATTGGGCTAAACGGTTTGATTAGGTAAGCATCAGCACCGGCATCGTTTCCTTCCTGCATATCCTGTTTTTGTCCGCGAGCTGTTAGCATGGCAATGAAAGTATCATTAATGTATTCATCCTGCTTAACTTCGCGGCATACCTGCAACCCATCTTTTTCACCCGGCATCATAATATCCAGCAACACGATATCTGGGCGCCATTCGCGTATTATATTGAGTGCGTCGACACCATTGCTAGCCTCACGAATACTGTAGTCTCCGAATGAGAGAGTCAGTCTCAGTAAGTTGCGTACTTCTGCGTTGTCATCAACGACTAATAATTTATGTGTCATTTTTATATTTTCTAAATTTTCAATGGATTAAGTGTTTGGTACGGGTAATATGAGTGTCATGGTAGTGCCTTTTCCATATTCGCTTTCAATTATTACTCGACCATGATGGTGTTCAATAATTTCTTTGATAAGCGTCATACCTAGGCCTGTGCCAGGGTATTTGCCGGTGGGATTAGCCCGGTAAAATTTTTCGAAGATGCGTGCTAGTTGTTGCGGTGTCATACCAATACCGTGATCACGTATGGTAATCGCCACTTCAGATTTATCTTTGATTTTATCTGCGGTTTGATTGAGTACGACTTCCATGCTGACTTCGCTAGTCTCATCGGAAAACTTGAAGGCATTGCTTAGGCAATTTTTTAGTGCTTGAGAAATTTTCTCTTTATCAATCATCAGTTCAGGCAATTTTGGCAAGGGCAGTAATTTTACTTTGCGGGTATCGTCAGCCAACATAAAAGTTTCTGCTAAGGTTTCAATGATTGGGGCTATTTGCTCTTTCACCATATTAAACGCTTTGCCAGCATTCGCCTCAATACGAGCCAGATCAAGTAGCTCGTTGAGCAATATCACAATACTTTGTGACTGATCGTGAATAGAATCTACCATGCGAGTTTCAGTATTTTGATCAAATGATCTCAGCTTAAGCAGTTCAGCATAGCCAAGAATAATCGACATTGGCGTGCGTAACTCATGCGCGGCAGTGGAGAGAAATTCTGATTTCATACGGTCAATCAGTGTTTCGGCGGTAATGTCGCGGAAGTACATGACTCGACTCAAACGCGGCTGATCCAGTTCTATGAGTGAGCGCAGCAGCACACGGTGTTCTGGAATGAAAATTTCGATTTGTTCACCACGGTCTGTCGTCCGGCGCCTTGGCTGGGTGCTGTTTTGCAACACAAAGCTAACAACAGAAGGGTGTGGCACATGTGCTGTTGCGGGATAGGTTGAATTTTCCCCACATAACTCCTGCATGATGCTGTCGAACTTTTCTTCCTGAATGCTAATCAGGCTATCGTAACCAACACCTGTAATCTGACAAAACGCTTCGTTGACGTGCAAAATAGCACTCGTTTCATCTATGACGATAATGCCATCTGGACTTTGTGCAAATAGGGTGTATAGATCTTCTTCACTTTGTTTGAGCGCACGTTCTAACTGTTTATGGCGAGTAATGTCGGTATGCGTGCCTACCATGCGTAGGGGTTTGCCTTCAGGGGTCTGACTGAACACCATCCCTCTGTCGAGTATCCATTTCCAACTACCATCTTTACATTGCATGCGGTGCTCGTTGGCATAAGTTGAGCGCTTGCCATCCAAGTGCGCTTGCATGTCCGCAAGTACTGAGTCTTTATCTGCTGGATGTACGCGGCATTCCCATTCGGGTAACGAATTACTCATCTCATGCTCAGCGTAACCTAACATGGCTTTCCAGTTTTTAGAAAAAATGACCTCATTGGTTTGCAGGTTCCAGTCCCATACTCCATCACCAGCACCTTCCAGTGCGTATTTCCAACGCATTTCATGCTCAGCCAGCTGTTCCTCTGACTGGCGGCGTTTCTGTATCACAGTAGAGAGCAGCATGCCGACTAAAGAGAGTGTGATTAAATAGAACCAGGTGTTGATTAAATTGGCCGCAGCATTATTGTTGCCGAAAATACCTATCCCATGACTAGCGCCTATCATCGACTGAACGGCAATCATGCTGATGACGAGCATTGTGCCGTGTAAGCCAAAGCGCAGCGCTCCCCAACACACAAAGACAAACATCCAATAACTGTCGCCAAAAAAATTATTCATCCAGCCCAAGAACAGAATCTGTCCTGAGATAAATGCCAGCGCCAAATAAGACAGTATTTCAATTTTGTACTTAGGTGTGCTAAGCCACGCTGGTGTTAGTTTGCACCAAGTCAGTATGAGCGGAGTAATCAGCAATATGCCAAGTAGGTTGCCCATCCACCAGTGCAGCATATCCACCACAAAATGGCCCCATTGGTAGATGCCAAATATATTAAGTAATACACAGCCGCTTATTGATGCCACACAACAGCTAATCACAGCGGCTACGCTAAGCGTGATAAGGTCGGCAGGGTCGCTGAGTGTTGCGTTAAAAAGCCTGCCACGATATTGCACTATGGATAACAGCCATGCACCAATCACTGGTTCAAGGGTATTGCTAAATAGTGCGACTGAAACAGAAGGCAGAAGTGGTCTATCCAGCAACAAATAACCGGCAAGAATACCTATAAATATAGCAGGCCAGTAGCGTTTACCATATAGCAGCAATACACCTAAACTAACACCACTCGGTACCCAGACGACGGCCGCTTCGGCACTGGTGTAAATATAAGTGAATATTACTTTAGTCAGCAAAATGAAAAACAGGGCGATGCCTAGCATTCGCATCAGATCTGCTCGGCTATAGGATCTTAAGTATTCAATGGGTTTCATTCTGAATCGTCCTGAGCTTGACTTTGCGGCAACCATAGAATGACGCTAGTGCCTTTGCTAGTCGAACTTTTAATCTCAATACTGCCACCCTGTAAACGTATAATTTCATTTGCGATTGACATGCCAAGGCCGGTGCCTGGAATGTTTCCTGTCGTATCTGCACGCCAGAATCGATCAAAGACATGCTCTACCTGCTCGTCAGTCATGCCGATACCATTATCCTCAGTTATGACGCCTACTCTAGCTACACCGTCTGACACTTCTTGCACCATCCGCATGCTAATTTCACCATCAGTCGAGAATTTATAAGCATTATCCAGCACATTAAACAGCGCAGTTTTGAATTTTTCAGCATCTACACTGACATTTAAGTCTGCAAGTGTGTTGCATAAGAGTTGGTTGCGATGTGGCGGAATCTTAAACATGCTGAGTGTTTCTATTACCAGTAAATCTGCTGGATAATTTTTGATATTAAAATCTGAGATACCTTTACCTTCTATCGTCGTCAGATCTAACAGTTCATTGATAATTTTAATTAGCCATTTTGATTGATCAACGATATTCTGCAATGCTGCTTGATGCATCTCTTGCGGCACCATTTGATTGATCAATAATTCTGAATAGCCCATTACGCTGGTGAGTGGTGTACGTAACTCATGTGCGGCAGTAGCTAAAAACTGACTTTTCATGCGATCAACTTCCGCTTCACGCGTCATGTCGTGCATATAGATCACCTTGCCGGCAGACAGTGTATTATCTTGGCTGGCACTGCGAATAGCACACAGTAGCACACGCTTTGTTGGACGCAATAACTCTAAGCGAAAGCTATGCTGCTGATTGAGAGCTATCGTATCGTGTTGCGTTAACTTAGCCAACTTTTGCCATAGAGACTCTTCCTGCAATCCTAGCCAGTCGCGCGCTTCAGAGCCTGTCATACGGCAGAACGCAGGGTTCACCAGTACTACTTCAAGCTGGTTATCTATCGAGATGAATCCACCTGGGCTCAGGTCAAAAACGGACTGTAATTGGCGCGATAATTCTACTAGTGCATATTCTGCTAGCTCACGCGATTTGCTGGCTTCATCTAGTTGCGAACCCATCTGCACAATACCTTGCCCAGTTCGGCTCAACTCCGCTACAGGGAACTCAGGCGCAATCTGTTGATATTGGCCGGCTGCGACGCTTTTTACCATATTGTCTATTTGTTCCAGCGGTTGCGAGATAAACTCGCTCATTTGTCTTGCTCTGCGAAATAATATGGAGAAAAACACAATATAAAATACCAACATGCCACCTACCATGAGCCATGCCAGCTTATTAAGGCGGCTTGCGAGTAATTGTGAGGTTGCGTATACATTGCTTTCTGGCACAGTGACCAGTAACTTCCAGCCTGTTTCAGGAATGGTGGCCCACGATACTATGCGTTTGCCATTCAAGTCGGCATGCACCATACCGCTAGGCTGATTGCGCAGCGCTTTAGATAGCGTGGCATTATTGCTACGATCAAACAGGTTGAAGTCAGATGGCTTAAACGTGTCTTTCTGAATAGCTTCTGAATACGGGTGGCTGGTAAATTCTCGCAGACCCCAGTCTGATTCGCCAGTTTTTGGTAGTGCGATAATCGTACCTGTGCGGCTGATTAATAAACCATAGCCATCCCAAGGAATTTTAAGGTCAAGTACGTCGTTAATGATGGTGCTAACGGTCACATCCGCACCCACGACACCTTCGAGAAAATCACCAAAATAGACCGGCGCAATGCAAGATGTCATCCAGCCTTGTCCAGCAGGGTCAACGTAAACATCTGTCCACACCGTCTTGCGTTGCGGATTGTGTTTGAGGTCAGCCTCATAATAGAAGTTAAACGATGGAATGTCCATTTTTGGTGCGTACTGCGTAAGTACGTCGAAATAAGGATAAATGCGATTCAGTGAATCAAAGGTGTTGTAATACAACTGCACAACCAGCGGAAATGATTTTTGTATGCCAATGAAGGAGCTATCCAAGCCTGCGCTGCGGTAAGCTTTTTCACGCTCTTTTTCACCGATAGGTATTATCCCGCTATAAAACACTGCTGCGCTATTTTTTGCGGCGTGCGTGGTATAGAACGCGCCGTCTTTAGAATAGGCAAAGCGACTGGGATCGTCGCCCTCAAACTTTTCTTGCCCAACCATGATCTGTGTAGTTTGCTGTTGTATAAATTTAGTAGCGTGTGCAATGCTCTCCAATTGACGGTTAATGCTAGCGGCTTCGCGAACTGCGGTTTGTGTAACTTCACCTTCGGCTAGCGTGCGCAAGGTTTGAATGTTCTCACGGTTTGAAATGGCGTTACTGGTGAAATACAGAGAAATTAGTGCGACTTCTACAATCAGAAGCGGAATGAGGGATGCGCGAAAATACGAGCGCCAAATCCAGCTTACCAGCGGAATATATTGGCTTGCTGTGGTGGCTGTAGTTGCGGCGCCTGTTTTATTGGTTTTTTGAGTTTTTTTCATAGGTTCACTCTTAAACTTTTTCCGGTGCAATTTTCCCCATTAACCCTAACTCTGTTGCACGTTGCATGCACAACGTTTCTAGCGTATCAAACGGTACTGGCTTCGGTAATAAGGCAATGCCTGTTGGCAGGCCTCCACTTTCAAGAATATCTGCTGCAGGTAATCCTGTGATGACAATGATTTTAATGTCGGCAGCTTCTGGCATATGCTGCAAGCTACGCAACATCTGAAATCCATCCATATTTGGCATATGTAAATCCATTAATACCAGTTGTGGGTAATAGCGGCCAATCTTGAAAAGTCCTTGCACGCCATCCTCGGCTGTAAATAAGGTATGCGGAAAACTAAAAGTTGAAAACCGTAATTTATATAAATTCAGCAAAGGCGGACTGTCTTCTACCGCCAGTATTCGTAGTGGCCCTGTTGCCCTTGATGCATCGCATAATGCAGGCTCAAATACGGATCTTTGTAAATGGTTGTTTTTTTGATTTGCAGTGCTGGGTTGTGGTTTGTTTTGGCTCAAAAGCGCTTCGACTTCGCTCCGGAGTAGCCGTCTATGGCCACCTAATGTGATTCTAGCGAAAAGCTTGCCACTGTCTACCCAGTTTTGAATAGTCCGAATGGTAACTCCTAGCATATCTGCCGCATCACGCGTGGTGATGAAGTCCTCTTTAGCGTCTGTCGAATTAATGGAGATGTAGCTGGATTTCGAGGGGTCAGCCATATCTTTACTGGCTAAAGTTTTAAGATTAGGCATAAGCTGTTATTCATTTTTAACTAAAGATTTTATAAGAATATATCTACATCACAGATTAATAATGTATCATATTTTTAATTAATTCTAAATTAAATAATGAAAATAATGAAAATAATGAAAATAATGAAAATAATGAAATTCTTTTAGTGGTAATATGTGCTAATTGGAAGAGCCCTAATATGTTTTATTGAATCACATTTTTTATCGTGCATTTCAGTAATGCTTAATTAAGAGAAAGGGGGAATCATGGAAAAAATGCTGATTGTTGATGATAACGGAGAGCTGAGAAAAATTCTCATGCTTACCTTCAGTTATGGTAAATACAAGTTGTTTCAGGCTGAAAATGGTGAGCAGGCCTTGGAGTTGGCAAGGCGAGAAGTGCCAGATGTGATTGTGCTCGACATTATGATGCCAGGCATGGATGGCTTAGAGGTTTGTCGTAAAATTAGAGCCATGCCTGCTCTAGCAAACTGTTATGTGATTTTATTAACAGCACTCGGGCATAAGTCAGACAATCAAGCAGGCATGGAGGCTGGAGCAAATTATTATATGGTAAAACCGTTTTTGCCTACCGACCTGATTATGTTGATTGAAGGCATACGGACTGGAAAAAAATCTGTGGATGAAATGCAAGCCAAATGCCCTGCTATTGACATACGTTGTAGCGATAAATAAATCTTACTGATTAGAATGCTACACGTCATCTCAGGTACGTGTAATCTAAATCAGTCTATGGCAAGGCCAGGAAAATCATCATGAGTATCAAACAACGTTTTAATTTATTGGTTATTATTTTAGCCTTAGGATTAGCTATCTTGATCGGGGTTTATACCCAATCAATGGAGAAAGTTTACACCTCTGCTAATTATAGTAATGCCAACATTGTGCCATCTATGTTGTTAATAGACGATGCGGTGGCTAATTTTGGCCGAATGAGAGTTAGAGTCTATGAGCTTGCGCTGAACCAAGATGATTCAGTTGATGATGTCATTAGGCAGTCAATTGTTAAGTCTAAAAATGCTCTGCAGAAACCGCTTGAAGATTACAAAAAATTAATTGCAAATGAAAAAGATCGGTTTTTTCTCATCAACGACCAAGTGGCCATGAATGAGTATCTGCACAAAATAGAAGAAATGCTGGTTGTTTCCAGAGATACTAATCACGATGAAAAAATACAAGCCCTTATTTCAGAGGCTATGCCTGTAGCGGAAAAGCTTAGCAATGCGCTTGATAAGCACATGGATTACAACCAAGAGTTAGGGTTAATGTCAGCTACAGAAGGTGCTGCAACAAAACAAACAGCCTTGTGGGCTTTATGGAGCATTGGTGGATTCATTGTCATTTTAGTTTTTATATTTATGTATTATGTTTCTCGCCAGATCATACACGGCATAAATCAAACTTCAGGTGTCATGCGAAAAATTGCAAATGGGGATTTAAGCTCGCAGGTTGATTTGGAGGGCGATGATGAAATGTCAGTCATGCTTACTAGCATGAGTGAAATGCAGCATAACATTTCGCAGGTAGTGATAGATTTTGAACGTATAGTGGAATCGGCGGCACAGCGCGGTGACTTTAGTGACAAATTAAATTTGGATGGAAAATATGGTTTCATCAGAAGTCTTTCAGAGCAACTCAATAACCTATCAAATGTTTCTGAGAATGGGCTAAAAGACGTTACTCGGTTAGCCAGCGCCATTTCTAGTGGCGATTTAACCCAAACCATTGGTAATAAGTATCCAGGATTATTTGGAGAAATGACATCTGCACTTATTGTCATGCAGGATACAAGCATCGTGTTAGAAGATAACCGTTGGGCTAAGGAAAATATCACTAAGATACTCGTTTCTGTACAAAAAACAGAAACTTTTCAGACGTTCGGTGATGCACTGTTAACGAGTTTATGCCCAATTCTTAACGCAGCACAGGGTATATTGTACATTGACGTTAAGATACATGATGGTACTTACGAACTTCAGCCCGTATCGGCTTATGGACGCATACTGGATGCGCCTAGTTATGCGCGCGGAGAAGGGCTGGTTGGGCAGTGCGCACGTAATAGTTCAATAATCCTACTGGATGACCCTACTGGTAGCGTATTGCGTTTAAGCTCAGGCTTAATGGATGCGCCGCCTCGCCAAATAGTGCTAATACCGCTATGTCAGGAAGATATAACAATCGGAGTAATAGAGTTGGCATTAGTGACCGTGCCAGATCAACGCCACTGCATTATTAAAGATGAGCTTCCAGTCATTCTTGCCCCTGTACTTGAGGTGTTGAGGCGCAGTTTGCAAACACAGCGTTTGGTTGAGGAAATTCAAGAACAGACAGTAGAGCTGGATGCACAAAAAAATGAGTTGCTAAAAAACGATACCGCACTGCGAGCAACCAACTCCATGATGAATAATATTCTCGCTGCAGCTACTGAGATTGGCATTATTGGTACTGATCTAACTGGCATGATTACGCTATTTAATAGTGGTGCATCGCGCTTGCTAGGTTGGCTTGAAAATGAAGTTATCGGCATTGAGACTATGGCGCGCTTTGCGCCAACCAAAGGGGATGGTGATTTGCCCATTCTGCTGGAAAAGGATGATTTAGAACAAAAAGCCAACGAGTATATTTTTGTTCGCAAAGATGGCTCAAGTTTTACAGGCCAACTCACCACAACGCCGATTTACTCAGAGAGTGGCGTTGTCAGTGGTTATTTGGGCATGATGCAAGATGTGACTTTACGTCGTTTAGCCGAGGATGAACTGCGAAGTTCTCGCGCCTTGGCTGAAGAAGTTTCGCGTTTGAAGTCTGACTTTCTTGCCAATATGAGCCACGAAATTCGTACGCCGATGAACGGTATTATAGGTATGGCGCATCTTGCGTTAAACACTGAAATGACACCTCGCCAACGTGATTATCTGAAAAAAATTCAGCTTTCAGGACAGCACCTATTACGTATTATCAATGACATTCTAGATATATCCAAGATTGAGGCTGGAAAGTTAACCCTTGAGCACAACGCATTTGAACTTGAGGCAGCACTGGCGAACGTGGTGAATTTAGTTGGAGAAAAAGCGGCTGAAAAAGGTTTGGAACTGGTGCTAGACATTGCTAAAGATGTGCCTGTTGATCTTATTGGTGACTCTTTACGTTTGGGGCAGGTGTTAATTAATTATGCTAACAATGCACTTAAGTTCACTGAGCAGGGTGAGATTGATATCGTGGTGAAAGTACGTGAAAGAACTGATGACAACGTGCTGCTTTATTTTGCGGTAAGTGATACGGGCATCGGTCTTAACAATGAACAAATTCAACGATTGTTTACGGCATTCACTCAAGGCGACACCACTACCACGCGTAGGTATGGCGGTACTGGCTTAGGGCTTGCTATATCTAAACAGCTTGCGACAATGATGGGTGGTGAAGTGGGCGTTGAAAGTGTGGAAGGCAAAGGCAGTATTTTCTGGTTTACTGCACAATTTGATGTCGGGCATATTCCAAAACGTGTATTGATGCCTGCACCTGACTTGCGTGGTCGTCATGTGCTAGTTGTAGATGATAATGATAATGCACGTTTAGTGATGAGTGAAATGCTAAACAGCATGAGTTTTAGTGTGGATGTCGTAGCATCAGGGCGTGACGCTATATCTGCGATTGCGCTCGCGGATCAAAAACAAAACCCTTATGAAATGGTATTTATGGACTGGCATATGCCAGAAATGAATGGGATAGATGCTTGCCGTAAGATTCAGGCGCTGGCATTGGCTGAGCCTCCACATCTTTTACTTGTCACCGCTTACGGTAGAGAAGAAGTATTCCATCAGGCGGAGAGTTTAAGTATTCACGATGTGCTAGTTAAACCCGTGAACGCTTCTATCTTGTTTGACACGGCGATGCGTGTGCTACATGCTGATCGAACTTGTGAGATAGAGACTAGCCGTAATGCACCATCAGATGCATTTAAAAATATAGAAACAATTGCGGGAGCGCGAATTTTATTGGTTGAAGACAATGAGATTAATCAGGAAGTGGGTTTAGCGTTATTACGTCAAGCCAATTTTAGTGTGAATTTGGCAGAAAATGGCCACATTGCACTAGATATGCTCGAGGCTCAACACTATGACCTTGTGCTGATGGACATGCAAATGCCTGTGATGGATGGTGTAACGGCCACAATAAAATTACGCAGCATTCCGAGATTTTCAAATCTGCCAATAATAGCGATGACTGCCAATGCATTGCCCGCTGACCGCCAACGTTGCATGGATGCGGGTATGAATGACTTTATTCCAAAACCGATAGAGCCGGATTTTCTCTGGCAAACCTTACTTAAATGGATCCCTGTACGCCAAGCACCAGAAAATGTGGCGGTAAAAAGTATTGGTATTACAACACACCGTTTGACACAAGAGATGGTGTTTAGTATCTCTGACATAGATTCTAAGTCCGCATTGCGCCGAATGATGGGCAACACAGATCTTTATCTATCCAGTTTACGTAAATTTTGTATATTGCAAGAAAATATGGCTGAAGCTACCCGCCTAGCACTTAATGCTGATGATTTGACTGCTGCACAACGTCAAGCGCACACATTGAAAGGCGTGGCTGGCAGTATCGGTGCGACTTCTATTGCAGCAGAAGCATCAATGCTGGAGCATGCTTTAGCTGAACGTCAGTCAAGAACAGATTTAGACCTGCTAATCAATGCTCTTGAAGTACATTTAAAAACACTAGTTTCTAACATACGTCTCAACCTGCCTCCTCCCGCAAAGGATATAAATACAGATACAGCGCTCACTACACTAGCAGAGTTGGAGGAAATGCTGTTAGAGAATAACCCAGAAGCGATGGCTTGGTTAGACCAAAATCGCCATGCGATAACCAATTTTTTCTCAGCGGTACATTTAGAGGAAATTGAAGTTGCAGTACGAGCGTGTGATCTTGATGACGCGTTAAGTTTGCTACAAAAATACAAGAAGTAGGAAACTTTATGAATATATTAAACCCAGCAGGCACCGTAAAAGTACGTAATACCGTGTTGGTAATTGACGATAGTCCTGAAATTATCGGTATTACCAACGCGCTACTTAAAGATGAGTACCATCTTAAAGCCGCAAATTGCGGTGAAAAAGGTTTGCTTTTGGCTACGACGGAGCCTAAGCCGGATATTATTTTACTAGACATCATGATGCCAGGCATTGATGGCTTTGAAGTTTGCCGTCGCCTCAAGCTTAATCCAGCAACGCGCGATATCCCCATCATATTTTTGTCCGCAATGGATAGTGATGAAGATTTGGAAAGTGGTTTTGGGCTTGGTGCGGTTGATTACATTACAAAACCAATACATGGTTCGCTCATGCTTGCACGGGTGAAAACACATATTAGTTTAAAGCTGACGGCAGATTTCATTAAGGACAAGAACGTGTTCTTGGTAGGTGAGGTTTATAAGCGTACGAATGAGCTTGAGTTTATTCAAGATGTAACTATTCTTGCCATGGCCTCTCTGGCAGAAACGCGTGACAACGAAACTGGTAACCATTTGCGTCGCACACAGGGCTATGTACTAGCGCTAGCTGAACGCCTAAAACGGCATCCGCAATTTTCATTGCTGCTTACACGTACCAATATTGATCTTATCTACAAATCAGCACCATTACATGATATTGGCAAAGTCGGCATCCCAGATGCAATTTTGCTAAAACCTGGAAAGCTGACTTCAGAAGAATTTGAGATTATGAAAACCCATGCGGCGTTAGGCCGAATAGCAATTGAAAATGCTGAGCGGGAAATAGGGCGTAACGCGCCATTCCTCAATTTTGCGAAAGAAATTGCTGGTAGTCATCAAGAGAAATGGGATGGCAGCGGCTATCCGGAAGGTTTAGTTGGTGAGAATATTCCAATTTCTGCAAGGCTGATGGCTGTTGCCGACGTATATGATGCACTGGTAAGTGAGCGGCCCTACAAAAAAGCAATGTCTCATGAGCAAGCTGCAAAAATTATTATTGATGGTCGTGGTCAACATTTTGATCCAGATGTAGTTGATGCCTTCATTGAACTTCAAGAAAAGTTTCAAGAAATATCCAGAAAATTCTCAGACATTAGGGATAGCGAATTAGCTGCTAATCCTTTGGGTCACATATAGGAACATGATGAAAAAGGTTTTGATTGTTGACGACCAACCCACTATGCGTCAAATTATGCGCCTTGCCTTATGGAGCAAATTTGAAATACAAGAAGCTGGCGATGCGTATACTGCTAACGAACTGATTAAAGTTTCACGCCCTGATGCAATCGTACTTGATGTCATGATGCCAGGCGATATGGATGGCTATCAACTGTGTGAGCGAATCAAGAAAGATCCTGAACTTGCAAGCATTTATATTGTGCTTGTAGCTGCCTGCGGTCAGGTGGAGGATCAGGAGAAGGGCATGGCGCTTGGAGCTAATGCTTATTTTGTTAAACCATTTAGTCCGCTGGAGTTGATGTGTCATTTAACATCAGCAATGCTAATAGATGCGCCAGGATAGATATTGAGGAATTCTTCCATATGAACAACATGAATGATTTTATTTCACATGAGGTATTAAAGGCCTCTTGGATTCACAGCACGTGTGGTATTGTTGCCATTGATGTTAGTGGCAATGTGTCGTCAGCTAACCCTGCCTTTGCGTCCTGTACGGATATAGAAATAAATACAGTAATTGGCATGAGCGAAGCTGATTTTAATCACACATTGCTTAATGCGCAGGTATTGGATTTTCGTCGCGTTGAGTTGCTTGTTGATGGTTTCCGAGCCATTTACCAGATTCGTCTTGACAGTGGTTCAATAAGCCAAATCAGCCCCACCGCGAAACTATCTCATGTTGCCGAGTTATTGCGCGAGCCATTAGCAAGTATCTACGGCTTTACTGAGTTGCTACTCACGCAAAATTATGATGAGGATACTCGCATTGGTTTGACCACAGCATTGTTTGAACAGGTTGAAGTGATGTCCAACTTAATCAACGAGCAACTAGACGTACGTAAAGTTAACTATTGATGATTAGTTATGGATGTAAATGAAATAAAATTGGTCATCATGTGGGGTGTCGGTGGCCGTGAGTGGGCCTCAAAAACCCCAAGTTGATGTTCACTATTTCGGCTTGCTTGATAAGTATGGTGACTTGGAGTGTGTCGAGCCTAAGATATTAATAGAGGTGTCGGATGCGGCTGGAATTAACCACAAAAACTATAGTATGGTTACTGACAACCTTGATAAATTGTACATTTTCTTTAAATGTAAAATGAAGACTTAATAGAGCATGTGCCAAATGAAGAATAGAAATATTAGCTATTCGTAAAAATTTATCTACTGGCATGTTTATTATAACAAATAGGCACTTTACAATACTCGACAATCACTATTATTTGTTTGCAGTTATTTCCGTCTGTTAATTATTCCTTAAGACTATTGGCTTAGAGTAGGTACTAATTAGGCCTTACTTGCCTAGATCAGAGTGTCATGAATGTAAGTTATTTATTGATACTTAATTCTTTATAACCAAATCTAACGGAGCTCATTATGAAAAAACAAATTATCGTTGCCTTACTATCTGCACTAATCCCTATTACGGCTTTTGCCGATGGCGAAAGCCTAGTGAGTGTTTTTGAAAATTATTGTATTAATCAATACGAAAGTTCAAGAACCTTGGATAGCGCGATTTCTAAAAGAACGGATGAACAAGAAAAATACGATATGATCAGAGGCCAAGGTGATAATGGCTATATGATGACCTTAGACGGTCATCCATATCTTATCGAATGGATTGGTGATGCTTGCCGTGTATCTACAAATGGAGTCTTACCAAGCGCAGTAATGAAGGCTTTAGCAACAGGCCATAATCTTTCAGAATCACACGGTGACAAAACAGATTTCGGTCGAGCCCTTTGGTTTGAGACGAATCATGTATTGACACGCTATGCTTTTACACACGACCTTAATCACAGTACGATTTTAATTGAATATCAAAAAGACGATGTAACTAAAAAAGGTCCTGTAGCAATCACTTATACCAAGTGAGGATTTTTTGTGTCACCAAGTTTATTTTCTTTTATTTAGGTGAAGCTATCATGAGCCAGCACTGTTGACGCATGACTAAAATTCGCTAAAAGTACTCATTGATGCTACAAATCTATATGACTGCTTCGTCCCCCCCGTTGAGGTCTTTTAGCCTGTGGTTTTAGTATCAACAAATTGTGATTGAGTATAAGTTTATGAATGGCAGCTTTTTGGCAATCAGGTTTTAGCACTCCCAGTTGTAACGAGTCATACAGTAATTAAGTATGTCTAACTGCAACATCCCCAAAGCTGACTGTCAGTTAAATCACCTCACAGACAAATGTCGACCCGTTGCTGTCGGTCGAGCTTGATTGATGAACTTCCGTATATGGCCCACATTTGCCAATGATTTCTTAATTTGGCTGCCGAATAGCAGACTCACGATTCAGTCTAAATTTTTAAAATAAAAAATTTTAGATCAGTGTTTTAAAAACTCAGGATTGATTCTGCAAAACTGACTGTATAGGCGCGTTGGGTCTGTATCAAAAAGGGTGGATGGGGTGGGGGTGCCCTCGCGAGTTGGTGGATATAATTTTTTTAGATAGATGGTGAAAACCAGTGATTAAATAGGTTTAAATTAATATGAGTGGGGCAACTATGGGGGCAACCATTAAAGTTTAACTAACTAAAGTGCTTTAAATATTAGTTCACAGCCATTTGTTCGATTGACCGCAGCATTTAAGTGTTTCACCTTGTATCAGGAAGTAGCTTAAAGCCATATATCTTGCGGTATGTGGTTTTTTTGTCGTCTATTTCTGGTTGCATAGCACGTCAATAATAAACACTCAAACAACTCCTGTTTAAAAACGTCATTTTTTCCTTGTAGGACAAACTCCGTATAAACAAATGTATTAACGCTGACATTATATGTTGCGGTTAACGCATAGAATCAAGAAGATAAAAAATTTAAGTCAAGCTAGCATAGGAAATGTTAGGTTGCCGCTGTGTTTTAAATAAAGGAAATTGAAATGAATCGTATCTACAATACCATCTGGAATGAAGCGCGTGGCACCTATGTGGTGGCTCACGAAAAAAACAAAGCTAAAGGCAAAGCCAAGGGGGAAAAGAGCTTGGCTAGGTGTTCGCTCACGGCGGCAGTGAGTGCGTTGTTCATGTCAGGCGCGGCGTTGGCGGCTGACCTCCCCACCGGCGGGCAGATTGTCGGTGGTAGCGGCACTATCAGTCAAAGCGGAAATGTGATGACCATTAACCAGACCACAGCAAAAATGGCGGCAGATTGGCAAAGTTTCAGTATTGGTGCGGGTAAAATCGTTAACTTCGTGCAACCTTCGAGTAGTAGCGTAGCGATGAACCGCGTGCTAGGTGCTGATGTTTCCGTGATTCAAGGCGCGCTTAACGCCAATGGTCAAGTGTTTTTGATTAACCCTAACGGCGTGCTGTTTACCCCCACCGCGCAAGTGAATGTAGGTGGCATTGTCGCCTCTACACTTAATATGAGCACGGCAGATTTTATGGCCGGCAATTACAAATTTGAAGGTGTAAGTAGCAACGCCATTATTAATCAGGGCAATATCAGTGCCGCGAATGGTGGGACGATTGCCCTCATTGCCGCCAAGATCACCAACGATGGCACCTTGACTGCTAACAACGGTAACGTTTTGCTCGGTGCCGGCTCGAAGGTCACGCTCGACATGGGTGGCCCTGTCAAGTTGCAGATTGAAAACGATGTGCTGGAAACCCTGATTAAGAACGGCGGTGCCATCAAAGCCGATGGCGGTTCAGTCTGGCTGACCTCGCAGGCGGCGACAACGCTGGCGAGCAGTGTCATTAATAATACCGGTGTGATTGAAGCGCAAACGCTGGCGACAGGAGAAAAAGGCGAGATTATTTTGTTTGCGCATGGTGGAACGGCGAATGTTAGTGGAACGCTTAATGCTAAAGGCGGATTTGTCGAGACTTCTGGAAAAGAACTTAGCGTTGCTAACGATACTATCATTAAAGCCAAAACTTGGTTGATTGACCCTGTCAACGTCGTGATTGACTCAAGCAGCGGTGTGGACGTCACCCGCTTTACTAGACAGTTACGCGCTTCCAATTTGCAATGCTTCAAACACCATCGGGCTTAGCTGATTAAGATAACTATGCCGACGTTTACGATTGTAAAACACTTCAAT
>Ga0247844_1002939_pt1 | contig 26353 bp, 16 predicted proteins | sample LaCtaG_FD_192421 | JGI IMG/M metagenome (GOLD analysis project Ga0247844, IMG submission 192421) | Freshwater microbial communities from meromictic Lake La Cruz, Castile-La Mancha, Spain - LaCruzMarch201714.5m_1 | ecosystem: Environmental > Aquatic > Freshwater > Lake | place: Spain: Castile-La...
CAAAACGAAGCTTTAATTGATTATATAGTTTCATATACTAATAATTTTTAGCTAAGATAATAAATATCAATGATATATACAAATTTTCAAGCAACTTTTTGACTAAAAAAACAGACTCTAATTAATAATTAGTAATTAACAATTAATAATTACTAAGTTGTTGATATTTGATTTTTTAAATTCTAGAATTAATGATTAATGAAATATACTCAAAAAATTCCTTGGAACCGGTGTTTCAAAGTTTACTATTTCTAAGGACATTGGGTGATAGAATTCCAATACTCGGGCATGTAATCCCAATCGATCAATTGGACTTGTATTGGCACCGTATTTTTTGTCGCCAACAATTGGATGACCGATACCTTCCATGTGTACACGGATTTGATTTTTTCGACCCGTTTCCAATTCAATTTCCAATAAAGAATATTTATCGTTCGATTTAATGCGACGATAGTGCGTAACAGCTTGTTGTCCACCATTATCAGAGTCACTTGAGTGGATCTTAAGCGATTTCTCGTTTTCCGAAAGCCAGGTAACAATCGTATCTTGTTCTTTTTCAACCGTTCCTTCAACCAATGCAACGTAAACACGACGGGTAATCACTCGATGCCAGTTTTCCTGCAAAGCGAGTTGAATTTCACGCGTTTTGGCAAACATAAGTACGCCCGAAGTTTCGCGGTCAAGGCGATGAACGGTATAAACTCTGTTGGTTGGTGAGCTTTTCTTCACGTAATTTCTGAGGATAGAAAATGCGGTAGTTTCATCGTTGTCACCAGTACTTACCGTTAGCAATCCTTCTTTTTTCTCAACGATGATCAAATATGCATCTTCAAAAATGATACGAAGTTTGGGATGTGACAATTCTATATTACCACGAGAACTATTCACGATGATTACATCGTTTGGTTTTAGTAGTTGATTAAATTGTGTAGTAACCGTATTATTGACATTTACTTGGCGATGCGCCAACAATGATTTTACTGAGTTACGACTCATACCGCCCATTTTGGCCAATAAAAAGGTCATCAACTCAACTGGTTCAGTGACTTTGAAGTGAGTTGGTTTTGGAGCGGGAACGAATTTTGCTTGTTTCTTTTTCATTAAATATGTCTATGGTCAAAAGTCTAAGGACAAAGGTTTGAATAACCATCAACTTAAAATTTGGACGAATGTATAAAGTATATTAAATTAAGTCTTTAGTTCTTCAATTTGAGACTTTCGACAACATAAGCTGCTGCATTTTCACCATCAATTGCCGATGACGAAATTCCACCAGAATAACCAGAACCTTCTCCAGCAGGAAAAAGTCCAATGATATCGGGATGCTGGCCCGTTTCTGCAACCCTTGGAACTCGAACTGCAGCCGATGAACGTGATTCTACACCTACTACAACCGCTTCGTTGGTAAGATAGCCACGCATTTTTCTATCAAATTTTTTGAATCCTTCGCGCAATCTCGAAGAAATAATTTCGGGTAACCAAAAATGCAAAGGCGAGGATATTAATCCCGGTAAGTAAGAACATTCAGGTAAATCTGCAGAAAGTCTGCCTTTTACAAAATCACCCAATCGTTGTGCGGGTGCTACTTGTCCCAAACCACCATTGTTTCTGAATGCCAGATTCTCAACATACTGTTGGAACTTTAATCCAGCCAAAACGCCAAACTCTTTGAATTCAGAAGGAATATCTTCTGGTCGGATTTCAACAACAATTCCTGAGTTGGCAAAAGGAGAATTACGTTGCGAAGCAGACATTCCATTTACAACAATCTCATTTTCACCGCTTCCAGCAGGTACAATAAAACCACCAGGACACATGCAAAATGAATATACGCCACGGTCATTTACTTGATCCACCAAATTATAAGTAGCCGCAGGTAAATATTCGCTCCGCTCTTTGCTGTGATATTGTATGGTGTCGATTAATTCTTGTGGATGTTCAACCCGAACGCCCATTGCAAAACCTTTGGCTTCCAATGCAATGCCTTGTTTATTCAACATTTCATAAACGTCATGCGCCGAATGTCCAGTTGCTAAAATCAATGATTTGGCCTCAAAAACACTTCCATCTTCTGTCTTACAACCTATTACCTGCTTTCCGTCCAACAGAATTTCAGTAAGTTTTTGTTCAAAATGAATCTCACCACCGCATGAAGTAATTGTTTTACTAATATTACCAATTACAACAGGTAATTTGTCAGAACCAATATGAGGATGTGTATCCTGAAGTATATTAGCGTCTGCACCATGATGATGAAAAATATCAAGAATCCGTTGTGGATTTCCTTTCTTTTTAGATCGGGTGTAGAGTTTTCCGTCTGAAAAAGTACCGGCACCACCCTCACCAAAACAGTAGTTTGACTCAGCGTTAATTCCCTTATTTCTATGTAATTGTGCAATATCAACTTTGCGTTCATGTGCATTTTTGCCACGTTCCAATATTATCGGTTTTAATCCCGATTCTATCAATTTCAGCGCAGCAAAAAGACCTGCAGGACCAGCCCCGATAATGATTACTGGAGTATTTTGGCCAACAAAATTGTAATTAAATTCAGGTTGTGGCGTTTCAGGAGCTTCTTCGTCCCAATACACTTCAACCGTCACATTAACTTTGGGTAAAAAAGCGCGTGAATCGATAGATTTCTTTAATATCCTTAGATGTTTAATCCGTAAAGGTGAAATCTCAAGTTTATCGGCAACTTGCTTGGTCAGTAAATCTTGTTTGTGAGCCTGTTCGGGGGTCAGAATCAATTGTATTTCTTGGTGCATATTTTAATGGAATAATAAAGTCTGCAAAGATACACAATTAATTTTTAATTATTTATTAACAACTGATATTTGTAATCAAATCGTTAAATGTTTTAGTAAACACCTAATATTAATATTTAAAAAATTGAATAATGCTTAGTTTCTATTTATAAACGTTGCTCTAAATATCCCAAAAATCTTTTAAATTCTATTTATCTCTTCTTTTATGAATTAATTTGTCGTATTTTTGCAACTTAGGTTTTTTATATTTCAAAAAGAGAATTGTACTTTCCATGATAAAATTTTACAAACCTGCCAATCTATATCTATTTATTGATTGGTTTTTATTGATTTTGAGTTTCTATGTCGTTTTAGACTGGTTTCCGCTTTCAACACGAACACCATTTGAGAAATACTCATGGCCTTCATTTTTCTTCGTTTCTGCATGGTTAATTTGTTCTTATTTCTTGGGTCGATATAAGCCTTTAAAAGATCAAAGATACTTTATTGCATCATTAAGATTATTAGATACTTCTCTAATAGTTTTGGTTATTTTTAAACTGTTAATTTATTTTTATTTTCCAAATTACTCAGGATATGTTTTGCTATCAATATCAATTGGCGCATTTTTGCTCAATTATATTGCTATATCATTGTATTATGCTTATAAATATTCAGTTGCCTACAACGAGTATAATCTTGACCCAGTTGAAGAACGTGTAAATGCACATGTAAAACCTTCTTCCTTATTAGATGATGATAGTTATAATCAATTATGTAAAACGATTGAATCACATTCAAGTGATAGTGTGTTGAAATTTTTAAAGAAAAATGTGGATTTACAGTGTGGCAATACTTTGGTATATGTTTCTACCGACTATGTGAATTTACAAATGAACCCTAATTATCTATATTCCACTATTATACAATTAGAGCGATTGAATAATAAGCGCGGAATTAATAAAACCTTAGCCACTATCAATGAAAAACTTCCCGATAATGGAACCTTTGTTTGCTGCTTTGAATCCAAAAGTACTTACAAGCGTCGGCTATTGAAAAAACATCCTAAAGGTATTAATTATTTCATCTACTTTTTCGATTATCTTTTTCGACGTGTTTTACCAAAAATTTTTATCACCCGCAAGTTATTTTACCTTATTACTGGTGGAAAGAATCGTATCTTTTCAAAAACAGAAGTAATGGGAAGACTCTATTGTTTTGGTTATAAAGTAGTTTTAGAAAAGAAAATCAATAACTTAACCTACATATTTGCACGTAGAACTAGACAACCTGAGCCAATTCAAAAACGCATTTATGGCCCTTTAATTCGTTTACATAGATTTGGTAAAGATGGAAAACCATTTGAGGTCTACAAAATGCGTACTATGCACCCTTATTCCGAGTATTTACAAAGTTATATTTATGAACGAAATAGTTTGAAAGATGGCGGTAAATTCAACAAAGATTTCCGTGTAACAACAGCTGGTGCATTGATGCGAAAGTATTGGATGGATGAATTGCCGATGTTCATAAATTTGATGCGTGGCGAAATGAAAATAGTTGGGGTACGACCATTGAGTGCGCAGTATTATAGTCTGTATACCAAAGAATTGCAGGAAAAGCGGAATAAATTTAAACCAGGACTTTTGCCACCATTTTATGCTGATATGCCAGTAACTATGGAGGATATTCAAGCTTCTGAAATGAATTATTTGGAGGCATGCGAAACAAAAGGTGTTTTTCTAACAGATGTACGCTACTTTTTCTTGATTCTTAAAAATATTCTATTTAATAAAGCCAGAAGTGCTTAGTCTATTACGTTAGAAACATTTGACTTCAACAATAAATGAATTCTTTTTATGAACATTAAAGTATTAATTATTTGTTTATTGTGTTCTGTTTATACCACTGCTCAGGATATCCCTGAGCATGTTTCTTACAAACGAATATATGATTTTTTGGATGAATTGGCTGGTGATGGCATTATTGAAATCAATTCGGTAGCTAAACCTTATGCAAGAACATTTATTGCCGAGAAATTACTTCAAGCAGAATCACAAAAAAATCTTCTCAACAAGCGTCAGCAAAACGAACTTCATTTTTTTCTAAACGATTTTGCCTTAGAACAAAATAATCTGCCGGATGCACATCTCAATCTATGGAAAAATGAACTTTCAAAAGCTGCATTTATCCAACCGGCATTTCATTATCGCGACACCCTATTTCGGGCACGAATTACACCAATTTTAGGAATGCACATTACCCGCAATGCTAATGGAAATATTATTAAGCGTTGGTATGGTGCTGAATTTCAAGCTATGATGGGCAAACATTTTAGCGTGTATGGAAGTTTACGCGATATTTCGTTTGAAGGACCCTTATTGGCTCTTCCGCAATATCTTAACGATTTTCCAGGTTGCGAATACAAAGAATCTTATGCATCTGCCGGCGGAGGTGATTTTAGCGATTCCCGCGGTGGCATAAAATATGCGTGGAACTGGGGCTCAGTAGGATTGGTGAAAGATAATGTGATTTGGGGCGATAATTATCATGGGTCAAATATCCTTTCGGGACGCTCGCCAGCATTTCCAATGCTCACCTTGCATTTAAAGCCCACAAAATGGTTTGAAATGCAGTATTTTCACGGTTGGCTGGTTTCCAATATTTTGGATAGTACTCGTTATTATGTTGATAATTTGGGAACTAAACAATATCGCATGGCCAATAAATTTATTGCTGCCAATATGTTTACTTTTACACCAATAAGCAAATTGAATATTTCTGTTGGAAATTCCATCATTTATGCAGAACCCAATGTGCAGGCTGCCTATTTTATTCCAATCGCTTTTTACAAATCGCTCGACCATACTTTAACCAAAGGTTTGGCAATAGAAAATCAAAACTCACAGGTGTTTTTTAATGTCAGTTCTCGGAATATTAAACACTTGCATCTTTATAGTTCTGTATATGTTGACGAAGTTAGTTTTTCAAGATTCTTGCCTAGTAATCCCGAAAACAACCCGTTTTCTTACAAAATAGGAGCGAACTTGGGAAATTTTCCAATTCAAAATCTTTCGATAACGGGTGAATTTACCCGTAGCAATATCATTAATTACAAACATTCCATTCCAGTGATTACGTGGGCTTCAAATGGCTATAATTTAGGACATTATTTGGGTGATAATTCACAGGAAATATATTTGGCATTGCGCTACAAACCCATTCGTGGATTAGACTTAAATCTGTCGTACGTTGATGCCAAACATGGTAATGAATACGCTTACAATCGAACTAATATTCTTGAAATCATTAGCCAGCCAGTTTTAGGAGACATTACCTGGACCAACAAAACTGTTGCTTTCAATGCGCAATATGAAATTTTCAACAACGCTTATGCCCTTATTAACATTGCCAAAAGTGATATTCAAGGACACGATTTAAATTCAACCCGTATTGAAGGTGAAGCAAAACAAGCTGATAGAACTGCTCAAAAGTATTTAAATTTATTTACTCCTACTTATCTTCAAGGAAAAAACACAACTGTAACTATAGGGTTTAGTTTTGGATTCTGATCATATATAGAAAGTTTGAAAATTTGAGAGTTTGAATAATTTGAAGATTCAGGCGACTAAAAGTAAATTACATAAATCATAAAACTACAAGTCAAATCTTTAAATTCAGAACTATTTATTTTCTAATTCGTTTTAATGCTTATTGAAAGTATTTCATGCATGTTTTATCTCATGTATTTCAAAAATACTGAACCTCCAAACACATAAACAAAGATGGAATCTCCTCTATTAATCGGCATTACGGGCGGCATAGGCAGTGGTAAAACAACCTTGTCGGAATTATTGCGATTGGAAGGCTATAAAGTATACGATTCTGATGTCGAAGCACGACGATTACAAAATGAACACCCACTCATTCGCAAGCAATTGGTAGAATTATTTGGTGAAGATATTTATACTTCCAATGGTCTTAATCGCAGCGCTTTAGCAAAAATTGTATTTGGAAAATCGGAGTTGTTGAAGCAATTAAATTCCGTAGTTCATCCAATTGTTTTAGAGGATTTTAAATCATGGATAGAAACCCATTCTACTCATAAATTTTTGTTTATGGAATCCGCTATTTTGTTCGAAAGTGGTTTAAATTCAATTGTTGATAAAGTGATTCTGATAGTTGCATCTGAGGCAATTCGCATTGCTCGTGTTGTGAAACGCGATGGGGTGACACCCGAACAAGTGCTTGCCCGTATATCTCATCAATTATCAGATAACGAGAAGATTCCTCGTGCCGACTTTATCATACATTCCGATGATGACAAACCATTGATAGATAAAATGAGAAATATTATTTTTCAATTAATGGAGTTTTAGAATTTGATTATTACGGCTTTTAGCATAATAAAAAACGAGATTGTTTTCAACAATCTCGTTTTTTAATCTTCAAATCTTTCAAACTTATTTAGAATCCAAAACTATACTTTTTTCCGTATCTTAAGTGCTGATTCACATAGTTTTCGGTGTATGAAATAGTCACATCTGTTATCTCGCCCTTTGCGTTTTTCACCAAAGAATATACAGGATTCACAAATCCGCGATAAGGAGCTAGATTAAGCTTTTTATAACGATCCAACACTTCAGCATGTAAAGTTTGGTTTACTTGAACACCATATTTTTCTACCAATTGCTTTCCACCTTCAAAATCACCAGTGGAGCGAATCCTTTGAATTTCAGCCAATAATTGACCAAATAATGTTCGCAATTTTTGATAATCATTTATTACCACAAAGGTTTCGCCATTCCGATTTGTAAATTCAATTACTTTATCTGATTTTCCTTTTTCGTACACCCATGAAGCAATCAATTGACGGTTACGCATGTGTGCTTCTTCAATGTTTTTATCGGGCTGAATACGTGTAAGTTGCGTCATCAATCCATTCATTATAAACTGATAATATTCAGCTTTGTAAGCTTCACTGCTAGGCAACAACGTCAATTCCACCATTTTGGGGTCGCCCATATAATACAATCCAAACAAATCTGCACGCGCTTCTTCTATTGTTGAACCATAAGCTTTAAGTGCATCAGGATCAACTCCAGGAAGCAATTTACCCGAACCATGTCCAAGACATTCGTGTAAGTCGGTGTGTAGATTATTCGTCATTGAAGCATAGTCTTTGGCACGTTTTCGTTCCACGTCGCTCCACATAAATTCTTCTGCAAAACCATTCCCTAGCGACGCTTGATCGTAAGCTTCGGTCATGTTTTCGATGGTTACTGATTTTGAACCATAGTCGCGTCTAATCCAGTTGGCGTTAGGTAAATTGATACCGATTGGCGTGGCAGGATAACAATCGCCAGCAAGAATAGCGGCTGTAATTACCTTTGCTGATACACCTTTTACGGTTTCTTTCTTAAATTGTTTATCCACTGGCGAGTTATCTTCAAACCATTGTGCATTGGAGCTGATAATTTCGGTACGCTTGGTGGCTTCAATATTCTTGAAATTCACCATTGATTCCCAACTTCCTTTCATGCCGAGCGGATCGCCATAAGATTCAGTGAAACCATTCACAAAATCAACTTGTGAAGCCAAATCTTCAACCCATTTAATGCAATATTTATCATAGGTTTTTAAATCACCAGTTTTATAAAAGTCAATTAATGTGATAATTACATCTCGTTGTTTGCTGTTTTCGGCCACAGTTGCCGCTTTTTCTAACCAACCGATAATGTGTTCAATGGTTTTACTATACATTCCACCCACTTTGTAGGTTTTTTCGACCAACACACCATTTTCCTTCACCAATTTACTATTCAATCCATAAGAAATTGGCGTATTATCATTTGGGTCCTTCATTTTGGCATAAAAAGCTTCTACTTCTGGTTGTGTCACACCTTCGTAGTAATTATTTGCCGAAGTTAAAATCAAATCAACGCCTTCGGCCTGATTGGTTCGCTTCTGTAAAATGCTGTTGTTGAATAGGACAGGAGTAAGTTTCGAAATAAGTGCTTCAACTGTTTCACCTTTTGCTAACGGCATTTTTTTAGCGTCAATACTTTTTACCGTTTTCGCAAAGTAAGCAGCTGTAAATTCAGGAATAAATTTATCCTCGGAATAATGGTGATGAATTCCATTTCCCATCCAAACACGTTTAAGATAAGTAGTTAGATGTTGAAATTCAGTTGATTTACGATCACTTTTATAGTTTACATAAACAGATTCCAGCGTTTGACGTATCGTCAAATTGTATTTGTTGTTTTGGTCAAATAAAATATCACGACCTGAAAGTGCAGCTTCCGAAAGAAAGTAAATTAATTCTTTCTGTTTCAAACTAAGTTGCTCGAAATCGGGAACACGGTAGCGCAAAATTTCGATGTCTGCAAACTTATCTACCGAATACTTAAAGTCTTCTACGCGAGGAGTGACTGCATTTATTTTGCCAGTCGTAATTAGAAAACCTGCCATAATAATAAGGGTTGTTTTTTTCATTGAATAATTATTTTTGTATCAATAAGCTCAAAATATGTATTTTTTGTGACCGCAAAAGTAAATAACTTTTCAACACAACCGACACTAATACAATTATAAATTATTAATTGTTCATTATTAATTTCTTATTTTTATCTTTGCCCTATGTTACAAAACTTCATTGCCAGCCGCATAAAAGAGCAACTTCCCTTTGAACCTACCGAACAACAAGTGCAACTGCTTGATTTGCTGGGCATTTTTCTGATGTCAACCGACAAGGATAAGATTTTCATGCTTCGTGGATATGCTGGAACAGGAAAAACTTCGGTGGTAAGTGCTTTGGTACGCGCCTTGAACGAATTGAAACAGAAAACAGTTTTACTTGCGCCAACAGGACGTGCGGCAAAAGTGATTGCTGGCTATTCAGGATTCCCAGCTTATACCATTCATAAAAAGATATATCGTCAAAAATCAATGTCGGAATTTCGCTTTCAATTGGCTGATAACTTACAAACTCATACGCTTTTCATTGTTGACGAAGCATCCATGATTTCAAATACAGGCACTGAAACTGCTTTTGGTTCAGGACGGTTGCTGGATGATTTGGTGCAGTTTGTTTACGGCAGCGATGGTTGCAGTCTTTTGCTGCTCGGTGATACAGCTCAGCTACCACCTGTAATGCAGCCACATAGCCCAGCATTGGAACGTGATAAATTGTTGGGATACGGTTTGCATTTACATGAATACACACTTACTCACGTGGTTCGTCAGGCTTTGGAAAGTGGTATATTGCACAACGCCACATTATTGCGCCAGCAACTTATCGAAGAAAAAACCAGCGAGTTTCCACGTTTTCAATTGGACGGATTTGCTGATATTCAGAAGCTTGGAGGTATGGAATTGATTGACGAGATTCAGCGCTCGTACGATGGAGTGGGAGTGGAGGATACCATTGTGGTAACACGGTCGAATAAGCGTGCCAATATGTACAACAATGGCATTCGAGCACGCGTAATGATGAAGGAGGAAGAACTGACCAATGGAGATTTGTTGATGGTAACCCGCAATAATTATTATTGGAACAAACCCTATAAAGAAATTGATTTTATTGCCAATGGTGATATTTTACAGGTTGTTAGGGTCAGAAAGTTTTATGAAATATACGGTTTTCGATTTGTTGATTTAACGTTACGCTCCTTGGATTACGAATGGGAAATTGACGCACGCGTGTGGCTTGATGCCTTGCAGTCCGAATCTCCAACCGCCATGAACGAAATGACTAATCAGCTTTTTGCTGCTGTGGCAGAGGATTATCCCGAAATAACTACGAAGCGAGAAATGTTCAAAAAGGTATTGGACAATGAATTTTATAACTCCTTGCAGGTAAAATTTGGATATGCCGTTACTTGCCACAAAGCGCAAGGTGGACAATGGAAAAAAGTATTTATTGATCCCGGACAAATTGCTGATGATCAGCTGAACAGTGACTTTTATCGATGGCTGTATACTGCGCTCACACGGGCAACTGAAACGGTATATTTGGTCAACTTTCCAGACAAAATAGTTTCTCAAAAATAAATATTTTAAAAAAGTATATATTTAACCACCAAAATATTTATCTTTGAAAAATATTAGAAAATTAAGTCTATCGATTTAATTTAGTTCGTCACATTAATGTCAATATTTAGTAAATATGAGATTCAAGTATTTGAATACTATCATCATATCATTTGTTCTATTCTTCGTTTCTTGCGAAGCAAATATTGATTTGCACAATATTTCTGATGATGTTTCGCTGAATCCAAGTCTGGTAATGCCTTTGGGTGGCGCTAAATTGACGCTACGTGATATGCTTTCACTTTATAAATTGTCGGGAAGTATTATTACCGATAACAATGAAATATATTTTCAGAACGATGATAGCTTGAATTTTGTATTTCCAGAATTAAATTTACAATCCAAGGTAATTCCATTTTCAGCAAACCTACCCATCTCAGTACCAGGGAATATTATCCCTCCTAATACTTCATTACCAACTGTCGGAATACCCCAAAATTTAGATTTAGGAATGAATCATAACCCTAGTACAGAACGAATTGACAATGTATTGATTGAACAAGCAGAATTTTCAATTTCGATAAATCAGACAGATATAAATATTCCAGCTCAAAATGTGAATATGAGTATTACATTTCCACAAATATCAATGCAAAACCCAGGGGAAACTAATGTAATTCATTTCATTCCAACAGCTTACGGTGTACCAAAATTGATTACTTTGAAAAATTTCATACTTACTGCGAATGGAAAATCCGATTTTCCAGCAATAATACATCTGAATATAAAAACAGGATCAAATCCAGTATTATTAACATCTGCATCGAACTTTCAATTACAAATAAATATCACAAAAATGCCATTTAAGGTTGCCTACGGATACTTTGAAACTTATACCAACGCATCAAAAGTTGAGCAGATTGCGCTCAATCTGAATAAAAATATACCCAATGGAGATTTAAAATACGCCAATCCACAAATTGAGATTACAACCAAAACAAATATTGGTACGTATTTAAGCTTCAAAGTCAATTATGTTAAAGCCTTTACACAACTAAATCCTACTGATGCCATTTTTGCCAAATTTAATGGAGTAGATTCCACAAAAATAGAATTTGATTCAAAACCAACTATTCCAGGCGAGTGGTTAACTACAAAATTAAAAACATTTGATAAAGATTGGGGAGGAACCAACAAATTGTTTGAAAAGGAAAAAAAACCTGATATTTTGGAATATAAATTTTCAATCTCACCCAATAATACCTTGATTCAGAATACCTCATCAGCAAATTATATTACTCCCGATGCAGCAATAAAGGTTTACGTAAGAACAAAAATTCCATTTCAGTTTAACGCTGGAAGTTATTTTGAATACAAGGATTCAGTCGAAAATATCTTTAATACCATTTCTTCTGAGTTGAATAAATATCCCCAAGACAAAATTGAAAATACTGCATTGGTACTCAATGTTATTAATGGACTTCCAGTTACTACAAAATTAGCCTTCGTCTTAATTGATTCATTGGGAAAAGAATTAACTACTAGTTTTATAAAAGAATATGCTATTAACGCAGGAAATGTAGATAATGATGGAATAGTCCAACAAGGCAGTGAAACCTATCAAACGCTCAAAATTTCTCTGACAAATGACCAAATAAACACTCTATTAAAAGCACGAAAAATAAAATATTCTGTCCGTGTAGAAGGTGAAAATTTTGTGTCAACAAACATCCATTTTACTGAAAATGATATGTTTAGTGTCAAATTTGGATTTTTTGTCAAAGGAAGTTTGAATACAAAAGTAGTTTTGAAAAAATAATTTAATGTGAAGAAGTTGATTATTAAAATACAAATTATTATTTCAATATGGATAATTTTTCCACTATTGCTTGTTTCTCAGCAAGTTAATACACTTTATTTTATGGATAATGTTCCAATTCGGAATTCGTTAAATCCTGCTTTTCAACCCATCAATCAATTTTATATTAGCTTACCAGTTATTGGTTATACCCAATTTAATATAGGTAATAATTCATTGTCAATCAATGATATAATTTATAATTACAATGGTCAAACCATTTCCTTTTTACATCCTAATGGCGATATAAACCGTTTTTACAATACATTAAAATCAACGACCATAATCCGTACCGATTTACAAACCAACTTGTTATCATTTGGTTTTAGGTCAAAAACTGGATTTTGGAATTTTTCGCTCATCGAAAAAATGGATGGATATGTGGGTATTCCCAAAGATCTTTTTAAACTCTCCCTATTTGGTACTACCTCTATAGATAATAATACGTTTGATTTCAGCGCCTTACAATCGGATGTCACAGTTTATACAGAAGCTGGAATTGGATATTCGAAACACATTAATAATAAATTGTTACTTGGTGCAAAAGTAAAATTTCTAATGGGTTCTACCAACGTTTCAAATTCAAATAATAATATTGAAATGCAGTTGGGCATAGATCAATGGAACTTAAAAGGCTCAGGGACAGCCAATGTGTCGAGTCCGGTTAGAATTGACATTGCCAATAACTATCAGTCTGTAACCATCAATCCACCAACAACAATCACCAATTGGTTGAAACCTTCTGGATATGGTGCAGGAATTGATTTAGGAATAGTTTACTCGATTACTGATCGAATAGATTTATCGGCTGCCATAGTTGATTTGGGATTTATAAATTGGACTAAAAATGTGCAAAATATTTATTATGGTATTGACTATACTTTTGATGGAGTTGCACAAGTAAACAGTAGCCAAGGTAGCAATTCGCTAACAAAAGTATATGATCAATTTAAAACAGGTAATTCATTGGTCGATTCACTGACAAAAGCTTTACAAACCTCTACCACTCAAAACATTTCTAATAATTTGTATACAACTGGCACTACGAGCAAATTAAATTTAGGATTTGAATATGAATTAATTGACAATTTTTTAAGTCTGGGTTTACTGTCACGGACTTCTATTTTTAAGAAATCTGTTTACGAAGAATTTACAACTTCGATAAATGCACACCCTGTAGATTGGTTTGATGCTTCTGCCAGTTATTCCTTTTTCAATGGACGTTTCAGCACCATTGGGGCCAGTATTGGATTACGCACTGGTTTCGTTCATTGGTTTGTGGCTGCCGATTATATTCCATTTGAAAAAACCACTTATGGCATACCATTACCTTATAAATCAGACATTTTCAATCTGGCAATGGGTATTAATTTGGTTTTTGATGCTAATAAGAAATCGAAAAATCGAATCAATTTGAAAAAGAAAAAACAATCCTATTCAAACCCAAATTGTCATTGCGAATATTTTTGACAATAAAATTTGAGAATTTAGAGATACAAAAGCTTGAGACTTGAAATCGATTATAATTTGATACTTTTTCCTCATGATTCATAATGAAAATCGAATTATTTACCCCAAAACCTCTACTTTCATCAAATCATTATCTATAATTTGAATCTTTTTTGATGGGAAAAAGAAACAATCTATATACAAATTTGTTATCTTTGGAAAATATTCTATGCTGATTTTTTTTTATGCACTAATAAAAAAACAACTAATACTCAAAAACTGAATTTGAAGTTACTGAATTATTTGAGAATTATGAAATGAAAGCATTATTAATATAGCAAAATTATTGATTTTATTTGAATTATTTCTATTAACGTTTAAAAAAACTCCCTTATGAAAAAACAAACTATTCTCAAATTTCTAGCCCTTGTGTGGGTTAGCGCATTATTTTATTCCTGTGACCCTGGAATTGATTTAAGTAAATTGGACACTTCAGTGCAGATAGATCAATCGTTGATTGTACCTATTGGTGAAGCCAATGTAAGCATTCAAGATTTATTGACGCAACTCAAATTTGATAATGAATTAGGTTCTGATCCTGATTTCATAATGTTTGAAACTAATCTTGAAAAATCATATTCAGTTCCACCAATGAATTTGTTAAAGAATGCTGTGACACTCAAAAAATCATTTCCAATTACAGTTCCATTTCCATTACCTTTTATTCCTGTTGATGCAAACACTGATATTACTCCATATATTGGAAGCAATGAATTTCCTATTGATTTAGGCTATAATTCAAATGCTTCGGAACGAATGGATAGTGTAGACGTTAATTTGGCAACATTAGGTGTGACAATTACAGATGTTTCAGGTATTGTAAATTTCAATACAGGTGCAAAAATCGACCCTAAAGATTTGAATATTAGACTAATATTCCCCAAAATAAAACAAGGAGGATCTATTCTAAAAGTTAATGTCCCTACTAATAAATCTTTTGGTCAGCTTCATAGTATTGACATAACTAATTTCAAAATGTATACACAAGGTTCTATTGGTCTTCCAATGCAGATTGAATTTACAACTGGTGTTAATAAAATAAAAATAAATTCGTCAGCCAATATAGGATTTGAACTTAAAATGACTGCTCTTAATTTTAATGTTGCTTTTGGAAAATTTGCATTGAATGGACTTACTTCCAATACTTTGACTATACCACTAGATATGTTATCTTCAATTCCAAAAGGTTTGCGTTTTGCTGATCCAAGGGTAACAATTACTGTTGAAAGTAATTTAGGCGCTAAAATAAAATTCCATATTGATTATGTAAAAGCATTTAGCAAATCTAATCCTAGTAATACTGTTTTTGCAAAATTTGAAAATGGATTCGATTCTATAACAGAAACTTTAAGCAATAGAGCTACTTATCCTGGACAAATAGTATTTAACAATTTAAAAACACTTGATAAGACAAATGGTCAAACATATAACCTTTTTGATACTAGTGTTCAGCATGATTCGTTGGAGTATAAATTTTCTGTGAAAAGTGATCCCACAATGTTTTTTACTCCTAATATGTATATGAAAGCTAAAATTAAAGTACAAGTACCATTACAATTGCAAGCTGGAAGTTCAATTGAAATGAAAGATACTATTTTGATAGAAGGTGACAAAATAAACATTGGAAGTATTGATTCATGCTCGCTTATTCTTGATGTTACAAATAAACTTCCTGCCAGGGTTGCATTGATTGCGAGTTTTCCAGATGTAAATAATTCACTTATTATTCCGGATCAAACGTATTATATTGAAGCACCGACATTAAATTACCTTGGATTGGTAGATTTTAGTCAAACATTCGCTTTGCAAAAAATAAAAATTATGCTAACAAAAGAGCAAACAGTTAAATTGAAAACTGCAAAGAAAATGATTTATACACTTCGTTTCATTGGTGAAAAGAAAGAAGATTCGGGTGTATTAACTCCAAAATTGATGTATTTTGAAAAGAAAAACTCTTTCAATGTGAAATTAGGTTTTTATGTAAAAGCAAATACAACTATTGAATCTATAAATAATTAATCTCCAAAAAAATGACAAGAAATATATATAAAATAGTTTTTGCTTTATTAATTATCTCCTCAATTTTTAAAGTAAATGCACAGCAAGTCAACACCATGTATTTCATGGATAATGTGCCACTTCGTAACACTTTGAACCCTGCTTTTCAACCATTGAGTAATTTTTATCTCGGATTTCCTTTGGTTGGATACACTCAGTTTGGTATGGGTAATAATTCATTAACATTGAAGGATTTAGTATACAAGGATGCCAATGGCAATCCAATTATATTTTTGAATAAAAACGGTGACAAAGCAAAATTCATGAATTCTTTGCAATCCACGACTTTACTTTCGTCAAATCTTCAAATTAACTTACTCGATTTTGGATTTCGCACTGGTAAAGCTTATTGGAATTTTTCATTGACCCAAAAAATTGATGGCAATATGGGTATTCCGCAAGATTTTTTGAAACTATTGCTTTATGGTACAAATGACGCAGTTAATGTGAATAAATATGATTTGACTTCTTTTGGGGGCGATGTGTCTATTTATACAGAAGCTGGATTGGGTTATTCGAAAAAAATAAATGATAAATGGGCTTTTGGTGTGAAATTAAAATTCCTATATGGAACAGCCAATGTAAATTTAATTAATCAAAAGGATTCATTATATGCCGGAATTGATAATTGGACAGGAATTGGACAGGGCACAATAAGATATTCAACTGCAGATAACATTACTTCTCCTGTAGGTGATTATAAGCCTTCATTTTCAAATTGGGCTAAACCTGCCGGTATGGGTGGAGGAATAGATGTGGGTTTCACCTATAAACCAGTTAAACAACTTACTATTTCGGCAGCGGTCACAGATTTAGGACTTATTAAATGGACTAAAAATACCAATAGAATTGATTATACCGTTAAGGCGAAGTTCTCTGGTTTGGAGAATTTAACCATTGATAGTAAGTCAGATACCTTGATAAAACAAATTCAAGATACATTGTCAAAATCTGCAAAAACAGTAAAATCATATGATTCATATACAACCTATACTTCGCCAAAACTTAATATTGGAGTTGAATATGGTTTTTTTGAAAATAAATTGAGTCTTGGTTTACTTTCAAGAACCACCAGGTATAATAAAAAATACTATGAGGAGCTTACAGGTTCTGTAAATATTAAACCTATCGATTGGTTTAATTTATCAGTTTCTTATTCGGTAATGAATGGTGGAATGAGTAATATTGGTGCTGGAATTGGATTAAGAACAGGAATTACGCATTGGTTTTTTACCGCAGATTACCTGTCTTTAAGTAATGCAAAATGGCCGATTGCTAGTTTGGTAGATAGTTTGAAATTGGGAGTTACTTTGCCATCATTTGCTCAAAAAATGAATATCCCATTTGCTTACAATCAAAATAGAATGAATTTTGCAATTGGTGTAAATATTGTTCTTGGAAATCGCAAAGATGCCGATAAAGATGGTGTTGTGGATAGAAAAGATAAATGTCCCGAAACTCCGTTTAGTGTGTTAGTTGACAAAAAAGGTTGTCCTGTTGACAATGATGGCGATGGTGTTCCAGATTATCTTGATAAATGTCCAAACACTCCAAAAGAAGCTTATGACAAAATTGACATGACTGGCTGCCCTCTTGATACTGATAATGATAGTGTTCCAGATTATTTGGATAAATGCCCAGATACGCCTTTAGCATCTATCGGATTTGTTGATATAAATGGTTGTTCTCTCGATACCGACAAAGATGGTGTTTACGATTACCTCGATAAATGTCAAAATACTCCACTAGGAGTTGTAGTTGATACTCTTGGATGTCCTCTTGATACAGACGGAGATGGTGTAGCTGATTATCTTGATCTTTGCCCGGGAACTGTAACACAAGCCCGTGGATTGGTTGATAAAAATGGTTGTCCAATTGATTCTGACAATGACGGAGTTAGCGATTATCTTGATTTATGTCCAGGTACTCCAATTGAAGCCCGCGGATTTGTTGATAAAAACGGTTGTTCTCATGATTCAGATGATGATGGAATACCAGATTATTTAGATAAATGTCCAAATACTCCAAAAGAAGCACGCGGAATGGTTGACGAAAAAGGTTGCCCAAGAGACACTGATGCTGATGGAATATTAGATTATTTAGATAATTGTCCTAAAGTACCAGGTGTAGCAGCTAATAAGGGTTGTCCTGAAGTGAAGAAAGAAGTGAAGAAATTGTTCCAAAAAGCGTTGCAAGGAATTCAATTTGAATCTGGGAAATCAACAATAAAACCAGCTTCGTTCACCATTTTAAATCAAATTGCTGAGGTATTGGTTGCAAATCCTACATATCTGATTGAAATACAAGGTCATACTGATAATGTAGGTAATCCTGCTTCTAATTTGTCACTTTCTGATAAACGTGCGGCTGCTGTTAGAGATTATTTGATTGGAAAAGGCGTTGCAGAAAAACGAATGGTATCAAAAGGTTTTGGTGACACTTTACCAGTTGGAAGTAATAAAACTGCAGCTGGAAAAGCAAAAAACAGACGTGTAGAATTCGTAGTAACGTTTGAAGAAACATCTTTCGAATAACATAATGATTATAAAAAAGGGAGTTGTGCATAACAACTCCCTTTTTTATTTGAAAATAAAAGAATAAAAAGATTGTTCTTTGCAAGTGTTTTAATACTTTTGCGGACGAATTGACAAGAATAAATTTTAAAGACAAGAATTATAGTCTTAAATCAGAAAATTGTAAATATATAACATGGGAAGAGCGTACGAATACAGAAAAGCGACAAAAATGAAACGTTGGGGCAATATGGCTCGCGTATTCACTAAATTGGGAAAACAAATAACAATAGCAGTTCGTGATAGTGGTCCTGATCCGGACACTAATCCACGACTTCGGGTGTTGATCCAAACATCCAAAAAAGAAAACATGCCAAAAGAAACAGTAGATCGCGCCATTAAAAAGGCAGTTTCGAGAGACGAGGCCGACTATAAAGAAATGGTGTATGAAGGTTACGGTCCCAATGGTATTGCCATAGTTATTGAAACTGCCACAGATAATCCAACCCGTACTGTGGCTAATATTCGCAGTTATTTGACACGTAATGGCGGCTCATTAGGAACTTCAGGCTGTTTACAGTTTATATTTGACCATAAATGCGTATTTAAAATTGCAGCAAAACCTAATGTTTCGCTCGAAGATTTGGAATTGGAATTGATTGATTTTGGTGTGGATGAATTGGTTGAAGATGAAGAAGGCATTATTTTATATGGTGAGTTCCAATCCTATTCATTAATTCAAAAATACTTGGAAGAGAATGGATTTGAAATCTTCAGTGCTGAATTCGAACGCATACCAAACGATATGAAAGAACTCAACGAGGAACAAAAAGCGCAAGTAGTGAAATTGTTGGATAAAATTGAAGATGACGAAGATGTTCAAAATGTTTTCCACAACATGATTGAATAATAGTAATAAGTTAAAAAGACAAAGGTCAAAAGTCTAAGGTTTTAAACCTATACTTTTGACCTTTATTCTATAAAAACCTTTTGACATTAGACTTTAGTCCTTCGACTTTTATTTAATACTGTTCTTTCGGGTTTGGAAAATCACCCGATTTTACATCCGCCACATAATGTTCAATGGCTTCGTTCATAATGCCTTGCAAATTGGCATAACGACGTAAAAACCTTGGTGAAAAGTTTTGAGTAAGTCCTATCATATCGTGCAAAACCAACACTTGGCCATCTACACCACCACCAGCTCCAATGCCAATAACTGGTATCGACAATTCAGAAGCCACTCTTTGTGCCAATGATGCAGGTATTTTTTCTAAAACAATTGCGAAGCATCCAACTTCTTCAAGTAAATGGGCATCTTGAATTAACTTTTCAGCCTCCATATCTTCTTTTGCTCTTACAGCATAAGAACCATATTTATTAATTGATTGCGGCATTAAACCCAAATGTCCCATCACTGGAATTCCTGCACTCAAAATACGTTTTACGGATTCAAGAATTTCTTCACCGCCCTCTAATTTTAAGCAATCACCATGCGTTTCCTTCATAATACGTATGGCAGAAGCAAGTGCTTCTTTTGAATTGCCTTGATAGCTACCAAAAGGCATATCAATTACAACCATTGCACGTTTTACACCTCTTACAACCGATTTCGCTAGAAAAATCATTTGATCTAATGTAATAGGTAAAGTTGTTGTATTTCCGCACATCACGTTGGATGCTGAATCGCCAACTAAAATAATATCTATTCCACCTTGATCAACAATTCTACCCATTGTATAATCATAAGCGGTAAGCATGCTGATTTTTTCCCCACGATGTTTCATTTCTAACAATCGCTGAGTGGTTACTCTTCTTGAATCTTCGTTATGTATGGACATAATTTCTTTTTTTTTGTTCGGGTGACAAAGATAGATATATTATTTTCAATCTACAATTTTAGATTTAGTTTTATGCGTTATACAAATTCATTGTAAACAATATGCTCAGACACAAATAGAGGGTTTTAAATACATTGTTGATATCAAAACTAGTTATTTGGCTATTGTGTGTAATTGACTTGACCAATAGAAAGTTGCTTGTTTTTATTCAAATATATCATTTGTATATTAGTTCTCTTAATTTTCAAGTTCGAAAACGGCCTTTATTCATTTTACTTTCAAAGTAATTATATTTATTTACTCTTGCAGTATTAGATTTAAGATGCATATAATACGATTATTTGTCAACAATGCTTATTATCAAAAAAGACATTTAAATTTATTTAGTTTCCTAAAAACAGATGTATATCGTTGTTTATCAACAATATAATATTTGAGTGTTTGAATGATCAAAATAATGAGTAACTAAATAATAAGAATTAGATTACTTTTTCGCATATTAAAGTTATCTTTGCAGGCTGAATTTTGAGAACCATAATTATAACTAGATTTTAAATTCATGAAAGACAAATTTCAATTTTTAAGTAACACTGACATGTTTTCTCACCTAACTAATTTAAAATATATTCCTCGTTGGGTGGTGTTATTTGTAGATCTTTTTTTCTGTTTTTTATCTTATTATGTATCATATTACCTTTCTTTGAAATTGTTTAACAATGTGATTGATGTAAGGATACTTAGCTTTTATCAACGCATGGGAATCATTATTGGTTTTCAAGTTGCTTTTTTTTGGCTGTTTCATACTTATTCTGGTGTACTTCGTTATTCTGGTTATGTAGATGCAACAAAGTTGTTGTTTGCAGTTTTTTTTAATGTTGGGCTGCTTTCTTTTGTTAATTTAATAGTATATATTTCAAGTTCCAATTGTTTATTTTATTACTCCGGACTATTAATATACGGAATATTATCATTCCTCTTTCTCTTTATTTTACGTTTAGGGGTAAAAACAATATATGATTATTTTACCCAAAACTCAGGTCAAATAACCCCCATAATGATTTTTGGAACAAAATCAGCTGCTATTGGTATTGCTAAAATGCTTCATACAGGTCCGGAAACTAAATATAAGTTAGTAGGATTTATTGATGATGATAGAAATTCCTCCGAAAGAGTTATTATGGGAGTGAAAGTTTACAAATTGGATGAAGATACAGTAAAAAATATTGTTGTCAAGAAAGCAAAAGCCATCATTGTTTCTCCATTAAAAATGAAGACAATTGATCCGAATGTAGATTTGGATATATTTTTAAATAACAATTTGTCAATTCTAACTTCTCCACCAATGAGTATTTGGAAAAATGATATGCCAACCATTAAGCAAATAAAATCGATTCAAATTGAAGATTTGCTTGAAAGACCACAAATTAATATTTCTACAGAGAATATTGCAAAACAAATTAAAAAGAAAATCATACTAATAACTGGTGCTGCAGGTTCTATTGGTAGTGAAATTGTACGTCAAGTAATCAAATATAATCCAGCTCTAATTATATTATTAGATCAAGCTGAATCGCCGATGCATGTTTTAAAACTTGAGTTGGAAGAACAATATCCTGATCAAAGTTTCAGTACTTTTTTGGGAGACGTCCGTAACAAAGAACGTATGGAATACATGATGGATATGTATCGACCAGATTATATATATCATGCTGCAGCTTATAAGCATGTACCGTTAATGGAAGACAATCCTGTTGAAAGTATTCAGGTGAACGTAAAAGGCACTAAAATAATGGCCGATTTAGCCGTAAAATATGAAGTACAACGCTTTGTAATGGTTTCTACAGATAAAGCTGTAAATCCAACAAATGTAATGGGAGCTTCAAAGCGTATAGCTGAAATCTATGTTCAATCATTATATAAAAAGATAATTCTTGACGGAAATAAAACGACAAAATTTATAACTACCAGATTTGGAAATGTTTTAGGGTCAAATGGTTCAGTTATTCCACATTTCAAAAGTCAAATTGAAAAAGGTGGTCCTGTAACAGTTACACACCCTGAAATTATTCGGTATTTTATGACTATTCCCGAAGCTTGTATGTTAGTTCTAGAAGCTGGTGCCATGGGCGAAGGAGGGGAGATTTTTATTTTTGATATGGGTAGTCCAGTCAAAATTGTAAACCTTGCTCGTAAAATGATTCGTTTAGCAGGATTTATTCCTGAAGTTGATATAAAAATTGAGTTTACTGGATTACGTCCTGGTGAAAAACTTTATGAAGAGTTATTGAATCATAAGGAAACAACAATTAAAACGCATCATCCAAAAATTATGATTGCTACAGTTCAATTATATGATTATGACCAAGTTTCAGTTCAAATAAACGAATTAATTCAATACAGTTTTCTTTGCAAAAATTTCTTGACAGTTTCATTAATGAAAAAAATTGTTCCGGAATTTCTGAGTAAAAATTCACAATACGAAAGATTGGATGTTTAGACTAATCATTTGTAGAACAAGTGATTGTCCCAATTTAATTAATTCTCAATAAAAGAAATATTCTTGATAAGATTCATCTCTACAAATAAATAATAGTCAGTGTATGTTGCTGATTATTATTTATTTGTAGAGATGAATTCTAATTTGAGTTATATTTCTAATATAATGATTTTCGAATCCTATCAAACTGACAACTATCTTGTCTTCAAACCTTTCAAACCCTTTTCATGATTTCTGTAGAACAACTTACTGTTGAATTTGGCGGATCACCGCTTTTTGATGAAATTAGTTTTTTAGTCAATCCAAAAGAAAAAATTGCTCTTGTAGGAAAAAATGGTGCCGGAAAAACAACTCTTCTAAAAATATTTTCGGGACAACAACAACCAACAAAAGGCAGAGTTACTGTTCCCAAGGACCTCACCATAGGCTATTTGCCACAACACATGATTCATAATGAAGGCACCACAGTTATGCAGGAAGCTGAAAAAGCATTCGAGCACATTACTGATATACAGGCCGAAATTGAAAGAATGAACATTGAGTTGGCAGAAAGAACGGACTATGAAAGTGAAGAGTACCATCAACTCATCGACAAACTCACTCATGATAATGAACATTTACAAATTATTGGGAATGGGAATTTTATTGGAGAGATCGAGAAAACATTAATGGGATTGGGTTTTTTACGTTCAGATTTTGACCGTCAGTGTTCTGAGTTTAGCGGAGGTTGGCGAATGCGTGTTGAGCTAGCTAAAATCTTGTTACTTCGCCCAGATGTTTTATTGCTTGATGAGCCTACAAATCACCTTGATATTGAGTCTATTCAATGGCTCGAGAATTTCCTGACAACTTCAAATAGTGCCATTTTATTGGTTTCACATGATAGAGCTTTTATTGATGCTGTTACAACCCGTACAATAGAAATTTCATTGGGGAAAATCTATGACTACAATGTGAATTACTCCAAATACCTTATTCTTCGTATTGAAAGACATGAACAACAAGTACGTGCTTACGAAAACCAACAAAAACACATTCAGGAAACAGAAGAATTTATTGCACGTTTTCGCTATCAGGCAACCAAAGCTGTTCAGGTACAATCACGTGCCAAGCAACTTGATAAACTGGAACGACTGGAAGTTGATTTGGAAGATAATTCACGCTTAAGTTTGAAATTTCCACCTGCTCCCCGCTCTGGTAGTATTCCTGTTGAAATAGAGCATTTATCGAAAGCTTACGGCGATAATCTTATTCTCGATAACATTGGCATGATAATCAATAGAGGCGAAAAGGTTGCTTTTGTTGGCAAAAATGGTGAAGGGAAAAGTACGCTGGTAAAGAGCTTGATGGAAGAAATTGAATATTCTGGCACAATGAAACTTGGTCACAATGTAAAAATTGGATATTTTGCCCAAAACCAAGCTTCAATGTTAGATGAAAACCGTACAGTTTTTGAAACCATTGATTATGTGGCAGTAGGAGATGTAAGAACCAAAATTAGAGATATTCTGGGTGCTTTTATGTTTGGTGGTGAAGCATCCGACAAAAAAGTGCAAGTACTTTCGGGTGGTGAGCGTAGCAGGTTGGCAATGATTCGCTTGTTATTAGAACCCGTAAATTTGCTTATTTTGGATGAGCCTACCAATCACTTGGATATGCGCTCCAAAGATGTATTGAAAGAAGCAATAAAAGCATTTGATGGAACTGTAATCGTGGTTTCGCACGACCGCGAGTTCCTGAATGGATTGGTAACCAAAGTGTATGAATTTGGGAACAAAAAAGTACGTGAACATTTGGGCGGTATTTACGAATTTCTTCAATACAAGAAAATGGACACTTTGCGTGAACTGGAAATTTCCACTTCATTAAAAGCTGCTAATGAATCTGTTGACAAAGGAGTTTCAGAAAATAAACTAAGCTATGAAGCTCGCAAAGAACAAAATCGAAAGATAAAAAAAGCCGAGAGGGCAGTGGAGGAGATGGAGAAAACCATTTCCAAATTTGAAGAAGAAATTGCCGAAATGGACAAACTTCTCGAAAAACCCGAAAAAGCATCCGATAATGATTATATACAACTTTATCAACGGAAGAAACGCGAATTGGAACAAAAAGTATATGAATGGGAATTGTTGAGCGAAGAACTAGAAGAACTAGGAAGTTAATAGTTGACAGTTAATCGTTCGTTGTAGGATCTTAATTTTCAAAGCTTTAAACCTCTCAAATTTTCAAACTCTTATGAAAATGTCAACCTTATATTTAATTCCCACATCCCTAGGCGATTGCTCTTTCGACCATATATTGCCTGCTTACAATACTGAGGTTGTGAATAATCTGAAGTATTTTATTGTAGAAGATATTCGTACTGCAAGGAGATTCCTAAAAAAAACAAATCAAGCCATCGACATAGATAGTTTGACTTTTTTTATTCTAAATCAACACACTACTCCCGAAGAACTGAGTGATTTCTTGCGTCCAATGTCTGATGGAAATGATATGGGCGTACTTTCCGAAGCTGGTTGTCCTGCCATTGCTGATCCTGGTGCTGATGTAGTTGCTATAGCCCAGAAAAACAATTATACGGTAGTTCCGCTCGTAGGACCTTCATCTATTTTACTTTCACTCATGGCATCGGGTTTCAACGGTCAGAGCTTTGCTTTTGTTGGTTATTTGCCTATTCAACCCGGTGAAAGAGCAAAAGCATTGAAGAAACTTGAATCAAGAGCATATTCCGAAAATCAATCTCAGATTTTTATTGAAACGCCCTATCGTAACATGAAAATGTTAGAGGAAATTCTCCAAACTTGCCAACCCAATACCCGACTTTGCATTGCTGTAGATATTACATTGGAAACTGAATTTATCAAAACAAAAACAGTTAAAGAATGGAAAACAAAACTTCCAGATTTGAGTAAACGACCTTGTATATTTTTGATTTACAAGTAGTTTTGTCTTGTTTTTGTTCTCGTATTTCTCGAAACTTCATACGTAATTTTCTAACAGAGCTAATTAATATTTAATTCGTTATACATCGGGTAGGACAGGAGTTAAAAGTCATTGTATCTGTTATTTGAAAAAAGTCAACATTGTTTTGTTAAACAGCTGAAGATGTTGTTGCCAAAACTACTATTTCTCCAAAACCACTTTGGATTTTTTCAATATGCCATTTTTGGGCGTATAGGTCAAAAATCAGGCTGAAATCTTTGTGATTGCCCATATTCATTACCTTTGCAGCAAATCAAAGGTTATGAATAAAAAAAGTGCTTTTACTGTTTTTCTCCAATCATCAAAAAAAACGG
>Ga0247844_1002942_pt1 | contig 26342 bp, 20 predicted proteins | sample LaCtaG_FD_192421 | JGI IMG/M metagenome (GOLD analysis project Ga0247844, IMG submission 192421) | Freshwater microbial communities from meromictic Lake La Cruz, Castile-La Mancha, Spain - LaCruzMarch201714.5m_1 | ecosystem: Environmental > Aquatic > Freshwater > Lake | place: Spain: Castile-La...
TGACCTGCGTCGACGTTTACACCCTCGTCGGCGGCTCCCACGAGTCCGGGGCAACGCTCGACGAGGAGCACTTCGGAAACGAGTTTGCCGCGATGCGGAAGTCCCGCTACGTCGACGCGCACGATGCCTTGAAGGACCCTCGCACGGCCGGCTACGTTGAGGACTACCTCCGCCCTCTGGGAATCACCTCGATGCTTGACGGCGTCGTGTGGGGCCAGGGCCGCCAGCTGGGGACCGTCTGCCTCGAGCACATCGGCCCGGCGCGCCGGTGGACCGACGACGAGTGCGCATTTGTGAGCCAGCTCTGCGATCAGGTTGCCCTGGCTCTTGCCAACCGCGAACGGCGCGAGGCCGAAGAGCAGCTGCGGCAGCGCGAAAAGGAGCTCAGTGCGTCCCTGCGGCAGGTCGAGCTTTTCCGGACCCTGGTGGACAGCTCGGGCGATTGCTTCTACATCGTCGACCTCGATGCCATGGGCAGGATGTGCTACGTCAACGAGGCGGCCGTGCGCCACTTCGGTGCTCCGCGCGAAAAAATCCTCACGTGGAGCATTCCCGACTGGGACCCCGACTTCGCCAGCGAGAGGCTCCCCCAGTTGCTGGAGACGGTGAGGCGGGAGAGAACGCTGCACCTGGAGAGCCGGCACCGGGTCGCCGGCGGCTCGATCGTGCCGGTCGAAATCACGGTGAACTATTTGGAGGACCCCGCAGGCCGGCGGCTCGGATACGGCTGGTTTTCCAACATCGCGGCACGTCTTGCCGCAGCGGAGGAGCTCCGCCGGGCGAAACACCAGGCGCAGTCTGCAAGCCGGGCCAAATCGGAGTTCCTGGCAAACATGAGCCACGAACTCCGCACGCCCCTCAACGGCGTGCTCGGCATGACCGGCCTCCTTCTCGATACCGAGCTCAGCGAGGAGCAGCGCAGCTATGCCGAGGTGGTCAGGTCAAGCGGAGAGTCCCTGCTCGGCCTCATCAATGACATCCTCGAGTTTTCCATGATCGAAGCCGGCAAGCTTGAGCTGGAGTTTGTGGAGTTTGACCTTGGAGGGCTGCTGGAAGACTTTGCTGCGCGCCTGGCCCCGGACGCCCGCGAAAAAGGGCTGGACCTCACCTGCCGGGCGGACCCGGATGTTCCCGGGCCCGTGCGCGGCGACCCCGGCCGCCTGCGCCAGGTGCTTCATCACCTTGCCGGCAACGCGATCAAGTTTACCCACCAGGGAGAGGTGGCCGTTCGCGTCTGCCTGGTGCACCAGCTCCCGAACGCCGTGCTCCTGCGCTTCTCGGTGCGGGATACCGGCATTGGCATGCCCCAGGAACAAATGGGAGCCCTCTTTGAGAAGTTCACCCAGGCCGACACCTCCGCCACGCGGAAGTATGGCGGCACCGGCCTCGGCCTCGCCATTTCCAAGAATCTCGTGGAGCTGATGGGCGGGAAAATCGGCGCCTCCAGCGAGTCGGGCAAAGGTTCGGAATTTTGGTTCACGGTTCAGCTTGAAAACCCGGCTTCCGCAGGGGATCCACCCCGGAGCCAGGCCTGAACGGCTCCTGCAAGAAGCGTCTGCCGGCCATGCCCGCGATGGGGCCGGCGTGCGGCCTGCTGCGAACGAAGCGAATGGGGGGCCGAAGTTATTCCTGCATGAGGACCGGGAAGACAAAGCGGCTCGCCGTCCGCTCGCGGATCAACGCGAGCTGTGCGGAGGCAGCCTGGCTGGTGCTGGGAGGGCGGGCGTCGAAGCGGATCGCGAGCAGCCGCTCCGCGCACTCCCCTGGGGAAAGAAATGCGCCCTCGGGCGGTTGCGCGCGGGCGGCGGCAAAGGCTTCAAAAATCTCGGCGTTGAGCCGCCGGCACCTCCGCAATGTCTCCCCCGGTGGCTGGGAAAGAACTTCGAGCTGGGCATCGATCGTGAGGCGGCTGAACGCGACCGCCCTCGAAGAGCGTCCCAGCAGGAGCGGGCGGCCGGCCATCGCCCGGGCCGCGGAGGGGAGCTGCCGGGTCCACTGCCGGAAAAGCGCCTTCTGGCGGGCAACCTCAGCCCCGGAATCGAAGAGCCCCGGAGGGATCATCACATCGTGATACAGCCCGGGCAGATGGACACCCAGCGCATCGAGGTCCGGCTGAACGATGGGAATCCTGCGCGCCAGCATCCGGCAGCCTAGCCCGGCGCCCTCAAGGTAGGGAAACCCAAACCCCTCCTGGAGGGACGTCATCACAAGGGCCTCCGATGCGGCCATGAGGTCCGGGAGCCCGGGCCGCCAGCCGCCCGCCTTCTCAAGCAGGCTCAGCCGGACACGCCACCCGCCAGCCTCGCAGGCGGCAGACAGCCGGCGCGCGTATCCCGACTCTGCCGGCGAGCTGACCCCGCCGGTTGTCACGAGCCAACCGCCCGGGTTTAACCAGCGGGTGAGGAGGATCGCTTCGGCCAGGTTTTTCCGGCGCAGCAGCCTGGCCGGATAAATCCAGACGGGGGACGCATCGCCAAGCTGGCTTGTGAGCCAGTCGCGCGCCGCGCGGATGCCCGACGGAAGGGGCCGGGGCGAAGGGTCGATCGGATTGGGAAGCCAGGCGGTCGCCGGAAGGTGGCCGGCAAGCAGCCTGGCATCCGCCGAGTTGATCCCCGCATGCACGACCCTCGCTCCCGCCGCGAACACCGCCTGGGCGGCGCGGGAGAGCGAGCGGAAACCGGACTTCCGGATCTCCGGCCACCGGGCCCACCGCTGGTCGCACCAGAAATCATGGTGGTGGCTGAGAAGCCGAACCCCCGCCGCGGCCGAGTGCGCCGCCACCTCATCCGCCAGAAGCAGATTTCGACCGAGGGCCAGGTTGTGCGCCCAGATGAGCGCCTGCGGACCCGCCTCGCGCTGAAGCGCCCCCCGGACCTCATCCCGGACCACGCCGGGATAGCTTCGGCCGGGGATGAAATAATTGATTGCTGGGTGGATGGCGATCCGGATGCCGGGCACCGACCGGCGGAGCCCCTCCTCCCATTCCCGGTCGGGCGCCTCCCCCGCAAGAAGGGTCACCTTCTCAAAGCGGCCAGCCAGCCGGGGAACAAGGAGCTCGATCACCCGGCGGACCCCGCCAGGACGAAAATGATAATGCAGCACGACGAGCTCGCGCGGGGGGTCCTTGACCATATTCCCCTGCAAGCTGGATGGAGGAAATCCAAATGACGACAGAAATTTTCATCTCTCCGGGGACCGGGTGCGTTACACTGGGTGGATGAATACGAAGCGGCTGGCGGTTTTTGGCGGTTCCGGGTTCGTGGGGAGCGTGCTTCGCCGCGAGGCGGAACAGCGGGGGATGGAGCTCGTGTGCTTTTCCCGGAGCGAGCGGGTGGGGTTCCGGATCTTCCGGGGTCCCGGCGATCTGGACGGATGCGGGGCGGTTGTGAACCTCGCTGGCGAGCCGATCCTCGGACCCTGGACTGCGGCGCGCAGGCGACGGATCGTCGAGAGCCGGGTCGGTGGCACGCGGCGCGTCGTTGAGGCCCTGCGCGGAACGCAGGTCCGCACGCTCATCAATGCCTCCGCCATCGGCTACTACGGCGACACCGGGGAGGCGGAGGTCAGCGAGGGCTCTCCTGCAGGCGACGGATTTCTGGCGGAGACCTGTCAAGCCTGGGAGGCGGCCGCAGAGGGGGCACAGGGCGTGCGCGTTGTCCGGATCCGGATCGGCTTTGTCCTTGGGGACGGGGGGGCCATGCGCCTGATCCGTCCGGTGTTCCAAGCCGGGCTGGGAGGCAACCTCGGGTCTGGCCGGCAGTGGATGAGCTGCATCCACGTCGGGGATGTGGCGGGCATGATCCTCTGGGCGCTCGAGACCCCCGCTCTCTCCGGCCCGCTCAACGCCGTCATGCCGGCCCCCGTGCGGAATGCGGATTTCACCAAGACCCTCGCCGCCGCCGTGCGGAGGCCGGCGATCCTTCCGGCCCCGGCGCTGGCCTTGAAGCTTCTGCTCGGAGAGCTTTCGCGGGTCATGCTCGACAGCGCGCGGGTCCGGCCCGACGTCGCCGTCAAGCTCGGCTACGCGTTCCGGTTCCCAACCCTCGCCACTGCCCTCCAAACCAAGTAAGGCCTTCCCGGAAGCGCGAAGCACCCAGCCCTGCGGCGGCCGGGCACCAGCCCCGGGGAACGGGCTTTCCCTGGCCCACTCCCCCGGTGTAGCCTGCCGGCCTCATGGATAAGACATCAAAAATTTTTGTGGCCGGGCACCGGGGGATGGCCGGGAGCGCGATCGTGAGGCGGCTGCGGGCGTGCGGCTTCGGGAACCTCCTCCTGCGCACGCGCTCCGAAGTCGACCTCCTCGACCGCGCTGCCGTCCGCGCGTTCTTCGATTCCGAGCGTCCGGACGTCGTCATCGATGCCGCCGCCAAAGTCGGAGGAATCGTCGCCAACTCGGAAAGCTCCGTCGAGTTCCTCCTCGAGAACCTGACCATCCAGAACAACGTGATCAGCGCCGCCGCAGACTTTGATGTCCGCAAGCTGCTCTTCCTCGGCAGCTCGTGCATCTATCCGAAGTTTGCACCTCAGCCCATCCCCGAAGGCGCGCTGCTCACCGGCCCCCTGGAGCCGACAAATGACGCCTACGCGCTCGCAAAAATTGCCGGCATCCGGCTCTGCCAAGCCTACGCCAAACAATACGGAAAGAACTTTCTCTCCGCAATGCCCACGAACCTCTACGGACCGAACGACAACTTCGACCTCCACACCTCGCACGTCCTCCCCGCCCTCATCCGCAAGGTCCACGAAGCCGGGGCCGCCGGAACCCCCGAAATCGAAATCTGGGGCACCGGCACGCCCCGCCGCGAATTCCTCCACGTGGACGATCTCGCCGACGCCTGCGTCTTCCTCCTCGAAAACTACAGCTCCCCGGAGATCATTAACGTCGGGTGCGGCGAGGACATCACGATCCGCGAGTTGGCCGAAACCATCTGCGAGGTCCTCGGCTACCGGGGCTCCCTGGCATTCGACACCTCAAAGCCCGACGGAACCCCTCGCAAGCTCCTCGACATGACGAGGCTTTTTGCCCTCGGATGGCGCCCGAAAATCCCGCTCCGCGACGGCATCCGCAGCGCCTACGAATCCTTCCTCTCGCTCCGGAAATAGACCGCACCCCCCTGACCCCGGCCCCGGCCCCTCCCCGGCACGCAATAAAACTTCACAAATTTCCTCCCGCAAAAATCCTTGCCCTGGCTGGCCGTCCCCCGCTAGTGTTCAGGGCTCTTCTCTTTGCAAGGAGGCGCGGTTAGCTCAGTGGTAGAGCACTGCCTTGACACGGCAGGGGTCACAGGTTCGAACCCTGTATCGCGCACCAGCTTCTGCATCGAGACTCGATGCGACAGGAACCGCCAGATCGCCTCTTGAGCCCGCATTGAGCAGGGTTTGCGGACTCTCGATGGGCAGGGCCTACCTTATTCTGTCGAAGGACGGCTGTTTTCCAGAATGAGGAATTCCGGCGGGGAGCCCCGGCTCCCGGCAGGGTGCTGGCGCGTTGAAGGAATCTTGAGGGGCCCCGCATCCGGGTATTGACACGGGGGCGGCTTACGGGAAAATCCCGGGTCGGCCGCCTTGGCCGGAATGTCATGTCCATCAAATCACTTGCTCTTCTTTTATTCCCCCTGCTTCTGGTTGGCTGCGTGAATCCCATCAACCCTCTGGGACCTTTTGATGCGGCCCCGAAAGTGGCGGGGCCGTTGCCGAAACCGAAGGCGGCTGCCCCCTTTGCGTGGGGGTTTTCGACGTCGAGCTACCAGTATGAGAACCCGGGGGTCGAGCCGGGGACGCCTCCGTATTTTTCGACCGACTGGGATCTTCTGGTCTCGCAGGGCAAGGCGCCGCCGAAGGGAAATGCGCTCTGGAGCTGGTCGGATTTCGAGAAGGACCTCGCGGCGCTGGAGAAGATCCGCCCGACGCACTACCGGTTCAGCATCGAGTGGGCACGGGTTGAGCCGCAGCCCGGCGTTTACAATGAGGAGGCGATCCGGCGCTACGTGGCGATGGCGCGCAAGCTGAAGGCGCTGGGGATCGAGCCGGTCGTCTGCCTGTGGCACTTCACGTTCCCGGACTGGCTCTACGACAAGGCGCACCCCGGGCGCTCGAACTGGCTGCACCCGCTGGCCCGCGAACGATGGAATGCCTACGTCGAGAAGATCGTCCGGGCCACGGCGCCGTATACTAAATATTACGCCCCGCAGAACGAGCCGAACGGACAGATCACGACAGCCTACATCGTGGCGCAGTGGCCTCCCGCGATGACGCTGGCCTTCGGGCATTACTGGAAGGCGATCAACGCCAGCGCGGGGATGTTCCGCGATGCGGCGGCCAGGATCAAGGCGATCAAGCCCTCGGCGCAGGTCATGAGCGTTGAGGCGCTTCCCTGGTGGGAGCGCGCCCCGCTGGATCCCGGCGGGCTCATCTACAACACGATGATCCACGGGAACACCGACCACCTCGACCGGATCTACGACGTTTGCGACATCCTCGGCATCAACTACTACTACTCGCAACGTCCGGGGCCCATCTCGCTTCTGGCCGGCCCCTCGCGGCGCGGAAAGAACTTCACGATGATGGGGTGGCGCATCGACCCCAACGGCCTCTACAAGGAGATCCGCCGCGTCGCGAAGCGCTACGGAAAACCGATGATGATCACGGAAAACGGGATTGCCACAGCGGACGACGTCAAGCGCGAGTGGTATCTGCAGAACCACCTGGCTGCGATCGGGCGGGCGATCCGCGACGGCTACGACGTGCGCGGGTATTTCGCGTGGTCCCTTGCCGACAACTACGAGTGGCACTACGGCTACAAGGCGACCTTTGGGCTCGCCACCATGGATCCGGCCACCAAAGACCGCATCCTCAAACCCTCGGCATCCGACTACTCTCGAATCATCCACTCCCACCCGACGGTTGGATCGGTGACCGGGATCAAGCCCCAGAGGTCGATGGAATTCGAAAAGGGCGACCCCTCCAGAAGCCCTGGCCCAACAAGGCAGGCGGCCGCCCGGGAATAGCCCAAGCGCTCACTCCAGCGCTCACCCGGGCTCCGACCGGGCTCCGACCGGCCAGGGCGATGCCAACTGCGGAATCGCGCCCGCTTTCCGTCGGGATTTCTTGTGTCGTGACCGAGCGGGGGCCTCCCTTCGATGGACCCCGGGATGGAACAGAAAAAAGGCCGCGATTCTCGTTGACGAAAGAGGGGAAAAGTGGGTAAAAGTGGGGCCTTGTGGAGAATAGTGCCACAAAAGACCAACTTTTCATGGGGCAAGAACCGACACCTTCAGCGCTGTATGCTGGCACCTTTGAGCGTTCACTGGACGCGAAGAAGCGTGTTGCGATTCCGGCTGGCTGGGTTTCGGGGGAGGGCGAGGAGTTCCATGTGGTGCCGCATCCGAAGGAGGGCTATCTGATGGTGATGGGGCGCGAGGAGCTGTCGCGCTGGGAGCAGCGGATCCAGGATTCGCCCGCATTGACCCCGGCGAAAAAGCGGGAGGCGATCCGGATGTTTTTTGGGGCGGCGCATGCGGTGACCGCCGACAAGCAGGGGCGGATTCTGCTGCCGGAGAAGCACTGCGAGAGCGCGGGGCTTGGCGGAGAGGTGGTCTTCATCGGCGCGCGCAGCCGGTTTGAAATCTGGTCCAGGGACCGCTACGAGGCCGCCGCATCCAGCAGCCTTGCCATTTACCAGGAGGCGGCCGAGGCGATCGGCCTGTAAATTTCCATGACAACCCAACGCAAAAACTTATGAGGAAGAGGATCTGATGGCCAAGGGCGGCGGGTCGTTTCGCTTCGGTTTTCAACCGGGCAAAAGCGGCGACGGAAAGCCGCCCGGGCTCGCCACCATCCGAATCCGACCCCTGAATGCTTATGAGCTTCTTGGACTGCGACGACCTGCTGGAAATCTCCGTGGAAAAGCCTGACGAGACCGGCCGCGTGTATCACGTGCCCGTGCTCTCCGAGGAGGTGGTGGCACTATTGCGTCCGGCGCCGGGCATGTTGTTCCTCGACGGCACGCTGGGAGGCGGGGGGCACAGCGAGCGCCTGCTGGAGGCCGGGGCGGAGGTCATTGGAATGGATCAGGACGTTGATGCGCTCCAGGAGGCGGGGCGCCGGCTGGCCCGGTTTGGCTCGCGCCTGCGGCTGGTGGAGGCAAATTTCCGCGATGCCGAGGGGGTGCTCGACGACCTGGGCGAGCGGCGGGGGCTGGCAGGCGTCCTTCTCGACATCGGCGTCTCATCCCACCAGCTGGACTGCGCCGAGCGCGGGTTTGCGCTCATGAAAGACGGCCCGCTGGACATGCGCATGAGCCGCTCCGCGCCGCAGACCGCCGCCGATCTCGTGAACTCCCTTCCCGTGGCGGAGCTGGCCCGGATCTTCCGCGAGCTGGGCGATGAGCCCCGCGCCATGGCGATCGCCGCACGGATCGTCGCCCTCCGCACGCAGCACCCGTTCCGCACGACATTCGACCTCGCGGCGGCGGTCTCCTCCGTGGCTCCCCGCACGAGCGGCCGCCACCCGGCCACGCGGGTTTTCCAGGCGCTGCGGATCGCCGTGAACGACGAGCTCGGCGCCCTGCGCGACGCCCTGGAAACGCTTCCGGGCAGCCTGGCCCCTGGCGGGAGGATCGCTGTGATCACGTTTCACTCGCTCGAGGACCGGATGGTCAAGCACTTCTTCCGCGAGCGCAGCCAGGAGTGGATCGACCGGCCGGAGTGGCCGGAGCCCCGAAGGAACCCCGCAAGGATTTTCCGCCTTCTCACCCCGCATCCCATGGATGCCGGCCACGAGGAGGTCCAGATCAACCCCCGCGCCCGGAGCGCCAAGCTCCGCGTCGCAGAAAAATTGCAGGAGACCACCGCATGAATGCCAATCGAAAAAAACAGGTCAACCCCGTCCACCTGAACACGCTGGCCCGCTGGCTGCTCGTCGCCGTGATCGGCGGGGCAGCCGGACTCTTCTTTGTCTACATCAAAAACCAGCAGTTCGCCCTCGCCGAGGAGATCCGCCAGGTCGAAAGAAGAATTGTGGGCCTGAGGGCCCAGAATGAAACCCTGCTTGCGCGGGTCACCGAGCTGTCGTCCCGCCGGATGCTTCAGCAGAGGATCACCGAAGGGTTCATCGCCATGAAGCCGATTCAGGACAATGTCATCGCCCGACTGACGCCCCCGGCCGCCGCCTCCCCCGACGGCCTGCTGCGCACGGCGATGGCAGAAAGGGCCCGCCCATGAGATGGACGGCACGCACCCGCACGGGCGTTGCCTGCGGTGCTGTCGCCCTCCTCTTCACGATCTACTCGGCAAGGCTGGTTGACCTGCAGTTTGCAAAGCACGATGCCTACTCGCGCCTTGCTGCGGAGAAGCACACGATGCGCCAGGTCATCCATGCGCGGCGGGGCCTGATCTTTGACCGCAACGGAGAGCTGCTGGCTTCCAACCTCCCGGTCCGGACCGTTGTCGCCGATGGGTCCCGCATCAAGGACCCCGAGGCCATGGCCCGGCTGGCAGCCCCCCTGCTGGACATGACCGAGGCGGAGTTCCTCGGGAAGATCTCTTCCGACCGGAAGTATATCGTGATCCGGCGGGAGCTGGCCGAGGACCACGCGGCGGTGCTGGAGAAGGTGCTGGCGGACGCCAACATGCGCGGGCTGTATTTTGAGAAGGACGCGGTGAGGACGTATCCCAACGGGCAGATGCTGGGCCATGTGCTCGGGTTCCTGGACCACGAGAACAGCGGGGTGCAGGGGATCGAGCTCACGATGGACAGCTCGCTGCGCGGAAAGGACGGATACCGGTATATCGAGCGGGACCGCACGGGCCGCGAAATCCTTCTCTACCGCGGCCAGGAGGAACCTGCGGAGAACGGGTTCAACGTGCGCCTGACCATTGACATGGGGCTGCAGTCGATCGTCGAAGAGGAGCTGGAGGCCACGTTCCACGACCTGAAACCCGAGATGGCCGTCGCCATCCTCGCCAACCCGAAAACCGGCGAGATCCTCGCGATGGCCAACCGCCCCTGCTTCGACCCGAACCACCCCGGAGATGCCAAGCCGGTCCAGATGAAAAACCGCGCGATCATCGACATGGTCGAACCCGGATCGACGTTCAAAATCGTGGTGGCCTCGGCCGCGCTCACCGAGGGCACGGTCAAGGAGAACACGCCCATCTTCTGCGAAAACGGCGCATTTTCCTACGGTGGGAAAGTCCTCCGCGACCACCACGGCTACGGGACAATGAACGTGCACGACATCCTGGTGAAGTCCTCGAACATTGGCTCCGCCAAAATGGCGCTGATGATGGGGGACACCAAGTTTTACGAGTATGTGCGCCGGTTTGGGTTTGGGGAGAAGACGGGCATCGAGCTTCCCGGCGAGATCCCTGCGGTCGTGCATCCTCCGCACCGCTGGGACAAGCTGACGATCACCCGCATGCCGATGGGCCACTCGGTGACGGCAACGCCGCTCCAGATCACGATGGGAATGTCGGTGATCGCCAACGGCGGCAACCTCATGGCCCCGCAGATCGTGAAGTCGGTCGAGGATTCCGACGGCCGCGTCGTCTATGACAAGCCCCCGAAGGTCGTACGCAGCGTGATCCCGCGGAAGACCGCCCGGTTTGTGAGCCGCGCTTTGGGCGGGGTGGTTGGCCAGGGGGGGACAGCCCAGCTGGCCAGGGTGGCGGGCTTCACGGCCGCCGGAAAGACCGGCACGGCACAAAAGGCGAGCCCCGCAGGCGGCTATGCCCCGGGAAAATATATTGTCTCGTTTGTGGGATACCTGCCCGAGGAGGACCCCCAGTTTGTGTGCCTCGTGCTCGTCGACGAGGCAAAAATTCCTGCGGGCCTGAACTACGGCGGCCTGGTTGCCGCTCCGGTCTTTTCACGGATTGGCGAGCGGGTGGCCCGCCACCTGGACCTCGTCCCGGCCCTCCGGGCGGAATCCGTCGCGCCGCTGGCGCTGGGAACGGGCACAACGGAAAGGGGGGATGTGACCCGATGAAACTCAATGCGCTTTTGGAGGCTGCGGGGCTGCCCCCCGGGCTCTCGGAGACCGGGATTACCTCGCTCTGCTACGACTCGCGCCGGGCGGTGCCGGGGGCGCTCTTCTTCGCTCTTCCCGGGCTGAGGAGCAATGGCGCGGAGTTTATTTCCCAGGCCGTCGCCAACGGGGCGGTGGCTGCGGTGGCTGCCCTTCCCGTTCCCGATGCGGGGTGCGCGGTCATCCCGGTGGAAAACCCGCGCGCAGCCATGGCGGATATCGCTGCGGCGTTCTACGGAAATCCCGCGCGCGACCTCAAGTGCGCCGCCGTCACCGGGACAAACGGGAAGACGACCACGGCGTTCCTGATCCGCCACCTTCTGGATGAGGCCTCGATGCGATGCGGGCTGGTCGGCACGGTCAAATACGTGGTGGGCGGGGAGGAGTTTCCCGCCCCGCGCACCACGCCGGAGTCTGTGGACCTGCAGGAAATGCTTGCGCAGATGCGCGACGCGGGGGGCCGTGCGGTCGCCATGGAGGCCTCCAGCCACGCCCTGGTGCAGGATCGCGTGCGCGGAATCGCCTTCGACGCGGCAATCTTCACCAACCTGACACGGGACCACCTCGACTTTCACGGGACCATGGAGGCCTACCTCGAGGCCAAGGCCCTCCTCTTCGAGGCCCAGGCCGCTCAAACCGCCAAGAAGGGGCGCGCGATCATCAATGCCGACGACCGCCACGGACGCCTCCTCATCGAGCGGTTTTCCAAGCGCCTGAAAGTGGTGACCTTCGGCCAGGGGATCCCGGCCGATTTCCGCGCGAGCGCGATCCGCTTCGACGCCAAGGGCGCCACGTTCCAGCTCGACGCGAAAAACAAGAGCTACCTTGTTCGCATGCCGCTGATCGGGCTCTTCAACATCTACAACGCCATGGGCGCGATTGCGGCGGCCAACGCCTGCGGCGTCGACGTGCGCGAGGCGGTCGCATCGCTTGCCCGCGCTCCCCAGGTTCCCGGGCGCCTGGAGCGCGTCCCCGGCCGGCGCAACTTCCAGGTCTACGTGGATTACGCCCACACGGATGACGCGCTTCGAAACGTCCTCCGCACGCTGCGCGAGCTCAACCCCTCCCGCCTGATCACGGTCTTTGGCTGCGGGGGAGACCGGGACCGATCGAAGCGCCCGCTCATGGCCGCCGCTGCGGAGGAGCTTTCGGACTGGTCGGTCCTGACCTCCGACAACCCCCGCCGGGAGGACCCGCAGGCCATCCTTCGCGATGTCGAGGCCGGAATGCACGGCACCCGACACGAGACGATTGCCGACCGCCGGGCCGCCATCCAGCAGGCGGTTGCGCTGGCCGGAAGCGGGGATATCGTCCTCATCGCCGGCAAAGGGCACGAGACGTATCAGGAATTTGGCGACAAAAAACTGCCCTTCGATGATGTGGCCGAGGCGGCGGAAGCCATCTCGAACAAGAAAGCCGAAGGCTGATGGACCCGCTGAGCCTCCATGAAATCGCTGCGATGTCCGGGGCCGCCCTCGTGCGCGGGTCCGGCGATGCCATCGTGAAGCGGGTCGGCAAGGACACCCGCTCGCTTCAGCCCGGCGACCTCTACGTCGCGCTGCGCGGTGAAAATTTTGATGGCAACGCCTTTGCTGCGGAGGCGGCAGCCGGGGGCGCCGCGGCCGTGCTGCTGGATTCGCCGGATGCCATCGCCCAGCTGCCCGAAGGGTTTCCCGCCCTTCTGGCCTCGGACGGGCTTCGCTCCCTCACCGCGCTGGCCGAGGCCTGGCGGGCCCGGCTCAACCTGCGCGTGGTCTGCATCACCGGAAGCAATGGCAAGACCAGCACAAAGGAGTTTGCGGCCGCTGTGCTCGGGGCAAAATACCGCGTGGCAAAAACCCAGGGGAACCTCAACAACCACATCGGCGTCCCGCTTTCCATCCTGTCAGCAGGAAGCGCCGACACCGCCGCCGTTTGGGAGATCGGGATGAATCACGCTGGCGAAATCGCACCCCTCGCCGCGCTCGCGCGCCCCGAGGCCGCCATCATTACGAACATCGGCGTGGCCCACATCGAACACCTCGGCTCGCGCGAGGCCATCGCCCTCGAGAAAGGCAGCCTGGCGGAGGCGGTCCCCGCCACCGGAGTCGTGATCCTTTCCGCATCGGATGACCAGAGCGACGGGATGGCCTCCCGCACGCGTGCCCGGGTTGTCCGGACCGGCCTGGAAGGCGGCGATGTGACTGCGGACCAGCTCGTCGAGGAGGAGAGCGGCTGCTCGTTTGTTCTGCATGCGGAGGGGGTTTCCCTCCCCGCCCGCATCCCCTGCAACGGCGCCCATATGGTCGCCAACGCCCTCCATGCCGTCGCCGCCGGCCTCGCCTTTGGCGTCCCTCTGGCAGAAGCCGCACACCGCCTCGAAAAAACCGCCCTCACAGGAGGAAGGCTCGAGCGCCGCACGATCCGCGGCGTGCACTTCCTTGACGACACCTACAACGCGAGCCCCGACTCCATGGCCGCAGCACTCCGCACCCTCCGCGCCCTCCCCGGCCACGGCCACCGGATCGCCGTCCTTGGCAGGATGGGCGAACTCGGCACCTATGCCGGGGAAGGTTATCGCAGGACCGGCGTGGCGGCGGCATCCCATGCGGACATCCTCGTGACAGTCGGCCCGGAAACTGCTCCCTTGGCAGAGGCGGCCAGGGAGGCGGGAATGGCCAGGATCCATGAGGTCCAGGACACCGCCTCCGCCTCCCGCATGCTTGCGCAGCTCGCCCGGCCGGGGGACATCGTCCTGGTGAAGGGAAGCCGCGCCGCCCGCATGGAGAAAACCATCGAAGAATTCTAATGCTCTACCACCTTTCCGAACTCAGCGAATGGGCCAAAGCCCAGGGGATGGACAGCGATTTCCTGAAGGCCTTCAACGTGTTTTCCTACATCACGTTCCGGGCAATCTGCGCGGGGATCACGGCGTTCCTGATCAGCCTGATCTTTGGAAACTGGCTGATCCGCAAGCTCATCGCTCTCAAGTTCGGGCAGCCGATCCGAAGCAAGGAGGAAGTGCACAAGCTCTTCGAGCTTCACGGGGCAAAGAAGGGGACCCCGACGATGGGGGGGCTTCTGCTGGTTGGGGCGATTGTCATTTCGACCCTGCTCTGGGCGAAGCCGGAAAACCCGTTCGTCTGGCTGGTGCTGTTCAGCGCGGTGTTCCTCGGGGGGATCGGGTTCTACGACGACTGGCTCAAGGTCACGAAAAAGAGCTCGGCCGGCATCAGCAGCCGCCTGAAATTTGCCCTGCAGTGCCTGCTGGCAGGGATTTTCACGGTCTTTTTTCTAACCAACCCGAAGGTCTCGGAGGTCGCCCAGCAGCTTTACATCCCGTTTTCCAAGGAGCCGCTCGTCTTCAGCCTGGGCTGGGGAACGTTCATCTTCTACCTGCTCGTGATCGTGGGGACCTCCAATGCGGTGAACCTGACGGACGGGCTGGACGGCCTGGCGACCGGCTGCACGGCCACCGTCGCGGCTGCCTACGCCGTCCTCGTCTATCTGGCCGGCAACATCAAGGCCGCGACGTATCTTCAGGTCCCGTTCGTGGTGTATTCCGGTGAGCTGACCGTGCTCTGCGTCGCCCTCCTGGGGGCCTGCCTTGGCTTCCTCTGGTGGAACGCCTACCCGGCACGCGTCTTCATGGGCGACACGGGCTCCCTGGCGATCGGCGGCATGCTGGGAGCCGTCGCGATCTGCTGCAAGCAGGAGCTGCTTCTGGTCATCGTCGGCGGGGTCTTTGTGATCGAGGCGCTCTCTGTCATCCTCCAGGTGGCCAGCTTCAAGCTCACCGGGCGGCGGATCATCAAGATGTCCCCGCTCCACCATCACTTCGAGCTCAGCGGCTGGAAGGAGAACACCGTGATCGTGCGCTTTTGGATCATGTCGGTCCTCTTCGCCCTGCTCGGGCTCGCCACCCTCAAACTCCGGTAATCATGATCCACAGCGGAAAACAGACGGTTGTTCTCGGTCTCGGCCACAGCGGCGAGGCCGCCGCCCTGCTCCTGCACGAGGAGGGCGCTGCCGTCACGGTCTGCGAAAGCGCGGACTCCGCGGCCCTGCGGCAGAAGGCCTCCGGCCTCGAGGCGCGGGGCATCCGCGTGATCCTCGGCCCGGCGGCCGAGTCGGATCCGACGCCCTACGACCTGGCCGTGCTCAGCCCGGGGATCGATCCGGCCGTCCCCCTGGTGCGCAATGTCGCCGACAAGCAGATCCCGATGATTGGCGAGCTGGAGCTGGCGTTTCAGGAGTGCTCCTGCCCCTCGGTGGCGATCACCGGAACAAACGGAAAAACGACAACGACCGAGCTGACGACCGCCATGCTGAGCGCTTGCGGGGTGCGGACGATGGCCAGCGGGAACATCGGGCTGCCCTTCGCCCAGGCCGTGCGTTCGAGCCATGAGCTCGACGTGATGGTCCTGGAGGTGAGCTCGTTCCAGCTGGAGACCATCCGTTCCTTCCGGCCGCAGGTTTCCGTGTGGCTCAACCTCAGCGCGAACCACCTCGACCGTTATCCCGGGGTGCGCGAATACCGCGACGCCAAGCTCCGGATCTTTGAAAACCAGACCGAGGCGGATGTCGCGGTCGTCAACGCCGCATCGGATCTGCCGGATCTGAGGGCGCGCCGGATCACGTTCAGCGCTTTTCGTGACGATGCGGACTTCACGCTTTGCGGGTCCCGGATTTGCTACCGGGGCCGCCCGGTCCTCGACCAGTCCTCGACCCGGCTCCGGGGGATCCACAACGCTGAGAACCTGATGGCCTCCCTGGCGATCGGGCTCGCGCTCGATGTCGAGTTCGAACGGATGGCCTCCGCCGTCACCGGGTTCGAGGCTCCGCCCCACCGCTGCGAGTTTGTGCGCGAGCTGGATGGCGTCCTCTGGATCAACGACTCGAAAGCCACCAACCTCGACGCCATGGAGAAAGCGATCCGTTCGCAGGAGCGCCCGCTGGTTCTCATTGCGGGCGGCAAAGACAAGGGGTTTGAGTTCGATGCGGTTGCCGGTCTCGTCCGCGAGCGGGTGCGCTCCGCCGTCCTGATCGGCGAGATGAAGGACCGGATCGCTGCGGCGTGGAGCGGGGTGGACTGCCACATGGCCGGCAGCCTCGAGGAAGCCGTCTCCCGGGCGCACGAGCTCTCGACTGCGGGCGATGTGGTTCTGTTCTCCCCGGGCACCTCGTCTTTTGATATGTTCCGCAACTACGGCGAACGCGGCAACCTCTTTAAAACCCACACGCACAACCTCGTTAGAAAGCCATGAAAATGAATCCCGCTCCACGCCCACCGACTCCCCGCCGCGCACCCCGCCGCATGGTCCGCCCGCTCCATGCCCGCGCAGCGGTGAAGGAGGACGACTTTGAAGACTACGACTCCGCCGCCGAGCCGAGCATGAAGCTGTCCCACGCGTTTGTCGTGGTGCTCGTCCTGCACATCCTCGCCGTGGGCGGCGTCTTTGCCTTCAACACGCTCAAGACCCGCCAAGCCCCGCTGGCATCGAAGCCCCCTGCCGCGGCCGCAGCAAAACCCTCCGAGGCGAATGCGCCGGCGGCTGTGGCGCCCAAGGCGGCGGCCCCGTCCAAGCCTGCCGCCGCGGCTGCCCGCGAAGCCAGCGCTCCGGCTGAGAAGGCCGGGTCGCACACGGTGCTCGCCGGCGATACCCTCACCCGCATCGCCACCCAGCACAAAACGACGGTGGAGGCGGTGGAAAAGGCCAATGGTCTGGATGCCTCGGCGACCATCCGCGTGGGGCAGGTCCTCCTGATCCCGGCCCCAGGGGGAGTGCCCGCCAGCAAGCCGGCTGCCGCAAAGCCGGTCGCCACTCCTGCCGCCAAGCCGGTCGCGGCAAAAGAAGCCCCGGCCAAGCCCGCGGCGAGCCCGGCAGCCGCTGCGGCAGTCCCGGCCACAGCCGCCGCAGCAAAGCCCGCAGCCAGTCCTTCCAACCCGGCTCCCGCGGCATCAGGAGCCACCTACACGGTCGCCAAGGGAGACAACCCCTACTCCATTGCGAAAAAACTCAAAGTGAGCTACAGCGAGCTGATCAAAACCAACAAAATCGAGGATCCCACCAAGCTGCAAATCGGGCAGGTTCTTGTCATTCCCTGAGAAGGGAATTGGCGCGGACCGGCGCAGCCGGGCCGCCGGACCGGTCGCCCGACCCATTCGATGCAAAAGCACGGCATTCATGTCCTTCTCCTGACGGTTGCGGGCCTTCTGGTCCTCGGCCTCGTCATGCTTTTCAGCACGAGCGCCTTTGCCAGGGACAGCCATGGGGACATCTACTTTTTTGTGAAGCGCCAGATCATGTGGCTCTGCGTGGGCCTGGTCGTGTCCTTCGCGGCAGCCTGTGTCGACTACCACGTCTGGCAGAGGTGGTGGTGGATTTTTTTCTGTGCCGCGGTGGTTTTGCTGCTGCTGTGCTTTGTTCCCGGAATCGGCCTCCGGATCAACGGTTCCTCGCGCTGGATCAATATCGGCGTCGGAGTTCTTCAGCCCAGCGAGATGGCAAAAATTGCCGCCCTGTTTTTTCTTGCGTGGTGGTATTCCAGGTTCCAGGACGAATCGAAGGGGTTCCTGATGGGGCTTGCGGCCCCGATGGCGATCCTCTCGCTTCTCATGCTGCCGATCCTGCTGGAGGTGGACATGGGGAACACGGCGCTCATCGGCGCGACGGGGGTCGCCGTGATGTTCGTCGCCGGAGCCGCCCTCCGGTGGCTCGTCCTCGCCGGGCTGGGAGGCCTCGCCGGCATCGCCTTCCTGGCCATGAATATCTCCGAACGCCAGGGCCGGCTCCTCGCCTTCATGGACCCGGAAAAATACCGCCTCGGGGAGGGCCTCCAGCAGTGGCAGGCGCTCATCGCCTTCGGGTCGGGAGGAGTCGAAGGGCTCGGGCTCGGCGAGGGCCGCCAAAAAATGCTTTACCTTCCCTACGCGCACACCGACTTTATTTTTCCGATGATCGGGGAGGAGCTGGGCCTGCGCATCACCCTGCTGACGGTGGCGGGGTATCTGCTGGTCTGCCTCTGCGGATCGCTCGTGGCATCGAACGCCCGCGACCGCTTCGGCCTCCTCCTTGGAATCGGAGCGGTCATGATGATCTCGATCCAAGCCGCCGTGAATATCGGCGTGACGACCTCCCTGCTCCCCAACAAGGGGATGCCGCTCCCGTTCATCAGCTACGGGGGATCCAACCTCATGGTCTGCCTGTTCATGATCGGGCTTCTGGTCAACATCCACCGCCAGGGCCGCCCCCTGGTTCCGCATTTTGCGCCGGCGCTCCTGAGGGCGCGCGTGCAGCCCCGCCTATGAAAGCCTGCACGCCATTTCGCGCGGTGATTGCCTGCGGCGGCACGGGAGGCCACCTGTTCCCCGGACTGGCAGTCGCTGAGACCCTCCATGCCCGCGGGCACGAGGTCGTGCTCTTTGTGTCGGAAAAGGAGATTGATGCCACCGCCCTGAAGGTGCGCCCGGAATTCCGCTCGGAGAAGCTGCCCTCCGTCGGCCTGCCAAGCATGGTCTTCTCCCCGGCCTCGGTGCGATTTGCGCGCCGGTTCTGGGAAAGCTTTTCCCACTGCCGCCGGTTCTACAGAAAGTTCCGCCCCTCCGTGGTTCTGGGGATGGGCGGCTTCACATCGACCGCACCGGTCCTCGCCGCCCGGCTGCAGGGGCTCCCCGCGTTCGTTCACGAATCGAATGCCATCCCCGGCCGCGCCAACCGGCTGGCCGCCCGGTTTGCATCCCGGGTGCTCATTGGATTTGAGGAGGCGGAGGCGCGCTTCGCAGGCGCCAACTGCGTGGTGACCGGGACGCCGGTCCGAAAAAACCTCGGGCAGCCCCTCAACCAGGAGGAGGCCCGGCGGATCTTCCGTCTCGACCCCGAAAAAAAGACCCTGCTCGTCATGGGGGGCAGCCAGGGAGCCTCGGGCATCAACCAGCTTCTTTTCAAGGCAGCCCCCTTGCTGGCGCCCTCCGGCCTTCAGGTGATCCACCTGACCGGCGACCGCGACGACCGGCTCGCGGCGGCAAATTACCAGCGCGAGGAAATCCCCCACTACGTGTCCCCGTTCCACCACAAGATGGAGGAGGCGTATTCCGCCGCGGACCTCGCGATCTCCCGCGCGGGCGCCTCCAGCCTGAGCGAGCTCTCCCAGTTTTCGCTTGCCTCGATCCTCATCCCTTATCCCTTCGCCACCGACGACCACCAGACGGCCAATGCGGAGATCTACCAGCGGGCCGGGGCTGCGGAGATCCTCACCGAGAAGGGCACGTCGCCCGAGGTGCTTTCCGCCATGGTTTGCAACCTGCTGGCCGATGAGCAGCGCCGGGGGCGGATGTCAGCGGCCTCGCGCCGGATTCCCCCCGCATCGGCGGCGGGGAACGTCGCCGATGTGATGGAGAAAGCCGTTCGGGAGGGGGCCCGATGACCGCGCTGGAGCAGGCTCTGACCTCCGGCACCCCGAGGGCGATCCACCTCATCGGCGTCGCGGGATCGGGCATGAGCGGGATCGCCGCCCTCCTGCTGGCACTTGGCCACCGGGTCAGCGGCTCCGACCGGGTGGTGACCGTCGAGGTCGAGCGGCTCCAGAAGAAGGGGCTCGAGTTCTTCTGTCCCCAGACCTCCGAAAGCGTGCAGGGTGCCGAGATCGTGCTGTTTTCCTCCGCCATCAAGCCCGGGAACCCGGCTTATGACGAGGCGAGGCGGCTGGGCTTGCCGATGGCGCGCCGGGCAGATGCGCTGGCGGCCATCATGGCCGTGAAGAAGGGGGTGGTCGTCTGCGGCATGCATGGCAAGACGACGACGTCTGCGATGGCGGCCCACGTGCTGCGCTGCGGGGGTCTCAAACCCTCGCATTATGTCGGCGCCGAAATCCCGATCCTCGGGACCAATGCCCGCTGGGATTCGGAGGGCGAGTATTTCGTCGCCGAGGGGGATGAGAGCGATGGGACCCTCATCAACTACCTCCCCACCCACGCCATCGTGCTGAACATCGAGCCGGAGCACCTCGACTTTTACAAGGACCTCGCCGCAATCGATGCCGTCTACGCCCGGCTTGTTTCGCAGACCTCCGGGAAGGTTTTCTACTGCGCGGACGATCCGGGGGCCTGCCGGGTCTGCGCGTCCCGCGAGGGGGCCATCAGCTACGGCCACTCGCCGCATAGCGCCTACCGCATCACCAGCCTCAAGACCGAGGACTTCCGGTCCCGGTTCTCGGTCTCCGGCCAGGGCGGCCACCTCGGGGAGATCGCGCTCAACATCCCCGGCGCCCACAATGCCGTCAACGCCCTTGCCGTAGTCGCCCTCGCCACGGAGCTCGGCATGTCCTTCGACAAGATCGCCGCCGCGCTCGACTCCTTTCGGGGGGCCCGCAGGCGCTTTGAGATCCGCTACCAATCCGCCCACCACCTCGTCGTCGACGACTACGGCCACCACCCCACAGAGATCGCCGCGACCCTGGCCACCGCCCGCACCGGAGGGTGGAAGCGCGTGATCGCCATGTTCCAGCCACACCGGTTCAGCCGCACGCTGGCGCTCAAAGACGAGTTCGGCAAGGCCTTCGCGGACGCCGACCATGTCTTTGTATCGGACGTTTACGCGGCAAGCGAAAAGCCGATTCCCGGGGTTTCGGGGGCAACGATTGTGGAGGCCCTCCAGGCCGGGGGGCACCCCTCGGCCCGCCATGTCCCGGAGGTTTCCCGGATCCACTGCGCGGCGGCCGCCGTCCTTGAGCCGGGAGACCTTGTCATCAGCCTCGGAGCAGGAAACATCCACGAGGCCGGCGCGCGCCTGGCCCAGGACCTTGCAACCGGCGAGAAGCTGCGCGCGGTCATGGGGCCGGGGGCCATCAAGCTCCATGAACCCCTCTCCCGCCACACCACGATGCGCATCGGCGGCCCCGCACAATTTTGGGTGGAGCCCGAGACGGAGGAGGGCTTCGCGGACCTCGTGCAATTCTGCTTCGACGAGGGAATTGCCTTCATGGTGATGGGCCGCGGGTCGAACCTCCTCGTCCGCGACGGCGGAATCCCGGGCGTCGTGGCCCACCTGGCGCGGGGAGAGTTCCTCCGGCACGAGGTCGCCGGAAACGAGATCACCGCCGGCGTCGGCGTCAAATTCAAGCAGCTCAGCGCCCTGGCGCGCTCGGCGGGGCTCGGCGGCTTCGAGTGGATGGAGGGCATCCCGGGAAACCTGGGCGGCGGACTTCGAATGAATGCCGGGGCGATGGGCGTCCAAACGTTCGACCAGGTTGTGCGGGTCCGCTTCTGCGACCAGGACGGAAACATCTTCACCCGCACGCCCTCGGAGATCGAGGTCCACTACCGCAGCGTGCCGATGCTTCAAAAAAACTACGCGATTGCCGCCGTGCTCAAGGGATCGCCGGCCGAGCCCGGCGAGATCGACCGCCTCATGGAGGCCTCCTCCACCAAGCGCCGGTCCTCCCAGCCCATCGCCGCCAGCGCCGGGTGCATCTTTAAAAATCCCGGGACCATCCCCGCCGGGAAGCTGATCGAGGAGCTCGGCTTCAAGGGTTTTTCGGTCGGCCGGGCGCGGGTGTCCGATGTCCATGGGAACTTCATCGTCAATGACGGAGGGGCGACGGCGGAGGAGGTGCTCACTTTGATTGAGGAGATCCGCGCGGCCGCCGAGCGCACGCGGGGGATCACCCTCGAAACCGAGGTTCAAATTGTGGGAGTCGATTTATGAAACAACACTACAAGGGAATAATGAACGGCATGCCGGTCGCTCTCGTCATGGGGGGGCCGGGGAAGGAGCGCGAGATCTCTCTGCGCTCCGGCGCGGCGGTTGCCGGCGCGCTCCGCGACTGCGGGGCTGTCGTCACCGAGCACGACGTGCGGGGGCCCGGGTTTGCCCCCCCCCCGGGGACCGCTCTGGTTTACAACATGATCCACGGAACCTTCGGCGAGGACGGAGGGCTCCAATCCCTCCTCGACGCCAAGGGGATCCCCTATACGGGCGAGGGGGCCGAGGAAAGTCGGATCGCATTTGACAAGATCGAAACGAAGCGGCGCTTCGACCTGGCCGGGGTCCCGACCTGCGGCTGGCGCGTCCTGAACCGCGGGGAGGAGGTGGCCTGCCGGCTCCCCTGCGTGGTCAAGGCGCCCCGCCAGGGATCCAGCGTGGGCGTCCACATTGTCTCCTCCGCCCCCGAACTCCCTGCCGCCCTTGAGGACTGCTTCCTTTACGGCGACCAGGTCCTCGTTGAGGAATTTTTTGCGGGACGGGAGCTGACGGTGGGCATCCTGGGCGACCTGGCCCTCCCGATCGTGGAGGTGGTGCCCCATGAAGGGTTTTACGACTACGAGCACAAATACACGAAAGGGGCCACCGAGTATCATGTCCCGGCCGAGCTTCCGGGCGACCTTGCGGCCAAAGTCAAGCGCGCTGCCATCAAGGCCTGCCTGGCGCTGGGCCTTCGCGTCTACTCGCGCGTCGATGTGCTCCTGGCGCCGGACGGCAGCCTCAACGTCCTTGAGGTCAATACCATTCCCGGCATGACCGAGACCAGCCTGCTGCCCAAAGCCGCCGCAGTGGCCGGCTTGAATTTTCCCGCGCTTTGTGAGGAAATTGCCGGGCTTTCCCTTCTTGCTCGAAACCGATGACTCGCCGTCCCGCCAAAGCCGTTGCAGGCAACCGCAGGCACCGAACCAACGGTCGGGGCCAGCACCTGCTCAACGTCAAGGTGCGGGCGGTCACCGCGCGCCGCCAGCGCCGCCAAAAGGTCAGCGGCCTCTTCTGGACCAGCGCCCTTGTCCTCTCGCTCGGCACCGCCGCCTGGCTCGGGGTCTCCACCGCGATCGACAAATTCTTTTTTTCGAACGCCGAATACACGCTGCGCCGGGTCACGTTTGAGCTCGACGGCGTCATGACCCGCGAGGAGGCGCTCGAAGCCACCGGGCTGCGCGAGGGGGAAAACATTTTTCGTGCCGACCTCTCTGCGGTGGAAAAATCCCTGCGCGGGATCCCCCAGGTGGCGGACGTGTCGATCGAGAGGCACCTGCCCGACCACATTGCGATTGCCCTGACGGCAAGGGATCCCGTCGCCTGGATCGCCGCGCCCGACCTGAACGCCGACCCGTTCGACCCTGAAAAATCCCTGCTGGTGGACGACACCGGATTCCTCATGAAGCCGCGCCTCATCCAGCCGGAGTTCTACCACCTGCCCGTCGTCTATGGCGTGCGCAGCGACAACATCCGCGACGGGGAGCCGCTCCACAACGAGGACCTCCGCCTCGCCCTCTCCCTGCTCGATGAGGTGCAGAGCCGCCCGGAGTGCCTCTTAAACATCCGCACGCTCGACATCTCCAAAGGCTACTGCATCGACGTCGTCAGCGACCGGGGCGCCCGGATCACGTTCGGGGCTGAGGATTTCCCCGACCAGCTCGCCCGCCTTCGCCAGCTCCTCGAGCACTGCGGCGACTCCGGCCGCGAGCTCGAGTCGGTGAATCTCATGGTGCGCCGCAACACGCCCGTTACCTTTGTCCAGGCACCCCCTCCCCCCTCGCTGAAAACCGCGAAGACTTCCGCGGAAAGGAACCGCTGATGGCGCGCGACGACATCCATGTCGGCCTGGAGATCGGAACCACCAAGGTCTGCGCCGTCGTGGCGGAATGCCGGGAGGACGGCAACGTCCGCCTGCTTGGCGTGGGCGAGGCGCCCTCCCGCGGAGTGCGCAAGGGCGAGATCATCGATCTCGACAACGCCAGCAAGTGCGTCCGGGAAGCGCTCTCCGATGCCGAGGAGAAAAGCGATGTCGAGATCCGCAGCGTCTGGCTCGCGGTGACGGGCAGCCACATCCAGAGCTTCAACAACCGGGGCTCGCTGGTCATCCCCGAGCAGGGCGGCGAGATCACGGAGGAGGAGATCCAGGAGGTCGAGTTCAAGGCCAAGGAAATCAGCCTCCCCAAAGAGAACTTCATCCTGCACTCCATCATCCAGCATTACTACGTGGACGGGCAGGAGGGGGTCCTGAACCCGATGGGCATGCTCGGGAGCCGGCTGGAGGCGGACTTCCACATCATCCACGGCGTCACCAACCGGACCCAGAACTCCATCCGCTGCGTCAAGGAGTGCCACATCGAGGTCGAGGATGTCGTGGTCAACTCGCTGGCCTCCGCCCAGGTCGTCCTGGACCAGCACCAAAAGGAATCCGGGGCCCTGGTCATTGACATCGGCGGCGGGGTCACCGACTACATCGTCTACCTCGACGGGGCCGTGCGCCACAGCGGGGTTCTTGCCGTCGGCGGCGATCACATCACGAACGACATCTCGATCGGCCTCCGCATCCCGATCACCCGCGCGGAGAAGCTGAAAATCGAGGAGGGATCCGCGCTGCTCGGCGCCTCCCTGCCGGGAGAAAAGATCATTCTGAAAAATGACACGGGCTTCTCGGGAAAGGAAGTTGAGAGGGAGATGCTGAACATGATCATCCACGCGCGCCTGGAGGAGCTTTTCACGCTTCTGCGCAAGCGCCTTGCGGGCGAGGTTCCCGAGCACCTTCTCGGGGCGGGGGTGATGCTCACCGGCGGGTGCAGCCTCATCCGGGGGATCCGCGAGGTGGCCGAGTCGGTGTTCGAGCTGCCGGTCCACCTGACCCGCGCCCAGGCCGTCTCGGGGCCCACCATGGCCTTTCAGAACCCCCAGTTCTCCACCTGCATCGGGCTGGCAAAATACGCCCAGGCCGTGCGCTCCGAGATGCCGGAGGAAACCCTCCTCGGAGGCGTCTTCAAGAGGGTGGGCCAGATCTTCCGCCTGCCCTTCTAAATACCATGATCACCTACCCCAGGTTCCTCGATCGCTCGCAAACCCCGGTGGTTCGGCTCGTGGGCCTCGGAAATGCCGGGGTCCACCTCGCCGACCGGGTCAGCATGAGCCGCAGCCTCGACATCGAGACGGTCGCAATCAACTCCGACCAGCAGTCGCTCACCTCCTCCGTCGCCTCCACAAAAATTTCGCTGGGCCCCCTGACGACGCGCGGCCTCGGGGCCGGCGGGGATCCCGAGATCGGCCTTGATGCGGCAAAGGAATCGTTGGCGGACATTGAGGCTGCGGTGGACGGGGCGGATATCGTCTTTCTTTGCGGGGGCCTGGGCGGGGGCACCGCCTCCGGCGCGGGATCCTGCGTGGCAGAGGCCGCGAAGAAGTCGGGGGCCCTCCTCATCGCGATCCTCACCTCGCCGTTCGGGTTCGAGGGGCGCCGCCGCTCGATGCAGGCCGCCCTGGCCCTCCAGGAAATCTCGTCCCACGCCGACGCCGTCATCCATTTTGAAAATGACCGCATGGCCGAGCTCTCGGCTCCCCGGCCGGGCGTGGCGGAGACGTTTTCCGCCTGCGACCAGATCCTTGCCGGCTGCGTCGAGGCCGTCGTGCGCCTGATTTCCGCGCCGGGGCCGATGGGGGTGGGGCTCCCCGACCTTCTCTCCGTCCTGCAGTGCGGTGACGGGGCCAGTCTTTTTGGAACCGCCTGCGAGCGCGGGGACAACCGGGCTCACGAAGCGCTGGAGGGGGCCCTCGCGAGCCCTCTGCTGGACCGCGGACGCCTCCTCGACGACGCGGCGGGCCTCCTCGTCCACATCTCCGGACCGCCCTCGCTCTCATTTGCAGAGGTCGGAGCCGTCATGCAGCAGATCTCACGGCATGTTTCGGAAAGCGCGATCCTGCACCTTGGGGTGAGCACGCTTCCGGAAGCCGACGCCCCCGTCACCGTCGCTCTGATCGCCAAGTGCGGCAAGGCCCGATCTCTTCCGGCCGCCCCCGTCAAGCCTCCTGCCAGGCCAGCCCCGCCCGCAGTCCCCCCGGCCGCCGGGGAGCCTGCGCCGTCCCTGCTTGCCGACGACCCCGCTCCGGCGGCGCCCGCTCAGCCGACGCCGCCGCGCCCCCCCGTTCCGGCCGCTCCCAGGACTCCCAAAGCGCCCCCCCCCGAAACCAAGCCCGCAGCTCCGAAAGTCAAGCAGGAGACGCTCCAGTTTGAGCCGGTCGCCCGCGGGCGCTTCGAAAAAATTGAGCCGACGATTGTCGAGGGCGAGGACCTCGATGTCCCGACCTTCCTCCGCCTTTCGGGCAAAAAGCGCTGAGCCTGAAAACGGTTTTTGGACAGGATGAACAAGATGGACAAGATGACCTTCCCGGCTACGCATTAGACTTTCTCTTGCCTGTTCGAAGCGCTGGCGCGCCCCCACAACCGTCTTGGTGGGTGCGGATGCCTGTGTATAAATAATGCCTGTGCGATATGGCGTCCGCTTTCTCCGATTTTGCTTCGTCTTGACATGGGGACTCACGATGCTCCCTCGACTCGAAGCGGCTCGCGTAGCGTTGGT
>Ga0247844_1002946_pt1 | contig 26327 bp, 21 predicted proteins | sample LaCtaG_FD_192421 | JGI IMG/M metagenome (GOLD analysis project Ga0247844, IMG submission 192421) | Freshwater microbial communities from meromictic Lake La Cruz, Castile-La Mancha, Spain - LaCruzMarch201714.5m_1 | ecosystem: Environmental > Aquatic > Freshwater > Lake | place: Spain: Castile-La...
ATCAAGATTTTGAGGTGTTGCAAGATTTCGCGTGGAATACTTCCGGTTTGCATGAAATCTGCATGAAGAATTCGCATCGTCTCGCAGAGTGTTCGCAGGAGGACAGGTGAAGCAATCGTCGCACCTGGTCAGCAATCCTTCAGGATCGCGCAGATGGCGTCGAACTTGTCACGGGGAATAGCTCTGACGCTGAGGCGGGCGTCGATCTTCCCGGATTTCTTGTCTCGGTAGTCAATCTGGCCGACGACACAGACCAGACCGCAATCGAAATCGGCGATCAGATTCCGACTCACCTCGATCTCCCCGGCCATCCTCTTGATCTGTCTGGGTGTCAGGGGAAGCCGCACCGGGGGAGTGCGGACCAGGGGTGCGACAGGGATTTTCATAGAGGATTTTTTCATCACAGGATCACTTCAAGTGCCTTTCGGCACTCCGTTACAGCAGGGTCTTTGGATTTGCAATGAGGATCGCCTCGGGTGCCTCCCTCGTTGATCCGGTGAAAAATGATCGGCGTGAAAGTTCGGTGGGCGGCAACTCATACAGGCCGGAAATCTGACGACTGATGACGGCCAAAGAGGAACAGACGAACCCGCCTCCCCCGCGCCATTTTTGAGGAAAACAAAACGACGGTCTTCAACTCCCCGACGTGCGGGTTGACATGTAGTCGTCGGCATCATGTCCCTACTTCCAGACTCCTGCGACACCAACACCATTGACGAAGAATTTCGCGCCCAGCTTGGGCAGCGAACCCTATCCCCGGATGCAGCGGCGTTCCTTCGGGGCAAACTCTACAATTCGCGAAAACTGGCCGTCCCGAATCAAACCGGAGCAAATCAATACGCCGAGGTAAAAGCTCAAAATGATCGACGACCGACGACGGCTGAAACCATCTCAGCGCAAACCGGCGTGAGCCGCGAAACAGTGAAGCGCGACGCCAAATTCGCGGCGGCCGTCGAGATACTCGGCATCACCAAGGAGGTCATGGCTGGGACGGAAAAGCGCACCCGCAAGGAAATCATCCTGGCCGCATTCCCAAAGTCACCCTCGCCAATTCGAGAGCGCCCGTTGGAGGATATCCTCTCGCAGCGCTGGGAGCCTTTCATCAAAGACATCCCCTTCACCAAGCACAGGGAGGTCTACCATTGGATCACCAGGAAGCTCAACCAGCCCCGGTGGTAAATTCAGGCGCGGGATCGTGCGCTTCGTTCGGGTTGACGCACGTCTACTTTTCGCATTCTGAGCCTCAACCACTGGCAAAACGACCGTTGCCCTCGCCAAGGAAAGACGAGGGCCGTGGCTCAAAGTGAGCCTCAGCCGCTCTTCACGCGGGCATCACCGAAAACCCATCATTTCGGGGTCAAGCGACGTAAAGTGAATGTAAAGTTGAGGGGGTTACTTTACATCGAAAAGGGGGTTTTTGAGGGGTGAAAATCGGGCGTTTTGTGAGCGTAGTATGCTCATTATCAGCCACAAACACAATCAGGAGGGTTGAGGGGGTATCCGGAAAAATAGTGTAAAGCTGAAAAAACAGGTTCTCATGGAATTTGGGGGATGGTCGCTCCCCCCATGGCCTAAGTCAGTGATTGGTAATAGATTTCCTTACTCGTATCGCCGCGATTTTTCACTCTGCCAGTTGACACGGGTGCAGTTCCAAAACTGTAAAAGAACCCCCAGAGCATGCTGTCCTCAAAGCATTACGGTCTACTTTACACGTCTCACTTTATGCATGCGTTTCTCAGATCGAACTCACTCCATCGACGATAACGTCTCTCAAGGAGTTGATCCTTCGTGTCATCTGGATAAAAGAGTTCTGGGCAAATAGTATGCTCGCGCCCATACGTCGCTAGCACTCCAGCGATGGTAGCAGCACCATCAAGCCCGTCACAGTCCGAACGAACCAGGGTGCGTCTAAAAATGTTCGCGACTAGTTGGACCCACCCATCAAGGCGGCTTCCTCCACCAAGTACCATGATCTTTTCTTCCTCGGCGCAGAAATGGAGTCCAGCAAGACGTCGCAGAGCAAAACCGATACCCTCAAGCACGGCATAGGCTTTCTCCTCTAGTGTCCCTTCTCCGTGCCATGCTCGAAGCGAACCCCAGTTATCGGGATAAAAGAGCACCGAATCCTCGCGAATGTGCGTTAGCCGTATGGATTCGACGAAACGAATGGAGTCAATGCATCCGTGAAGAATATTGTCTGCCCAATCAAGCGCCGAACACGCATGATTGAGGCAGAGCAATTCGTAATATCCGCCCCCGGGATACGGTCCCCAGAGGCCGGCAGGTGAAAACGGGCCTGGGGTTTCCCCGGCATGACGATAGATGACTCCTGCAGTTCCAAGTGTCAGGATTGGGCGACCCTCACGGCACCCGCCGCCAAGAGCCCCGGCGGTATGATCATTGCCAGCCATGGCAACCTCAATATCCGGGGAGAACCCGGCACACTTAGGCCGGCGACATTTCGGCAGGACCTGTCCGGGGTTAGTCAATTCGCCGAGCTGATCCGCTTCGAGTCCCACTGCCTCCAGGCCATGTATCCACCAGTGAGAGTCTGGAATCGAATAAAACCCGCTCATTGCCGCGAGGTTCCTATCCGTCACATGCGCGGCACCCAGTTGCATGGCAAGATAAGAGGGAAGCGAGACGAACCGCATTGCTCGAGACTGCCCATGTGTCCGTCCCCACCAAAGCACTTTGCTGATCATATGCTTCGGACTCACTACAGGCAATCCGGTCACTCGATGAAAGTCCGCTCCGAACCTTGCCTGGAGTTCAACTGCCTCTTTGTCCGCGCGCGAATCCGCCCACCCGAAGAATGGGGAGAGGGGGAGTCCATTGGCATCTAGAACTGTGAATGTCTGGGCTTGGCTGGTGAAGCAGACTTTCCGGATCTCATGGCACGAAATTCCCGCCATTTGGCAGAGATTGGCCATCAGGGTCTGAAAGCAAGAGCGAGTGTCTTCCGGAGAAAACTCTACGCGTGAACCGGTGCGAATGGTGTAAAGGAGCGGAATCGAAGACTCGGCCAGTCTCGATCCATCGGCGGTAAAAACCGCTGCCTTCATATTCGTCGATCCGCAATCCGTCGCGACAATCATCCGGGAGATCTAGTTTCCTGACATGCTCCAGACAAGACTGCCCCCACAGGGCTGGTCGCTCCCGACTCTGCCGATTGGAGTGCCGCTGTAAATAATCGGTGACTCAGGTGAGCCTCCTCCGGCCTTGCGGCTTGTGCAAGCAGGGTGTCTGGCAATGGCTCCCCGGCCAGTTCGGTCACAAAAGCCGCCCACATCTGGAGGATAGCATCCGAAAATCCGAATTCGAATATTTTTCCGGTGATCGAAGGGAAAACAGGATCGTACCCGACGCAGACTTGGCGCCAGTCCTGTGCCCCCCCGGCGTATTCCAAAAGGTGCAGGATATTGGGATTGCGGGTTGAGAACTGGGCACACGCCTTGAGCCCGTTGATCTCCAGATACCAGGTGTTGGATTCTCCCGGTGCGATGCGTTGGGTGCGGAGGGTCAGCGGAAAGATATTGCCATCGGCTCCTTCCGCCTCGCAAAGCAGGGTGGCATTGTCCCAGGTTTCGCAGGCAACGCGACCGCCTTTGCCATCCGGGCGCTCAGGGATCACGTTCGACAGGATGGCACGAACATTGTGCGGCATCCATCCCGCACGAAATGGCACATGACACACATGCATGCCAAGATCTCCCATCACGCCGTAATTTCCATTGAACTCGACGAGACGCTTCCAGTTGGCCGGCTTGTCGGGGTTTATATCGCTGGAGTGCAGGAACCCTGCGTTCACTTCAAGGATCGTTCCAAAAGCCTTCTCCGTGAGCATGCGCCCGATGGCCTGCACAGCCGGAAAATAGGGGAACTGCGAGCAGCAGCGCACAATCAGACCTGAATGTCGCCGGATGCAATCAAGGATCGCATCGTTTGCTTCCAGGTCCACTCCGAAGGGTTTCTCCCCGAAGAGGTGCTTTCCCGCATTGATCGTGTCGCAGTAGACTTGGCGGTGCAAATAGTGAGGGACCGCGCAATAGACTGCTTCCACTTCGGGGTTTGCAAGTAGTTCGCGGTAATCAGAAGTGGATTGCCTGACGGAGGAAAAGCAGTCACTGAACCACCGGCGCGGCCCCTCGCTGCGATTGCTTACCGCGACAATCTCCGGTGCCGCCGGCATGTCGAGCAGGTGGCACCACCGCGCTGCCGCGCTGGCGAACTCTTTTCCCATCAGCCCGCACCCGATTACCCCGAATCGGATTTTTTTCATTTCGTGTAGCCGTGCTCCTTTTCCACCTCACCAATGGCTTCTTCGATGAGATCAAGGCCTTTGAGAAGCGTCATCTCGTCCATCACGATCGGCGGGCTCATGCGCAGGATGTGGCCGGCGGGAATCCAGGCAAGACCTTTGGCAAACGCCTTCTGATAAACTTCCGCCCCCGCCTTGTCGAACGGCTCTTTGGTCGTGCGGTCCTTGACCAGCTCAATGCCCATCAGGCAGCCCTTGGCACGAACGTCTCCGATAATCGGATGGCTGGCCTTCATTTCGTTCATCCGCTTGAGCGCGACCTGCCCGAGGTGTATAGCCCACTCGTTGAGGTTCTCTTCCTCGATGATCTTCGTGGAAACCAGTGCCGCAGCACAGGCCATCGGGTTGCCCCCGTAGCTGCTCGAAGCCGAGATGGCCTCGAAACTTTCCTTGAACGGCTCCCGCACCGCCACGCACGTGACGGGGAAACCGTTGCCGAAGCCTTTTCCTATGGTGACGATGTCCGGCACGACACCCCAGTGCTCCATGCAGAGGAACTTGCCCGTTCGCCCCCAGCTCGTGAGCACCTCGTCGATCATGAGAAGAAGCCCGCGCTGGTCGCAGAACTTCCGCAGTTTCGGAAAGAAATCGTCCGGCGGCATCACCGAGCCGCCCCATCCCTGGATCGGCTCCAGCACAAATCCCGCGACATCACCCACCGTCCCTTTGTCCAGGTAAGCCTCGTAAAACGTGAGGTAGGCCTCCGTGTCAATCTCCCCATCAGCTTTCGTCCACATCGGACGGTAGGCATCCGGGCGCGGAACCATATGCGCTCCCGGCGCTCGGACGCGGCCATATACGTGCGAGCGGATGTGTCCGAGCGACACCGCACCGTATGTCTTGCCATGGTAGTCGTTGAAGCACGAAATCATTTCGTTTTTGCCGGTCGCGGCGCGCATCACGCGCATGCCCGCCTCGACCGCAGTCGTGCCTGAATCGTAAAGCTGGAAGCCATTCAGGTCGCCCGGCAGGATCTCGGCCAGCTTCTCCATCAACTCGGTTTTCACCGGCGTGGTGAAGTCGTGCGCATTCATAAGCTTGTGCGCCGCCTTGGCAATCGCCTCGCTGATCTTCGGATGGCAGTGACCGAGCGTCGTCACGTAGATGCCGGAGGAGAAGTCGATGTATTCGTTGCCGTCCACATCGCGCAGCACGCAGGCATCACCCGATTCAAACGTGACTGGAAAGAGCTTCACCTGGCCGCTCAGTCCCTTGAAGTATTTGGTGCAGCGGTCATGCCAAGCCTTGGATTGCGGCCCGGGTGCCGGAACCACCATGCTTGGGATTTTACTGATGTTGGTCTTTCCCCAGTTTAGAGTGCTAAACGGGGTGGTTTCTAATAGTGGTGCATTCATATGTTAAAATTTCACGGTGTGATGACGGGCGCTCAGGCCCCCTCCACATCTGGGGACATTTTCTAATAACCCTTCGTGGGATGTGGCTCGATGTTTTGAGCGATGTTTTCCGAGATGAAAACGTCGGTTTCCAGCAATTGGTGGATACTGCTGGGAAGGCGCGGAGTAACCGGCCCGTGGAGGCAGAGACGGCTGATCATGCGCTGCCAGCTGGTGGCGGTGCCATGGATTCCAATCGAATGAAATTCCATACGATGACGGGCGTTCACAACTTCTGCCGGCCCGATAGTGGCCGCCTTCGGGGGGACCGCGGCAAGATCTCCGCTCATGCCAAAGCACCCGTGCAGGCTGTTCTGTGCAAGGGTGAAGGGCGAAAGCGTGACCAAGCGTGGCCCCATTTTCAGCCACTGATCGAGCGGCGCATCGAATTCCGGGGCATCCGGTTCAACAAATGCCAAATGCCCTGTCCAGCCCGGCCCGGCATAGATCACGTCAGCATGCCCGGCATCGGCAATCATGCGCCCGTAGTCGCTCACATTCTCTGTTGTGAATAGATGGATATGTTTCTCAGGCGGACGCAGATCCTTGTCTATGGCATAAACCAGATTGTGTAGCATTGCATAGCCGAACCCGTCCCGCCACGTGACGGGCGCGACGTTGCCATCCTGGTCGGCATACTCATCCATCGCGAAGAGCACAAGGTGATGGCAGTCCACTTGGAACTTGTTGATCAGGCGAGCGAGTTGCCGATAGATCGGGCAGGGGTTGGGCATGATCAGCACAAGCTGGCGGCCCTCATCCGACGTGGTTTTGATCCGGTGGAACATGTCCGTTATCCAGATGTAACCGATGTCCGCATCTGCGACGACGCGGATTTTCAATTTGGGATTGCTGTGCTTCTCTATGTCCTCGCGCCGAATTTTGCGACAGCGGGCGAGAGCATCCATATCCCGGAATGGCACACAGGGAGAGGGCTCAAATGTAAAGTCCTGCATAGTATTTTGGTCGTGTTATTGGTTTTTGGATTCGAAAGCGATTTGCCCGCGGACCCACGTCTTTCGCACCGTGAGGTCTTTGTTCCAGAGAACGAGATCGGCAGCGGCCCCGACACTCATCCGGCCAAGAGTCTTAAGGCCGAGGAAGGAGGCGACATTGAGCGTGCCCATGGCCAACACCTGCTCGAGCGGCAGGTCCAGCCAGCGGTGCAGGTTGCGAATCCCGGCATCCATCGTCAACGCACTTCCGGCCAGCGTTCCAAATTTTGGATTTCCGACGTCGGCGACCCGCGCGCCCCTCCCTTCCTGCACGCGCACGGAAAATCCCCATGGCGTGTCGTGAACCCCCTCGGGCAACCCGGCCCCGATGTTGCTGTCGGTAATAAGCAGGACTTTCCCGAATCCTTTGGCCGCGAGGGCGCAGCGGATCGCCATCGGATGAACGTGAACACCGTCGGCAATGAAATCCACTGAGCAGCGCGGATCCGCCAAAAGGGATTCGACCGCACCACAGGCGCGCACCCCCCCGTCGCTTTCCTGTGGCAGCGGAAACACATCGTAGAAGTGGGTTCCGTGAATAGCCCCCGCTTCAATCGCCAGGCAGGTCTGCTCGACGGTTGCGCGCGTGTGAGTGATCAAGGGAACGACGCCTTTCTCCACCAACCTTTCAATCACCGGAAGAATTTCCGGCGTGTCCGGGCTGATGGACATAGCGAGGGCCTTACCGTCGCAGACAGTAAGCAGGTCTTCGAGAAGAGCGAGATCTCCCGGGATGCACTGCGCGCCGGCTCCTGGAAGAGCCAGGAACGGACCTTCAAGATGAAATCCGGGAAACCGAGCGCCGCGGGCACCATCAAGCGCCGCAGCCAGGCGGGACAGGTGCTCGAGCGAACCGTGGTCAAACACCCGGTAAAGAGTGGGCAGGCTACAGGTGGTGCCGAACTGCGGAAGGAACTCGGACGCGGAGAGGATGTCTTCCGGCGAGCGTTCGTAAAGGAAGCGCCCAATTCCGTGCGTGTGCAGATCGATCAACCCGGGACTCAACAGGAGCCCTTCTCCGTCCAAAAGAGCCGCATCCGCTGGGGCGGGACCGTCGAGTTCCTCGATGCGTCCACTACGGATCAAAGCGGAACCTGCGGCAATGTATTCGCCTGGGCGGACGAGACGCACGTTGTGGATGTAGATCGCCGGGTTCATTGCTTGGATTCGTCATCTGAAACCTGGGTGGCGATGATGAGTTTTACGCCCGCGGCTTTGAGTGAACGGCGAAGGTCGGGGGAGAGTCCGGAATCAGTGATCAGAGCAGCCGGCTGGCGCTTGTTTCCAAAACTGGCCAAGGATTTTTTTCCGAACTTTGAACTGTCTGCCATGATATAAAAGCGATCCGATGCAGCTGTCATTTTTTCCAGCATCCGGGCTACGGACAGGGACTCGTTGTAGGCTCGGCCCTGCCGATCAATCGCGTCTGCCCCGATGAATGCCACATCGGCGTGCAGGCTCTCAAGATTGGACTCGGTGAGCGGACCGCTCAAGTCGGGGGATTGGCGGCGCAGAAGGCCGCCGAGCAGGATCAGGTCCACCCCCTCGCTGAACTGGAGGGCCGACGCGATCGGAAGCGATGTGGTGATGACGGTCAGGCCTGCACATCCCCGCAGATTCTCGGCCAGTGCCAGAGTGGTTGTTCCGGAATCGACCAGAATCGTTTTTGCCCGGCCCAACTCGGCAAACGCGGCTGCGGCAATCGCCCGCTTGGCTGGACGGTGGGCCATCGACCGCTCCAGGAACCCGAACTCAAAGGCCACGCGTTCGGCCAGGGCCGCGCCGCCATGCGTGCGCAGGACGTGCCCGGAGTTTTCCATGGCGTGGAGATCGCGCCGGATGGTCATATCGCTGACCGCGAATTTCAGACAGAGCTCCTCCACCGAACAGTGCCCCTTCTGGCGGAGCGATTGGAGGATTTGGGAATGACGCGGAATCACGGGGCTGGACAGGTTGGAGTTTTTGTGTTTGGTTCTGTTTGTTTTGAACACACCGGATTCTCCGCCACCTGTCAATTGCAAAACCCGCGACAGCAGTATCTCGAACTCTGCGTCGGCGCTTTTTGCCGCCGCTGCGTTCACAGACATTACCCCTACGGACTCGCTGTTTCTCTGGGGCTATCCTCACGTGCCGCGCATGAGCACTGGCGTCCATGACCCGCTGCTGGCCTCGGCGCTCTACCTCGGCGATGGGGCGACCGAACTCCTTTTCGTCGCGTGCGATGTGCTCTTTGTTTCCAACGCCGTGGCATCCCGCGCCCGGCGGCGCATCGAGGCGGTCACCGGAGTGCCCGCTTCGCAGATTGTGGTCAGCGCCACGCATACGCACTCGGGTCCGAAGACGGCAAACGCTCTCGGACAGGAAGCCGATCCGGTGGTTCCTGCCGCTGATGAAGGGTATGTTCATAAACTGGAGGACGGCATTGTGGAGGCTGCTTCGCGGGCGTCGCGCGAACGGGTTCCCGCCGAAGCGGGTTTTGCGGTTGCGGACGGGAGCGGGGTGGGCACCAACCGACACGATCCCGGCGGCCCCTGCGACCTGCGCGTTCCGGTGCTCATGGTTCGAGCGCTGGATGACAGGCGAACCCTTGGCCTGATGTTGACTGTCTGCATGCATCCAACGGTGCTGCACGAGGATTCGACGCTCATCAGCGCGGACTTTCCCGGTCATGCACGGCAGCACCTTCAAAGAGTTTTCTCCGGGTGCCCAGTTGTTTACAACACTGGCCCGTCAGGGAATCAGAGCCCGCGTCATGTGACACGGACCAATACCTTTGAAGAGGCCACGAGGCTTGGAGAAGTTCTCGGGCGCGCGGTGGAGGCAGCCCTGGGGACAATCCGCTTCGCCAGCGGCGTGTCGCTGGCTTGCCTGAGCAGCGAGATTTCCCTGCCGGCGCGCAATTTTCCTTCCTCCGCGGAAGCCGCAACCGCACTCGAGGCCTCGCACGCCCGACTTCTTGCCTTGCAGCAGGCTCGCGCTCACCGTGCTGAGGTCCGCACGGCGGAATGTGATTGGTTCGGTGCGGAGAAGACACTGCTGCTGGCCAGAGCAGCGGAAAGCGGTAGAATGCAGGAGGCGCTCGCAGCCATCCTTCCCGTCCAGATCCAGGTCATCGGAATCGGCCCATGCACCTATGTGACCTGGCCCGGTGAAATGTTTGTGGAGTTTGGTCTGGAAATCGCAAGCCACCGTCCCGATACGTTTGTGATCTCATTGGCCAATGGCGTGTTGGATGGCTATCTGGTGACGCAGGAGGCAGTTGATCGGGGCTATTACGAAGCTGGGAACGCCTTGCTAGCGAGCCCCGCAGGGGGCAGCCAACTCGTCCGTGAGACGTTGAAGTTGCTCTTTCAACTGCCCGCCCATTAATTTCTTCCGCTCTGCTTTCTTACAACCTTATGACGAAATCCTACTTCCGGATGCCTTATGGCTTCGGCCCGTTTCCCGGCCCCCGTCAAATTCCCTCACCCGGTCACCGTGACCCCCACAACTCCCCGAGACGCACGGTCGCATCTATTGTTTTCGAAAGTGAAAAAGATGCTATTGCGCGCCTTCTGCCCCCGGGATTCAAACCGGCCGCAGATGCTTGCGTGGTTATCGAGGCGCAACATCTTCGGAATGTGGATTGGTTGGCAGGACGAGGCTATTCGACATTGGGAGTCAAGTTTCCTGCAATATATCAGGGAAGAAGCGAGGTTAGCGAAGGGGATTTTCTAGCTGTGCTTTGGGAAAACCTTGCTGACCCTATCATCAGCGGTCGCGAGGAGCTTGGATATGCAAAGCTTTGGTGCGAAATTGACGAAACCGTAAAATCAGACAATTCCCACCTTTTTACTGGGAGCTGGTTTGGCCGATCGTTCGTGGAGTTGACGCTCAGCGGGCTCATTCCCTCAGATGAAGCCGCGCCCGCACGGCGGCCCATGCTGCATTACAAATATATGCCTCGGACCGGTTATCCTGGTGAGGCGGATGCCGCCTACGCAGTGGCGACGCCGGCTGAGAATCCCACCTTGACGGTTGAGGAGCGTTCGGTCGGATCCGGGGAAGCCTGTTTCCATCGATCCACATGGGAGCAGTTGCCAACGCTTTTCCATATTGTCAACGCTTTGGCGGATTTGCCCCTGGGCAAAGTCCGGAACGCGAGCGTGACAATCTCCCGTGGGGGAAAGGATCTTTCGGATCAACGCATCCTTGACGCTGAGTAATAATTTATGAAGGGAGATTCCTTGCTGAAACTGCATCATCCCAGCCTGCTCCGGCAGGAATCCCTTTTCTGCGGGCGATGGCAATCCGCTGCTTCTGGCCGCACAATCGAGGTGGCGAATCCCGCGACGGAGCATCCGATCGCAACCGTGCCAGAGCTATCCGCCGAAGAGGTGCGGCAGGCCATCGAATTCGCGCATATCGCGATGAGGGATTGGCAGCGTTGCCCTGCACATGATCGCTCGCGGATCCTGCGGAGGTGGTTCGAATTGATCGAAACCCATGCGGAGGATCTCGCGCGCATCCTCAGCGCGGAGCAGGGGAAGCCTCTCGCCGAAGCGCGCGGAGAGATTTCCTATGGGGCATCCTATGTCGAATGGTTTGCCGAGGAGGCAAAGCGGGTCTATGGAGACACGATACCCGCTCCAGCGAATGACCGGCGAATCATCGTCGTCAAGGAACCGGTCGGCCTCTGCGCCGCTATCACCCCGTGGAATTTTCCGAATGCGATGATTGCGCGCAAAATCGCCCCGGCACTCGCCGCGGGGTGCGCGATGCTTGTCAAGCCAGCCTCGCAGACACCGCTTTCCGCACTCGCCCTTGCGGTGCTCGCCGAAGAGGCGGGGCTCCCGCCCGGGCTTTTCAGCGTTCTTTGTGGCAAGGCCCGTGAAGTCGGCGGAGAGTTGTGTCGCCATCCCGTCGTTCGGAAATTGACATTTACCGGCTCCACTGAAGTCGGAAAAATTCTGCTGAAGCAGTGTGCGGATACGGTAAAAAAGGTGACGATGGAGCTGGGCGGCAACGCACCGTTTATCGTGTTTGAAGATGCCGACCTTGATTCCGCAGTCGAAGGATGCCTGATTTCCAAATTCCGCAATACCGGACAAACCTGCGTGTGCGCCAACAGGATTTTCGTCCACGAATCCGTCATGCAGGGTTTTTGCGGGAAGCTTGGTGCCGCCATTTCACAGCTCGTCGTAGGCAATGGGTGCGATCCTCGCGTATCGCTCGGGCCCCTGATTGATCAGGCGGCTCTCCAGAAGGTGGAAGAGCTCGTCGCTGATGCCGTTGAAAAGGGAGCCGTCCTGGTAAGTGGAGGGAAGACACACGAGCTGGGGGGGAACTTCTACATGCCGACCATTCTAACCAACTGCACCCCGAACATGCGGCTCGCCCAAGAAGAAATCTTCGGCCCTGTCGCCCCGATATTCTCCTTTCGATCAGACGAGGAAGTGATTGCTCTTGCCAACGATACTCCGGTTGGGCTGGCAAGCTACTTCTACAGCCGCGACATCGGAAGGATCTGGCGGGTAAGCGCAGCCCTTGAGTATGGGATGGTGGGCATTAATACCGGACTGATTTCGAATGCCATGGCTCCTTTTGGGGGAGTCAAAGAATCGGGAATGGGACGGGAGGGCTCCAAATATGGCATCGACGAATACCTCACGATAAAATACCTCTGCCTCGCCTTTTGAACAAAAAGCAAGCTGCTTCCAATGATTAGGACACTACTAGCACGTCCCCGGCCCTTGATGCTTGATGCCGATCCGCTGCCTGCCGGCCTTCACGTTGCCGTGCTTGGCCCGCATCCGGACGATTTTGATGCGATCGCCGTCACGCTCCGTCGATTTCGCGAGACCGGAAACACGATATCCGTGGCCGTGCTGAGCGACGGGGCCAGCGGAGTGGAGGATTGCTACTGCGTGCCGCCATCAGATGAGCGCAAGACGGAGATTCGACAAATGGAGCAGCGGGCGAGCTGCCGGATCTTCGGTCTGCCGGACAGCGCTCTTGAATTTCTCCCGCTTTCGATCGACGCTGCGGGGGAACCGGCCAACACCCCCGCTAACGCGGAAATCATTGGGGATCATCTGGTGCGTATTGGACCCGACATCGTCTTCCTGCCGCACGGCAACGACCAGAAGCCTGGCCACCGGAACGTCTATGCGTTGTTCCAGCAGGCGGCCGCACGCTACTCCGCACCGATGGTGGCCTTCCTGAACCGCGATCCTAAAACGCTGTCATGCCGCGTCGATGCCTGCACGCGCTACGGGGAGGAGGATGCCCGGTGGAAGGCTCGACTGCTCCGTTGCCACGATTCGCAGCAGCAGCGCAACCTGAACACGCGCGGCCATGGATTTGACGAGCGAATACTGGAACATGATCGGCGGAACGCAGCCGAATACGGCGGAGCTCCATATGCCGAGGCCTTTCAAATCGAATTCACTGACTCATTGCCTTTTTTATAGCACCGGCGCGGTTGCTCGCTTTTAGCAACAGCTTTTCTGATAGGTTCACGGCTAGATGAATATTCCGCTTTTCTTCGTTGGGGCCCCTCTGCGCGGAGGGCATGTTCTGAGAACAACCGCTCCTCACCAATGATCAAAAAACGCACATTTGCCGCTGTCGGTACAGGTTCACGCATTCCGATGTTTATTTATCCCATCGCGGATACCTATCGTGAGACATGCGAGCTGGTTGGAATGTGCGATCCCAGCGAAGCTCGGCGCACGTTTCACCAGCTCCGACTGAATGAGTTATTCGCTGTTGGCCTTGTGCCCACCTTCTCCGACTTTGACGAAATGTTAAGGACGTGTAGGCCCGATGTCGTGATTGTTTGCACGCCCGACTACCTCCACCATGAATTCGTAGTGAAGAGCCTGGATTTTGGGGCCGATGTCATTTCGGAAAAACCGCTCACTACCGATGCCTCAAAGTGCCAGGATATTTTCGACGCGGTAAAGCGTTCGGGACGATCCGTGCGCACGACATTCAACCTGCGCTGGACCCCCGGTGCCGGAAAAGTCCGTGAGCTCATCGCACAGGGAGCGATCGGCCGGGTTCGACATGTCGATTTCGAGTATCAGTTGAACACTTCGCATGGCGCGGACTACTTTCGCCGATGGCATAGCACCAAGGAGTTTTCCGGGGGGTTGCTCGTGCACAAATCCACCCACCACTTTGATCTCATCAACTGGTGGATCGACGCCATTCCAAAACAGGTTTTCGCGATGGGGGATCTTGTTTTCTACGGGCGGAAGAATGCTCTGGAGCGGGGTGACGACGCACTCGCGCGCTACCCACGGTATACCGGCATGGCCGAGGCCAAAGGAGACCCGTTCCGGCTCGCCCTCGACGAGGAAAAGGATGTCTTTGCACGCGGGCTTTATCTCAACGCGGAGAAGGAAACCGGCTACATCAGAGACCAGAACGTTTTCCGTGACGGGATCGACATCGAGGACTCGATGAGTGTCCTCATAAAATATCGCACTGGAGAAATGGCAACTTACTCGCTGAATGCCTATTGTCCGAACGAGGGGTTCCGGGTCTCCCTCTCCGGCGACAGGGGCCGGCTCGAATACGTGGAGAAGTATGATTCTCATATACTCGGGGCTAACGGAGAAGCCAAACCCGATCCGGCGGGACACTCGAGGAGCTTGCGGGTCCAAAAAATGTTTTCGGAACCTTATGAAGTGGAGATCGCCAATGTGGAGGGCGGGCACGGGGGCGGCGACACGCTGCTTCGTGAACAGATCTTCTCGGCCGCACCACCGAGTGACGTTCTTGGACGGAGTGCCGGACACGAGCAGGGGGCAGCCTCCATGCTGGTGGGAGCAGCCGGGAACCTCTCTATCTCCACTGGACAGCCGGTCCAGATTGACGATTTACTTGAGCTGAACCCCTCTGCGTCGCGCCTGCACGAACTCTGTTAGCAGTTCCGCACAGGCCTCCTTGCGCATGGCGGATCGTGGTTCTCCGGCGGGAGACCCTCAACGCATCACGGCTGGCGTCCGAAATGACCGTTGGGGGTGCCAGTCGAAACGCCCTGCGAATCGAGGCTCTTCAGGTAGTCCATAGCATTCTGATTCGCCCTTTCGAAAGAGAAGTCATAAACCAGGAGATGCATCTCCTTCACCCCGGGCCCATACGTGAAGTAGGCGTCACAGTGATAGTTGGCCATGGCCACCTCGGCTGATTCCACCTCTGCCGGGTTGTAGAAAAGGGCGCAACCCCCGCCCCCTTTCCGCGTTTCAACCGCCGGCGTATCGAGATCGAAAACAGCGTCGTGCAGAAAAAACCAACGCTCCTCTGGCTTCAATCTGAATGTAAACGCCTTCCCTACAGGCAGGAGTATTTCGGTTCGTTTTGCCGTGGCCACTGCCCTTGTCAGCTGATTCTTGGGCTCGTCTGTGCTGGGAAAACACTCCAGACCGATGCGCGTCTCCTGGAGCGGTTGGTGGGGCTCGACTCGGACGGTGAGGCGAACTTTGTCGTCCCCCTGCCGCATCGACAGCAGGAGGATCACTTTTGCCTGTTCCCTGTCTTGTGCCGCCTCGATCCAAGCTTCGGTTGCGTCACTGCCAAGGGAAATTACCGTTTTCTCCTCGAATCCTTCCTTCAGTGCATGTCCCGTGTATTGGAAATAGCGCTCCCCATTGACCCAAACCGTACAAAGTTCATTCATTTTCCAGTTCATCTGCAGGGGAAGCGGCATTCCGATGGACGCGCCATTGGATTTGAAGGAGTAGATCCGGCGGCCGGTGTCGATCGTGATGAGACGCTCCAGATAGATTTGGCCGCCTATCTTGGACTCGGTATAGCCGGTATCGGTAACGATTACAGAGGATCGTGCAAGCACCGCCGAAAAGAGCAGAGCGAGGAGTGGATAAATGGCCATCGAGCTTGCCATGGATAACTGGATTCTCCTCTGAAAGACCGAATTTCCAATAGTCCTGCGGGCGTATTGCCTACAATGGGCTACTTCAGTGAGTTTTTGTGGTATCGTTGGCCGTCTGGCGTTCGAGCGCGGGAGCTTTCGTCAGACGCGGCATGCGAATGGAATGAATTAACCCCAGGCTTTCCAGCCGGAAGTGAAACACCTGGTTTTTTTCGATGCGGCAATGAAGATTTTTTTGTTTGTCCGGGCTGGCGAGGTTCAGCCCCAGAAGTCGCGGTGTAAACGTCAGGCTGACATCATGCAACCGCACGGACTCTGCCTCCCCTTCAATATAGCTTCCTGCATCATAGAGATGATTGAGGAGCCAGATCGTTGCGGAAGTTTCATCCGTCGTGACAATAGTCTCGACAGCCGCGTGGCCGGAAAGGTGGATCGCCTGGCCTCCCATGAGATGGACGAGGAGATTTCGGAGAAGGATTCTTGTCCAGGGGTTGCGATCCTGCCCCTCAACGGAAGCATCCAAGCCAAGGGCGGATAATGCGAGAGTTCCTCCGCCAACCGATTGTTTGATAAGGCCCGGGTGCCAGGTTTTTTGATCCGGCCTCGCCGGAAAATTCGGGGCTATTTGAATATCGGTCAGTCTGGACTTCGGTTCAAAGGGAGGGACAAGGCTCGCAAGCACGTCGGCGTTTTTCGCTTCAAAAAATGACGCTTGGGATGTCTTGAAGAAAATCGGGTCGACCGGCAACAAGCCCACCTGCAAGTCCCGGTGATCCGCATGAAGATAGTAGCAGTCGGAGTTTGGAGCAGAACGGACAGATACGCCCGCGAGCCGCGCGAGCAATGAGTCGGACGAGACCGGGCCATTGACCAAAACCGTGCCCCCCGCATGCAAGTAAATCTTCACGAGTTCAAACTCTTCGTGGTTGAGGTCGTCGCTCGCGAGAATCCAGAGCCGGGCTTGCTGCATCGAATCGACGGATTGAGCACAGGAAAACAAAAAGTGGCTTTGGCTCAGCAGGTCGAACCAGCAGAGAGCCTCTGTGCCGACAAGAGCGCCCGGCCGAACGAGGAGGGCGATTTCGGAGGCAGGCTTTCCATCCCCGACCTCCTTGACGAGCTGACGGCACCACTGGCCCCAACCCGGAAGCCGGCTCATGTTCCCCTCAAGAAGGCGCCCGTCGGGGGCATGGTTAATTCCCAACGTATATGTTCCGCCACCAAGAAGCGTCGCCGCAGCTTCGAGCTTCAGGAGAGGTGTTGGCTTGGAGACGTTGTGCGACCAGACCTGCTCCGAGCAGCTCATCAGCTCAAATGGCTTCCGGCCACCGGGAAAATACCTCGAGTAAATGCCGCGCGCCTGCTTGTGATGGGCTTCGGCGCAGTCCCAGTCGGCAAGCTCGTCAACCCGCTCGTAGAATGGCAGCCGGATGCGGCCGGCCCCGTTGAATGTGACCGCGATGGGGCGGGAAACACGTGTCAGACCCCGCTTCAGATCGATCAGGAAGCGCCGGTAGCTCTCCGCACGGAATTCGTCATGTCTCGGTGTCCCGAGCGCATCGATCAGATGCTCTCCTTGATACCAGAGATCGTAGGCGCGATGACAGTGCTCGCAAAAGCAGGTGTCCCGGCCGTCGTTCAGATCCCCAACCGGGTGCGGCGGGAGGTAGGCGATATCCAGCCATAAGGCATCAACCGGATGCTTTTCGCATATCTCGAGCATCTGCGCGATGGCGAACTCGCGAAACGGGCTGTTCACGCAAAGCCAGTGGTAGTGGAAAAAATAGCGGTGGTCCGGGACAAGGGTCCGGTCCTTCGCATCGCGGACCCGCCACTCCGGATGTTCGCTGCCAACGAGGCTGTTCAGCGTCAGAGAATAGTAGGCGATCGTCCGGATATTGCGCGCGCGGCAACTGGTCACCTGCTCGCCGAAAAAGTCGCGCGCGGGCTGCGTTCGAACCAGTCCAGAAGGGTAGAGATACTGCCCGTCATGGTGAACGGTCAGCAGAGTCACAGAATCAAAACCGATCTCTTTCCACGAATCGGCGTAGTGCTCCGGATCGAATCGCGATTTGTCGGTCGCCCAGGCGGGGGAGATCAAATGAGGAATGCCCCGGAGGCGATCCGTGGCGATCCACGGGAAAACCGCCGAGATTTCGCCAGGTGTGCGGACCACATCGGAAGCGTCTTCAGGTTTCAGAGGCATAAAATGAACTTAAAGCTATTTTTCGGTTGGAGACCAACAAAAGCCCCGCCTCCTCTGATAGTGAATGAGTGAGTAAAAGCGCTGGTTTGCGATCCTCTATCGTGATGCCACGGATCGGGCTGTTAAAAGGACAGAACGCGCGATGAACTCGTTGGCAACTACCGCATCTATCCCGCTCCGAGTCGCCAGCGATTGGGATGCCGCATCATGACTGGCGCAGGCACAAGCGTTCCTCCAGGCGGGAGATTTTCGTTCAAAGACATCGAGATCGTCAGAGGGCAAGCTGAGCTCGTTATTTCCAATTCAAGAATCGTTCGGACCTTCGATCTATCCCTTGCCGTGCCCCGCACGACAAGCCTCAAGGACCGTCAAAGTGGAAGGGAGCATGCCGATGAGCGGGGCGATATGGATTTTTCCTTCATGGGCTACAACATGCCCGGAGCTGTCAAACGGAGGACGGACTTCGTCCTCCAAGACGTCGAGGCTGAGGCCCGTGAGCAATCTCTCTTTGATGGCGAACATGTCGTCATTCGCCTCCGGATCCTGGAGTCGGTGCAGGAGTTGCTCTTGATCCGCGAGTATTTTATCTACCCGGAATTGCCCATCCTTGCCGCCCGATGTGGTATCCGTTCCGCTGTCTCCCCGAAAATCGCCTGGGCTCCACGGGGTGCGGCGTTTAACAAGCAAGCGGACCCCACCTTTTTGGAAAGCCGCATGGAAAGCCTCAGACTCCAGAAGGGCTTCGAGGTTTTCCGGGTGGTGAAGTTTTTTGGGCGCACAGACTTCTCCAACGAATTGCTCCGTGAAGATTGTTTCACCGGGCCAGCGTTTTCAGCCATTGGCAACCTTGCTTTCGCCGAGCAAGCCGGTGCGGGCGGAGCGTTCATCTTGCAGGAAGCGCCTCCAAGCAACGAGCGCCGGGATCTGGACGCCTGCGACTTCCGCTTTTCGGACCACACCCTCTCGTCGTGCTGCTGGGGAATCTCTCCTCATGAGGTCCGGCCGGATAAAATCCTTTACGGGTATCGAAATGTCATCGGGGTTTATGCGGAGGGAGGGATCGCCAGCGGACGGCTCTTGAAGGACTATCTGCGGACACGCTTCCCACAGAATCCGAAAAAGGATTTCTCCATCATGGTCAATCCCTGGGGCTCTGGATCTTTCCAAAAAGATTTGAGCGAGCAGTATCTGCTTGATGAGATCAAGGCGTCCGCTGAGCTGGGTGCGACGCATTACCAAATTGATGATGGCTGGCAACGTGGGAAGTCCCTGTCGGCGCTGACTCTCGATAACCAGGCTGCGGGAGAGGAATTCTGGAAGGTGTCGGAGTCCCGGTTTCCGGGAGGATTCGAAAAGCTGCATCAGGCAGCGAGCGCGAATCAGGTGGAATTGGCATTATGGCTGGCCCCCTCATTCAACCGTGAGTTTCGAGATTGGGAGTTTTTCGTTGAACTGATCGGCGGCTTTTACCGTAAATTCGGCATCAGGATGTTTAAAATTGATGGGGTCCGGATGCGCACGAAGGCGGCGGAGGACAACCTTGAGAAGATGGTTCGTGCGCTGCGGACCGAATCGGATGGGGACATTCTGTTCAACTTCGACACGACCGACGGCGAACGGCCCGGCTATTTTCTGTTTTTGGAGTATGGAAACATTTTCCTGGAAAACCGCTACGCCTGCCATGATTGGGGGCAGGTTTATCATCCGGAGCAGGCGCTCAGAAATCTCTGGACGCTTGCCAGATATCTGCGCCCCCAGACATTGCAGATCGAGGTGACCGATTATCTGAATATCAACCATGAGTATTACGATCAGCAAGGTGTCAGCCATCCTGACCTCTACCCTCCGCAATACTGGGCAGCCGTGACGCTGTTTGCCAATCCGCTGATCTGGTTGGCCCCATCCAAGCTGGACCCATCTATCAAGGCGGCATATCGCGATGTCCTCCAGCTGCACCTGCAGCATCGCGAAGGGATTTTCAGCGGGGTAATTTTTCCGGTTGGCAGCAAGCCGGACGGCTCCAGCCTGACAGGTTTCCAGTCGCATCGCTTTGAAGACAACTCGGGCTTTCTGGTCGTTTACCGCGAATTGGGGGCGCCTGAGGCTGGCAGCGTGGAAATGCATTTTGTGAATCAGCTCCACATGAAATTCACCAGCCTAAGCGATGGATCCGGCATTGTTGAAAAGCCGGCAGGGCAGGGCTGCCTCGAGGTGAAACTGGAGTCGCCCGGCAGCTTCCGCCTCTACAAATACGAGCAGCAAGGAGAGTCGAGGATGATGCCTCCCCCGGCATCGAAGGATCAACGATGCTGATAAGCAGGGCATTTTGTGCGCTGCTCGTGTCTTGCGTTGCTCTCCTCGGCTCCAGAGCCAGAGCGTCCGAAGTGCCGGATGACCGCATGCAGGTGCTTAAAAAGCAGGGCATCGTGCTGATCCGCACTGCGTTTTATGGGGGAAAGGATCTCCTCATCCGGATTGAGCTTGGGTTGAACGGCCAGATCAACTCACGATCAACCGTCCTGGTGGATTCCTCCATCCCCATGACGGATGAAATGCCGCAGAGCAGTGTCATGGTTCATGGCAACGGAGACGATGCGGCTCCCTGGCTCATCAATGGCACCTTTATTGGCGGAAATCATGGGGCAGAAGGCGTGTGCGAAGTCACCAGTGAAAACCACGGGCTGGCGACAGCAGATCTGGGGAAGGGATGGAAAGACGAGGCGGGTAATACCTATCATCTGCTGAAGATCGTTTCTCCAGATACCCTCTGGTTTTTGGGAGAAAATCAGGCGTCCCCGCCTTTCTGGAAATTCCAGACGACTCTCGCCGGCCGTTCTCTCACAAATGCATCGGGCACGAGGACGCTCCCTTTAAGTAAATATGTTGTGAGCCAACTGCGTCCGGCCTGCCGAATCCGCAAGCAGGAATATCTTGCCGACGGAAAGACCCCGCTCATAGACGGCAAAATTACGGAGTGCGGCTCTTTGGATATCGCAGAGGAATACGACATAATCAATCCTGGTGCCCTGCTGGCCGACATCATCGCCCACCCGGGAATCGATCGCAGCTTTATCGCCGATCATCTGGAGGCCGTTTTACGGAACACAATCATCTACGGGTTCCAAGCCAATGGCTCGTGTGTCGTCGAAACCAAATCCACAGCCCTGCAGGCCTTCAATGTGGGACGCGCCATGTTTGTCATGACCGCGCCGCTCACGACGCATGGCAACTCCTATTCCCGGGACTACTACATCCCCAAGACAAAGCCTTTCTTTTTGGAGGGCAGGGCATTCGACTTCCGGGGAATTCAGAGATTCGATGAGAAGCCGCCGGCGGCGATTGAATTTCTTGGCGATGGTCCCTGTATCGAAGATCCGCAAAACCTGCCCGAGCGGTTCGTGCAGTTTTTGGGTCGTGAGGAAAACGGCCGGACCCGACGCGATGTTGGACTCGCGCTGGGTTACTCGTTGGTGAATGGCATCACCCGGTCGGAAGTGAGGGCAACCCGGACTCATAACGCGGGCATGATCCATACCTCGTTGAAGTCGTATCCCATCGCGATCGATTCCAAAATGGGGCTGATCCCCACGGGCATGGAATTTCACTGCGTGGGATACCGCGACTATTTTTCACCGCAGCGCTACCCGGAGGCGACCTGCGTGTATTGGCATGCGGAGGGAAAGGACATAATTCTTTATGCGGATTATCATCAGAATCTGGAGCACACGACGGTCACGCTTCCCCCGGCGTTCACCGGCCTAAAAATCAGCATCGTTGAGAAGACGCCCTCGGTGACCCTTCACACGAAAGAGGTGGTCCCCTCAGCGGGGATCGATCTCTCGATCACGGAAAGCCATGGATACATTGTTTTGCGACTGCACCGGCCGTGACGGGAAGCCGGGGACATTCGCGATGATTCGCCCGCCGCACGTTGCGGCATCATCTTTTTTCAATCGGGGGGCAATAGATCACGAGATGCGAAAGGGCGTCGCTTTCGCCAATAAACAGCTCCCCGCTGTTGCCTGTGATCAAGGAGTCGGCCTTGTGCACGATCCATGTTTTCGGCATTTTGGCTCTCATCAGGCCGCAATCGCCCAAGTCCCTTTTCAGCGGGTCATAGCGGAACAGGTGCACTAATTCCTGATCCGTCCCGCAGAGGCCCCAGATGATCCCGTCGTGGCCGACCGTGAGGGATCTGATATGGCTCTCGTTTCCCGGTTTGCCCAAGCAGACCAGCTTTTCCTCCATTGGATTAAATGCGAAGAGGTAGCCGTCCGCAGATGTCCCCCCATAAACCATCCCATCATCGGCTCGTGCCAGGGCGCTGGCGGCATTCAGATACTCCCTGCCGGCACCGACCGGGATCTTCATGGTTGTTTTTCTGAAGGCGTCGTCCGCAGGCGAGTAGGCGATAAGGTATCCATGCTGGCCGGAAAAATAGACGTTTCCGCCTGCACAGATGATTGCACGGGAAACATTGTTACTTTTGATTGCCGGATCAGCGACAACGTCTTTAACCGTCGTTTTCCGTTTTTCCATGTCGTAGATAAAGAAGCCTCCGGACGGATAGGTCAGGCCATAGATTTGATTCTGATCCGAATCCATCGTCATGCAGCAAATTCCTTCACCCGGCACCGGGGCATCGAGTTCCTCGATGGCTGCCAGCTCCGGAGAGGGCGGCTTGAAAAGCAGGCAGAACTCGCCCTTGTCGCGGTCGTCCATGCTGGAGATGAGAAGCTGCTTCGCGGCGGCGTCATACATGTAGAGACCCCCTCCGCGAGCGTCCCCACCTTGCGAGATGGTCCCGAAATAGATCCGGCCATGGCGGTCTGCGACCATGCTTCCGCAAAGCGAGTTGCCCCCGCCAAACGTGTTCAGGGGGATGAATCTTTTGGTGAGCGGAAGATAGAGAAACAGGTGGGATCTATTTCCGGAGGTGGCTCCGAAGAGCGCCCCGTTTTTTCCCATCGCCATGGCGGTAACTGAACATTCATTTCTTGGAATGTGGGGAGTTCTCCCGCTCAGCCCCAGCTCTTGCACATAAAACGTGCCTCGTGAGACAAATGGGGAATTGCAGGTTTGGTTCGGAAAATGGGTGGCATATCGATAGGGATCGGCGGGAGTCTCTGCAACCTCCCGATACCGTTCCTTGTCAGTAGCCGGCAATGCTTTCTTCACTCCCGCAGGATTGAAGATAATGAGCTGCATCGGATTGTTCTTTCCGGGCTGTTCGGAAGCAAAATAGACATCCCCGTTCTGCCCGACGGTTGCCGCCACGGGAGTATTGATCCTGGCGAGCCCCTCCACTTGCATAATGCCGTAATAGGTCTTTTCCCCGCTGTCTATGTCGATGGACGCGATATGTGATCCGGGTTTCCCGGAGACATAGCTTTTTGTTCCCAGGTAGATCTTCCGGTCCTGGCCCACGGTCATCGTGCGCCCGAGGGGAATATCGAGCGAATAGGCGTCCATTTTGTCTTCGCCGTAAAGAGTGCCGTAATCCCTGATGCGCCCGCAGGGCCCCGCTGTCGGGTCAAATTCAAACACCCGTTGCCCGATGGCGCTTACCCCGTAAAGTTTCACCTTATCCGGGCCGGCGACGAAATGAAAAACCCCGTTCCCATCGCTGTTGCGCCATGGAGCATTGGGGATCGCAAGCGGCAGTTTTTCAATCGTTTCGTCCTTCGGGGAATAGCGCAGCAGAAACCCATGGCAGTCGGTTGTGTAGGCGTATCCGCAGGCACTGTAGCAGGGGCCCATGAAATCATACTGCGATATGCGACCCAGATCTTTGACTTCGCCTGTTTTCAGTTTCACAACGAAGAAATGGGCGGTTAAAAAGCTGGTCAGGTAAAGTTCCTCCAGCTCCGGATTGTATGTGAGCCAGCGGCAGCCGCCCTTTGGCGAGATGACGCCGAAATCCTCAACTCCATTTGCCTTGGGATCGAAAATGATCAGCCGCGAACCTTCAAAGCATCGTGCCGGATCATTGTAAACATGCCAGTAATGATAAAAGTCCTCGCCCGCCGGAGGTGCGGTCATGTGCGTGGCCGCAAAAACTTTTCCCCCGTTGCCGATGCAGATCGCCGTATGGATTTTGGAGTGAGGGTGCCGCAGGCTGCCCGGAGGTTGTCTGGTGATCTTGCCGAGATCGGCGATGTCCTCGAAGTGATCCGCTTCCGGATTGTAGCGGATGAGCTGGGCGTAGGTCCCCGGGGAATCCATTTCCGCGCTGAGGCCCAGATAGATGTTTCCGTCCGTTCCGGCCGCCGCCGAATAGATCACATTATGGTCGGGCTTGCCCTCAATGATCCGGGTTGTGATCAGCCGCTGATCGACAGGGTGCTCAAGGTTTGCTTTCACTTTGTATTGGCTCCTATCTCCAGTGCCACTCGTCTCAGTGCTCATTGGCACGCTGGAGCCGCTTTCCACCAAAGGCATCTATCGCCCGGTAGTTCGCCGAATACGCTCCGTCATGAGGCACTCCGGCGGGAATGTAGCACTCATCGCCGGCCTTCATCTTGATTTTCTTTCCGCCGACAGTGCCGGTGAACGTGCCCTGGACCACGATGGCATATTCGTCATAGTCGTGGGTGTGCATCTCGGATTTTCCGCCCGCTGTCGATTGCCAGATGACCATCTGCGTGCCATCGGCCCCCTCAAACAGGTAACCTTTTAGCCCCCCGGCCTGCGGGCTGGCTCTGACGGCATTGCATCGCCTCCGCATGAACGCTGGAAAATCTGCCGCCTCTTGTTTTTTGGAAGGCTGCTTCATAATATTGCCGGGTTTGGCGCAGGGTGCCTGGCTACTCCTCTTCGAGGCGGATGTCTTTGAATTCAAACTGCGGAATGGCGTCACCGGCTCCTCGGACAATAATGACGATTTTCGCTCGCTTCGTTCCTTTCCACCACTTGTCCTTGGGATTTCCGAAGAGGGGCCCCGGCTCGATCCTTCCGCTCAACTCGGCCCATTCTTGCGGAAGGTTTTTCCCTGCGGCGCAGGCATAGATGGCGTTCGAACTTGCGAGATGCTTGCGCACTTTTGTTCCTGCTGGATAGGTCACTCCGCAAGGTTTTGCCAGCGTCACTTCAAAGCCATCGCCTGCCTTGGCAACCCCAACGATACCCAGCTTGGACAACTTGGAATTCGGAAGATCCGTGAAATTTCCGGTGTCATCCACATCGAAGGCGATGCATTCGTATGTTGACCCCTCCGGGGATATCTCCCAATTCGCCCCGTTTTTGATCGTCACGACCGTGTCAGTCGGCTGGCAATCCGCCGCCAGTTCCGTTTCGGTTCCCGCAACCACATTCACCTGGTTGGAGTTGATCGCCTTTTCCTCTTCATCGAGCGGGGCCACTCCAAAATAGAGCGTTGGGGTCCCGGATTCCGCAGTTTGGTGGAATGAGCCGGATAACCGGTAAGCCTTCTGAGGGTCAATCTTCAGGCTTTTTTCCGACTGCAATTCCACGTCGGAGTCGGTGCCGCTCTTGTAGCTTACGGAGTTATCCCCGCCTAAGCCCACGGCGCCGTCTCCTTTTTGAATGGTCCAATCGGACGGGTTGTTTTGCTCCAGACTGTTGTCGAGTGCCAATGCTGCCCCCCCCGCCATCATGAAGGAGAAGATCACGGATTTGATAAATCTCATGGGGGCAGCGTCATTCTAATTTTGTTGCGAGGCAAACGGATTCCTTGAAAAGGGAATTTGGTGAATGAGTCGGCTGCACCTGCGTTTCAGTTGCCGCAGCTCACGTAGGCGGCGTAAAGCTTGGCCTCCTCCGGGCGGATGCCTTCGAACTGGATATCGAGGCGCACGCGGCCGAGGGATTTCTTCAGTGCCGGCACCGATTTCCACCGCACCGGAACGCGAAGCCCGCATTCCGAAACGATGGCGGCCTCCTCGCAGCCCGAGATCGGCCTGAACCCCTCATCAACAAGATGGACGCGCAGGTTTGTGTGCGCACCCAAACCATCGATATTCAGGAAAACTTCCGCAGCCCCGTCGGTGATTTGGATCGGGCAGGTGATGACGCGATGGGGAGGGCGTGCATCGCGGTTCAGGCAACCGGCGAGATTGTCTGGCCGGAAGGCCTGGAGCCATCCGAAGCGATCCCTCGGCCAGGAAGTGACCAAGACGCCCCTGCTTTCGACAGATCGCCAGATCGAATACCAATACAGCGTGCGGTCGCCATGGTTGATCATCCCCTGACCCTGAACCAGCCCCGGAGAAATGCCGATCATCCCGCCGACTGGTTCCCTCGCGGCGATAAAGGGGAACCCAGGGATCGGTTCGTGAAAATGCACCGCATCGTGGGAGATCGCCAGGCCGAGATCCATGCAGACCAAGCGGCGATCACGCGACGGATGGCCATTCCACATGCCGTAGATCCCGAGAATCACATTGCCGCGATGGGACATCGCCGCTCCGAGATGAACTTCCTTCTCGTGATTCACGTCAGCGGCCGCCGAGGGGCCGGTGAGATCGCCGGCCCGGTCCAATCCCAGGGCCGAGATGGGCGACCCGTGCTC
>Ga0247844_1002947_pt1 | contig 26294 bp, 24 predicted proteins | sample LaCtaG_FD_192421 | JGI IMG/M metagenome (GOLD analysis project Ga0247844, IMG submission 192421) | Freshwater microbial communities from meromictic Lake La Cruz, Castile-La Mancha, Spain - LaCruzMarch201714.5m_1 | ecosystem: Environmental > Aquatic > Freshwater > Lake | place: Spain: Castile-La...
AAGCGGCAGTTTACAGTGGGATTAATTGTACGGGCATTGCCAATTTTAACCTTATCGCTGCTAACGATGACGAGATAAATGGAAACAGCCTTGCGCCTAATTTTACCATTTGTGATTTAACACCAGGACAAACCTACTATTTATTGCATGATGCATTCACTAGCACAGCTGGAAATTATGCGATTTCAATAAATGAAATTGTATTGAATGCAGGATCACAAGGACCGATTCTTTCCGCTTGTTCTGGTGACACAATTAACCTATTTAATGGAATTACAGGCTATGACAGTGGAGGCGTTTGGACACAACAAATTCCTACACTGGGATTACAAGATAGCTTATTTATTACCGGTGGCTTAGCACCTATTTTGTTTAGCTTTACTTACACAGTAAGTGACGGGTGCGCCAACGATGCGGTGCCGGCAAAAGTAGATGTCTTTCCACCTTCAAGTGCTGGAATAGATGGGACATTAACTGTTTGTAAAAACGAACCGTTCTATTTAACACTAGGACTAAGTGGGGTTGTTGATTTGGGTGGTACTTGGTACAATCCTTCCAACCAAGCAATTGGTGGAGCAGTTGATACCGCAAGCAATATCCCAGGACAATTTAACTACGATTACATTGTAGGAAATGGTGTCTGTCCTAATGATACCGCCAATGTATTAATTATTGTAGATGGATCTTGTGATTACGAAGCCAACATCTTGGAGTTAATGACTGGGATAAAAATATACCCGAATCCAACGAATGACTTATTATTTATAAATTCCACTAAAAACATTAAAGAAATAAATCTATTGGATTTAACCGGAAAATTAATCCAAACCAAAAAGGAGGGGCTTGATTTTGAATTTGACATGAAGCTACTAGAAACTGGCGTTTATATCATTAAGATTCATTTAGAAAACGAGGTTCTTTACAAAAACATTATTAAACAATAATCGAAATAGGAAAGCTATAATTTAAACTGAAAAAACATAAAAATGAAAAGAATAAATTCACTAAAAATATACTTGATCGCGATTGGGGTATTCATTACAATTGGTAATTATTCGTTGGCACAATACTGTGCCCCAACCTTTAGTTTTTTATGTACCTCAGGTGATTTAATTAATAATTTCTATACCTCTGGTGGGGCATCTAACATCACCAACATGAATAGCGGGTGCAACGGTAATCCAAACAATTACATCTATTATAGCGGTAATTCATGTTCTCAATTACAAGGACAAACTGTTACTTTAAACATGCAAGCAGGCACACAATGGGGCCAAGGGTTTCGTGTTTGGATTGACTGGGACAACAACTTAAGTTTTGCTGACTTCGGAGAAGATGTCTATTTTTCTCCTGCATCAGGAACAGGATTGTTTACAGGTACCATAACTGTTCCTTTCACCGCTACTCCTGGAACGAAAAGGATGCGTGTAATGTGCCAATATGCGACTGTTCCATTGGCATCCAGTTATTGTCTTGCAACTGCCTCATTTGGTGAAGTAGAGGATTATGATTTTATTGTGGTCGCTTCAAGTGCTTGTTCTGGAGCACCAGTAGCGGGCACAGCGGTTAGTTCATCGCCTTCTATTTGTCCTTCAGTAAACTACAATCTTTCTTTGACGGGTTCCACTTTGTCAGCTGGCCTAACTTACCAATGGCAATCATCGCCAAATGGTGCTGCATATACAAATATTCCTGGCGCTACGAATTCAAATTATGCAACGTCGCAATTAGTAAACACCTATTACCAATGTATTGTAACTTGTACGGCTAGTGGTTTATCATCTACCTCTACCCCTGTTTTGGTCACTACGAATTCTTTTGTAAATTGCTATTGCAATAGCGGTGCAACAAGTTTGGCCGATGAGGAAATCTATAATGTAACATTAAGCACCCTCAATAATAGCTCTACTTGTGCCACAACAGGAGGGCCCGGATCCCTTATTAATCAATACTCCAACTATACGGCGACTGTTGCTGCTCCTATTCTTAGCCCGGGCACCGCCTACCCGCTTTCTGTTGAAATTGGAACGTGTGGGGGGCCCTACAACAACATGACAAAGGTTTATATTGATTATAACCAAAATGGCTTATTCACCGATGCCGGAGAGGAAGTTTATGTTTCCCCAACTTTTGTCAATGGTCCTCACTTCGAAGTTGGCTCCATTTTATTACCACCTGTTTTGCCTTCTGGAGTAACCAGAATGAGGGTTATTAACGTAGAAACGACATTGGCCGCATCTATTTCACCTTGCGGAACCTATTTTTATGGGGAGACCGAGGACTACTTCGTTAACATTTCTGCTCCTCCCACTTGTCCACAACCGACAGCGCTTTCCTTAATTCAAGCCAACTTAACATCCGCGCAAGTACAATGGGTTGCTGGAGGTGGTGAGACACAATGGGAAATTGAATACGGTCCTCAAGGTTTTACACTTGGAACAGGTACCGCTGTGATTGTTAACACCAATCCTTATACTATTAATGGATTAACGGCCAATTCTTTCTATCAAGCGTATATTCGTGCCATTTGCTCGCCGGGAGACACTTCCTTTTGGACACCTGCGGTATCATGGAATACCTATAACCAAGGCCAATTCTTAGATTGGAATTCCGATTGCCCCGCAAGTGGCTTTATTGATATTTCGGCAACAGGAACACCGTTAAATACACTAGATGATACCAATGTTGGTATTTCGTTGCCGTGGACGTGGTTAGTACAAGGATCTTTGGTGAATTCTATTTCTGTTGGTAACAATGGGGGACTTATTTTAAACACCTTAAATTCCTTCTTATATGCTAACATACAAGGAAATGGCTTTTTCCCATTTGTTCAAGATTTAAATACACCGCTTGATAATGTATATTGGGAATCCGTTGGAAATGCTCCAAACAGAAAGTTAGTGATCATGTGGAGCGACCTTGCTCATTACACTTTCCCTGTTGCTAACGACGGAGCTACTTTTGAAATTATCTATGAAGAGGCTACCAACGAATTCTACTTTGTTTATGACGATGTGATGATGGGGAATCCTGCTTGGGATAATGGGGCGGATGCCGAAATTGGTGTCACCACAGCACAGCAATCCATTCAAGTTTCTATGGATGATCCTACCTACCTTGCAGCACACAATTGCATTCATTTCTATTATACCAATTGTCCTAGTCCGCAAGCCTTTACCCTTTCTTATGTTGTTCCAACAGAGGCAAGTATCACTTGGACGGCTGGTATTGCCAATGAAACTAGCTGGACCGTAATTTATGGCCCTGCTGGATTTGACCCAACAACGTCAGGTACAACCATTCCTGCAGCAACAGCTTCCACTATTATTTCTGGATTAACCCAATTGACACAATACGATGTCTATATTTATGCAGATTGTGGCGTTGGACTTCAGAGTATTGGTTTGTTTGGAACATTCATGACACCGCCCTATTGCTCGAATCCTACTGCTATGTTTAATTCAACAGCCATTGATTCTATCTTTAGCTCTTGGGTATGGTCGCAAAGTTCTCCGAGTTACCCGGCCACTAGTTTCAATTTACAGTATGGATCACTTGGTTTTCCTTTGTATTCAGGAACGACCCTTTCGGTTAACAATAACCTAAACGATACAATTACAAATCCTGCCTTTATCGCTGGTGAAGTAGTTGAAATTTATGTACAAGCAGTTTGTGCCAATGACACCTCTTTATTTGTGGGGCCATTTGAGGTAACCATGCCTTTAACAAACGATACCATTTGTGGGGTTGATGCTATTCCTGTTGATGGAGTAGTTCATATTTTCAATAACACAGGTGCTACAGTAGATGCCAATGAAGTGGGAATTACGCCGCCAACGACCGGAGCACAAACAACTACCGGATGGGCCAACTCTACCTTAAACCTTACTACTTGGTTTAGTTTTGTCGCTCCAAATTCAGGAGATGTGAGGATTAACTGTACCAACCTACCCTACAATGGACAAGCGGCAGTTTACAGTGGGATTAATTGTACGGGCATTGCCAATTTTAACCTTATCGCTGCTAACGATGACGAGATAAATGGAAACAGCCTTGCGCCTAATTTTACCATTTGTGATTTAACACCAGGGCAAACCTACTATTTATTGCATGATGCATTCACTAGCACAGCTGGAAATTATGCGATTTCAATAAATGAAATAGTACTGAATGCAGGATCACAAGGACCGATTCTTTCCGCTTGTTCTGGTGACACCATCAACCTATTTAATGGAATTACAGGCTATGACAATGGAGGTGTTTGGACACAACAAATTCCTACACTGGGATTACAAGATAGCTTATTTATTACCGGTGGCTTAGCACCTATTTTGTTTAGCTTTACTTACACAGTAAGTGACGGGTGTGCCAACGATGCCGTACCAGCTAAAGTAGATGTATTTCCACCTTCAAGTGCTGGAATAGATGGAACATTAACTGTTTGTAAAAACGAACCGTTCGTCTTACTAGCAGGACTTTCTGGTGTAGTAGATTTGGGTGGTACTTGGTACAATCCTTCCAACCAAGCTATTGGTGGAGCAATTGATACGGCTAGCAATATCCCAGGACAATTTAACTACGATTACATCGTAGGAAATGGTATTTGTCCTAATGATACCGCCAATGTATTGATTATTGTAGATGGCTCATGTGATTATACAGCCAACTTAGTGGAACTAATGAATGAGATAAAAATATATCCGAATCCAACCTTTGGCAATGTGAGCATATCCTTACCGGCTGATGGTCAAGGAGAGTTAAGCATCTATAATGCACAAGGGCAGTTATTACAAAGCAATAATACACTTAAAAATGGTGATGTAATTAACCTAGTTTCATTTACACCTGGGATGTATATCTTTAAAATTGTCTATGGTGATATGAATTACATGGAAAGAATCATAAAACAATAAACGAAAGCGTTTAGAAATTAAAAGGGTCTGCTAGCAGGCCCTTTTTTTTTAAAAAGAAATTGGTTTGAACGAAAACTTTCCTTGCTGAATCATAAGCGCAGAGAAGGGTATTTTAATCATATTTAATTGTGACAACACTTTTTTAAGAGTGGGGTTTTTAATTGGAAGACGCGTTAAATCGATGTCTAGTGAAACCAAAAATTGACGAGACGCCCGAAAATCAAGGTATGCATCCTGATCTCCCACCAATTTCTGATCGACAGAATACCCAAGGCTAAGACATAACCAATTCATTTTTTTTAGTGATGGCGCAAAGCCACCGATGGGGAAACTAAACCAATACGTTTGGCCGTTATAATCTTTTAATAATTGCTCAGGGAAATTTTTTCCCAAAACTTCAGGACGATATGCAGCATATTTACTTGGGAAGAAAGAAAATTTTGGAAGTACAAGTTGCTTCTTAAACATTAACTCCTGAGACAAATACAAGGCGCCCCCCGAAAAATTAGCCAATACATCATAAGTTGAAAACCCCCACCCCTGACTATAAGCATCCATAAATTCCAAGGCTCCTAAATAACTCATTCCTATTCCAAATCCTATCCACGGATACGATTTTTTCAACCCTGACCAACGGTATAAGTCACCTGTTTTTTGACTTAAAATATAACCAGAAAATCCGTGGCCAAACTTATCCATCTGCATCCAATTTGACCCGTCATTAAAAAAGTGAAAATTAGATTTCGGGAATTCTTTATACCAAACACCATTTAAGGCGACTAAGCTAGAAGAATAAGCTACCCCCATTATACTTGAGGAAATAATAACTCTTTTCTTTTTAGGAATTGAGTCTTGAGGACTCGATTGTCCCCAATTTATTTGCTGGGAAAATAGAAATGCGTAAAGAAAAATAGCATGTTTCATGAATCGAAGTTAGGAATAAAACAAAAATGAGGACGTTATGCCAAAGCAAATTATACTTTTGTATACTAAAAACCTTGAAAAGGAATGGAACAAGCAAGAAAAGATTGGAATGATATAAAGAGCAACGATAGTTGGTCTATTTTTAAGATAATGTCCGAGTTTGTAGAGGCCTACGATAGAATGTCTAAAATTGGGCCTTGTATCTCCATTTTTGGTTCAGCGAGGACAAAGGAAAATAATCCTTATTTTGGAATAGGTGAAGATCTTGCCTTTAAACTCGCATCGTTAGGTTATGGCATAATTTCAGGAGGAGGACCAGGCATCATGGAGGCGGCAAATAAGGGTGCGCAAAAAGGAAAGGGGCCTTCCGTAGGATTAAACATTGATTTGCCCTTTGAGCAGCACCACAATCCATATATTGATCCACAACACAATTTAGAATTTGATTATTTCTTTGTCCGAAAAGTTATTTTCGTAAAATATTCGCAAGCATTTGTAATAATGCCAGGTGGTTTCGGGACTTTGGATGAGTTTTTTGAAGCCTTAACCTTAATACAAACTAACAAAATTGCCAAAAGACCCGTTGTATTAGTAGGGAAAAAATACTGGACCGGTCTCATAAATTGGATAGAAGAAGTAATGTTAGGAGAAGAAAATAACATTTCGGCACAAGACCTTTCGCTTTTTAAACTAGTTGATACAGCAGATGAAGCCGTCGCTTATATTGAAGAGTTTTTTAGTTCGAATTTATTGTCGCCAAACTTTTAATAATCTCAATCACATTTAATATCTTTGCTTACAGACTATGCAATTTCTACGAGACATTAAGAATTTTTTTATATCAAAGCATTTTGTAAAACATGCTGGGTTGGTAATCCTATTTTATTTATCCACCATCTTAATGACAATGTTGTACCTGCAATATGCCACACATCATGGAGAAAAAATAACTGTTCCTGATTTTAAGGGTATGAATTCAAAAGATGCAATTGTTCAAATTGAAAAGTTGGATTTAGAATACGAAATTAGAGATTCAGTGTATCGTCCCGACTTACCTATTGGCACTGTGATATCACAAAATCCATTACCAACAAATTTCTCTCATTTGTACACAAAATCTGGAAGAACGGTAAGTTTAAGGGTATCAAAAAATACTGATTTGACTGAAATGCCGAATCTTATTAATAAACAAATAAAATTCGCTGAAGGGATACTTACCGATCGAAAGTTGAAATACATCATTAAATACAAAGCTACAAGTGAAGCCAATGGAGCAGTTTTGGAACAGTTATTTAGAGGTAAAAAGATTAATGGAGGCGCAAAAATACCGATTGGATCACGGATAACACTAATCGTTGGTCAAAATGACGTTGGAGAACCTATCTTAACTCCAAATTTAGTTGGTCTCTCTTATTCGGAGAGTCTTGATAAATTAAGATCATTGGGTGTGCCTTTCTCCATTTATTGCAACGATTGTTTCACTTTGGAAGACTCCCTTGCAGCAAAGGTGATTATACAAAGCCCTGAGTTCATCCCTGCATCAGAATCCATCCCAAAATCGACTCCATTTACCATAACAATTCAGAAAAATATTGTGGAAGAAGTCGAGGTTCCAGCAATCATTGATGAGAACGTTGAAAATCAATAATAAATGAAAAAAAGCATACTTTTTGTCTTCCATGTTTTTCTTAGTACATTCCTGTTCTCACAAGGAATTAGCATTGGTGAATCAAGTCAAAACCTGAAGCTAACACCTATTCAAATTAAGAAAGACCTAAACTCGATAGATAGCTCATTTATCTATTTTGTTGATACCTTAGCACTCCCCTTTTTTGATGATTTCTCCTCGAATAAATTTCAAGAATACACCCCAAATTATAGTGCGCCAGGAATTTCAAGTCAGGTATACTATAGACTAAAAGATGCCTCTACAAATGCAATCATTTCAAGTAATGCGAGCTATACTAACCAAATAACTTTTAGGAGGACTTATAATGCCACTACATCAACTACATTTGATGTTCCATTCTCCGATACCTTACTTAAGGTTGGTAATTTATTGAGTTACCCGGTGGTATACAATACATTAAGTTTATACCCCCCTTTCTATATCTATGACACAATTGGTATACCAGATGTTAGCGATACCATTTGGATCGCAAATCCTGCCTATTTTCAAGATTCTGCTAGGCAATTTTTTCTACCTATTAGTGATTCTTCGAAAATTTGGATCGACCATTATGCGTACCATAATTATCGATTTGGTGTGAATCCAAGATCGTTGGGAGTTGTTACCTTTGACGGCTTAAATGAACAAGGCTACCCTTACCAAATTGGCACTTCGGTTACCAATTACGGAGATAAATTAACATCTAAACCAATTAATTTAGGAAGCTTTTCAGCTTCAGATTCCGTATATTTTAGCTTTTTATATCAACCCCAAGGTCTAGGCGATGTGCCGGAAAATGGGGACTCATTATTATTGGAGTTTTATGCGCCTGAATTAAGTCAATGGTTCCATATTTGGAGCGTAGCCGGTGGGGCCACGATTCCTTTCAAAGCAGTTCATGTAAATGTGAATGACGCCAAGTTTTTTAAACCAGGATTTCAATTTAGGTTTAGAAATTATGGCGGTCTATCTGGAGCATTAGACCATTTCCATGTTGATTATGTGCATCTTAGAAGTCTATCTGCCTATAACGATACGACATTTAAAGATTTTGCTTTTTCAAACCCAATCAATAGTCTTCTAAAGACATATACATCTGTTCCATGGGACCATTATAAAGAAAGTATTGGAAGCAAAATGACTGATTCCTTATTTGTAAATTTATACAATGGAAGCACCTCAGCGGAGAACTATCAAAATGGGCAACTGACAATTAATCAATCCAATTTACAACAAGGACTCTATGTTCTTCCCGGTTTTCTTTTAGCAGAAGGCCAAATTAACTACAACCCACTTTCCTTTTTAGATTCCTACCATGATTTAAGTATTGGCTATGAATATAGCAAAGTGCTCCCCGGTATCTCTCAAGAATTTGATGTCGTTTGTGCGGCATCAGCTCAATTCCCTAATTTATATCAAAACGACTCCACTTCTTTTAAACAGTTATTCTCAAATTATTACAGCTATGATGATGGTTCCGCTGAGGCGGCATTTGGTCCGACAGGGACCCAAGCGCGACTTGCCATTCGATTTGACACCTATGAAGCGGATTCGCTCATTGGTGTAAATTTAAGCTTCTTACCTTCTGTCGTTGATGTTTCTCAAAAATTATTTTTAATTACCATTTGGGACAATGATAACGGACAACCCGGAAATGTACTATATGAAGATGATGCCTTTTCTCCTCGACAGCCAAGCTATGTGAATGGGAATAACAATTACCAAAGCTATTATTTCGCGGATACCGTAAAGGTTCCTGTTGGCACTACATTTTTCGTGGGATGGAGACAATTAGATCCGGATAGATTAAATTTAGGATTAGATAGAAATATTGACAATTCTACTACTATACGTTATTCAGTTGACGGTGGGAACAATTGGTACACTGCACCATTTAGTGGATCAGCGATGCTTCGCCCTATTTTCTCCACATTAATCGATGCTACCCTCCAAACAAATGAAATGGAAAATAAGGAATTAATCATTTATCCTAATCCAAGTAATGGAAAATTAACAGTAGAATTTCAAAATGGTCATCCAGCGCCCTTATTTGTCTATAATCAACTCGGACAGCTAATGATGAGCTCAGATTCAAATCAACTTGACCTCACCCCTCTCAATTCCGGTATCTATTTTATTAGCAGCCCGCAATATTCTACCAAAGTCTATAAAGTAATTAAATTGTGACAGAAGATTTAGTAACTGAAAACGAACAAGGTCAAGAAGATGAATTATTTGAACATTATCGCTTCACAGCAGACCCCGGTCAAGATTTATTAAGAATTGATAAATTTTTATTGGATCGTATTCCGAATACCTCAAGAAATAAAATTCAAGTAGCCGCTAGAAACGGCAATGTATTGGTTAATGGAATCGTCGTAAAACAAAACTATAGGATAAAACCACATGATGTTGTTTCCATCGTAATGCCATTTCCGGTTAGAGAAATTGAGCTAATCGCACAAAACATCCCGATTGATATTGTATATGAAGATGATGAGTTAATCATTGTAAATAAGTCAGTTAATATGGTCGTACATCCCGGCTATGGAAACTATTCAGGGACATTACTGAATGCTTTAATTTATCATTTTAGTGAGCTGCCAAGCATGCCAAAAAACTACTACGGAAGGCCTGGACTTGTTCACAGAATAGATAAGAATACATCCGGTGTTTTGTTGGTAGCAAAAACAGAAGATGCCCTAACACATTTAGCGAAACAATTTTATGATAAAACAACCGAAAGGACCTATTGGGCTTTAGTTTGGGGAGATGTTAAAGAAGATGGGACTGTAAATAAAAACGTTGGTCGTTCCATAAAAAACAGAAAAATTATGGCTGTTTTTCCGGAAGGAGATATTGGAAAGCATGCTGTAACGCATTATACTGTTTTAAAAAAATATGGATGGGTTACCTTGCTTGAATGTCGCCTTGAAACAGGGCGAACACATCAAATAAGGGTCCATTTACAGTCAATTGGGCATCCTTTATTCAATGATCCAGAATATGGTGGCAATAAAGTAATCCGAGGACCAAATAATGTGGGCTATAAAAAATTTATAGATGATTGTTTTGAATTGCTACCTGGCCAAGCCCTTCATGCCAAAACACTGGGCTTCATACACCCAGTAAAAAAGACAAAAATGAGTTTTTCTTCCTCATTAAATAAGGGAATGGAAACATTAATTGAACGTTGGGAGAAATATACAATAGAAAATTAATTTTTTTTTTTTATTTTTGCTTGGCTAAGTAAAACTTAACCGCTTACTAAATTGATTTTATGAAAAATTTTATTTTAATCATTTGTTTCAATATTGCTTGTTTCAATGTAATGAATGCGCAGACTACTGTTCCAAAATATATTTCTGAAGCAACAAAATCCTTTGATGGAGGGAGGTATTTCGAAGCATTACCTAAATTACAAGAAGCCTATAGAAAATTAGGTGTTAAACAAAAAAGCATCTCCCAAAAAGGGGAAATGGCCTATAAAGTTGCTGAATGTTATCGAAGCATGGATCAATTCGACAAAGCAAATGAATGGTATGGCAGCTCCATAGAATTGAAGTATTACGAAGTACAACCATCGCTTTATTTTTGGCAAGGAGAAATGCAGCGAATGATGGGGCAGTTTGACAATGCGATTAAAAGCTATAAAGAATATCAAAAACGCAAATCAGCGAGTGATAATTCTCACGATGCTGCTGCTGCAATTAAATCATGTGAACTTTACAGAGATTTTGATGCAAAAGAATCAAGATTTATTATCAAAATTGAAGCGAAACTTAACAGAAAAGAATTCGATATGGCTCCCTCATACATGGACAAAAAAGGAGCTGTCATTATATTTGGTACAGGTAGAGAAGATTTAACTACCACAGCAAGAGATCCAATTACAGGTGAAAAATTTATGGATTTATGGACGGCAGAATATGATGCAAAAGGTGTAATCTCAAATGTGAAAAGTATAGATAATAACCAATTGATTAATACATCAGATAATGAAGGTACGGCATGCATGGACTCCAAGAAGAAAACCTTGTATTTCACAAGATGTCCTTCGGTAGCAAAACAAAATCTAGGTTGTGACATTTGGATGGCTGATAAAAGCGGTGATGAATGGGAAAATGTAGTGAAGATAACATTAAAAAATAGTGATACTATTTCGGTAGGGCACCCCTGTATAACTGAAGATGGATTAATGCTAATTTTTGCAAGTGATATGCCAGGTGGAGAGGGTGGAAGAGATTTATGGTATGTTATGTATGATAAAAAGAATAAAATTTGGGATTCGATTCCAAAAAACATGGGTAAGTTAATTAATACAACAGGAAACGAACTTTTCCCATCTATGGGACCAAATGGCAAACTATACTTTGCAAGTGACGGGCATCCAGGTATTGGTGGACTTGATATCTTTTATGCTTCTCGTACCAACGAAGAAAATACAAAAGAAAAGCCTGCAAGATGGGAGAACCCTACGAACATGATGTATCCAATCAATTCAACATCCAATGACTATGCCATGGCAGACTTTGATGGGACAAAAGGATATTTCACGTCAGAAAGAATAGTGGGTAATAAAAAAGAATACACGCCTGATATTTGGAGTTTTTCAATTCCGCCGCTACTCTTTGATTTACGCGTAGTCGTTTATGAAGCTGGTAAAAAAATGAAGAAACTTATCGATGCAACAGTTGTTGTAAATGGTTCAGATGGAAGTGTTTGGGAAGGATTGACCAACGAGAAAGGATCCACGATAAAGTGGGAAAAGAAACAAGATGGTTCACGCTATATCAATGGAGAGGTTAGTTATTCGATTATTGCTTCAAAAGACAAGTATTTTGCTAACAATAAAGGGGCAAAATGTACGACAGTTGGTTTAGATAAAAACCAAAGTTTTTTCTTGGAAATTCCTCTTTTACCTAAATATGAACTTCGGACTCCTGAGATCAGGTATTATTTAGATAAATGGACTTTTGTTGATGACAACTCAATCAAATCAACTGATTCACTAAAGTTTTTAGATAGCTTACTTTCTAATTATCCCGATATTACAATTGATTTATACTCACATACAGATGCAAGGGATACAGAAAAGCATAACCAAGCATTGTCAGAAAATCGTGCAAAAGCTGTATATGTTTATTTAGTTGATAAGGTTGGTATCGACCCACGTAGGATCAAGCCTGTTGGGAAAGGCGAAGGTTCTCCTGCAAAATGGATAGATGAAACCGGTAAAGAACAACTATTAACTGAGGAATATATAAATCAGTTTAAAGTAACAGACAAGGATAAATTTGAGAAATTACACCAAATTAATCGTAGAACAGAGGTTAAAATCACTAGTGAGAATTTCAATCCATTAACGGCAGCACCGGCAGATCCAAGATGGAAAATATATACTGATCCATTGCCAAGATAATTATTAAAAGCGTTCTTAGGAACGCTTTTTTTTTGTATCTTTAATTACACATGAAAGCTGTAATTAAGGAGGCGTACATTCACTATTTATGGAAAAACAAATTGCTGCTAGTTCATACGCTGAAATTAAAAAGTGGAGAAGAAATAGCCGTTTTAAACGTTGGTGTTCATAATGAAAATCAATCAGGTCCAGATTTCTTAATGGCGAGTATTAAAATAAATGAATTAGTCTGGTACGGCCATGTAGAGATTCATGTGAACTCGTCTGATTGGTACCAGCACAAACACCACACAGATACAAACTACAACAATGTTATTCTTCACCTTGTTTACAATGATAATAAACCCGTAAAGCTAAATGGTGTTTTATTACCTACCGTTGAAATTTGTCATTTAATAAGCGATTCGCATTATCATTCTTACCTAAACTATTATAAATATAAAGGAACCATATTCTGCGCTAAGAAATTGAATACTGACTATCTTTCTGACTATCGCTTACAGCAAAAGATAGCATTTCAACACCGAATAAACCGAAAATCTTCATCATCTAAGGGTTACCCCACCCTTGAACTGTTTAATCGCCTAGTTGCGCGTGTTTTTGGAGGGAAAAGTAACGGGGAAGTTTTTGAGGGCCTATTGGAAAAACATAGAGGGGATACCAAAGATAAAGATACCCATTTTCAAAAAGAGCCAGGGGTAATTAGCAAAACTTTTGTTGAAAATTCATTTTATAATGAAAGGTATGTAAGCAAAGGGCATCGACCACAAAGTAATGTGCAAAAACGACTTAATGAATGGCGCACATTTACAGAACTGTATAAGATCGAAGACGAAATGCATCTTTGGAAAAATTCCATTCAAATTGAGGAATCGATTACCCGATTAAGAAACAAACTAAAGAGCACACTCTCCTCTTTTATGATTGAAAATTTAATCCTTAATGCCTTGCTTCCTTTTCTATATAGTTATTCCATTAGCAATTCACAGGAAATAGAAATAAGCACTATTATAAGTTCCTATAGTAAATTACCTGCTGAGAACAATACAGTCACACGAAAATGGAATAAGATTGGGATTAACTTAAAAAACGCGTACGAAAGCCAAGCTAGTTTAGAAATTTATCAGCAATTTTGCTTATTGAAAAAATGTGCCAGCTGTGAAGTGGGTAAAAATATCATTAAAAAATGAAGCGCTTAATTCAAAAAATAACTTTTTTCTTTGAAATGCAGTCTTACGGTGTCTGTGGTTGGATTGCTCGAAAAATTGGGATTAGCACGTACAAAGTTCGCTTAGGCTTCATTTATTTTTCTTTTTTAACCTTTGGTTCATCCATCTTGCTTTATTTAGTTTTGGCGTGGATACTAGATCATAAGCATTATTTTAAGTTCCAACGAAAAAGAAAAACATCAATTTGGGAAATATGATCATTCTAATAACTGGAAGTAATGGCTTATTGGGCCAGAAAATTGTAAGACAATTACTAAATTCAGGCGTGGAATTTATGGCGACTTCAAAAGGAGAAAATAGAAATCCCGCTTGTCCTGCCAAGCAATATCTATCGCTTGACATTTTATCCCAAGAAGAAATTACAGCTGTTTTTCATAAAGTAAAACCCACCCACATAATCCACACAGCCGCATTAACCAATGTAGATTATTGTGAATTAAATCCGGAAATGTGTTATGCATTAAATGTAAAAGCTACAGCACTTTTAATCAACGAAGCAACTAAGATAAATGCTCATTTTCAATTACTTTCAACAGATTTTATTTTCGATGGAGAAAATGGCCCTTATTCGGAAACAGATACGCCGAATCCATTAAGTCATTATGCGACTTCAAAATGGCAAGCTGAGCAATTGCTTAACGAATCAGCAAACAAAAATTGGTCAATAGTAAGAACAATTATTGTATACGGACAAGGCCATCAACTTTCACGGTCTAATTTAATAGTTTGGGCACGTGACGCTTTATTAGCAAAGCAAGAGATTTCTGTTGTTGATGACCAATTTCGGGCACCCACCTGGGCCGATGATTTAGCATGGGCGTGTATCCAAATTTGTCTAGTAGGTAAGTTTGGGGTTTTTAATGCTTGCGGGCCGGAGACTCTTTCCATTTATGAAATAGTTTTACGTATCGCCCGCTTTTATGATTGCAACCCAACCTTAATTAAAAAAACAAATAGCAGTACCTTAAATCAAGCGGCAAAAAGACCACCAAAAACAGGATTAGTTTTAACAAAATCTAAGGCTGAAATCGGATATAATCCAAAATCATTGGAAGAAACACTTGCACTTTTAGATTAATAATACAAAAAATATAATATCTTTAGGCACTTATAAAATGATGCAATAGTTAAAAATATAGACTTTTATGAAAAATTTACTCAATAAAAAATCAATCCCACATTTATTACAAGAAGCGCAAGCTAATGAACATGGATTAAAAAAGACACTGGGTATGTGGTCGCTTATAGCCTTAGGTGTTGGGGCAATTATAGGTGCTGGATTATTTGTTAATACTGGAAGAGCAGCCGCAGAGGCAGCTGGATCTGGGGTAACACTATCCTTTGCTATTGCCGCTATTGGCTGTGCTTTTGCAGGATTATGCTATGCAGAATTTGCATCTACTATCCCAATTGCGGGAAGCGCATACACTTATTCCTATGCAACTTTAGGTGAAATAGTAGCTTGGATAATTGGCTGGTCTTTAGTCATGGAATATGCATTGGGTGCCGCTACGGTTTCCATTGCTTGGAGTGAATACCTGAATAATCTCTTGGGCGGAGCCATTCCCTATGAATGGTGTCACTCGCCATTTGAACATAAGTTAGTTGGGAAAGAAACTATAAATGGTATAATGAATTTACCTGCATTATCGATTTTGGCGATACTGACATTATTATTGATTAAAGGCACACAGGAGTCCGCTTTTATTAATGGCATTATGGTTTTTATTAAGGTTGCTATCGTATTGATCTTTATAATAATCGGTTGGAGCTATATTAAGCCCGAAAACCATACTCCTTATTTAATACCAGAAAGTTTTATCGGTCATGAAGGAATTTTTAAATGGGGATGGGGTGGCGTTCTCGGCGGCGCAGCAATTGTCTTCTTCGCCTTTATTGGTTTTGATGCTGTATCTACAGCTGCGCAAGAAGCAAAGAATCCAAAAAGAGATATGCCCATTGGCATCTTAGGGTCATTAATTATTTGTACTATTCTTTATATTTTGTTTGCCCATGTATTGACAGGTATTGCAAATTGGAAAGAATTCGGTGTGGGCGGTGCAGGTGGAGAAGCATCCGTTTCCTATGCTATTAAAAAAATGGCCGGCTATGAATGGCTGGGAACAAGTGTTAACATTGCCATATTAGCGGGATTTTCATCGGTTATTTTAGTCATGTTAATGGGACAAACACGTGTTTTTTACTCCATGTCAAACGACGGATTATTACCGAAACTATTTTCTGTTTTACACCCAAAATTTAAAACTCCCTATAAATCGAATATAGTATTATTAATAATGGTGGGAGGATTTGCAGCATTTATCCCTGGTAGTGTTGCAGGAAACCTTACCTCATTCGGTACTTTATTCGCATTTGTTATTGTTTGTGCGGGTATAATCATGATGCGTAAAAACTTTCCTAATTTGGAACGACCATTTAAAACACCATTAGTTCCTTTAGTTCCTATTTTAGGAATACTAGTTTGTTTGGCAATGATTGTGGCATTAGACCTTACTACCTTAACAGTAGCAGGCATTTGGATGATTGCTGGACTCCTAATTTATTTTGGGTATAGCAAACATCATAGTAAATTGAGGAAAGAATCCGATAAATAGTTTTTTTTTCTTAGAATAATTCGTTGAATAGTCGTTTACTAATTCAATGAATGCTGATTATCCATTCTATGTTTCTCCCCGAAATCGTAAAGGAATTATCTTATTCTTTTTGATTTGTTTAACCGTTATTTTTCTTCCTAGAATTGTCCGATCTTTTAATAAACCCTTTAAAATAAGCGTTTCTAAATCGAAGATTGCAGATTTTGAAAAACGAAGAAAGGAATATTATCAAAAAACATCCTTCGTTAAAAGTAAAAGTAAATATAAAGCTCCTCCACTGCGATTTGATCCTAACAACTATAAAAAAGTAGATTGGTTGAAACTTGGGCTTTCTGAAAAACAAGTAAATGTCGTTATGAAGTTTACACAAAAAGGCCTCTACTCCAATGACGACTTAAAGAAAATATTTGTGATTCCTGATATACTATTCAAACTCATTAAAGATTCTACCTTCTACCCCATAAGACCAACATACATAAAAATTATTGAGGAAAAGAGCATTCTATCACCCAAAGAAATTGATTTAAACACGGCAAGCGAAAGTGAATTGTTAGCCATAAAGGGATTAGGTGCATATTATGCAAAGGCCATCATAAAATACAAAGGTGAATTAGGAGGCTATGTGCGTAAAAGTCAACTCATGGAGATTTTTAAAATGAGCAGTGAATCATTCGAAAAAATAATTCCACATATTCAGATTAATCCTTCAGAAATTAGACTTTTGAATATTAATGATGCCACATTGGAAGAGTTTAATGCGCACCCCTACTTAAATTGGAGTCAAGCAAACTCTATTTTTAAGATGCGCATACAAAAAAATGGATTCAAAAATATTAATGAAATAAAACAATCACATTTAATTGATGAAGAAACATATGAAAAGCTACTTCCATACTTATCAATATAATTTATTTAACAGTAACTAAAGGGGATAAAAAAAGCGGTTAAAATTGCTTTATGACTTGCCAAGCATCTTCTTTTTTAATTTTTCATCCGCAGGAGAGCTCCCTAACCATATAGAAAATAATGCTTTTTTAAAATCGAGGCCCGGGACTAAGCCTTTGTATGTTCCATTAATTGTTACAGCAACGCCTTTTCCTGGTTTATAAATAATTAATATATCATCCCCTATTTTAATAGGAGCAGTAAAAAAACCTTTGAATTGACTTTTTTCTGCCGCTGTCGCTTTTCCGTGACTGGACTTTAAAAACCCTTCTTGTACCGTTTCATTAAATTTATCTTTGGTTACTTTTGACGAAATAATTTTTATGTTTATTGCTTGAAGTTCATCAGCATTAATTATACGGTTGGCATCCATTGTTTGCGCAGGAAGGTATAAAGCAGAAACATAAAGGTCAAATCCATATTTTTGACGGAGACCTGCACCGTTGAAATTCAGCAAATCGCCCTTAATATCCAATTTTTTCTTGAATTTTGCGCCAGACACTGTTATCTCCTGAGATTGTAAAGAAAAACTAAACATCAACAATATAAAAAACATAGATTTTTTCATCATAAAGATTTATTTAAATTATTATGCTAATTTAGTTAAAAAATAATTTTGTAAACCATGATAGAGACATTAATATATATAATTGGAATAAGTTTGTTGTTTTTAATCCTAGGAGTCTTTTTAAACAGAGAGGCTAAACGTAAAAAAAATGCAAAAAATAGCGTATATGCGCTCATTATTATTTTATTCTCCCTTAACGTTTTAATTATTGGGGGGGCACATTCAATTCTGCACAATCCTACATGGTCAGATGACTCAAGACAACAATTTTTTTACATAAGCCTCCTTGCTTTTGTCTCAGATTTACTAATCATTGGCCTTCAATTGTTTAGGAATGCGCGCCAATGTAAAAGCAGATTAGCCTTAGTGATTTCAATCATTTGGATCTGTGGTTCCTTAATGATAGCGACTTTAGGTCTTAGATGGGTGTCTAAAATGAATGACTGTTGGACTAGGGAAAATGAAAAACAAGTAATTGATCGCTGTGATGGTGAAAAATTTGATTGTTATTGTAAACTTGAAATTATTAAAAAGAAATTTAGCAAACCCAGTGAATATTATTTAATTATGGAAAATGCCGAATTAAATAAGCAAAAAATAAAGGAATTAGATGCTAGTTTTATTGATAACTGCTCTTTATGTGATACTACTAAAAATGCTGCAGTGATTCAAAAAATAGAAGGATTGCCAGATGATTTTTAAATCAACTTAATTTAATGATATTTTATTCATTTTATTTAGGCTGTTTATATCTTCTCGAATTATCTTTGTAACATGAGTATTGAAAAAAAACTACGAGAATCAATCCGTGATGTCGAGAACTTTCCTAAGCCGGGGATACTTTTCAAGGACATTAGCCCCATCATGTTAAACCCCGTTCTGTCCGGCGAAGTACTTGACCATCTTGCTGCCTATTATTCAGATAAAAATTTAGATGCAATCGCCGGTATTGAAAGCCGCGGATTTCTATTTGGGTATCCATTGGCAATTCGATTAGGCCTTCCTTTCATTTTAATACGAAAAGCCGGAAAGCTACCCTACGATAAAATTTCATATGCCTACGATTTGGAATATGGCAGTGCAGTAATAGAAATGCACAATGATTCTTTAAAAGTAGGCGATCGAGTACTCATCCACGACGACCTTTTGGGAACAGGAGGGTCTGCTGCAGCTGCCGCATCACTCATTAAGAAATGTGGTGGGGAAGTTGCGGGTTTTAGTTTTCTTGTTTGCCTAAGTTTCTTAAATGGGCGTGATAAATTAGAAAATCACTCCAACTTAATATCTAATTTAATTACCTATTAAATTTCTATCATGAATTTTGAAAAGAACGAAAATCAAGAAATGATTGCACAAATGGTGCGTGACTTTTCCGAAAAAGAAATCCGTCCATTTATGAGAAAGTGGGATGACGATGAAATTTTCCCCGTAGAAACACTTAAAAAACTGGGGGAACTAGGGCTTTTGGGTATTTTTATTCCGGAAGAATACAGCGGCGCTGGATTTTCATATAACGAATATGCCACTGCACTAATGGAATTAGGAAAAGTATGTGGGGGTATCGGATTAAGTGTTGCTGCTCATAATTCACTTTGCACTGGGCATATTTACTATCATGGATCAAAGGAGCAAAAAGAAAAATACTTGCCAAAATTAGCCACAGGTGAACACATTGGCGCTTGGGGTTTAACCGAGGCAAATACAGGTTCCGATGCAATGAGAATGGAAACAACTGCAGTGAGGGACGGAAATGAATGGGTGCTTAACGGCACGAAAAACTGGATTACACATGGATTGTCTGGCGATATTTCTGTTGTATTAATAAGAACAGGAGAACTTTTAGATAGTAATGGCATAACGGCCTTTATTATCGAAAAAGGAACCCCAGGTTTTTCGGCTGTCAAAATAAAAGATAAGCTTGGCGTTCGAGCAAGTGAAACAGCTGAATTAATTTTTGACAATGTTCGATTACCTGAAGAAAATGTTATCGGAGAAGTGGGAGCAGGATTTAAACAAGCGATGCAAATATTAGATGGAGGAAGAATATCAATTGCTTCTTTAAGTTGTGGAATTGCACGTGGTGCTTATGAAGCATCCGTAAAATATGCAAAAGAAAGGGAACAATTTGGACAGCCAATAGCCCATTTTCAAGCGATCGCATTTAAATTAGCCGATATGCTTACTCAAATTGAAGCGGCAGAATTACTCACCTTTCAAGCGGCCTACTTAAAAGACAATAAAATGCCTTTAACCAAAGAGGGGGCCTTTGCAAAATACTTTGCGTCCGAAGTAGCAGTTAAATGTGGAAATGAAGCCGTTCAGATTATGGGAGGCTACGGATATACCAAAGAATACCCTGCCGAAAAATTTTTAAGGGACGCAAAATTAATGACCATTGGCGAAGGAACATCAGAAATTCAAAAGATTGTAATTTCAAGAGAAATTTTAAAATAATTCTTGCTTATTATTGAATTTGGTTTATCTTTGCCACCCAAAGTTTATTTTATTTAAAAGTTAGTTATGTTAATTATTCCAATCAAAGAAGGCGAAAACATTGAGAGAGCGTTAAAGAAGTACAAGAAAAAGTACGAAAAAACGAACATGATGAAACAATTAAGAGCTCGTAAAGAATTCCAAAAGCCTTCTATTGCGCGTCGTCAAGAAGTAATTCGTGCGGCATATAAGCAAAGAATGTTGTCTGAACAAATGTAACCAAATCATAGTATAGTCGTTGAAGGAGCGTAAGCTCCTTTTTTTATGCTCGATAAATTCATCTCCTATTTACAATTTGAAAAACGGTATTCCGAGCATACTGTTATCGCCTACAAAAATGACCTTTCACAATTTATAACATTTGCTGAGTTACAAGAAATCTCAGGATTTTCCAGCCTAAGCTCCGCATTCATTCGATCTTGGATTGTTGAATTAATCGAGAATGGTTGTGCTAATAAGAGCGTAAACAGAAAGTTGGCTAGCCTTCGAACCTTCTATAAATGGCTGCGAAAAGAAGGTTTAGCAAGTACAAATCCTCTTTTAAAATTGCGTGGACCTAAAAGTGAGAAACGATTGCCATCTTTTGCCAAAGAATCAGATTTAAAGGAAACAAATCTTAGCGACTATTTTTCAGATGACTTTAATGGGTTGAGAGATGCTTTAATGGTGGAAGTTTTCTACCAAACAGGTATTCGTTTGAGCGAGTTAATCCATTTAAAAGATGGCAATGTCACCAATGACTCCATCAAAGTACTTGGTAAGCGCAATAAAGAAAGAATCATTCCAATTACCGCTGCTTTGTTTACAAAAATTACAGCATATAGAAAAGTAAGAAACCTTACCAGCGGTGCCACTACCACCTTGTTTGTACTAGAAAATGGTAATATCCTTTATCCTGCATTTGTTTATCGTCGAATCACAAAATATCTTGGTACAACAACTCAATTGGATAAAAAAAGCCCCCATGTTCTGCGCCATACATTCGCAACACATATGCTCAACAGAGGTGCCGGATTAGAAACCCTAAAAGATTTATTGGGGCATGCTAATCTTGCAGCAACTCAAATCTATACCCATAACTCATTCGCGCAATTAACAAAAGTATATTCACAAGCCCACCCAAGGGGCAAATAAAAATTTAATTATGCAAAAGCAAATTTGCACCATTCATTTCAAAGCAGACAAAGATCTTCTCAGCTATGTAGATTTGAAGATCGAGAAATTATCTTTATTTTCTCAAAACATTACCAACTGTGAGGTATACTTGAAATTAGATAAAGACGATCAACACGAAAATAAATTAGTAGAAATAAAGCTACATATACCTGGAAAAGAACTTTTCGCAAAAAAGAAAAGTGCTAGTTTCGAAGAAGCTGCTTCTCATGTAATTGATGCCTTAAAAAAGCAATTAATAAAAGAAAAAGAGAAACTAGCCGATTGATACGATTCGTTCAGTAACCATTTGAACTATTCGTTTATTAATTTCCGATTTATTTTCAAGATAAAATGAATATTCATCCGCTGTAAAAAGTCCGGTAACTATTCCAATATAGCGGTTTTTAAGATCCGATGTTTTTGCAATTACACTTTTAATTGCCTCTCTATATTCGAAGCCTTTCAATCGCTTTGCTTTTATTTGAATGAAAAACAATGATTGCTTTACTTCAAGTATCCATAACTCATGCTGGTATTTTAAAATCGGACGCAAAACCTGATTTTGAAATTTTTCCATTGGTTTTGATGTTTCTTCCTCTAAAAAGATAATTGGTCTCAATTCCACTAATTCTTCGCTACGCTTTTTCATAAAACCCTATAATTGAATCACTAAATAATGTCCTCGGATATTTTTTGATGTATCGGCATGAATTCATCAACGTAACTCTCGATCCTTTCATCACTCGAAGAGGACATGAACAATAATTGCTTGCATTTAGGTAAACTTTCTGCAATTCGCCCAATAAATCCACGCCAACCGTTTTTAACTTGAACATCCATTTGAAGCACAACAAACAATTTTAATTTGCTGATGTTAAAGCCATTCTGGAAATACATTTCACACACACGTCTGGAAGTTCCCACGATGATTTCTGTTCCATCATAAAGGTCATTTCGTTGCTTTACCTTGTTTCCTTTTTCCAAAATCAAGTCTAGGGTTAAATCTCTTTCCTTAATAAAAGGAGCTAAAGAGGTGGCCAATTCTTGGGCGGCGATATTGTCCGAACATAAAATTATCATTCTGGGAGCGCCCTCTTCAGGGGTAGGAATGGAATGTAAAATAAGCGCTTCAATTAAGGAGACATTTACTTCGCTCGATTCACATAAAGCCGATGAACCAGACTTTAACGCTTTTAACACATTTGCTTGAAATGCAGTATTACTTTCCGAACTCATATTAACTTCGGGTTATTAACATGTCTAAGCTCATCTCTCGTTGTTTTTTTTTTTAAATTTAATTCCATCGCTTTTGTTAAATCGACCCCGGTTTGATTGGCAATACAAATAAGAACAAAAAGCACATCGGCTAACTCATCCCCTAAGTCAAGCTTTTTGTCGGATTCTTTTTCGCTTTGTTCCCCATATCTACGAGCTATTATGCGCGCTACCTCTCCCACTTCTTCCGTCAATATGGCGGTGTTAGTCAATTCGTTAAAATACCGCACCCCATATTGCTTTATCCAAGTATCTACGGTTTTTTGTGCTTCTTCAATTGTCATGTTAATTCGATTTAGTTACTGATAACCATTTGGAAACATATTTGCCAATCACATCAAATTCAAGATTAACCGTATCACCAATCTTCATCTCATGAAAGTTGGTGTTATGATAGGTATAAGGAATGATACAAACTGAAAAAGAGTCTTTATCTGAATTCACTACGGTTAAGCTCGTTCCATTAATGGTTATTGACCCTTTTTCCACCGTAATTTCTTTAGATTGGTGTGAAAAATCATACTTCCAACTTCCATTCTCTTCTAAAACGTTGGTGCAAGTTGCAATACAATCTACATGTCCCTGAACGATATGCCCATCAATGCGTCCGTTCATCAACATTGAACGTTCGAGATTTACCTTCGTTCCTACTTGCCAATTCGATAAATTAGTCACAGACAAGGTTTCCTTTATGGCTGTTACCACATAAGATGAATTAGCCTTATGGATATCAACTACGGTAAGGCAACATCCATTATGGGCAACACTTTGATCTACTTTTAATTGATCGGTAAAGGCCGCCTCTATTGTAAAATTTACGTTATCTTTTTCTATTTGAATGGCGACTACAACACCCATTTCTTCAATTATTCCAGTGAACATAACACGCTTTAATTAAATAATCCTCAAAAGTAAGGGGATAATTGGACTATGCCAAAGTTAATTTATAACCGACACCACGAATTGAGTGAAAAAACTGAGGTTCTTTGGGGTCAATTTCAAAAATTTTTCGAAAAGACAATATATAATTATCAATTGTACGCGGCGTTGGAAACTTATCCATGCCCCAAATAGCATCTAAAATCTCATCACGCGAAACAACACGACCAACATTAACAGAAAAGAGCTGCAATAAATCAACTTCTCTTTTCGAAAAAGTTAGAATGTTCTTTTCTTGGGAATCACACACTTCAAAAGTTTGAAAATTAATTGTTTTAGACCCGATCGTAAATATATTTTGTGCGGTAGTTTTTAATTGAATTGCTAATAAAATCTTGACCCTTAATAATAGCTCTTCTAAATCAAAAGGTTTTGGTAAATAATCATTTCCACCTGCCTTTAAACCCATAACCCTATCCACAGTTGATCCCTTTGCTGAAAGGAATAATATAGGTACATCACTAAATTTCCGAATCTCTTTACACACTTGAATTCCATTATATCCAGGCAGCATCACATCTAAAATAACTAAATCACTCTCCCCCAATTCTTTGGCATTATCAAAGGCTTCCGTTCCCGATTTTATTCCTATCACTTCATAGCCATCATACTCTAAATTCAACTTAATTGAATCTAACAATACAGCCTCATCTTCTACTAAATAAATGCGTTTCATTTCGCAATAATTAAACTATTATCTTATATTTGTCAGTGAAATTAATCAATAATATGTAACTATGAAAATACGCCTACTCTACATCGCCTTATTGCTTCTTATGATTAACACGAAAGGTTATTCACAGGAAAACATCCCTGTATTATCGAAGCAAATTTTTGATAAAAATATTCCTCTAACTATTATTTCCGCGCCAGAAATGAATGCTATCCATGCTGAAGACCTAGAGCGGGATAAAAATGGTGTATTGTATCGTATTGGTGTAAATAGACCTGCTAATATTTCCTTAAACAATACTGGCATCTGGAAGACTTTACCTAATGGAGACCGACAATGGCAAATGCATATAAAATCTCCTGGTGCTGAAGCTATCAGCTTTCTTTTTGAGGTATTTAAGATCTATGGTGGAACCACATTGAATATTCAGGACATTAGTGGAAAACCATTACACAATACCCTTACATCGAAAGATGTTGAATCGCACTTTATGCAAAATGCAGCCTTATGTTTTGGGGACGAAATGATTATGACCATTTATGAGCCTGCATACACGAAATCTTCTGAAATTTTCATTGATCGAATCATTTATAATTACAGAGCAACTGGCAATCCCAACGCACAAAAAATAAACGAATCGGAAGCGTGTGAAGTAAATGTGAACTGCAGCCCTGTTGGAAATAATTGGCAGGATGAAAAAAGGGGGGTGGCAAGAATTTATGTGGTAGAAGGTGGCGGTGCTGGATGGTGTACTGGCTCTGTAGTAAACAATACAGCCTTAGATTGTAAACCATTGTTTTTAACAGCTCTTCATTGTGGTGTTAGTGCTACTGCAGGAAACATGAATCAATGGAAATTTTATTTCCGTTATGAGGCTCCTACTTGTACCAATCCAAGTGTAGCAGGAACTTTAGATGATTATTTTATTACTGGTTGTGTTCGCTTGGCAGATTCCAATGATGCTGGCGGTGATACCGGATCTGACTTTTTATTGGTGCAAATGGGTAGCATTGCTAATCAAGCAGCAACCATTACAACTATGAAATCAGCTAACTTTAATTGTTATTGGAACGGATGGGATGCAAACAATACGGCAACTACTGGTGGCACAGGAATTCACCACCCGGCAGGTGACATCAAGAAAATATCCACCTTTAACGGAACTACCGTTTCAACAACTTGGGGTGGATCCGTTTCTAATACACATTGGAGATTAACTTGGTCCGCTAATTCAAATGGTCATGGCGTTACAGAAGGAGGGTCATCAGGTTCGCCACTGTTTAATAACAGCTCTGGTAGAATTATTGGAACTCTTACGGGGGGGGGCTCTTTTTGTACAGCATTAAATTCACCAGATAGTTATGGTAAAATGTCTTATCACTGGACAAGTAATGGGACGCCAAACAACGAAAGATTAAAAACATACCTTGATCCAGGGAATACTGGCTTACTCGTTTTAAACGGATCTTCTGAT
>Ga0247844_1002950_pt1 | contig 26261 bp, 23 predicted proteins | sample LaCtaG_FD_192421 | JGI IMG/M metagenome (GOLD analysis project Ga0247844, IMG submission 192421) | Freshwater microbial communities from meromictic Lake La Cruz, Castile-La Mancha, Spain - LaCruzMarch201714.5m_1 | ecosystem: Environmental > Aquatic > Freshwater > Lake | place: Spain: Castile-La...
AGTTAGCGAATTAATAATTAACAGCCAAATTAATTAAGGTTAATTCATCTTTACTTTCAAACATTTATCTTTGAGTATCGTATTGACTTATTGATGATTAGAAGTTTTCTTTCAAACACTAATTATATAAAAACTATATTACTTTTCCGGGCTTATTTTCATACAAAACTTTATAAATAATGGTGATATTAGTTGATATTAATGATCAAGAAATTGGCTCAATAGAAAAAATGGAAGCCCACGAAAAAGCTTTACTTCACAGGGCTTTTTCTGTTTTTATCTTTAATTCTGAAGGTGAATTACTGATGCAACAACGAGCCAATGACAAATATCATTCAGCTGGATTGTGGACAAATACATGCTGTAGCCACCCTTTTCCGGGCGAAGATACTTTGGTTGCTGCCAATAGAAGATTGTATGAAGAAATGGGACTCAAAACGGAGCTTAAATTCAGTTTCAAATTTCTATACAAGGCTCCTTTTGATAATGATTTAACAGAGCATGAAATAGACCACGTTTTTATTGGAAATTCAGACGAAATACCTCAATTAAATCTCCACGAAGTTTCCAACTTTAAATATATGAAACTCGGAGAGATTCAACAAGATATTGCCATTGAACCTGAACTATACACAGTATGGTTTCGAATTATTTTCTCTGAATTTATTGAAAAAATATCCACAAAAGAGCTTACAAATCCAACATGAAAATAGCAGTTATTGGTGCTGGAATTGGAGGGTTGGCTGCTGCAATTCGTCTTTCGGTTAAAGGTCACGAAGTGACAGTTTTTGAAAAGAATGAAGTTGCTGGAGGAAAATTATCACAGATAAAAATGGATGGTTTCCGCTTTGATACCGGTCCTTCCCTTTTCACTTTACCCAATTTGGTGGATGAATTATTTGAAATGTGTGGAGAAAAAATGGAAATACTCCTACCCTATCAACGGATAGAAAATAATTGTAAGTACTTTTTTAAAGACGGAACAGTCTTCAATTTCTATCACAACAAAGAAAAGCTGAGAAAGGAAATTTCGGAAAAAACCACAGAAAATGCTGAAGCTATTTTTAGTCGCCTAAGTCAGTCAGAAGATGTTTATAATGCCAGCGCACCTGTTTTCCTATTTAGTTCATTTCATAAACTTTCAAATTTCAATACCGAACCGTATAAAAAAATGCTTTTGAAAGTTCATAAATTGAATTTTTCAAAAACCATGCATGGTGCAAATAAAAAAGACTTTAGCGACAAAAATATGGTTCAACTTTTCGACCGCTATGCTACCTATAATGGTTCCAATCCATATCACGCACCGGCTACCTTGAATATGATTGCGCATTTGGAAAATAATATAGGAGCATTTTTCCCCGAAAAAGGAATGTTTGCTATTATTGAAAATCTATTTGAGTTAGCTAAAAAACAAGGAGTTCATTTTAATTTCAATAGTTTGGTAAATCAAATTATTGTCAAAGAAAATAAGGCAGTCGGCATCAGAATTGAAGATAAAACAGAACTATTTGATTTAATTGTTTCCGATTCCGATTCAAAATACTTGGCCAACAATTTGCTCAAACATCCTTTAAAAAACAGAATAAATAAGGCTGAACCATCATCATCGGCACTTATTTTCTATTGGGGAGTAAATCGTCAATTTCCTGAATTAGATGTGCACAATATTATTTTTAGCAACGATTATAAAACCGAATTCGAAAAATTATTCAAAGAAAAAACTTTAACCAACGACCCAACTGTTTACCTTTTTGTAAGTTCCAAAATTGTAAAAAGCGATGCACCTGAAGGCACCGAAAACTGGTTTGTAATGATAAATGCTCCGGCAAATAATGGTCAGGACTGGGGAAATATGGTAAGGGAAGCGCGCAAAAATATAATTTCAAAGATTAACTACACCTTTAAAATTGATATTGAACAACATATTGTATGTGAGCAAATTGCATCACCATTGACAATCGAAAAAAACACATTGAGTCAAGATGGTGCTTTGTATGGCAGTTCTTCTAATTCCATTTTTGCTGCATTTTTACGCCATCCAAACTGGTTGAAAAGTATTAAAAATCTATATTTTGTAGGCGGTAGTGTACATCCTGGAGGCGGAATTCCGCTATGTTTGGCAAGTGCAAAAATTATTGACCAAGAAATTCCAAAAGCGTATGAATAACGAAACAAAACTGTTAATAGAAAAAAAAGTTCCAATCTATTTCATTGTTTTTTACATAGTTGGACTTGTATTATTTGCAGTTCCTGTAACACGCGAACTATTTATTTCTATCACCTCATTCACTTTATTATTGGTTATTGGTATCGTATTTTTCTTTCATAAACTATGGAATACAAAAACAATAATTGTCTTTAGTGCAATCATCGTACTTTCATTTCTACTAGAGATGGTAGGAGTTTCATCAGGCATACCATTTGGTATCTATCATTATGACAATGGATTAGGATTAAAATTACTCAACACACCCATCATTATTGGACTCAATTGGTTATTTTTGGTGTATGCTACGCAAGCAATAGTATTTAAGATTTTTGAAAACAACTCATCAAAAATCCTCATAGGTTCGTTGTTGATGGTTATGTATGATTTGCTAATGGAATACGTGGCGCCTACAATGAATATGTGGCATTTTACAAACACCTATCCACCGATAAGCAATTTTGTGACATGGTTTTTTGCAGCACTTTTTTTTCACACATTATTGGTTACCAATAAGATAAATGTTGAAAATAATACGGCACGAAGTTTATTTTGGATTCAAATGGTTTTCTTTATTATAATTGGTGTTTTCAAATTTATTAAATAGAATACAATTATGATTAAAGCAAATCACAGTTATTTTGGTGAAATATTTTTTAAATATTATTCAAGAATCAAACTCAAAAATCACTTTCATGCTATTCGATTTGTGGGCGAAATTGAAGACTTGGGTCAACCTATATTGGTCATTTCCAATCATTTTTCATGGTGGGACGGTTTCATTCAATTACAACTCAATAATCATTTATTCAAACGGAAATTTCATGTAATGATGCTTGAAGAGCAATTGAAAAAGTTCAAGATATTAAACAAAGGTGGAGCATTTTCAGTACAAAAAAACTCACGCGATATAATTAATAGCTTAAATTATTCGGTGGATTTATTGAGCGATAAAAATAACCTATTGCTTTTATTTCCACAGGGTGAAATTCAAAGCTTGTACACTGATAATTTTGTTTTTGGAAATGGATTGAATTACCTTCTGAAAAACAAGAAAACCGATATTCAATTGATATTCAACATAAACTTAGTAGATTATTTTTCAGATTCAAAACCAACCTTAACTATTTATTTCAAGGAATATATCTACAATTGTAATACCAATTTGCAAGAAATTGAATCTGAATTTAATAATTTCGCAGTTGATTGTAAATCAAATCAAAATGAAATAGCATAATAAAATGATTTATTTAGGTTGGTTTTTTCTTTTTTTTGGAGCTATTAGATTATTGGTTGCCTTTATCAATTGGGCAACCCACATGCATTTACCAAAAAATCAGGAATTAACGGATCATCCATTTGTTTCAATTCTAATTCCTGCACGAAACGAAGAAAAAAATATTGGAAAATTACTAGATGATTTGTCTACTTTTAAATATAGAAACATTGAAATCATTGTATATAACGACAATTCAACAGATAATACAGCTAAAATAGTCCAAGAATTTAGTTCTAGAAACAAATCAATAAAGTTAATAAACGGAGAAGAACCCGAGAATGGCTGGTTAGGAAAAAACTACGCCTGTCACCAATTAGCAAATCAGGCAACAGGTGAAATGTTATTATTTTTGGATGCAGATGTGAGGGTTGAAAATGGTTTGATTGAGAAGTCAATTGCATATACCCAAAAATACAATCTAGAATTACTATCAATATTTCCAAAACAAATTATGACAAATATTGGAGCGCAATTAGCTGTTCCTTTAATGAACTGGATTTTGCTAAGCTTACTGCCATTGGGCCTCGTTCGGTTGTCAAGTTGGACGTCATTTTCTGCTGCCAATGGACAATTTATGTTGTTCGACGCCCTTACTTACAAACAGCATTCTCCACATAAACACTTCAAGAACAACAAAGTAGAAGATATAGCTATATTACATTATTTCAAAGAAAAAAAGCTAAAAGTAGCAACTTTACTTGGTGACGAAAGTATTAGATGCAATATGTATAATAACCTTCATGAGGCAATTGAAGGATTTTCAAAAAATATCTTTGAGTTTTTTGGAGGAAGTACATTAATGACAATATTTTTTGGTATTATAACTATCTCTTCTCCAGCATATTTATATATTTTCAATGGATTGACTGAAAGTCTCTTGTACATAATTTTTGTTGTATTTATTCGAGTATTCATTTCACTAGCAAGTAACCAGTCAGTAATTAAAAATACGTTACTAATTATACCTCAATATTTTGTGTTTGTTTGTATTATTTACACTGCCATCATTAACAAGAAAAATAAAAGTTTTAAATGGAAAAATCGCAACATTATATCAGCAAACTAATTATCAGTATACTTTTATTTACAATAGTTCCAGAAGTGTTTTCTGAATCACCCTACAAAAAAACAATTTATAATGCTTTTGTAAACCGTGAAATGAATAAATGGGGAAACGTTATTCGTACCATCGAAAATACTTCTTCCCCAGTTACAGTGGATCAAAAACTAGAATTAATTAAACTCTATTATGGCTACACAGCTTATCTTATTAATAAAAAACAAGTTTCTAATGCCGAAATATTAATTGGAAAAGCTGAATCAATAATAGCTGAAGTATTAAAATCATCGCCTAAAAATGCTACTGCTTACGCTTTCAAAGGTTCATTTATTGGTTATAAAATTGGTATTAGCAAGTTCAAAGCAATATACCTTGGGTCAGAAAGTTCAGATAATATCAATAAAGCATTGGAATTAGACCCGCAAAATATTCAAGCAATTATTGATAAAGGAAATATGCTGTATTATTCACCTCGGCTATTTGGAGGTGATAAGCATGAGGCTTTAAAATTTTATTTAAAAGGTGTCAGGATAATGGAGAAAAATGCAGATACTGATCATAATTGGATTTATCTTAACCTGCTTACGAATATTGCAATGGCTTTTGAAAAAACAGATCAACCTTCACTAGCTAAACAAACATACGAAAAAATACTACATAAAGAACCTAATTATCACTGGGTTAAAGATGAATTATATCCAAAATTTCTCGCAAAAATCAAATAGTAGAACTTTAGTATTAAACTGAAAAAATATAATTATACATAATTATTCTGAGCTATTATATCGCGCACGATATTATTTTCCTACTTTTGTATCGCAAGCGATATATAATATTATTTACAATAAAAGAAATAAAATGGATACAAATTTTCATCAATTTAAAGCAACAACTTTGCAAGGCAAAGAAATTGACACAGACATTTATAAAGGTAAAGTGGTATTGGTAGTAAACACTGCCAGTAAATGTGGTTTAACTCCGCAATACGAAGGATTAGAGAAACTTTATAAAGATTATAAAGACAAAGGATTAGTGATTTTGGGCTTTCCATGTAATCAATTTGCCGGTCAAGAGCCAGGTACCGAAAAAGACATTGCCGAAGGATGTCTGATTAATTATGGAGTTTCATTTCCCATGTTTTCCAAAATCAATGTAAATGGTGAAAATGCACATCCTATTTATAAGTATTTAAAGAAAGAATTGAATGGTACATTAGGAAGGGATATTAAATGGAATTTTACAAAGTTTATGGTAGACAAAAATGGAAAACCTTATAAAAGATTTGCTCCAACAACAAAACCAGATAAACTTCGTAAAGACATTGAAAAATTATTAGCTTAATCTTGAACTATTTATAATCTAGAAATGAGCTACGAGCAACTTAAACTTGAAAATCAAATTTGTTTCCCATTATATGCTGCTTCACGTTTGATTACCAGAGCTTATCAAGCTGATTTGGATGCATTGGGTATTACATATCCACAATATTTGGTATTGATGGTACTATGGGAATTCGAAGAACTGACCGTAAACGAAATTGCCGAAAAGTTGATTTTGAACACCAATACTGTTACTCCACTTCTGAAACGAATGGAAGCACAGCTTATATTAAAGCGTATTCAATGCAAAACAGACCAACGTAAAGTATTAATATCGCTTACTGAAAAAGGAAAAAACATGCAAATTGAGGCTGCAGAAATTCCATTTCGGTTAGTAAAAAAGCTAAATTCAACTGGCAACGAAATAAAAATCGAAGATACTTTAGAGCTTAAAAGTAGATTATACAAGCTAATTCATCTTTTGGAATCAAGTGAACTTAAACAAACATGACTTTTACAAATATAAATCAATCATCTTAAAAAACAGATTATTATGAAACAAAGTATTTTATTAATATGTATATCATTTATATTCTTGCAACCAGCTAATGGTCAGGACAATAAATCAGTATCAAACTTTTATCAATTCAAAGCCAATTCGCTGCAAGGAAAAGATATTAGCATGAAAACCTATGAAGGTAAAGTAGTACTTGTAGTAAATACCGCTAGTAAATGTGGATTTACACCACAATATAAAGGATTGGAAGCAATATACGAAAAGTTCAAAGATAGAGGATTGGTAATTCTTGGATTCCCATGTAATCAATTTGGAAGCCAAGAACCTGGAAATGAGACAGAAATTGGAGAATTTTGCACTAAAAATTATGGGGTAACATTTCAACTATTTTCAAAAATTGAAGTCAACGGAGATAATGCGAATCCACTTTATAAATATCTAAAAACGGCTTTACCTGGAACTCTGGGCAATGACATAAAATGGAATTTCACGAAATTTCTATTGGACAAGAAAGGAAATCCAATTAAAAGATTTGGATCCATTACCAAGCCAGAGGAAATAAGTGAAGATATTGAGAAGCTTCTATCTCAAAAGTAAAAAAAATGACCAACTATTTAATTAGTTGGTCATTTTTTTTTATTCTAATTCGATCACTTAGAGATATAATTAACTATCCATTCACCAACATCTGAAGTTTTATAAGTTGTTGCATTGTCTGCAATATCTTCTGTAACAACACCAGCTTCGATGCTAGCAGTTACAGCTTGACGAATCAAAGCTCCTTCTTCCATCATTCCAAATGCATATTCAAACATCAATGCAGCAGAAAGAATGGTTGCCAATGGATTGGCTATATTTTTACCAGCCGCTTGAGGATATGAGCCATGAATAGGTTCGAAAACTGAAGTGTGAATACCTACAGAAGCTGAAGGTAACATTCCCATAGAACCAGTGATTACAGAAGCTTCATCAGTCAGAATATCACCAAAAAGATTTTCGGTTACCAACACATCAAAGCTTTTTGGCCATTGAATTATACGCATGGCAGCATTATCAACAAACATGAATTCTGTCTCAATTTCAGGATATTGAGGTGCAATTTCCTGACCAATTTGACGCCACAAACGTGAAGTTGCCAACACATTGGCTTTATCAACAATGGTTACTTTTTTGTTACGTTGTCCCGCATATTTATAAGCCAAATGCAAAATACGTTCAACTTCTTCGCGTGTATAAACACAAGTATCGTAGGCAGTGTTGCCATCTTCGCTCCGACCTTGTGGACGACCGAAATACATACCTCCAGTTAACTCACGAATGCACATAAAATCTGCACCATCAACTAAATCAGCGCGTAAAGGAGATTTGTGAATTAATGATGGAAAAGTTGTTACTGGACGAATGTTGGCATACAAACCCAAATCTTTGCGCATTTTGAGCAAACCTTGTTCAGGACGCACTTTAGCACTTGGATCGTTATCGTATTTTGGATGTCCAATTGCACCAAAAAGTACAGCGTCGGACTTCATACACAAATCGTGAGTAGCTTTAGGATAAGGTTCACCTACAGCATCAATGGCACATGCACCTACAATACCAAACTCGTAAGTTAGTGAGTGACCGAATTTTTCACAAATTGCTTTTGTAACATTCAATCCTTGTTCTACAATTTCGGGACCTATACCATCGCCCGGTAAAACAGCGATATTTAAATTCTTTACTTGTGGTACACTTTGTGTTTCAGCTTTTTGAATAATCATCTAAGTTATTTTTTATTTTTATACTTGTATTTTTGTTATTTCAATTATTATTTTTATCTTTGTCGCTCTAACACTATATTCTAAGACAATGATTTACACGTTAATAACAATTGGGGCGATAATGTCAATAATTACAGCCACCATTTTTAAGTCAGTCAAAAAAACTCAAAAGCATCAAATTCTTAAGAGAGTCATCATTGTTTTGATTTCTTTATCGATTTTTACTGCAATTTGCATCGCTTTACTCCAACAAAACACCTATCAATAAATTTGTTTTTTGTTAATCAATGATATTGAGCATTTTAACGGTTGCTTTAATAGCAGCTACTGTTTGATCACTGTCTAAACCACGGGTTTTAAAAACTTTATCATTAAATCTCCATGTTATTATTGTCTGTACAAATGCATCAGTCTTTCCTCCTGGAGGAATAACTACCACATAATCCAACAATTCAGGTGTAGGTTTATTTAATCTTTTGTAAACCTTCCACATGGCTTTTGAAATGGCATTGTACTGTCCATCGCCAGAAGCTGATTGCTCATAAACCTCACCACGAATTTCAATTTTTACGGAGGCCATTGGTCTTAACCCATAAGTTACAGACATGGAGTAATTTAAAAGCTTTACGACATGGTCATTCTCCACATTTTTCAATACATCTGATACAATATAAGGAAGCTCATCCATTGATACCATCTCCTTCTTATCTCCCAATTCAATAACCCGGGCAGTTACCCGTTTCATCATTTCTTCATCCAATTCAATTCCGAGTTGTTGCAAATTTTTCAATATATTTGCTTTACCCGATGTTTTTCCAAGGGCATATTGACGTTCACGACCGAATCTTTCAGGCAATAAATCGTTATAATAAAGATTTTTCTTATTATCACCATCTGCATGTATTCCAGCCACTTGCGTGAATACATTTTCACCAATAACTGGTTTGTTATGAGGAATACGAATTCCGGAATAGGTTTCTACGACTTTACTTACTGAGTTAATATTTTCCTCACGAAGCACTGTCTTCAATTTCAAATGATCATGAAGCAAAGCCACAACACTGGATAATGGAGCATTTCCAGCTCGTTCACCCAAACCATTCACTGTAACGTGAATACCTTTTATGCCAGACTTTATTGCTTCGAAAACATTTGCAACTGCTAAATCATAATCATTGTGTGCATGAAAATCAAAGTGTAATTCTGGATATCGACTAATCATTTTGGTGCAATAATCAAACGTTTCCGTTGGATTCAAAATTCCAAGCGTATCAGGAAGCATGTAACGTTTTATATTGGTATCTTTCAAAGAATCAACCATAAAGTAAACATAATCTTCCGATTCCCTCATACCGTTGGACCAATCTTCCAAGTAAACATTCACACTCATGCCCATTTCATTAGCAGAGGCAATAACTTGTTTAATGTCTTCTACGTGTTTTTCAGGAGTTTTCTTCAGTTGATGAGTGCAATGTTTCAATGATCCTTTACACAAAAGATTAATAACAGTGCAACCAGCTCCAGAAATCCAATCAAGCGATAAACGTCCATCTACAAAACCCAGCACTTCAACTCGATCAATATAACCATGATTTCTAGCCCATTGAGAAACTTTTTTGACTGCAGCAAATTCACCATCTGAAACCCTTGCCGAAGCAATTTCAATTCTATCTACACATAATTCCTCAAGAAGAAGTCGAGCAACACTCAATTTCTCATCAGCTGCAAATGAAACTCCCGATGTTTGTTCTCCATCGCGAAGTGTGGTATCCATTATTTCTATCATAATTGTATATTAGATTTCATCTCTTCCAAAAATTTAAAAAACGTTGGAAAAGATATAAAGGATAAATTAGATTCTTGCGTTTTCGTATGCCTCAATTTGTGTTTTCTTACTCAAAAGATAATCTATATCGTCAAGACCATTTACCAAACACTCTTTTTTATAAGGGTTAATATCAAACGTTTCAGATTTCCCGGTAACATTGCTTGTAATGGTTTGATTAAGTAAGTTTATGGTCAATGTTGCTTTTGGATTTTCATTTACTGAAGCAAAAATTTCAGCTAAGAATTCTACTGAAACAACTACTGGAAGTACACCATTATTTAATGCGTTATTTTGAAAAATATCAGCAAAAAAGCTAGACACAACCACTTTAAATCCGTAACCGTCAATTGCCCATGCAGCATGTTCACGACTAGAACCAGAACCGAAGTTTTTTCCGGCTACAAGAATTGAACCGCTAAAAGTTGAATTATTCAGAACGAAATCTGCCTTGGGACTTCCATCTTTGTTGTAACGCCAATCGGCAAAAAGATTATCGCCAAAACCACTTTTATCGGTTGCTTTCAGAAAGCGAGCAGGAATTATTTGGTCTGTATCCACATTTTCGATTGGAAGTGGAACAACTGTTGATGTTAATGTTATAAATTTTTCCATTATTTCATTTATTTGAATAAAAGTTTAAACCCTTGGATCAGTAATACGACCAGTAATAGCTGCAGCTGCAGCAACAAGTGGTCCAGCCAAAATGGTACGTGCTCCAGGACCTTGACGACCTTCGAAGTTACGATTTGAAGTAGAAACGGCATATTTTCCAGCAGGTACTTTATCGTCGTTCATGGCCAGACAGGCCGAACATCCAGGTTGACGTAATGCAAAACCAGCTTCTGTAAGAATATCCAATAAACCTTCTTCACGAATTTGTTTTTCTACCATCCAACTTCCAGGAACTAACCAGGCAATTACATTTTCAGCTTTCTTTTTTCCTTTTATATAAGCGGTAAAGGCACGGAAATCTTCGATACGACCATTGGTACAACTTCCCAAAAACACATAATCTATGGCTTTTCCTTCCAGTTTTTCACCAGCTTGGAAACCCATATACTCCAATGATTTTTGGAAAGAAATGCGACCAGCTTCATCCACTTCGTCTAAGGTTGGTATTGAATCAGTGATTCCCATTCCCATTCCTGGATTTGTTCCGTAAGTTATACGTGGTTGAATATCAGCAGCATCAAACACAAGTTCTTTGTCGAAAGTAGCGCCCTCGTCAGTTTTCAAAGTTTTCCAATAAGCTAGTTTTGTATCCCATTCTTCGCCTTTTGGAGCAAACTCACGACCATTCACATAATCAAAAGTTGTTTGGTCGGGAGCAATAAGTCCACCACGTGCACCCATTTCAATAGAAAGGTTACAAACAGTCATGCGTTCTTCCATCGAAAGATTACGGATGGCTTCACCAGCATATTCAACAAAATAACCTGTTGCACCACCAGTTGTCAATTTTGAAATCATGTAAAGCGCTAAATCTTTTGCTGTTACACCTTCATTCAATTTGCCATTAAATGTAATACGCATTGTTTTAGCGCGCGATTGAAGTACGCATTGAGTAGCTAAAACCATTTCCACTTCGCTGGTGCCAATGCCAAAAGCAATAGCTCCAAAAGCACCATGTGTAGAAGTATGACTATCGCCACAAACAATAGTTGCTCCAGGATGAGTAAAACCATTTTCAGGGCCAATAATGTGAACTACACCATTTTTAATATGTCCTAACGGAAAATATAATGGCAATTGGAATTCAACAGCATTTAGGGCAAAAGTATCCAACTGATTGCGTGAAATAGGATCACTGACTGGTTGTTCTTGATTGATTGTCGGAGTGTTGTGATCGGCTGTCAGAGTTGTTTTTTCTGGTCGAAACACTTTCAATCCGCGTTCGCGAAGACCATTAAATGCCTGAGGACTTGTAACTTCGTGACAAAAATGACGGTCGATATACAACTGAGTTGGACCATTTTCAACTGAAGATACTACGTGTGCATCCCAGATTTTATCAAATAATGTTTTCATATTATGTGTCTTCTGTCCACAGCCTCCTGACTACTGTCATCTATATCTTTAAATGACTGTAGACTGGCGACTTTAGACAATTTATTTTACAAATTTATTTATTGCATTAATATATGCTTCCACCGAAGCCGCCACAATATCAGTATTGGCACCAAATCCATAATAAACAGCACCTTGGTGTTCTACTTGCATGTGAACTTTACCAATATCATCGCTTCCTTTATTAATGGCCTGAATAGTAAACTCCTGCAAAGTCATATTGCGTTTGATGATTTGTTTCAATGCTTTGATGGCTGCATCTACTGGACCGTTACCCGAAGCAGCTGCTTCAAATTTTTCGTTGGCAATGATTAAACCAATACTAGCAACTGCTCTAACGCCAACACCTGAAGTTACTTGCAAATAATCAAGTTTTATGCGTTGTTGCTCACTGCGTTCTTGTCCGGCAAGTAGCAAAACATCATCATCATTAATATCTTTTTTCTTGTCTGCGAGTTTTAAAAATCCTTCATAGATTGTATCAAGTTTCTCGCCTTCAACTTCTACGCCTAAAATACTCAAGCGGTGTTTCAATGCTGCACGACCACTACGGGCAGTTAAAACGATTGAATTTTCATCAAGACCCACATCTTTTGGATCCATAATTTCATAGCTTTCACGATTTTTCAATACGCCATCTTGGTGAATACCAGAAGAGTGAGCAAATGCATTGCGACCAACTACTGCTTTATTTGATTGAACCGGCATATTCATAAGACCAGAAACCAAGCGACTGGTTGAATGAATTTTCTGCGTGTTTATTTGCGTTTCAATATTCAAACCTTTGTGGCATTTCAATATCATGGCCACTTCTTCAAGAGCAGTATTTCCTGCTCTTTCACCAATACCATTTATTGTTACTTCTACTTGACGAGCTCCATTTAAAACACCAGCCATTGTATTGGCAGTAGCCATACCTAAGTCGTTGTGACAGTGAGTAGAAAGTACAGCATTGTGAACTCCTTTCACATTTTCCATCAGGAATTTGATTTTATCACCATATTCCCAAGGCAAACAATAACCCGTTGTATCAGGTATATTTACTACCGTAGCACCGGCTTTAATTACAGCTTCTACCACGCGAGCCAAATAAACATTATCTGTACGTCCGGCATCTTCGCAATAAAATTCAACATCCTCGACGTACTTTTTAGCGTATTTTACGGCAGCAATGGCACGTTCAAGAATTTCGTCCTGATTAGAATTAAATTTATATTTTATATGAAACTCAGAAGTTCCAATACCAGTGTGAATACGTTTATTTTTAGCATATTGGAGTGCTTCAGCAGCCACATCAATATCTTTTTGTACACCGCGTGTCAAAGCACATATTGTTGGCCAAGTTACAGCTTTTGATATTTCAACTACAGAATTAAAGTCACCTGGACTTGATATCGGAAATCCTGCTTCAATAACATCCACTCCCAAACTTTCCAATGCACGAGCTACCTGAATCTTTTCAACCGTATTTAATTGGCATCCTGGAACTTGTTCACCATCGCGTAATGTGGTGTCGAAAATAAATAATCTATCCATAATTTTATTGTCTGAAGTCTGAAGTCTAAGGTCTAAAGTCTATTTTAACGACTGTTGACAAGAAACTTGTGACATATTAATACTAAAAAAACCTTTCGCACCGAAGTGAGAAAGGCTTTATATATTTATTGTATAGTTACATACATACCAACTCACTTCTACTTGTTTTGCAAGAGAATAATAATACCGAGTAGTAAAATATGTAAATAACTTTTGTTCATTGTCTATTTTTAAAACGGTGCAAAGATAACTATATTTTTTAAGTTGCAAAAGTAATATGAAAATAATTTGATTAATAATCTATCAATTCACAATTAAAAGATTGTGAAATGCGCTATTTTAGTATAATTATAAACTTATATTGGAAATTTGTAATTCTATAGTCCCAAACTCATTCAAGGCATTAAACAAAGATATGCTTCGAAAGTTCAATAAGTCATCAAGTTTTATATCTTTTGCAATTAATCTGCACTCTGATAATAGTTGAAACCTATTTACACCTTGAATTAATGGTGTTTTTGGAGTAAACCATTTTTCGCCATCAAATAATGCAATATTACAATAAGAAGTATCTGTCAATAATCCATTTTTGACAAGCAAAACATCATCGCAATTTCCTTTTTTGGAATAAGCTTCTTGATAATCAGCTCTATTGGACATTTTATAAGGTAGTGAAGGAATATCAGTTTCAATAATTTTCAATGAATGAATAATAGGAGAAGTATAAGGAATAAATTCTATCAATTGAATTTCCGAATCATAAACTACGCGACATTTAAACAGTCCTACTTTAGGAATAATCTGTTGTTTCAGGGCATCTTCTAATGAAATAGCAAGTACATTTGGATAAAAATCAAACATCGCCTTTGACATACGAAATTGATGAAGTTCGAGACGTTTAAATTCACCATCAAGTAGTTGAATCGTTTCAAGAAATTGGGACATAAACTTTCTGTATTAGTTCTTCATGTTCTTTTATCATATCGCTTTGGGCCGTAATTCCGCCACCACTTTTAAAGATTAAGCGTTCTCCATCTTGCTCAATAAAACGTATCAAGACTGCTGAATCTAGATTTTCCCCATCAAAATAGCCACAAACACCAGTATAAAAACCACGTTCATAACCTTCGGCTTGTTCAATAATCTCTAAAGTTCTGGCCTTTGGTGCTCCACAAATGGATCCAGCAGGAAGTAATGCAAATAATATGTCACCCAAATTTTCATGAAAACCCTGTGGTAATTCTCCTGATATTTCTGAGCTAACTTGCAGTAAATCTTGCCGATTAGTCGTTAATTTCTCAACATATCTGTATCGTTTCACTTCCACATTTGAAGCAACTAAACTCAGGTCGTTTCGAATTAAATCGACAATGGTTGCATGTTCAGCCTTTTCTTTAGGGTCATTCAGGATAATTTGTTCAGCATTGGGGATTGAAGCATCAATCGTACCTTTCATTGGAAAAGATGAAATGGTTTGACCTTGGATGCGCACAAAAGTTTCAGGAGAAAGAACTGTAAATTTATCTTTTAACCACAGTTTGTATTTTGCTGAACCAAAATTGTATAGATCCAACAACGATACATTTGTCTGAATTTCAGTTGGTTGTGTAAGATTTATCAAAAATGAATTTCCTTTGTGAATCTGGTCTTGGACGTAATTAAATTTTCGCTTATATTCTATCAGACCAATAGGTTGAATTTTCCAGATTATTGTTTCGTGTTTCGTATTTTGCGTTTCGTGATGAGTGTTGCGCGATTCAAATTGAATAAAGTCGGCATCCAACTCGTCCTCTTTAATCACATAACCACTTTTAGCTTCATAATCAATGATAAAAAGAAATGGAATTTGCAATGTAGCCAACGCATTTATTTGCGTGACAATTTGTTGTTTATGAAGAATACTATATGGAAAATGTAGGAACATACAATGAATTTGAATTACTTTTGACTAGGTTAGATTTCAAGTTTTAGTGATATTTCTAATCATTCCTCTAAAAATAAAACCGTGAAAAGGTAACACCGAATACCAATAAGCTCTACCCAAAACACCTAATGGTCTGTAAGTTGCTGTTTGGGTAAGGATTCCCTTTTCATCAATTCTGAATTCCAGCCATGCTTCTCCCGGCAATTTCATTTCGGCATATAACAACAAACGCTTACCTTCTTTGTCTGCCAGCAATACCCGCCAAAAATCCAATGCATCTCCAGGCGAAATTTCAGTATCACTTCGGCGACCACGACGCATGCCTACACCATTGAATAATTGGTCTATAAAACCTCTCAGTTCCCACAACCAATTGCCATAATACCAACCAGTATTGCCACCAATAGCCCAAATACGATTCATAACTACCTTCATATTTGTAACTTCTGTTTTGCGAATATCAACAAAACAGCCATTCACAGGTACTTCAACGTATTTTGAAATTCCTTTTTGAAAAATACTTGTTGATTGTGCATCTTTCCAACTAGACAAAACCTGATTTTGTTCGATTTTCTCGAATGCCAACTTTATTGAAGTTTCGTAATCGATAAGTGTAATACCAAGTATTTGAACCAAATTATTCGGACGACAAATTACAGGCACTTTCATGCTACTTACCAAACTGCTAGATAACGAAAAAGAAGTTGATGTAATGAAATATAACCAATAAGAGGATATTTTTGTTATATCTATTGGAATTGTAAAAATAAATCGTTTTCCCAACCCCCTTACTTTTGCAAATTGTAATAACATTTCCTTATAAGTAAGGATATTAGGTCCACCAATATCATAAGTCTTGTTATAAGTTTCGATATTCCCTATCACGCCACTCAGAATATCAACCACATTTCGAATGGCAATAGGCTGACATTCAGTCAATAATAAGCGTGGGGCTATCATAACTGGCATAATTTCTATCAAATCGCGAATAATTTCGAACGATGCACTACCCGAACCCATAATTATGCCAGCTCGCAATGTGGTAAGTGCAAAAGTAGCATCGGCCAATATCTCTTCCACATTTTTCCGAGAAAAAAGATGTTTTGATAAGTCATCCTCATGGCTAATACCACTCAAATAAATGACTTGTTTAGCGTTAGTTTTCTGAATCTTTTCCTTAAAATTATTGGCACAAATCTCTTCCATTTGCACAAAATCACCTATAGGTGCCGTCATGGAATGAATTAAATAAAAAGCCAAGTCTATATCATTTGGAATAGTATCTAAAGTCTCCTTTTTCAGAAAGTTAGCTTCAACAACGCTGATATTTTTACTGCCAAATTTATCGATATTAAATCTATCTTTATCTCTAACACAACAAACGACTTGATGACCATTTTGTAATAAAACGGGCAACAAACGTTGAGCTATATAACCAGTAACACCTGTCAATAGGATTTTCATATCAAAAAATTTAATGTAGTCTTTCCAATTAAGTATTGATTGGACAAATATAGACATTTCAGACTTAACATCAATAATATAACAATAAAAATTACTAATCAGAAGAAATAAGGCTGAATTTCAAATTAGAAATTCAGCCTTATCAAGTTAATCACAAATAAATTATCTATGTTATTTCAGGGTCAATAAATCTGCGAATTAGTTTGATTCACAATTTTATTTCCTTGATTTATTTCTATGAAACGACCCCTTTCCTTTTGTGAAAGTCTTTTTTGCATGTCGGTTTTTTTCTGGACTATATTCTGGAGCTTCTCCTAATTCTTCAGGAACTGGAATTTTATAGATGTCTTTTTCCAAGAATTCTTCAATCTGTTTAAATTTATATTGCTCTTCGGTACTCACAAAAGTGATGGCCATTCCTTTGGCACTTGCACGAGCGGTACGACCAATTCTGTGTACATAATCTTCAGCATCATGAGGCACATCATAGTTGATAATCAATGATATATCATCAATATCAATACCCCGCGACACAATATCGGTAGCTACCAAAATATTCACTCTACCATTGCGAAATTCATGCATAACGTGGTCACGTTGTACTTGATCTAGGTCGGAATGCATTTCGTCAACCAAAAGCCCCATTTGTCGAAGCGTTTTGGTTATTTCTTTTACTTTTAATTTAGACCCGGAAAAAAGAATGACTTTGTTTGGATCCTGAGTAGAAAATAAATTTCGGATAATTCCTGGCTTTTGAGCTTCGTGACAAATATAAGCAGTTTGCATAATGCCTTCTGGTGGCTTTGAAACAGCAATTTTCACCTCAAAAGGATTATTCATAATAGTTTTAGCCAGTAGTCGAATTTTGGGTGGCATGGTAGCCGAAAACATAATGGTCTGACGATCTTTTGGTAAACGATTCACCACCTGCATAATATCATCAAAGAATCCCATATCGAGCATACGGTCTGCTTCGTCGAGAATAAAGTATTTTACTTGCGAAAAATCAATTTCATAAAGATTAAGATGTGAAAGCAAACGACCCGGAGTTGCAATAACCACATCGGCTCCTTTTTGTAATCCTTTGCGTTGTATGTCCCAAGCTTGGGCATCGTTACCACCATAAACCGCTACTGATGAGAAGGACGTAAAATAGGAAAAACCCTCCATTTGCTGATCAATTTGTTGCGCCAACTCACGTGTTGGAGCCATAATAATTGCATTCACTGCATTTTCGGCATGTGGTTCCGATTGCAAATTGTGAAGTAAGGGTAAAATAAAAGCAGCGGTTTTACCTGTACCAGTTTGAGCACAGGCTATCACATCGCGTTTTTGTAAAATTACTGGAATTGTTTGTTCTTGAACCGGGGTGGCTTCTTTAAAATTCATGGCTTGCAATCCGTCAAGCACGGCATCGCAAAGGGGAAGTTCGTCAAATCTCATGGAATAATTATTAATATGACGCAAAGATACACTTTTTTAAGAGATTTGCAACCCATTTACGAGAACTTTTAGAGCAAATTCCCTTAATTAAAAGGACTTATAGTTGGATATACTTCAATATTTTTTATTTTCATTATGCAGTTGAAAAATTCAAAATTAGTACAAACCCTTGTATTACACTCATAATATTAGGGTTTTCACTTACATTTTGTAGAGTTTAGACCAATTAAAACAATAATGACATGCTCTATTTTTGCAAAATGTAAATCCGTAAATCTATGAAATGAAAAAATAGTTCAATTTACAAACTTACATTTTTTTTTGAATCGAGAATACAGAAATTGAAAGTTCAGTTCAAAAATACAAATAAACACACTATAAATATATATAAATCAATCTATTTAAATTTGTAACTATGACTGACAAAGAAGTTATTTTGGAATATTTAGAGGCAGGGTCTATCGGAATTTTTAATTTTAGAGGAGCAAAATTAATGGGGATGAACCTGATTAAGGCCAATTTGTCTAATGCTGATTTATCGGGTGCTGATTTATCGGGCGCAAATCTCACAAAAGCCAATTTAAATGGTGCTAACTTATTAGGAGCTAATTTAAAAGGTGCTAAATTGAGAGGAGCTGATTTATCAAATGCGAACATTTCGGGTGCTGATCTTTCGGGAGCGAATCTTATCAGAACAAAACTCTGTTATTCAAAACTTGTAGAAGCGAATCTATCAGGAGCTAATTTAAAAGGTGCTAATTTGGTGGAGGTTAATCTTATGTTTGCTAATTTGAAGGATACAATAATGATAGGTGCAAACTTACCAAAAGCTGAACTTTCATTTGTAAATCTGTCAACAGTTAACTTAGTAAGCGCTAATTTATCAGGAGCTTACCTTTGCGATGCTAATCTATCGGGTACAAATCTTTCGGGAGCCGATTTATTTTACGCCGACTTGACAGATGCAAATCTATCGAATGCAAATCTTTCGGGTGCTGATTTGAGTGATGCGATTCTGAATGGAACAAATTTGAATGGTGCGAACCTAACGGGTGCAAAATTATTTAGTACGGTACGAAAAAATCAAAAAATTAATATTAAAGAACAATCAAAAACCAACACAGATATCAATAAATTTGAACCCGAATTAATGATAGTTTAGAGAGAAAGCAGTCATACTACTGGTGATACTTTAATGAAACTTGATATTTTTAGAATCGGTTGGATTTCAGTAATGAAGTTCAACCGATTTTGCATTAAAATATTCAGAATATTCCTTCAGAAAGTGTATAGAATAAACTTTCTTTCATTAAATTTGTTAAGCAATAAAAGAATAAAATAATTATTCTAACAACACACAAACAATAATTTTAAATGTCAATAGTATTTCAACCAATTACATTTAAGGATGTTACAATCAAAAACCGCATTGGACTATCGCCCATGTGCCAGTATTCAGCAATCGATGGTTTTGTAAACGACTGGCATTTTGTGCATTATGGCAGTCGAGTTGTGGGAGGTGCTGGATTAATCATCGTAGAAGCAACCGCTGTTACTCCCGAAGGCCGCATTACACCGCACGATTTAGGAATTTGGAACGATGAGCAAGTGATTGGATTGCAGAAAATCACGGAATTTATTCATCAAAATAATGCTGTGGCTGGCATTCAGATTGGACATGCTGGGCGAAAAGCATCGCATGCTTCTCCTGCAGATGGAGGCAAACAACTTATAGAATTGGAAGGCGGTTGGTTAACTATTGGCCCTTCACCACTAGCGTTTTCCGAGAATGAAATCGCTCCAAAAGAACTAGAAAAACAAGAAATTGGGATTATTATTGAACAATTTAAAACCGCTGCACAACGAGCCAACAAAGCTGGGTTCAAAGTTTTGGAAATTCACGGAGCACACGGATATTTATTGCACCAATTTCTATCGCCTTTGAGCAACAATAGAACTGATGAATATGGCGGAAGTTTTGATAACAGAATAAGGTTACTTTTGGAAGTTGTGCAAGCGGTTCAATTGGTTTGGCCAACAAATTTGCCATTATTTGTGCGTTTATCTGCTACCGACTGGACTGAAGGTGGCTGGAATCTTACAGAAACAATTGAACTTTGTAAAATTCTAAAACAGCGGGGCGTAGATTTAATTGATTGCTCAACGGGTGGAAATTTGCCTGCTGCAGTTATTCCCGTTGCTCCATGTTTTCAGGTTCCATTTTCGGAAGCAATACGAAAAACCGGAATTCGAACAGCAACTGTAGGATTGATTACTACGATTGAACAAATTGCAGAGATTTTGGATGAAGAAAAAGCCGATATGGTTTTTATGGGTAGAGAATTATTGAGAAATCCCTACTTCCCGTTACTAAGTTCTTTAAAATCAAAAGACAATGTAAATTGGCCAATACAATATTTAAGAGGGAAATAATTTTATTGTAAAAGACATAATACGAGTAGATATTGGCTTAGCTTAAATATAGTTACTATTCGGCACCCTATTTTATGTCGACTTTACTATTACCCGCAGTTTCGCAGGCTCCACTGGGAGTTATGCATAGTCAACCCCTCTGGGGCAGGTTACTTATTTGACTATAATCCAATTATTACAACTTACATTGTTAAATTTGCGAGGTGCAGACTAGTTACTAAATATAATTTACCTCTGCATGTAACCCTATGCCAAACTTCTCATTAACTGAAGCTTGGATTTGCTCAGCCAAATAAACTATTTCGGCTCCAGTTGCACCACCTTTATTCACCAACACCAAAGCTTGTTTATCATGAACGGCAGCATTTCCAATTTGTTTGCCTTTCCATCCGCATTGGTCTATTAACCAACCTGCTGGAACTTTTTCTTCTATTTCTGACACATAATAATGGGGAATATTGGGATAATTCTGTTGCAACGAAAAAAAATGCTCTTTGGAAATTACTGGATTCATAAAAAAGCTCCCTGCATTACCAAGAACCTTTGTATCAGGCAATTTACTATCTCGAATGGATATAATTGTATTACGGATATTTTGCAGATTTACTTCACCGCACTTCAATACTTCTGCTTCAAGATGTTGATAATTCAGCTTATAAACTGGTAATTTATCCAATTTGAAAACCACAGATGTAATAATATATTTTCCTTTCAATTCATTCTTAAAAACACTTTCGCGATAACCATATTTGCATTCATTTACAGAAAACATTTGTGGTTGTGCCGATTCAATTTCTACAATATTCACTGCAACTATAACATCCTGAACTTCTACCCCATACGCACCGATATTTTGAACAGCAGACGCTCCCACCTCACCAGGAATAAGAGAAAGATTCTCCACACCTCCCCAACCGGTTACAACACAATAAGCCACAAAATCATCCCAAACCACACCAGAACCCACTTCCAAATAAATCGAATTCTCAGTTTCTTTTATTTTTTTAATTGAAGAAATTGAAGAATGTAAAATAACACCCTTAAAATCAGTCAAAAACAACAAGTTACTTCCACCACCAATGTGAAGAATTTTATTCGATTTTACGATTTCGGATTGCAAAACGGTTTGCAAATCTTCGACAGAATAATATTCAATAAAAAAATCAGCTTTGACATCAATGCCAAAAGTATTATTTTTCAAAAGGGAAATGTTTGATTTTGTAAGCACTTTATATATGTATAAATTGAACAATATGAATGAGATAATGCAAATATCGTTCGATTATTAGAAAATAAAAACGATTCAACAATTATAAATTTTAAAAGAAATCAAAGGTACATAAATGTTTGGAAGTGACAAAAACGTAATAATGAAAATATAAAAAGTTACGACTTTCAGTAACTAAATGCTTATTTCAATCTATTTCAGTCCATTTTTTCACAATCTCATGAAATTTGTGTAATTTAGCAGTCCAAAAAAAATTCTTTTTAAGTAAATCGATAACGACATGAATTCATTTCTAAACCGCATAGCAGAAGTATTTTATAGTAATTTCGATGCTCGGATTAGCGATTTGACTTTCGTTTTTCCCAACCGTCGTGCTGGGCTGTTTTTTCAGCGGTATTTAGCTGAAATTGCCGCAAAACCCATTTTCTCGCCTCAGATTCTTACTATTAATGATTGTTTTGCTTCGGCTTCCAGTTGGCAAACCGCCGATAGGTTGAGCATGCTATTTCGTTTGTATCGTATTTATATAGAGCACAGTAAAAGCGAAGAAACGTTCGATTCATTTGTTTTTTGGGGTGAAATGCTGCTTTCCGATTTTGAAGATGTGGACAAGTACCGGGTAGATGCCAAGCAGTTATTTACCAACATTACTGAGTTGAAACAAATTGACGAGCTTTTCAATGTATTCACAGAAAAACAAGTGGAAGCAATTCGGCAGTTCTGGAGTAGTTTTGTGCCTATAACAGAAGGCAAAACTTCAGAAGACTTTATAGCCACATGGAAAATCCTTTTGCCCATCTACGAACAGTTTCGGAAAGAACTAATTGCTGAAAATACTGGCTCTGAAGGGATGATTTGCAGGGATGTGGCCGATCGACTGAGCAAAAAAGAAATTATTCCAGAATTTGAGAATAAACAATATGTTTTTATCGGTTTCAATGCATTGAACCCTTGCGAACGAACACTTTTTGCAGAACTTCAAAAGCGGGATCAAGCTGATTTCTATTGGGATTATGATGCAGCCGAATTGCGTGACAACGATAATCAGGCCTCACGCTTTTATGCAGAGAATATTCATATTTTCCCTTCTAAATTTAATATTGAACCGATAATCGAATCGTTGCAAGACAAAGAAATAGAATTGATTGCGGTTCCCTCAGCAGTGGGGCAAGCCAAGCAAGTTTATTCAATTCTTGATAAAATTTATCCGCACAGTAGTGACAAGTCGCGACTTGTCACTACGCAAATTGTCCCTTCCTGGATAAACACAGCGGTGGTTTTGCCCGATGAAAGTATGTTGGTGCCGCTGCTACATTCATTGCCTGAACAAATAAAAAAGGTAAATGTGACAATGGGTTTTCCGCTCAAGGCAACTCCAGTTTCAGGTTTGATTGAGCATATTTTCGAACTTCAACGTCGCATGCGCGATTCGGGCGGGCGGATTTCGTTCTATCACCAAAACGTTTCCAACATCCTTAATCATCAATACATTGCCATGCTTTGTGGCGATGAAGTAAAAGGGATTATGCACCGCATGGCCGAAAACAATTGGATATATGTGGATGCACAGGAGTTGAAAATGAATGAATTGCTGGCAGCTATTTTCATTCCACAAACGAATACCCAGTCGTTTTTACCCTATCTTTTGCAAATACTCAGAAGTCTGCAAACTGGCTGGCAACAAGCTTCTGACGAAACTCACAATTATCAGTTGGAATGCGATTTTCTGTATCAATATTATGTTACCATCAATCGTATGGCGGACATATTGAAAAACAAGCCACAGGAAGTAGAAATGAGCATTGACACTTTGGTGCGATTAACAAAACAACTCACTGCTGGAATTTCTATACCGTTTGTGGGTGAGCCATTGGATGGATTACAGGTGATGGGCGTGTTGGAAACGCGTGGCTTGGACTTTGATAACCTGATAATTACATCATTCAACGAAGGCGTTTTCCCACAGAAAAGCAGCACCAATAGTTTTATTCCGTATAATCTTCGTCGTGGTTTTGATCTACCTACTACCGAACATCAAGATGCCATTACTGCCTATAATTTCTATCGATTAATTCACCGTGCCAAAAAGATTTTCTTCCTGTACGATTCCCGATCGGAAGGTGGACAGACTGGTGAAGTGAGTCGGTTTTTGCATCAACTATATTATCATTACGGCGTTAAATATCAACGCAAAACCGTATCATTTGATATTGGCTTTGGAACACCGCAAGCCATTCAAATTGAGAAATCTGAAGCTGTTATGGCAAAGATTCAATGCTTTGCAAAGTCTGGCGATTTTCAACCAGCACTTTCGGCCAGTTCCATCAATTCTTATATTGATTGTCCGCTGCAATTTTATCTCACAAGGGTGGAAAAAGTGGAGCAAGCAGAAGAGGTGAAAGAAACTGTGGAGTCGGATATGTTTGGAACATTGTTTCATGCCGTAATGGAAAATTTGTACGAGCCTTTTAAAGGTAAAATGATGCAAACCACGGATTTTGAGGAATTGCTCAAAAACACATTGCACATTGACCAACAAATTGTACGGGCTTTTTCGGAGAAATACTTCAAAAAGAAAAACAATGCCATTGTTCCATTGGAAGGAAATAACTTATTGATTGCCAGCGTCATTCGCAAATACATTTTGCAGGTTTTGAAAACGGATAAGGCACATGCACCTTTTAGATATATTAATTCAGAAGATAGATGTAGCATTCAATATCCAATTTTGGATGGAACGTGCAATGTGAATATCAAAGGATTTATCGACAGAATAGATGAAAAGGAAGGTCGATTGCGCATTCTGGATTATAAAACAGGGAGTGGTTCGCTAGAATTTAAAAGTCTTGATGAAGTGTTTGAAAAAAACAAAGACAAGCGCCCAAAATTTGTATTACAGACTTTTCTTTATGGCATTTTATACAAAGAAAAAGCTTTTGGAAAAGTAATGACACCAGGAATTTACTACATGCGTGATGTATTCAAGGAAGGATTTGACACAGAATTGCATTACAAACCAGAGAAAAATGTAAATGAAACGGTCACTGATTTTCAAACCTACGAAGATGAATTTCGTGAGCACTTAACAGATTGTCTGGAAGAGATTTTCAATCCGGAAATTCCATTCACGCAAACTGAAAATGTAAAAATTTGCCAGTATTGTGCATACGTTGGGGTTTGTAATAGGTAAAAAATAATGGGATAATGAGTTAATATGCTAACGGGCTAATGGGCTAATTAGTCAATTAATTGATTAATTAGACAATTAAATAATGGAAATAATAAACTCAAAATCATTTTTTTAAATTATCTTAATATCAAATTAAACCATTATCTTATTATCAAATTATCTAATTAACTAATTATCTAATTAACCCATTAATAAAATGGCTCAAGAAATAGAAAGAAAATTCTTAGTAGTTGGCGACTTTAAGTCATTGGCGTCCAATAGTTATCGCATCACACAAGGTTACTTATCTTCAGTGCCAGAGAGGACAGTTCGGGTGCGCATAAAAGGCGAAAAAGGCTTTATCACCATCAAAGGGAAAAGCAATGATTCAGGAATGAGCCGTTACGAGTGGGAAAAAGAAATACCAGTCAATGAAGCGCTGGAGCTTCTAAAACTTTGTGAAGCTGGCATTATCGACAAAACACGCTATGAGGTTGTATTTGAGAATCAAACCTTTGAAGTGGATGAGTTTTATGGCGAAAATGAAGGATTGAGAATGGCTGAGCTGGAGCTGGAAAGTGAATCTATAACCAAAATTAAGCCTAGTTGGTTAGGCTTGGAGGTCACTGGCGACAAACGATATTACAATGCACAATTGAGTTTGCATCCATTTAAAAAGTGGAAAAATTGACGTTTTTAATTCAAACCAAAGTACCATTCTATGAAATTTAAGTTTTCAATCATTATCTTCATTGATTTCATTCATCAAAGTATTACCTTTGCCAACCATAAAGTGTATGTAATACATGGATTTGCAGGATTTCCATTGCAAATGGAAAAAATAGTTCAAGGTTTAAATCACACTGGTTACCTGACCGAAAACTATACATACCCAAGTTTTTCTTATCCAAAGTAAAATATTATCCAAAGCAATTTTTTTTATCTCTACATAATCAAACGATTACTGCATACACTTTACTCCACTACTTTGGATAATAATAATGTCACTTTCCAAGCCCTTTAAG
>Ga0247844_1002951_pt1 | contig 26260 bp, 27 predicted proteins | sample LaCtaG_FD_192421 | JGI IMG/M metagenome (GOLD analysis project Ga0247844, IMG submission 192421) | Freshwater microbial communities from meromictic Lake La Cruz, Castile-La Mancha, Spain - LaCruzMarch201714.5m_1 | ecosystem: Environmental > Aquatic > Freshwater > Lake | place: Spain: Castile-La...
ACTACTTTTGTCTTGAAACTCTCATCGTAATTACGTCTGATACGCTTTCCCATTTTTGTGTTATTTTAAGATAAAGATAATAAGTCTCCACTTATAAACTCTGTCCTAAAATCGGGGTACATTATAATGACCGAAAGAGTTGCCAGAAGTTAAAAACTGACTATTTGTAATAATAATTCTGTCATGAAAGGCACTTGAATCATCTAAAATCACAACGGAATATTCAAATATGTTGGAGTCGATAAAATGACGGTCTAAGTAGTTTTTAATATTATCTGCCAAATCTATAATTAACTTTATACATTCACTCTTTCGATTAGTTTCTCTACTATTCCAGTCATTATGAGATTCCCCATTATTGCGTTTCCCCCTTTTATATTGATGAAAGCAAACCAGAGTTAAATATATTTTTGTTTCTTGTGATTTTTCAAAACTCAGTAGTTCTGTAAATAGGGGTATAACAGAATCAATAACTGGATTTGTATAATTATTTGGTTGCGTAAGCAGGTAGTTATCAACAATCACCAATGAATGAAAAGGTAATAATTTCTTTTTTAAGTCTCCCCAACTATTTAGTCTATTACTAAAGCTTGGGTTATTCGTAACTGGAATTGCTTCATAGCCAGTGATTTGATTTAATGTTTTTGTGTTTGTAAGCTGATAATTTGATAACCCTCTTTGAGAGAGCTTGGAACTCAATTCACTTTTTGAAGACGTAAGGAAAAAGAAGTTAAATGGCTTTTCGTTTGATGGTAAAGTATCTTTTTCCCAATCTTGAAATTTTACTGAGTCATCGCCTTGAAGGTATCGATCTATCAGGTTTCTAACTAAACCATCGCTTTGTATCAAATTACTATATTCTTCTTTGTTTCCACCTAACGTTACGTCAGTATGCCTCTCTAAAAAACGGTAAAGTGCTACACTCGCAAGGAACTCATCTGCAAAGAAGTCACGCGGAAAGGTTTCGATAAATTCTTTCAAAAAACCTTCAGACAAAAAAGAAGTAATATTAGCCATTAGTTTAAATATTCACCAGTTAATAAACTTGCCATTAAGCGCCCTGTCTCATCTAAAAAACCCTTTCCAAAATTACCAGTTAAACGTCCATTCTTTTGAATGTTGATTTTTTTTATCAATGGTTCATCAGATGTGTCATTAGGGTCTTTGAAGTAATAAATTACTATATCTTCTGGTCGCAATTCTGCCTTTAAAATCAAATATTGAAACTTTCGAATCATGTATTCGCTATGTGTTTCAATTAAAAATTGTGTGTTGGTTTGTTTTGAAATAGATGAAAATAAATCAGCAAGTTTGCTTTGTAGATTGGGATGTAGGTTTATTTCAGGTTCTTCAAGCATTATTATCGAGTCATGTTCAAAAGTATCTCCATTATAGTTTTCCCGATTTTTGTCAGCATGAACCATTAATTTGATAAACAAAGATACAAGCTGTGTATAACCATAACCGAAATTAGTGAGTGCCAAACCATCAATATTTGGGAAGTAACTTCCCTGTTCTCGGTTGAATAATGAACCAATTTCCCCTTGAATACCAAAATGCTTGGCCAACCCCTCAAAAATATTTTTAACCTCTGGATTTTGATAAGCTTTATGAAAATCCACAAGTAATTGTTTGAATTTTGAGCTGTCACTTTCGGTATATATTCTTTTTTGCTCATTTTGACTGCTTGCCCAATAATCTATTCGGTTAAAGTAGTTTTCAATGGCTTTACAGGAATAACTATTATCAATATTTTCATTAATATCTATAGCTTTCAATACTTTCTTAGCAAGGTTTTGAGAATCCTCCTCAAATTGGTTGTCAGAAAACCAGTATTGAAAAGATAATCCAAAGGAATCACAAACTAAATTTTTGCTATTATTAGGAATATTGAGAATTTTATTTCGTTCATTAACAATCTCATTGTAAAGGTTAATGTCAAAGAAAATACAATGGGGCTCAATTCTCAAAACACTCTTTTTGTAAGAACTATTTGAGTCAAATATTTCTATTTTAGAGTTTATGATTGCTTCATCTTTTTTAGAGTCAATTTTGAACGTAAGTTTATAAATTAAAGTTTTTTTATTAACCTCATATGGAATCTCAAAATATATTTCATTGTTACTGCCACCTCGAAATTTAGTCCCTTTAGGGCTATTTAACCCATGTATATTTCCGTTAAATTCAAGACTCTTGGGGTCAAAATTTTCGTGGTATGAAGGTTCAATAGTTGCTTCCGCAAAAACAAACCCATTTTCATTCATATCTGTTACAATCCTATTGTCACTGTATCCATTGTAAGTGGAATCAAACTTTGGTGGGAGTAAACCCTTATCAAAGTTATCCTTTAATAATAAAAATGCTTTTAGTAAAGAACTCTTTCCGCTATTATTCGGCCCCGTCAACACCGTTATCGGCGCAAAGTCAAACCATGTATAATCTTTGAATACGCGGAAGTTTTCTAATCCAAATCCTTTGAGGTGGGTAGTCATGATGTTAACTTTTATAAAGTTTTAGGTCGGGTATAAAACTAAAATCTTTGAGGTTGTAGGTGAACAGTTCCATTTGAACACTGATAGCTGATGCCGCAATGAGTGCATCAGGGATTGCTAAACCATGGCTTAATCGGTATTTTTCAATTAGTGAAATGGCTGATTTTGAAGATATGGCGTCTATCTGCACAATGTCAAAATACTTAATTTTCTTTTTCATTTGTGCCAATTCCTGTTTGTTTGCCATTCCTTGATATAACTCCATAACTGTTATTGAAGAAAGTGCAATATTTTCATAACCAATGCTTTGTAATGCTTCAATAGTTCTACTATCCCCATTAAAGGCATGAATAATTATATTCGTATCGCAAATAATCATGATTGCACCTTTGTTCTTTTTGGCCAGGCTTTTTCTCTAATTTCTTCGAGAGTACGAGGCTCTTTTTCCCAAATACCAAATAGGCTATCAGGTTTGATGGTCTTATCGCCTTTTTGTAGGGTCGGTTCAGTAGCTTCATCAGCTTCCACCTCAAAAGGTACCTGTAAACGATTGAGTAGTTCCACAAGCCATTTGGCTTCGGCCTCGTTGGGTAGGTTGATGGTTATTTGTGTCATCGCTCTATTATTTTTACCCAAATATACAGATTTTAGTTATTGTTCGGCGTTCGCCACGTCAGCACTTGCTGACGGGCGCGGGTCACGGCCGTGTAGGCATAACGGTGGTCGTTGGGGCGCATCCAAGGGTGCAAAATCACCTCATCCCACTCGCCGCCTTGGGCTTTGTGGCAGGTAAGGGCGTGGCCGTAGCGCAGACGCAACGCACCCACAAACTCATCGTTCCACGGGTAGGGATCTTTTCTAAACACGGCATTGTGCTTCATACGATCGGCTACGAGGGCGCGGAGGGCATCGCCCGCAATGAGTCCGCGCTCTGAGCGCAGGGCATCAAGCATTACCCAATTCGTAACGCTAAACGGCTGGTTTTGAAAGTCTTGCAGTTGAAGCGTTATTTTCGTAAAAGTCAGTTCAGCCACGCGACGGATTTCGCTTACATCCGTCACCAACGCCATGTCGCCATTGACCAACTGCCGTCCTTCGACGGTTGCGTTTTCGTTAATCATCACCAAGTCACCTACGGCGATTGTCCCCGTTAACCTTAAAGATTCACGTACTTTGGCATTAAACCAATTGACATTTTGGTGACTGTTGGCTATCATCACTACACGGTCGAGTTGCTGCGGACTATACTTTTTGCAGTAGTAGGTCAAGGCAGCAGTAACGTTATAAAGCTCAAACAGAGGTAGTTTGCCCAAAGCTTTACCTGCTTGAAAACCCTCCCGAATGTCCGTGGCGAGGTTCAGCACCCGTGAGCCTTCCGTTTGGCGTTTTACTTCGTTGAGTTCCGCAACTTGTATATCAAGTCGGTACGTTTGGCGTAAATAACTTGCCTCCAATGCGACCGATTCCCCGTGGATGGGTTTCAATTGGTAAGCATCACCCACAAAAATCAACTTATTCCGTGGATTGCTGGCTTTTGCGTAACGCACGAGATCGTGAAGGGGTGAGTTGGGCGTGCAAAACATCCCCTCGTGGTCGTTTTCGTCGCTCAACATAGAGGCTTCGTCCACGATAAAAATGCTGTAAGGGGTAGCTTCCACCTCGCGCAAACGCATATAGACTCGTTCATCGTCTAAGTCTGCCTTTTGTGGGCTTGGCACGTAGAGGGTATGATGCAACGTATGTGCTGTTACTTGGGTTTTATGGCTCAACACCTTGGCCGCACGACCCGTAGGGGCTGTCAGGTAAAACGGCGTTTGTTGCTGATTGAGAAAATCAACCAAAGCCTTCATCAAAGAAGTTTTCCCCGTACCCGCTGCTCCGCGCAAAATAAACGCATCGGCCACACAATCGGGTGAAACGAACTCTTCCAACAAATACAGCGCATGGGCTTGTTGGCGCGTTGCTTCAAAGGGCAAGAGGTCGAAGATAGTGGTGGTAGCAGTCATAGCAGCGACCGGCTTTTGGTTAGAAGCCGATGCAAAAGTGGTATCTTTTGACGGCAGAGTTAGTTCCGTCATTGATAATTTCTAAAAAAATCTCATGGATAAAAAACGCTTAGAGCGACTGTTTGCCATTCATCAAAAGCTGCGTACCATGCAGGCGTATAACGCCCAAACGTTGATTGAGGCCATTGCCGAAAAAGTGGAGCAACACATTTCGGACCGAACGTTGCGCGATGATATTCAGGATTTGCGGGATATGGGTGCAGAAATCCCCAAACGAGCTAAAAGCTACCGTTATGTGGTGCCTTTTTCTTTTTTGGAAAAATTGGACGACAGCTATTACGGTTCACTCAATGAAGCGGTAGCATTGCTGCGACAGGTTTCCAAAACGAAGGAGTTTTTGGGGTTGGAAGATATTTTGCTGCGTTTGGAGCAACGTCTGTCGCTTACCGAGGCAGAGAAAAATGCGGCTATTGCCTTTGAAGTGATAGAATTAAAAGGAAAGGAGCATTTGCCTAAATTGTATCAAGCGATTCAGAACCGGCGATTTATACGCGTTGATTATGAACCTTTTGGAAAGCCGATTTACCAAAGGCACATTTTCCCGTTGTTGCTCAAAGAATACAACAATCGTTGGTTTTTGATTGGATGGGAGAACGGCAAAAATGACATTCAAAATTTACCCCTCGACCGCATTCATGGTTTTCGAGAAACCCACGAGAGTTTTAGTTATGATACGTATTTCGATTGGCGGGAGCGATTTAAAAACATGATTGGAACAACGCTCGAAGGTACGTTGGAAACAATCCTATTACGATTCAGCGAAAACCGCTTTCCGTATGTAATGACCAAAAAACTGCATCATAGTCAGCAATTGGCGGGTGAAAGGATGATTTCCATTCGGGTCTATACCAACCGAGAACTGATTGCCAAAATTCTTGAATTTGGAGCGGATGTTGAAGTGCTTGAACCTGTCATATTACGCCAAAAAATAGCCGAGATTTTAGAAAAAGCCTCGGCAAAATATGGGGAAGGGAATGCTGCGATTTCATAACGGTGCAGCTAAAATATTTCTAAAAGGCCATAACTATCGGAAACATAAAACTGCTCAATATCAAACATTTTTAACAGGATTGCATCGGTAATTGATTGGGTAGAAGAGTTGCCCAAACGTAAGACAATTACTTTTGGCGGAAATCCATAGAGGTTAGACAAATCTTCAAAATCTTCATCAAAAGTTACGATAACAAAACCGTTTTCCTTCGCATATTTCCAGATGTTTGCGTCGGATGGAGGTATTTCTAAACTGGTTCGGCTCACATGCAGGCAATCAGGAATTATTTCAGCTAATTTCTTAACAATTCGATATGAAATATTCTCGTCAAAAAGGAACTTCATGCGGCTGTAATGAGAATTTTAGTATTTTCTTCCCGATTGGCGGCAAACGCCAAAGCCGCCAAAATGTCTTGGCGGGTAAGATGCGGAAAGTCTTCAATGATTTCTTCAAAGCTCATATCGCTTGCCAGCCAGCCTAAGATATCCCATACTGCAATTCTTGTACCTTTGATACAAGGTTTGCCAAAACGAATTTCAGGATTAATACTAATACGTTCCTGTAACTTTTCCATAATTCCCTCTTTTTTCTTCAAATATACATTTTTCTCTTTTTGTTGCATTGAAATGAGTCCTTCTTTGAAAGTTACGCAAAAAAATAGCCGAGACACTGCGTAGTGCCTCGGCTTTATATGAGTTTAAGGATTGTTAATTTTCGTCAGGTGAAATAAATCGGGCCGGCCGCCAGGTGTTGTTGCGGGGATTGATATCGGGAGTTTGAGAATCTGGATCGATGGTAACGGATTTGAGTGGGGTCTTGGTCGTAGATTTGAAAGTCCATGTACCGCTACGCTGCCAAACTTCAACGGGAAGTTGAACCCGCGTTTTTTTGCCACCTGCTTCTTCGAGTTCAACCACGGCCGGCATCGCCCATTGGTCTAAGTTTTCAATCGTAATAATGGCTCCCTTCGTTGGATTTTGCTCCACATATTGTACCTCTTTTACGGATTGGTCAAGCTTGTAGTTTTCATAAAACCAGCCTTTCCAAAACCAGCCTAAATCTTCACCGGAACCATCTTCCATACTCCGAAAAAAGTCGTAGGGAGTAGGATGTTTGTAAGCCCAACGCTTGGCGTATTGTTTGAAAGCATAATCGAAACGGTCGCGGCCTACCACCACTTCGCGCAGGAGTTTCAGGCCAATGGCGGGTTTATAGTAAGCGTCCCACCCCAGATTAGTGACTTTTATTACGTCCGGGATCGTTAAAATGGGGTCGGCACCTTCACGGAAAAGAGTAGGGGCAATGTTTTGAATGTCATCCAAACGGTCGCGGTTGTATTCACCGTCGTTGAAATTTTCGGTGGAAAGCATGTTGATAAACGTATTGAAACCTTCGTCCATCCACGCAAATTTACGTTCGTTATTTCCCACAATCATCGGAAACCACGTATGCCCAAATTCGTGGTCAGTTACCCCCCAAAGTGCGTCTTTTTTGTCGTTATGAGCGCAAAATACAATGCCCGGATATTCCATCCCGCCTACAATTCCTGCTACATTGGTAGCGACGGGATACGGGAATTCGAGCAAATATTTAGAATAGAACTCCAAACAGCCTTTCACGTATTCGGTAGAGCGTCCCCAACTGTCATTGCCGCCATTTTCGGCAGGATATACCGACTGTGCCAAAGTAGGTTTGCCACTTGGTAAGTTCATTTTGGCGGCATCCCATACAAAAGCGGGTGAGGTAGCCCATGCCACATCGCGGGCATTTTGACAACGAAATTTCCACGTTAACATACCATCCTGCTTTGGACGTGAGCTTTTGTCCTTCACTTCTTTTTCCGAACGAATCATGACCGTTTTGTCGCTCTTACGGGCTTCTTCCAGTCGTTTCAATTGGTCAGAAGTAAGTACTTCTGACGGGTTCATCAACTCGCCCGAACCTGCTACAATATGATTCCAAGGCACGGTAACGCTGTATTCGTAGTCCCCATAGTCCAAATAAAACTCTCCTGCACCAAGATAAGGAAGTACGTTCCAGCCTTCAATGTCGTCAAAGACGCACATGCGAGGGTACCATTGGGCTATTTCGTACACGATGCCGTTACGAGTTTCAAGCTTACCCATGCGGTCGGAGGCGTAAGAGGGGATTTTGAAAGTGTATGCTACTTTGATTTTCAAGTTTTCACCCCCTGCTTTGAGCGGCTCGGCCAACCGGATTTGCATTCGAGTGTCATCAATGATAAACTCGGCAGGAACAGTTTTGGCTTTTCCCTGTTGAATAGTGACAGCGCTAATGGTATAACCACCTTCAAAACCCGAATTGCCGTAGCGACCGCCGCTGAGTGGCGTAGTTTTGCCGCTGCGAGAGTTGTCGTTGAACGCATTTTGGTCCAATTGCAGCCACACAAACGGAAGTGTTTCTGGGCTGTTGTTAGTATAAGTTATTTCGACTTCACCAGTGATTGAATTAGCGGCTTCATCAAGTGTAACAGCGATTTTGTAATCGGCACGGTTTTGCCAATAACGCGGTCCCGGAGCACCGCTTCCTGACCGAAACTCATTGGCAGGTTGGTAGTTGAACAACGGATTGAACAATACGTGCGGGTCGTATTTGGTGGTGGGGTTTTGGGCTTGCACTGTAGAGGCAAGGCTTACCAAAAATAAAAAACAGAGGTGACGGAACATTTTAGTGAAATTTGCCGAAAAACGAAGGTAATGCAGAAATGTTGTAAAAAGTAAAAACACAAACATAATCAACAAAAATGGGCTCACTTTCACCCAATTTGGAGGAGAAATGAATCTGTAAGCGGAAAGATTGGTTTACTTGGTATCCGGTTTTAAATTGATTTATAGTTTAAAATCGACAATCTCAAATCAGCAATCGTAAATTCCAATGGCTCTCAATAAAATCCCTGTCAATGTTATTACCGGTTTTCTCGGTGTTGGCAAAACAACTACCCTGCAAAACATCCTCAAACGCAAACCTGCTGATGAACGTTGGGCGCTCATTATTAATGAATTTGGCGCTGTATCCATCGACCATACTGCGTTTGCCGGAGCCGATGAAAACGGTTTGATTGTCAAAGAAATAGCAGGGGGCTGTATCTGCTGTACAGCCAATTTGCCTATGCAAATGACTTTGACGATGGTTTTGCGTCAGGTTAAACCGCACCGTATTTTGATTGAACCCACGGGCATCGGCCATCCTGAAACAATTTTGGATATGTTGCGCGGGAAGTTTTTAAAAGATGTACTTGATGTGCGGGCTACGGTCTGTTTAGTGGATCCGCGACAATGGGAAAACGAAGATTATCGCGAGCACGAAACGTTTATTGACCAAATTACGCTGGCCGATGTGCTGATTGCCAACAAGATAGATTTGGCGGGAGAAAAGCTGACGCAGGAATTTGTGGAATGGGCCAGGGATCTTTTCCCTCCTAAAATTTTGATTGGAGCCGTTGAACAGGGAGACATTGACCCGAATTGGTTGAATATTGAGCCTTTTCCCAACCGTAAAGCCCTGCATCCTCAGGCGCACGACTACGAACATCACCACCATCATCATACTGAGGAGTTGCCGATTCCACAAATTGGGAAGCCATTGATGCGGGAGAGTCATGGGCTGGGACGTTACAGTTGTGGGTGGGTGTTTTCGCCGGATGAGGTATTTGAATTACCCAAACTAAAAGCGTGGATTTCCTCCCTTCAAAACGTAGAACGGGTCAAAGGGGCGTTTAGGACGGGCGTAGATTGGGTATTGATTAATGCCGTGCGCGGAGAATTTTCGATTGAATATTTAGCGTATCGGCGCGATAGTCGCGTAGAGTGTATTTCGGCAAATCCGTTGCCTTGGAAGACGCTGGAAGATGGTTTGAAAGGGTGTATTTTATCTATTCCCGAAAAAACAGAGGTGTGAAAAAGTACGGTTGGATAGTGGCTTCACTTACTGCTTTGGCGGTGTATCTGCTTTATGCTTACTTCCAGCCTACCTATTCCTATCACCTGCTCGACTCACGCTACGACGCTCTCAAATACGCCAAAGCCTACGACTATTTCAACGATTTTGCTATAGACTATCAATTATCTTTTCCCTTCAACACCCGAATTTTGATGCCTTGGTTGGCAGCTCAACTGCCTTTCAATGACCTGAAAATGGATTTTGTTTGGCTCAATGGTCTGTTTATTGTGCTTACCGTTGGAGTTCTGACTTTCGTTTGGCAAAAACTGCAAATTCGTCTTTCTCTGATTTTGCTCGGGCTATTTTGGGCGCTTTTTCACTGGAAAGGATTGGTACGTATGTACCTGCCCGACCCCTTAACAGCGGATGTAGGCGGGTATTTTTGGTTAACCTCATCCCTAACCCTTCTCCTTGTAGGAGAAGGGGATAACGTTCCAATTTTCAATTGGAATAGGTTAGTTAAAGCGTGTTTTTGGATTTTGACGGCTGTTTTGGGAACCTTGCAGAAAGAATCTTTTATTGCGGTTCTGGGCGTAACGGCATTTTGGGGAGCTTTGAGTTTGTGGTTTGTGCGGACACCAACCGTGGCAAGAGAAACGCAAAAAGATGCTTTCAGCATGACAAAAGATACGCTTTTGACATTGCTCTCGGCATTTTTAATTGCGGTTTTAGCACATTATTTGGTTTCGTTTTTCTTTCCCGCTTCCACTTCGGATTGGCGAAATAATTCTCTAATCAGTCTTTCTCGTGGTGTTAAACGCTACATCCTACAGCCTGAGTTATTTTTACGCCTTCCCATCAGCTGGTTATTGGCTTACGGAACGCTTTGGTTAGCGCTTCTTCGTTCTTCTTCTCCCTCACTATTACCCCATTCTCACTACTCTCAGCGACGGCTGCCGCTCCTGACTCCTCACTTCTGTCTTTGGCTCCTTCTAAGTGTTTTTGGTGGTGGGGATACCACACGGATTTTGTTCAACGGAATGCCCTTTGTGCTGACGTTTCTACTTTTGAAATTGAATCAACAACCAAAATGGGTAGTTTGGTACCTCCTGTTTACCTCGCTTCCATTGATGCGTCTCAATGAATTAGAACCTGATCTGGGATTATATCCGCAAGCTACGCAGCGTTGGTGCGTTGAATGTTGGACGTTAAGAGAAAGTTGGGAATATTGGGTGTATGCTATTGCTGTTTTAGCGGGTTACTACTACTTTTTGCGTCGCTTTGGAACCGTCAGTCGTGATAAAACGAACCACGTAAACGCCGGTGGCTAAATTACTCACATCGAACGCAGATTCTGTAACGATTTGAGTAACCGATTGACTTTGAATAAATTGACCTGTGATTGAATACAGATCCAATTGCCCAGTTGTGGGCACCTGCACGTATAAAAAATTGGAGGTAGGATTGGGGAAAACAATAAACTGCAGGTTTTCGGTCGGAATAGTGACTTTGGTAGAAGTATTCTTTAAAAATTTGATTCCCCCCGTATTACTTCCAATGAGCAGTTCGGGCAGTTGATCTCCGTCCAAATCCCCTACGGCTGGGAATAAACCCATTCCTATTTTTGTAAATTCAGGCTTACCTGAATACTCGTTGAAAATCAAACTGCTGTCACTTTTTAGAATAGCATCAGGCTTAGTAAAATTTTGATATACCCGCACTTTTCCCGATAAATCTGCCATAATCAATTCAGGCTGACGGTCGCCATTGAGGTCGGCTGCGACCATGCCTTGGGAGCGTTTCTCGAAATCAACGTCTAATCCCCCGAAAATTTCACTTTTGAGTTCGTATTTTGGATTCAGGGTAGTGCCTGTGTTATGGTGATACTCTACGTTGCCGGAGTTTTTACTTACCAATACGTCCAATTTTCCATCTTGGTCAATGTCATAATACAGTAGGTTTTCGCCATTGGCCAAATTTTGAGGATTGACAAGTTTGTTAAGGCGAGTTGTGTCCATCTGCATTGCCCGTCCACGCGGAGCGGTATTGGGTACATATCGAATGTCCATGCCCTTAAAAGTGCTTGCCCAAAATCCAAAATCAGTAGTTCCGTCACCGTTTAGGTCTGCAAAAAAAGGTTTTGTATTGACCAACAACAAATTTTCTGTATTTAATAATCGGTTGCCAAGATTCAAATAATCGGTAGTGACGAGTTCAAACTGAGCTTGAGTAGAGCTTCCTGTATTTCGGTAAAAATAGATGCTTGCTCGGTAGCCCTTTGAAGTACGAGTACCTCCGTATCCCACAAACAAATCCAAATCGCCATCACCATCTGCATCCATTAAGGCCGGGGTCGCATTTTCTCCCAAATCAATCATCCCCTCCTGCAAAAAATCAGATTGACGGTACACAAATTTGGGCTGTACATCCGTGCCTTCGTTGCGATAAAACCAATTGGACTGTCGTAAATTGATGAGCGCATTGCTGGCAATATCGGTACTGCTTGGCGAAGCTACCAAATCCCGAATTCCGTCTCCGTCCAAATCTTCCACGTACGCAGAAGGAAAAATAGGAAAATTGATAGGGGTTTGGGTGGGGAAAGCAGATTCTATGCTGCTAATCAGTGCTTTCATGCCATTGCCGCCTGTATTTTTAAGTTTGGTTACGTTATCGCAGGCGATGTGTCCGTGTAAAAAATCCTTTAACCCATCTCCGTCAATATCTCCCACCCACATTGTATTGCCTTGGTGTTGCACTCGGGCATAGGATAAAGGTGCCATCGCTTCGCGCAGCGTGGATGGGCTGGTTCGCAACGGCTCCAAAAATTGAGCAGGAGCATCGGCAGGTTGTAAATTCAGGTCATATTTGTCGCAAAACGAAGTGGCCGCAAAGCGTCCCCAATTGGTGGTCATTTTACGAAAAACAAAAGGTTGGCTGCTGTTTTGTTCCTTGCTGAAATTCTGGTGTAATTCGACCGAAGCGCCCGTAAAATCAAACGTTAAAATATCAATATCACCGTCGTCGTCAATGTCGGTAATGGCGGGCAGGTCGGTGGAAGGGACGTATAAGTTGATATTGCCAGAAAATCCTTGGGTCAGAATCGGATTGGCAATCAATTGCCAGGCAAATCCGTTGGCATTGGCTACGTTTTTAAATACTCGGATACCTGCGTTGGTACTGGTAAAGAGGTCCTTACGTCCGTCGCGGTCGTAATCAACCAACAATAGCCAATACAGCAAATCGTTGGGGAAAAGAATTTCGTACTTGGGAGCGTATTTCCAAGTAACTGTGTTTCCATTTTTTACGGCTAAAAAAGTACTGATTTGATGATTGCCCCGGTCAAAAATGACCAAATCTTCCACGCCGTCAGTGTCCAAGTGCATTTTGGAAAACTGAGCGCTGTTAAGGCCCCCAGCCCAAGGATTACTCAATGGAACACCGTTTGAAACCACTTTGGATGAATTGTCCCAACGGAAAGAAAAGGTTTGGGCAGATGCGTCAACTACAAAGAATACACTGAAAAGGCAGAGCAGATAAGTAAGAAAATGTATGTTGACCCGTACAATCTGAGACATTCTTATTCCAATTTTTTTGTGAACAAATCGTTCTAAGTAAAAACGTTTTTATGCTTCAAAAAGTGTTCGCTAATTCTGCCAAATCTTGGCTCTTTTGCGGGTTTCTTACGGCTTCATTGACTACTTTCAGCCAACAAAAATACCATAATCTCGTCTTGGAAGGGGGTGGTATTCGAGGAATAGCCTATTGCGGCGCGATTCAGGAATTGGAACAACGGGGATTTTTAAAAGATATTCGACGCATTGGCGGTACTTCGGCAGGAGCGATTCAGGCTTCTCTGCTGTCAGTAGGGTATTCGGCAGCAGAATTGACTGAATTGGTTTCCGAAATGAAAATACAGTCTTTCAACGATGGACAATACATCTTTGTAGGGGGTACCCAACGTCTCATTGAACGTTTTGGTTGGTATCGCGGTGATGTTTTTCGAAAATGGATAGCCGAAAAAATTGAGCGAAAAACGGGCTCTACCGGCTTGACATTCGGGCAGTTGCACGCATTGACGCTGCAAGACAGTTGTTTTAAAGATTTGTACGTAACGGTTACCAACCTGACCCAACAAAAGGCTATGGTGCTTTCGTACGAGCAATTTCCTGATTTGGTCATTGCCGATGCTGTACGGGCTTCCATGTCTATTCCGCTGTATTATTGTGCGGTTTTTATGGATAGCACGGGGCGATTTTATTCCCGTCCGCCGCGTACTATACCCGCCGATGTGTTGGTGGATGGCGGCCTGTTGATGAATTATCCCATTGGGCTTTTTGACAAAAATCGCTTTCTCAGTACTCCACAACCTAATACAGCACCGGACGCTTCTATATTTAATGCCGAAACGTTGGGCTTACGTTTAGAAAGTGCCGAACAAATCAAGGCGGATGCGCAGAATATGGGGTTGGCTCCGTATCCCATCCGAAGTTTTAAAACGTACATGGGTGCATTTTACAACTTGATTTCAGAAGCGGCCAATCGCTACAGCCTGCGTCCCGAAGATTTAAAACGTACCATTTCGGTTGATTTTCAGAACATTGGAGGAAAAGTAAGAAAGCTGACAGAGGCCGAGAAAAACGTCCTGATTGAAAGCGGCAAAAAATGTGTAGGAGAATTTTGCAAACCCGCTTCTGCCACTACCAACCTATCACAAAATTGACTTTAGTTCGTCTAAATGTTGTACATCGTAGGTCGGTTTTGTTTCAAATGACACTTTCTTGGGGTTGTAAAAAGCGGCATCTATTCCAAAACGCAACGCGCCCATAATATCAGCTTCCCAGTTATCACCAATCATCAAACTTTCCTGAGGTTGAGCACCGGCAGCTTGCAAAGCATACGCAAAAATCTGCGCATCCGGCTTTTTGGCACCAGCCCGTTCGTTGGTAACTACGTGCTGAAAATAATGGTGAATCCCCGAACTCTGCATTTTAGAAGCCTGAATGGAATCAAAGCCGTTGGTGACAATGTGCAGTTGGTAATTTTTGTTGGCACAGTATTCCAATAAAGCAACCGCACCATCCAGCAAATGTGCTTTTTGAGGAAGCAGTTTTAAATATTCTTCACCCAACGCGCTCCCAAAAGCGACATTTTCTACCTTCAACGCTTCGAAAACCAATCGAAAACGGTGTTCGCGAATATACGTGTGGGCAATGAGCCCCCGGTCGAAGTCATTCCATAACTGCGTATTGATTTCAAGAAAGGCCCGAACAAAATCTCCCAACGACATCACTCCGTGGTTGATGAGTTCAAAGTTGTGATAAATATCGATTAACGATTCTGCCGAATTGCGTTCAAAATCCCAAAGGGTGTGGTCAAGATCGAAAAATAGGTGTTTGTAGGTCATTGGAAATTAACTACTTGGCGAGAATGATTTTCTTATAAATGGTGGTGAGCGGAAGCTGTGTTTCAAAGAAAGGAAGTTTTACGCTTTCATTCAATTCCGTATAAAATTCTACGTACCAACGATTTCCGTCTCTTACAAACAGTTCTACAAAACAGTTGTCTTGGTCGATGATAAGATAGTATTGCAAAGAGGTAATGTTGGAATATTCGGCCAATTTGATGTGTCTATCCACATTGGCGGTAGAATCTGAAAGCACTTCTACAATCAAAATCGGTTCGGTTGCATATTTAACTTTATTGCCGGATTCATGGATAATCTGAAAGTCAGGAATGCGGTATTTTTTATCTCCCTGCACCATCAATTTGACTGCATTTTGATACATTTTAAAAGGCTTGTCTTCCAGTAAAACTCTGAAAAAGAAGTGAATATTGCCCGCAATTTCGTTGGCTGTGGTTGATTCTCCTGACATTTCGATAATTTCTCCGTCTATAAATTCATACCTTCCTTCATGCGTTTCGCAGAAATCAAAGTATTCTTCGACTGTGTATAATTTTTCTGCAACTACCATCACTGTGTTGTATTTTTTTCAAAAATACGAAAATCAGCGTTACTTTGTTGTTATGAATACTCCACTTCTCATTTCCGAAATTCTTATTTATCCCGTCAAATCGTTGGGGGCTATCAGCCTGTCACAAGCCGAAGTAGAAGAGCGCGGTTTACGCTACGACCGTCGTTGGTTGGTGGTTGATGATAACAATCGTTTTGTGACGCAGCGTCAATATCCCACTATGGCGCTTATAGAAGTTTCTATTGCTGAAAATGGGTTACAATTGCGACATCGCACGCGAGATTTGGGCATATTAACCGTGCCTTTTCAGCCCGAAACGTTTGATTTAGTGACGGTGACGCTGTGGGATGATCAAATTGAATCGGTGATTGTCAATGATGCGTCTAACCGTTGGTTGAGCGAAGCATTGGGCTTTTCGGCACGTTTGGTGTATTTGCCGGATACGTCACCGAGGTTGGCCGATCCCAACTACGCACCCTTTGATGCTAACGTGAGCTTTGCCGACGGCTATCCGGTGTTGGTGATTGGACAATCTTCGTTGGATGATTTAAACACTCGACTGTCCGAACCGGTTTCTATGATACGGTTTCGTCCCAATTTGGTTTTTGAAGGCGGTTTGCCCTACGACGAGGACCAATGGTATGAGTTCACCGTCGGAAATCTGACCTTTTACGGAGTAAAGCCCTGCGCCCGTTGCATTCTGACCACTGTCGACCCTGAAAAAGGCGAGATTGCCGGAAAAGAACCCATACGCACGCTGTCAACGTATCGTAAACGGAACAACAAGATTTTCTTTGGGCAAAACCTAATGACCAATCAAACGGGAACGATAAAAATAGGAGATGAAATAAGTGTTCTGAGCCGTAAACAACGGCAAACCATGAGTGAAGAAATATGAAGAAAACAGTGGCAGTAATCGGAGCGGGAATTGCGGGAATTGCGTCCGGAATTCGTTTGGCCAATAAAGGATACGAAGTACACATTTTTGAAGCCAATAGCTATCCGGGAGGAAAACTGTCGAGTTTTGAATTGAACGGTTATCGCTTCGATGCCGGGCCTTCATTGTTTACCATGCCACATTTGGTGGATGAACTGTTTCAACTTTCGGGCAAAAATCCGCAGAATTATTTTGAATACATTCGTTTGGAAGAAGCCTGCCGCTATTTTTGGGATGATGGAGTTCGGTTGACAGCTCACGCCAATCAACAGGATTTTGCGAAAGAAATAGAGGAAAAATTAGGTGAGCCAGCCGAACACGTTTTGGCGCATTTACGCGACAGTGCGGTGAAATATGACGTCACCGAAAAGCTGTTTTTGCATCGTTCATTGCACAAAATCAGCACGTATTTTAACCGTGATGCGCTCAAGGGATATGCTAATATGCACCGTTTGGATGCTTTTACGACTATGAATCGCGCCAATGAGCGGCGATTCAAAAATCCACGCGTAGTGCAATTGTTTAATCGGTACGCTACTTACAACGGCTCTGATCCCTACCAAACACCTGCCACAATGAATATTATTCCGCATTTGGAATACAACATCGGCGCCTTCTTTCCCAAAAAAGGCATGGTGGACATCACGGAAAGTTTAGTCAAGTTGGCCGAAGATTTGGGAGTAAAGTTCCATTTCAATACCAAAGTTGACAAAATAGAAACATCAGGAAATCAGGTAGCAGGTTTAAAATTTGAACAAAAATCTGACTCCTCGCTCCTAAATGCCCACTTCTTCGACATTGTTGTCTCCAACATGGACGTCGTCAATACGTTCCGAAAGTTGCTGCCTGATGCCAAACAACCTGAACGAATTTTGCGACAACCCAAATCAAGTTCAGCGCTGATTTTTTACTGGGGAATCAAAAAGAGGTTTTCGGAATTAGGGTTACATAATATCTTCTTTTCCAACGATTACCGTGTTGAGTTTGAGCATTTGTTTCAGAAAAAAACAATTTGTTCAGACCCGACGATTTACCTCAATATTACTTCAAAACACAAAGCCGATGACGCTCCCGAAGGGGGCGAAAACTGGTTCATTCTGGTCAATGCACCCAATAATGACGGCCAGAACTGGGATTTGTTAATTGAACAAACACGCCAAGCCGTTTTTAAAAAATTGTCACACAACTTAGGTGTAGCTATTGAAGAGTTAGTGGAGTGTGAGGAGATTTTAGACCCTCGCAGCATTGAATCCAAAACTTCAAGTTCGCAGGGAGCATTGTACGGAAATAGCTCCAACAACCGTTTTGCGGCTTTTTTACGTCACGCCAATTTTTCCCGCGAGTTTCAAAACCTCTACTTTGTGGGCGGTAGCGTACATCCCGGAGGAGGAATTCCCTTGGCTATCCTGTCAGCCAAAATTGCTACTGATTTGATGCCGACTTAGCTTTGACAAAGTTCAAAACTTTGTCAAAGCTATTTTAGGCGCGGTTTTTGTGAGCACCAACACTACGGTTTTATCTTAATCTAATCCCTTTTGAAACATTTGTTACATCATATTCAATTAAAATGTAATAGAACTGCAAGATTTCTCTCTGTGGTTCTCTGTTTCTCTGTGGTTGAATGTTTGAGCCAACAACTCCCCCACTATTCACAATATCTTCAAAATCATTTTTTGATTAACCCGGCACTTGCTGGTATTGAAAACTATGCTGATGCGCGTTTGGGCTATCGACAGCAATGGGCAGGTTTGGAAGATGCGCCCCGGACTTTTTACATGACGGCGCATTTACCCGTTGGAAATCCTGATTTTGAAGTAGAACCGGCTTCGCCCCGATTCAGTTTCGGACGGGAGTCCGGCCCGACTCTTCCCGATGCCCACGGGGGGGCAGGGTTATCCCTCATTCGTGACCAAACCGGTCCATGGAGCCGATTTTCAATGAGTGTGTCGGGGGCTTATCATTACCCTTTGGGAGATTTATGGCAGCTAAGTGCAGGGATTTCTGGAGGAATTACCCAACATACCCTTGATTTTGACCGTATTCATTTGGCCAATTCTCAGGACCCGGTAGTGTCAGTGGGAAAAGTAAATACGTTGCGCCCCGATATGAGTGCAGGACTTTGGATTTACTCTCCTGAGTTTTTTGCAGGGTTTTCGGTGCAGCAATTAATAGGGTCAAAACTTAACTTTCGAAAAGGCGATTACGATTGGCAGGGAAAAGTGGTTCCGCATTATTTTCTGACGGCAGGCTATCGGTTGATTGTTGCCGATGATTGGGATTTTACACCTTCTGTTCTTTTTAAAAAAGCAACCAATGCTCCGCTTTCGTGGGATCTAAACCTTAAATTCAGCTACCAAAATAACTTTTGGTTTGGCCTGTCTTACCGTCAAAAAGACGCTTTTTGGGGCTGGGTAGGCGTGCGGGTCGCTCAAAAATTTACGGTCAGCTATACCTATGAGTACGTCATTTCTTCTCTACAATCGGCTACGCGCGGCTCCCACGAAATCGTGTTGGGTCTGACGCTCGGCAACCAGCGGCATTATACTTCACCGCGGAGTTTTTGGTAAAAGCTATCCTACTTTAACAACAAAATTTTTCTTTCCATCAACAAACGGAAGGGAATCGGTGTTGTTACATCAATTCAAAACCACTCAATTATACATTTTAATGAAAGCTGTTGTACTCCAAGAAATAAATCAGACTGTTTCAATTCAGGAAGTTGAAACGCCGCAGGCGGGTGCGGGGGAAGTCATTGTCCAACTCAAAGCCGCGGCCCTCAATCACCGGGACGTTTTTGTTCAACAGGGAAAATACCCCGGTATCAAACTGCCCGTTATTTTGGGGTCAGACGGGGCAGGAATTGTTTCGGAAGTGGGAGAAGGGGTTTCGGAAGAGTGGTTGGGAAAAGAAGTAATTGTGAATCCTTCGCAGAATTGGGGTACCGACGACCGTTTTTACAGTAAAAACTTTAAAATTCTGGGAATGCCCGACAACGGTACATTTGCCGAGTACCTTAAAGTGGAAGCTAAATACCTTACGCCCAAACCGTCTCATTTGACTTTTGAAGCGGCGGCGGCACTTCCGCTTGGCGGCGTTACGGCTTGGCGGGCATTGATGTCGCGGGCAGCGATGAAAGCAGGTGACCGCGTGTTGGTAACGGGTATCGGTGGCGGGGTGGCTTTGCTTGTTTTGCAATTAGCCGTAGCTGCCGGTGCCGAAGTTTGGGTAACGTCAGGTTCGGACGAAAAAATCGCGAAAGCCGTAGAATTAGGGGCCAAAGGAGGGGTAAATTACAAAGATCCTAATTGGGCCAAAAACCTCATCGCGGCCACGGGCGGCGACCGAAGTGGATACTTTGAAGTAACCATCGACAGCGCCGGAGGGCCAGGCTTTGCCAAATTAATTGACGTTGCCACTGCCGGGGCAAGCATTTGTTTCTTTGGAGGAACAACAGGCAACATCACCGACATCATTCCCGGAAAAGTATTTTTTAAACAACTCAATATTTACGGTTCAACCATGGGAACGGAAGCTGAATTTGCCGATATGGTCCGTTTTATCGAAGAAAAACAAATTCAACCTGTTATTGATGAAATCGTTCCGTTGGAAGATGCCGAAGCAGCGCTACGGCGTATGGATAGCGGAACTCAGTTTGGGAAGATTGTGTTGAAGATTGGGTGATTAGGCTGTAAATCAGTAACTTTGTAAAAAATATATAACCTTGATAAGGTTTTCATTGATAACTATTTTTTTAATGAAAACCATCCCAACAACTGTTTTAATCAAACTATTAACGGATACCAGTTAACCGTTACGTTAACCAGTGCTTTAGTACTTAAAATGACAGAAACACTTTCCATACCGAAACAGGATATTCGTAAACTTACGGTTGCTCAATTGAAAGATTGGTTGACGCAACACGGTGAACAAGGCTTCCGTGCCAAGCAAATCGTTGAATGGCTTTGGAAAAAATCGGCTACTTCTTTTGACCAAATGAGTAATCTCTCGCTTAAAACCCGGGAGTTACTGACCGAAAACTTTGAAATTCGGGCTATTTCCAATGCCAAATCGCAGAAAAGCAACGACGGAACCGTAAAGTCGGCTTTTAAACTGCACGATGGGCACCTCATTGAAGGGGTACTCATTCCGGCCGATGACCGCATGACGGCTTGCGTATCGAGTCAGGTGGGTTGTTCACTTACGTGTAAGTTTTGTGCGACGGGCTACATGGACCGCAAACGCAACTTAGACGCGGCAGAAATGTACGACCAAGTGGTTGCCATAGATCGTCAGGCAAAAGAAAATTTCAATTTACCGCTGACCAATATTGTGTACATGGGCATGGGTGAACCGCTGCTCAACTACGCCAATGTCCTTGAATCGGTGGAAAAAATTACGTCTCCCGAAGGATTGGGAATGTCGCCTAAGCGCATTACAGTTTCGACGGCTGGCATTGCTAAGATGATTATGAAATTGGGCGATGATGGCGTGAAATTCAATTTGGCGCTTTCGTTGCACGCGGCCAATGACCAAAAGCGGAATCAAATCATGCCCATCAATGAATCAAATTCATTGAAGAATTTGGCCGAGGCATTGCAGTATTTTTACCGCAAAACCCAAAATAGAATCACGTTTGAATACATCGTTTTTAATAACTTCAACGATACCCTGCAAGACGCCAAAGAATTGTGGGAGTTTACCAAAAAAGTGCCTGCCAAAGTCAACATCATTGAATACAACCCCATTGCCGAAGCTGATTTTAAAAATGCAGGCGTGGATAAACTGGCTCAGTTTGCGAAGTTTTTGGAAGATAAAGGCGTGATTGTAAACGTACGTCGCAGTCGGGGAAAAGACATAGACGCCGCCTGCGGGCAATTGGCGAACCGGGAGAAAGAAGAACAAAAATGAGTATATACTTTTTGGCGGGTTTGCTTATTGCAGCAGGGATTCTTCATTTAGTAAAGCCGAAATTGTATAAACGAATGATGCCGCCGCGGATTCCTGCTCCGCAGTTCAGTATTTTTATTTCGGGGGTGTTTGAAATTGTTTTTGGAGCAGGATTACTCTTTGTTCAAACACGTTCATGGTCGGCTTGGGGCACTATTTTGCTCTTTATTGCCATTTTCCCTGCCAATGTATATATGTTCACGTCGGGCAGATTTAGCAGAATCCCCAAACTGCTTCTTATTCTCCGTTTACCGCTTCAATTGGCCTTGATTTGGTGGGCTTATCAGTTTCTATAAAACGAATGACGAATGAACGAATGTCGAGTTACGAATTTTTTTCTAATACACATTTACGTTCGCACAAATTCATTTCAACATAAAAAAGCGGTCAGGCTTGAAATCTGACCGCTTTTTTATGTTGAGACACCGTAAAATTATACCTTCAAAAACACTTTCTTCTTATACAGGAAATACAAAAAGAGCCATTCGACAATGACGTAGCCAATGGCGTAAAAGACTTTTTGGTAAGGCTCTGAGAAATACTTGACAATACCTCTGAATAGCCGTTCGGACGTATGATCAAAAGCAATAAAATGCTGCGCCATGTAAATCAAAATGGAATTCATGCCAATCACGGCCAACACCCACGCCCAGCGATTCCAGTTTTGTACGTCAATGACCCAATAAAATACCGATAGTAAAATCAAACTCCAGCCGCCTACGGTTAACACAAATGAGCTCGTCCAGAGGTTTTTATTAATGGGAAATACGTAGTCCCAGAGTTTGCCCAATACGAGAAAAAGAACTCCTGCCACAAACAGAATCAGTACTTTTTGGGAACGAGAAGTAGAGCGCTCGTCAGATTTAAGAAGATTTCCTGCAAAAATTCCCAATAGCCCCGTGGCAATGGCCGGTACAGTAGAAATGAGACCTTCGGGGTCATGAATGTCTTTGTGTAAGTGCCCGGGTAATATCAAACGGTCGAAATAGCTGACCGGGTTACACTCCATTGTCATCTGACCTGCTCCGCAACCCGGTACAGGGACGAGCATCACAAACGCCCAATAGCCCAACAGCAAACCAACAAACCAAACATACTGTGTTTTGGTGTTGGTATAGAGATAAATGATTTGGGCAAACATCCCGGCTAAACCAATGCGCCCCAACACGCTCGGGAAACGCATTTCATCCAAGGGCTTGATTTGGAGACCATTGTTGTAAATAATGCCCAAAAGAACCAATGTTAAGCCGCGTTGAATAACCTTACGCAGCATTTTTCTGCGGTCATCGCCGCGTTCGAGGCGAACTCCCAGAGAAAACGGAGCAGATACACCGGATAAAAAAAGAAAAAGGGGGAAAATAAGGTCATAAGCTCTGAAACCGTTCCAGTCCGGGTGGGAGAGTTGGTGAGCCATGAGAATGGCACCTGACCAGCCCGTTGCTTCGGCCAGAAGATGGAAAATATCTTCGCCGCCGGTAATCCAAAACATATCAAAACCGCGCAGGGCATCCAAAGACAGCAGCCGGCGCGAGTGGGTGTCGGTAGAAGGGTGACTCATAGGTTAAGAGGAAAGCAGTAGATAGTAAATATTGGGTTATAGGGGGTGATTTTTACAAAACACCCATTACATACTACGTATGACGGGGTAGGATGTACTATGGTTTATCCTTCAAATTTTACAGTGACGTGGGAGCCGTCACAATAGGGTTTGTTTCCCGAATGACCGCAACGACAGAAAGCCGTCACTTTTGATTTTTTTGCAGCATTGCCGGCAGCATCTTTGACGGTCAAATTACCGTAAACCAACAAAGGGCCTTTGGTCAAAATTTCTACGACGGTTTCGCCTTCTACTTCTACATTTCCTTCAATTTCGTCGTTCCTGAAATAAGAAAGAGCTCCCGACGGACATTTTTTTACCTGTTTAACGATGATTTCGGTTGTACTACCTTCTGGAGTTACCCAAGGGCGTTTTCTTGGGTCAAAAACTGTGGGTAATCCTTTAAAACAAACAGCAGAGTGAATACATATATGAGGTTGCCATACGACCGTCACTTCCCCGTTTGTGTATTTTTTGCGGTCTGCCGCCGCGGGTATTTGTTTCTCCATAGGAATAGATTTTAAGTGGTATAGAATGGGTTGTATTAAAAACAACGAAATCTAAGCAAAATCCACTTAAAATCTAAAAAATCCGACTTTTATGCAGGCATTCCTTCTTTCATTCGCTCAGCATTTTCGGCAATTCGAAGTTGCTCAATAAAATCACCGATATCGCCATCCATTACAGTAGGCAGGTTATAAACTGTATAACCGATTCTGTGGTCGGTTACGCGGCTTTGGGAATAGTTGTAAGTACGAATTTTGTCCGAACGGTCACCGCTGCCTACCAAACTTTTACGTTGTGAGGATACGGCGTCGTTTTGCTTTTTTAACTCCATTTCGTAGAGTTTTGAGCGTAAGGTATTCATGGCGCGTTCACGGTTTCCGTGTTGACTGCGCTCTACCTGGCATACCACCACAATACCGGTCGGTTTGTGGGTCAATTGTACTTTGGTTTCTACTTTGTTGACGTTTTGTCCACCGGCACCTCCCGAACGCGACGTAATGATTTCGATGTCGGCCGGGTTGATTTCCACCTGTTCTACGTCCTCTACTTCCGGCATAACGGCTACGGTAGCTGCGGAGGTATGTACGCGTCCCTGCGACTCGGTTACGGGTACGCGCTGTACTCGATGCACACCTGATTCAAATTTGAGCTTGCCATAGACATCTTCGCCTATCACGCTCGCAATGATTTCTTTGTATCCTCCCGTACTGCCTTCGGTATAGTCCATGATTTCCATGCGCCAGCCCATATTGTCGCAGAATCGTTGATACATCCGAAACAAATCTCCCGCAAAAATGGAGGCTTCGTCACCACCCGTACCGCCTCTGATTTCGAGAATCACGTTGTGGCTATCGTTGGGGTCTTTCGGAATTAACATTTCTTTGAGGGCAGCATCCAACTCATCGGCTTGCGGCTGAAGTTCAATGAGTTCGGCTTTGGCCATGTCCCGCATTTCTTCATCGCTTTCGGTCGCAATCAGTTCTTTTGCGCCTTCAATTTCACTCAATACTTTTTTGTAGGCTTGGTATTTTTGGACTATTTTGTCCAAATCCTTATACTCCTTACTCAATTTTGAAAAACGTTTTTGGTCGGAAACGGCTTCCGGTTGCACAATTTGTTGGGCAACTTCGTCAAAACGCTCTTTTATGGCTTCTAACTGTTCTAACATGGGTATTTTGTGTTTCTTTCGTCAAAACAAAGAATCACCCTTCAGTTTTAACGATATACTTTTGAAAATGCAAAGTTACGATTTTATAGTCACAGTTTGTTGCATAAAGAAACGGTTCTAACAACAAGCTTTTCAGTGATTTCTTTAACTTTGATACCCCTCAATTCCCCCAAAGTGGGGGAAGGAAAAATGAAGTAATTGAGAATACCTTTGTAGGGATATGAAAGAGTGGCTTTTAATCGGGTTGTGGTGGATCTGTTGGTCCGGTGTGAAAGCATCGCCGATTGGCTTTGACTTTTGGAACCACATCGGCCCCGGCGAAGGCCTCAGTCAAAACTGTATAGGTTCTATCCTGCAAGACCACCGTGGACTGATGTGGTTTGGCACCCAGGATGGACTCAATTGTTACGACGGTCAGCGGATGCAGGTGTATCGTCAAATCCCCTTCGATTCTACATCATTGTCAGAGGATTATATCACGGCTCTTTACGAAGATTCCCAACAACGACTGTGGGTAGGAACCACCAATGGCTTAAACTGTTATCAATTCAGCAGCGGTACTTTTCGGCGAATATTCCAAAAATGCTAACCCGCCTCTGCCTCGTCGAAGACGACCACCTCATCCGCGAAGCGTTTGCCGATCTGCTAAACAACACCGAGGATTTTCGGGTAGTCAACACCTATTCCAACTGCGAAGAATACCTGCGCAACCTCGCCACCAACCGCCCCGATGTGGTACTGATGGATCTTGAACTCCCGCGCATGGGAGGCGTGGAAGGGATTGAACGTACCAAAAAATTACGCCCTCAAACCCAACTCATCGTAGTAACGGTTTATGAAAGTGATGAACTGGTATTCAGAGCATTGTGCGCTGGAGCGGGAGGCTACCTTACCAAAAATATGCCGCCCAGCCGGCTCATTGAAGCTATCCGGGAGATATGCCAAGGCGGCGCACCGATGAGTACCAACATTGCCCGCATGGTGGTGGCTTCGTTTCAAAAAAACCACCATTCACCCCTCACGGCCCGCGAAACGGAGGTATTGGAGCGTATTTCACAGGGGGAAAGCTATACCACTTATTGCCGATGAGTTGTTTGTAGATAAAGAAACCATCCGCACCCACATCAAGAACATCTACTGGAAACTGGAAGTCCACTCCAAAGCCGAGGCGATTGAAAAGGCGCCGAAGGAACGATTGATATGAAGCGGTTTTTTGTTATTTTGCTCAGAAAATAACAACCATTCTATCATAACTCTCTATCGACATGAGTAAAATTGACCACGTTTTTAAGAACAACGAAAAATGGATAACCGAAAAACTCGCTGTAGATCCAAATTATTTCCCGCTGTAATATTTTGTGTGTTAACCCTTTTGTCCTGTTATTTTTGTTTTCAAAATCACAATTATGGCAAAAGTAAAAATTGAAATCACAACTGATATAGGCGAAACTGTTTTAGTGGAAGGCGATTTATCGTTGATTACAGATTTAGACAGTTTTAATGGTATTGAGCAATTTACCTTACAAATTCGTCGAGAACTTTTTCCAGAGCTTCAGAAGGAATTGCTTACTGGCTCCCAAGAGAGCTATAAAAAAAAGCCAAGAAATTTCTAATGGTAGGCGCATGGTCTCTATAATGGGCATTGAAGGTCCAGTTCAGTTCATGCTTGAACGCTACAAATCT
>Ga0247844_1002952_pt1 | contig 26244 bp, 25 predicted proteins | sample LaCtaG_FD_192421 | JGI IMG/M metagenome (GOLD analysis project Ga0247844, IMG submission 192421) | Freshwater microbial communities from meromictic Lake La Cruz, Castile-La Mancha, Spain - LaCruzMarch201714.5m_1 | ecosystem: Environmental > Aquatic > Freshwater > Lake | place: Spain: Castile-La...
ATGTTGATGTGGTCACCTACGACACGCGCTTGGCAGCCAACAACATCATGGACATCATCGCTGGCTACGACGTCATCGTCGATGGTGCCGACAACTTTCCGTCGCGCTATCTGTTGAACGATGCCAGCGTCAAACTGGGCATTCCTGTGGTGCACGGCTCAATCTTCCGATTCGAAGGCATGGTCAGCGTGTTTCATCCGCTGCGCGGCCCGACATATCGCGACATGGTGCCTGAACCACCGCCTGCGGAAATGGCCCCAAGTTGTGCCGAGGCAGGCGTGCTCGGGGTCTTGCCGGGCATTGTGGGTTCGATTCAGGCGCTGGAGACAATCAAACTGTTGTTGGATCTGGGCGACTCGCTGGCTGGTCGCATCCTGGCCATCGACACCACCGAGATGACCTTCCGCACGTTTAACTTGCGCAAAGACCCAAACAACTTGGTGACTTATGAGAATCGTGACCGAATTCAGGTTCGCGACCTGGATGGCGCTTGCGCGCCGTGGATGCACTAACTCGTAGCATTAGGGCGTGCCGTTGAGCATTGCCATTGTCGGCGCAGGTTTTTCTGGCGCAGTTGTTGCGCGAGAACTCGCTGAAGCGGGTCATGTCGTCGAAGTGTTTGAATCACGCGACCACGTGGCTGGCAACTGCCACACCCGCCGCCACGAGACCGGGGTAATGGTGCACGTGTACGGCCCGCATATCTTTCACACCCAGCACGAAGAGGTGTGGAACTACGTGCAGCGCTTCGGTGAGTTTCAGCCGTACCGCCATCGCGTGCGGGCAATGGTGGGCGACCAGGCGTATCAAATGCCGATGAATCTGGGTCTCATCAATGCTTTTTTTGGAACACAAATGAATTCGAGCGAAGCAGAAGCCTTTGTGAACTCCCGCGCCGACGCCAGCATTACGAATCCGCAGTCGTTCGAAGAACAAGGTCTGCGTTTGGTCGGGCGCGAGTTGTACGACGCATTTTTTGCCGGTTACACACGCAAGCAGTGGGGTGTTGATCCGCAAGAGCTGCCAGCCAGCATCTTGGCGCGCTTGCCGCTGCGGTTCACCGCCGATGATTCGTATTTCAACCACCCGTATCAGGGAATACCCCTGCACGGATACACGCCGATCGTGGAAGCAATCTTGGATCATCCGAATGTGACCGTGCATTTGTCGACACGGTGCTCACGAGCCCAACTGGCCACCTACGACCACGCATTCTGGAGCGGCCCGATTGACGCCTATTTTGATTTCGAGCACGGGCGACTCGCATATCGCACGTTGGATTTTCAACCCGAGGTTGTTGATGGAGACTTTCAGGGCTGCCCGGTGGTCAACTATTGCGATGCCGAGGTGCCGTACACGCGCATCACCGAGCACAAGCATTTCGCCCCGTGGGAAAGCCACGAGCAATCGGTGGTGTATCGCGAATTCAGCCGTCTGTGTGGTGAGGCCGACACACCGTATTATCCGGTGCGGTTGGTAAAAGAAAAAGCCCAACTGCTGGAGTATGTGCACTTGGCCCGCGCCGAATCAGGTGTCACCTTTCTTGGTCGCCTTGGCACCTACCGTTATCTGGACATGGATGTGACTATTTACGAAGCCCTGCAGACGGCCCGGGTGGTACAAGAAGCAATCGCGCAAGGCCGGGCGATTCCGGCGTTTGTGGTCGACCCGCTCGGATGAGTGTGCGGTAATGCAATTTCTGTTGCAGCGTTCGCTGCTGCCCGACCACGACTTTGCTGAACCACTGCTGTACGTGCGCGAGGCAGGTGCGGTGCAACGCGGCGACCAGTCGGCAGAGGTTGGCGCAGGCGGTGTGCTGTCGTTTGACACATCGTTTGGCGTGTTCCATGCCGGGCGTTGGCGTCGGCTCACCACCGTTGATCGGCTTGCGGTGCGAGTGGTGGCAACCGGCGTGGGTCGCGCTGAAGTAGTCGCCGTTACCCGCGGGCGCGAGCAAGTAATTGCTAGTGCAGAGTTGACCAACGAACCAATCGACCTGGCGGTGGGCTCGCTGCGTGCCGCCACGTGGGGAGTGTTGTATGTGCGCATATTGGCCACTGGCGTCTGTCGTGTGCAACACGTGGAGTGGCACACGGATGTGGCGGGAGGCCGCGACGTGCGGCTCAGTTTGTCGATCACCACGTTTAACCGCCAGGCCTACGTGATTCCCACTGTCACCAAGGTGCTCAATCTGGTGCGCGGGCTGGACGCCTTGCGAGGACGAGTGCGGGTGCTGGTGGTGGACAACGCCAACAATGTGGATTTTGGTCAAGCCGAGAGCGACGACTTGACCGTGGTGCCCAACCGCAACCTCGGCGGGGCTGGTGGTTTTGCGCGCGGGCTCATGTGGCTGCGAGAAAAGCAATGGGCCACGCACGTGTTGTTCATGGATGATGACATCAACTTAGAAACTGAATCACTCGTGCGCACAGTGGCCCTGTTTGCCTATGCCCGCGACTCTCAGCTGTGCGTACATGGTGCGATGATCAGCGAAGAGCGTCAGTGGATGCAATTCGAATCCGGCAGCCGGTATCTCTGGCGCTCGTTGTATCCACTGCGGGCCCTTGGCCAAGAAGACGACTTACGCGAACGCTCCTTGGTGCTGCGTGATGCCAAAGAACGCCGCTTTGCGTATTCGGCCTGGTGGTACACCGCGTTTCCGATCAACATCACCCGCGACAACCCACTGCCAGTGTTCGTGCGTGGTGACGATGTCGCCTTCGGGCTCATGCATACAGGGCGCCACACCGTGGCCCTGAACGGGGTAGCCGTATGGCACGCCGACTTTCACTTGAAGAACAACCCTTCGTCGCTCTTTTACGAGATGCGCAATTTCGCCACCATTGACACGCTGGTTTTTGACCGCCATCGCTGGTGGCATCTCGCTCAACGGTTTTTGGCGTTGAGTTTTCGCAACCTGTTTGGGTTTCGCTATTCAAGTGCTGAGTACATGATTCGTGGCATGCGCGCGTTTCTTGCCGGCCCACAAGCACTCGCCGAAGTGGATCACACTGCATTGCACGATGAACTGCGCCAAGTGTCAGAAGAAAAGCCGGCACCACTCAGCGCGGAACACGCCGCAGTGCCGATGTCGACCCCGCTGCCCAAACCCGTGCGACTCATCGGCTTCATTTTGGCGGTGCCGTTTTTGGGTGGGTTTTTGTTGCCTGCTGGCGCACGCAGCACAGCGCTACGAACCGCACCGATCGACTCGCGTGCAGTGGGTTTGGCGCTGCGTCACGACCGCATTTTGTATCGCCACGACCGACTCCCTGAGGGTTTCGTATGCACTCGCGATCGAGCGCGCTTTGTGGCGTTGTGGCGTGATGTGTTCAGTGTTATCGGCCAGTTGGCACGCAGCTACGGCCGCTTAAAGCGCGAGTATCGCGCCGCATACCCATCGTTGGTGAGCGATGCCGCATGGCAGCGTCGCTTTGATGGGGTTAGCGCTGCGCCGAAGCGCTGAGCAACGCCATCCAGGTAGTGCGATCCACTACACCGGATGGCTTGAGGCCAACCGACTTCTGGAAACGCGACACCGTTTTGGCCGTGCCACTGCCGTAGACACCGTCGGCGCGGATCTTGATCTTCAACACGTTGGCCAAAGCTTTTTGAATTGAAACAACCGAAGATTGTTTGGCACCTCGAGCAATGGTAAACGTGGTGTGGTCAACGCCTAGTGCTGTCAGCACCTGCTCGTCGGCGATGCCGTCAACCGGCAAACCAGCAGTTTCTTCAAATCGTTTCAGTGCGTTGACTGTGCCCTTGCCGAAAGCACCATCGATTGCAATGCGTTGCTTTTTCTTCAGACCAAGTGCGGCATTGAGTGCTGCTTGTAATGCCTTGACTGGTTCGCCGCGTTCACCAGCCACCATCGGCACCGCCATCGGGATGACTCCACCACTGCCGACGGTAATCAAACCAGCGCGTCGAAGTTCGTCGAGTTGGTTGCGCAAGAACAAAGCAAACTCCACTCGACCCGTGCTGGTGAGATGCACCGAGTCGCTAAACCAGCGCGACTTATCGGGGCCAGCACTGTAGGTGTTCCAGTCGAGCACCGAGACGTTGGGGTAGCGCTGCGTGGCTGCGATGAGTGCATCGTTGGATGCTGTGTAGTTCACCGAAGCACGACGTGTGGAGAGGTTGACGAACACCACACGTTGCACGGCGCGAGCATTCAGTGCCGAAACCACTTGATCGATGTCGGCTGAGAACGTTGCAGGGCTGTCGTTGTAGCCCAATTGCAGCAGGGCAACGGTGGGCGTCGTTTCAGAGGTGAGTGCGCTGATGATCGCTGGTGCATCGGGCAGGCCGACCGACGGTTGCACGCATGCCGAGCCGACCAAGCAACGATTTGGAACCGCCTGGAAATCCACGTTGGTATATGCCGGCGCAACAATGCCAGCGAACTCGGCAGTGATGCTGGCCCCAATCGAGTCACCAATCAACAAGATGCGACCCACGGGCGCAGCCTCGAACTCTGCAGGAAACACTGGCGTGACGCCGTACCACGGGGCTGGCAAGTCCAACGCTGTGCGAAATGCCCAGCCCGACATCTTTACCGTGCCGCTGGTGCCGGTGATGGTCACTTCGGTGGTGTATCCGTTCCAATCACCACCGAGGCCGTCGTTGGCAGTGGTCACCGAGGTGAGTGTGCCGATTTGTGGGTACCGCTGTTGGAGTTGTGCCGCGCTCACGCTGCGAGTCCATGTCATGAGCGACGAGTTGGCAGCGAGGTCGCCTGGGTCGGGTTGGGCAGTAAAGATGCCGCCTGCAGTACGCCCACCGTTACTTGATGAAAACTCGGTGCGCACCACTGCGCCGTTGGCGCGCCGAATCACCACACCGGCCGTTTCGGCGATTGCCGCATCGGTGCGCGGGTCTTCGAGGCTGTAGGGCTGTTCGCTCACGCCTTCGCGTAGGGCGGCGCCGAGATACACCTGGCAGTCCTGAGTGTCACAGGTGTTTGCCAAGCCGACATAGCGATTTTCGGTTGATGCATAACTGCGCGCTGCGACGGATTGCGCACGCAAGGCATTCATGCCAGCGCCACCCGCGGTGTCTCCCCATGATGCAGGCGACTCGCGCGGCACGACACCACGCAAGTAGCTCTCCATCGTCGTCACGTTGATGGTGCGGTTTTCGTTGCGGGGGTTGTTGACGGCGCGAATGATGCCGCGGTAGTAGCGAACGCGATGGGCACGATCAGACTTGGGTTCACACAGCCCGATGGTTTGTGTTGGTGCAGCCGCAGGGTCTTGGCCAACTTGAGTGGTGAACGACGCACCTTCGGCCACATCGCCGATGAGTTCGAACCCCACGGAGATTGGGTCTTGACTCGACAGCGTGCAGCGACGAGAGGTCGAACCCCACACGCGATAGACCCGTTGGCTCACTTCGCGGGCCACGAGAGAAGTCCACAGACGACCTGGCACCGGATCTTCAAGGAAAACGGCGTTCTGTACGTCGGCAACCACCCCAGTTTGGAGATTGTTCATTGCGCTCAGCCATACCCGAATGGTGTCGTTGGGGTTGTCAATGGGTGCCACCACATTGCCGGTGGCACCGCCGTAATAGAAGTCCAAAATTTGTTGCCACGACCATCCGTAGGTGGTGGCCCACCCGTACGAACCGTATTGGCTGAGACCGCGACCGTGGCCGAACCCCCGACCGTAAATGATGTAGGCCGCCGGCAGTTGTCCCTCGGCAGCCTGGGCTGGTGGCGAGGCAGGGGCGAGCGACGCAACGACGATGGCAACAATGCCATAGGCGAACAAACGTCGCAGTTGGGGGGAACGCATGGTGAAGTAGATCTCCTTCGCCCGCTTGAACGTCGAGTCTACGGGACGACGTGTGGTTCAGTCGGGCAATATTTTGGTGCGCGTCAATGTGTCGCGCTGTTGCACGAGCACACCAGCCAACACAAGTGCGATGCCGAGCAAATCAAGAAGTGAAGGTGTTTGGTCGAGAAAGAAAAATCCGAACACTGTTGCAGTTACTGGAAGCAACGCCAACAACACCGAGAATCGCCGCACAGGAATGCGGCGCAAGGTGTACTGATCAATTCCGTAAGCGATGGCATTGGAGAACAGTCCGACCAGCACGCACCACCCGATCAACGTCGGGTTGCTCCAGGCAGGCCCGCTCTGCACAATGCCGAATGGTGCAATCACTGCTGCTCCGATTGCCAACCCGATACCGAGCCCAGCCACGCCGCGGTCGTATTGCGCCACACGGGCACCGATGACAATGTAGATCGCCCAGAAAAATGCCGCTAAAAAAATAAAGAGCAGACCGAGTGGTGCGTTGTCGATCTCGATGCCCGAAAGCACCACCACACCGGCTGCTGCCAACACCAGTGATGCAGCGTTACGACGGGTGCGGGTGGTGAGTGCTGCGACGGCGATTGGCCCAATGAATTCGATGGCCACCCCTTTGCCTAGATCCAAGCGACTGATGGCCATATAGAACGTCAGGTTCATGAATGCGGTAGCCACCCCGAAGAGCGCGGCTGATTTCAGTTGTTCGCGAGTGAATCGCCCACCGCGCCGCAAATTGCCGGCGGAAAACAACAACAACCAACATGCTGCGCTAATGACACGAAACCAGGCAGATGGCGCTGGGGCGAGTTGTTCAAACAGTCGCACCGCGATGACGGCGCCAACATATTGACTGATGCCCGACAGAACAAAGAGCGCCTCAGGTGGCGCGGTGTTGAGTGGGTTGCGTGACGAAGTCAGTCGAACAGATCCGGGTCGGTGCGACAGATTTCCTGCCACAGCGGCTGGAAGTTCAACCATCCAGCAAGTGGATGCGCGGTGAGTTCTCGGGTGTAGGTGGCCATCTCGTGTGGGATCAACTTTGGTGTGCCAACGGTTTCGGCCATGATCTGGGCCATGCATGTGCGCTCCATCGACAAAAACCAGTAGGCAGCGGCGTCAACGGTGGCGCCAACGGCGAACAACCCGTGGTTTTGGTGGATGGCAGCCTTGCCCTTCGGAAATTTCGCAGCGATTTCTTCGCCCGCTGCGGGCTCCATCACCACTGCGCCACCTTGTTCGGCAATGACCACGTGGTCATCATAAAAATAACAACTGTCTTGCGTGATTGGGTCGAGTTTGCGGCCAAGCGAGGCCCACGCTTTGCCATACACCGTGTGGGCATGGGCTGCTGAGATCACATCGGGACGCGCCGAGTGAATCGCAGCATGAATGCAAAAAGCCGCGCGATTGACCGGCGCATTGCCATAAACAACATCGCCATCGTGGTTCACAAGAATCAAATCGCTCACTCGCATGAGCCTGAAGCTGCGAGCGAATGGGTTCACCCAAAAGTGATCCGGAAACTCGGGGTCGCGCACGGTGATGTGCCCGGCAACACCTTCACCGAAGCCCAGTCGCCCGAACACGCGCAAGGCACCGGCCAGTTTCTGTTTGCGCTCGGTGCGCTCTTCTTCGATGGTGCGCTTCGGCTGGGGACCGATGTCGATGAGTTCTTTGGGTGTGAGGGGGATGCCGTCGATGATCTTGGTGGCACCTGCATGTTCGGTAATAGCCATATCCCAAGGTTAGACAGGTGCGACGGATACGCAGAGCACGCAGTCAACACGTGCGGTGCTCGTAGTCTGGGCTCTGCATGGTCGACTCGAAAGCCAGCAAACGCACCGATTCGGGCATCGAGGTGCAGCCGTTGTATGACAGTGCCTCGCTGGCCCACGCCGAAGGCGCCGATTTGACTGCTCGTCTTGGGGCCCCAGGCCAAGCACCGTATACGCGGGGTATTTACCCGACGATGCATCGTGACCGACTCTGGACGATGCGTCAGTACGCAGGTTTTGGAAGTGCCGCTGACACCAACCAGCGATTCAAGTTTTTGCTCGAAGCCGGGCAGACCGGGTTGTCGTGTGCCTTCGACTTGCCCACCCAGATGGGATACGACAGCGACCACCCGCGGGCTGCTGGCGAAGTGGGCAAGGTCGGCGTAGCCATTGATTCGCTCGACGACATGCGCACGCTGCTAGCCGACCTACCGCTCGACAAAGTGACAACGTCGATGACCATCAACTCGACAGCAGCAATTTTGCTGTTGATGTACGAGCTCGTTGCACAAGAGCGCGGTGTGCCGGCCAGCGAAATCAGCGGCACGATTCAAAACGATCTGCTGAAGGAATACATCGCGCGTGGAACGTATGTGTATCCACCGCGTCCGTCGATGCGCATCATCACCGATATTTTCGCCTACTGTGCCAAGAACGTTCCGAAGTGGAACACGATTTCTATTTCGGGCTATCACATTCGCGAAGCCGGCAGTACGGCTGTGCAGGAGTTGGCATTTACCCTGGCGAATGCAATTGCCTATGTGCAGGCAGCGGTCGACGCCGGGCTAGATGTTGATGCGTTCGCCCCACGCCTGAGTTTTTTCTGGAACGGCCACAACAACTTCTTTGAAGAAGTCGCCAAATTCCGGGCAAGTCGTCGCATGTGGCATCGAATCATGACCGAACGGTTTGGGGCCAAGAACCCAGCGAGTCACCTCATGCGATTTCACACCCAAACTGGTGGTGCAACGCTGACTGCGCAGCAACCGCTCAACAACGTGGTGCGTGTGGCGGTGCAGAGCATGGCTGCTGTCATGGGTGGCACACAAAGCCTGCACACCAATGGATACGACGAAGCACTGGGCTTGCCCACGCAAGAAGCAGCGCGCATTGCCCTGCGTACCCAACAGATCATCGGATACGAAAGCGGCATTACCGACACCCCCGACCCGCTGGCTGGTTCGTATTACGTGGAATCTCTTACCGATGAAGTCGAGCGCTTGGCGTGGGAGTACATCGAGCGGATTGACGCCATGGGTGGTGCGGTCAATGGCATTGAGGCCGGCTTCCAGATGGATGAAATTGACGAGGCGGCGTATTCGTACACCAAGTCAATTGATGACAATACGCGCACGATTGTGGGCGTCAACAAGTTCACCTCCGATGAAGCCACCGATATGCCGGTACTGAAAATTGATGCCGAGCGTGAACGCAGCCAAGTGGCACGCCTGACTGAATTCAAAGCCAAGCGGGATGCAGCGGCAGTTGCGGCACGCCTCGAAGATTTGCGCGCCGCAGCACGCGGCAGTGACAACGTGTTGTACCCAATGAAGGCTGCGCTGCAGGCCAACGCCACGCTCGGTGAAGTGAGTGACGCCTTGCGCGATGTGTTCGGCGTGCATCGCCCTGGCTGACGCTTAGGCGAGGCGATTGATTCGCGGCGCAGGTCGCTCAAAACCCTTGGGCGTATCTGTCGGCCATCCCAGGTAGACCATCGAAACAATTGCGGTGTCTGGTGCAAAACCACAGAAGCGAGCCACGTCGGCCTCGGCGCCTTTCGGACAAGACGACCAAAAACTTGCCAGCCCGAGTGCTGTGGCACCCAAGAGCAGTGTTTGCACCGCTGCTGCAACAGCGTCGCGATTTTCGGTGGTGCGCAGGTCGCTATCGCCGATCTCGCTGCCCACTACGAGCACCACTGGTGTGCGGGCAAACTTGGTACGCGTTTTGGCTACCCGTGGTTCGGGTTCACCTTGGCGACTCATCACCTCGGCACAGGTGGCGCCAAGTTGGAGTCTTGCTTCGCCGCGCACTTCGGCAAAAATCCAGGGCCAGGTGAGTTTGTGGATTGGCGCCCAAGTAGAGAGCTCACACAGCTGTTGCACCAGTTGCGTGTCAACGTCGCGTTCGCGATCCATCATCAGGTTGGTGCGTCGCGCGCGCACCAAGGCAGCGAATTCGTCGAACTGCACGTCAGTTCTTGTGCAGCGCAGCGTTAAGGCCACCCCAGCTGCCTGTTCGAGTGACGGCTTCGACTGCGCCAGTGGTGCTGTTGCGGCGGAACAACATGTTGGACACTCCCGAGAGTTCGCGGGCCTTTACGGTTGTGGCATCGGGTAGTCGCACCAGCGTGCCAGCGGTGATGTACAAGCCGGCTTCGATGATGGAGTCGTTGCCGAGGCTGATACCCAAACCGCTGTTGGCGCCGAGCAAGCATCGCTCGCCAACGGTGATCATTTCTTTGCCACCACCCGACAACGTGCCCATGATTGATGCACCACCGCCGATGTCGCTGCCGTTGCCGACGATGACACCCGCCGAGATGCGGCCTTCGACCATTGACGCCCCGAGGGTGCCGGCGTTGAAATTGCAGAATCCTTCGTGCATCACGGTGGTGCCTTCAGCGAGGTGGGCACCAAGGCGCACACGGCTGGCATCAGCAATGCGCACACCAGTAGGCACCACGTAGTCAGTCATGCGGGGAAACTTGTCGACTCCGTGCACGGTGAGGTGCTCGCCTTTGCGGCGCAACGCTTCGCGCACTTCTTCCACCACGTCGAGGGCAACGGGGCCGATGCTCGTCCAGGCCACATTGGCCAGCAGGCCGAATGCGCCATCGAGGTTCAACGTGCGCGGCTTGGCGAGTCGGTGCGACAGCAGGTGCAGTCGCAGGTACACGTCGGCGGCATCTTGCGGAGCAACCGCAGTGTCGATTTCGGTGACAACAGCAATGATCTCCACACCACGGCGCGCATCGTGGGCTGGCGCGGCCAAGGTGTTGCGCTGGTCAGGCGGACAAGCATCTGCCCAACCAAGATTGCGATAGTGCGCGTCGAGCACGACCCCAGCAGATGACACCGTGGTGGTGCCCACACCCCAAGCGCGGGTCATTCGCTGGCCTCGGGGCGCAGAGTGGGGAAGAGAATGACTTCGCGAATGGTCGACACGCCAGCCAAGAGCATTGTGAGACGATCGATGCCAACACCCAGACCACCGGTTGGTGGCATGCCGAACTCGAGGGCGCGCAAATAATCTTCGTCAACGCTGCCAGCAGTTGCGTCACCGGCTTCTTTGGCCCGCTGCTCGGCTTCAAAGCGCTTGCGTTGTTCGACTGGGTCATTCAACTCGCTGTAACCGTTGGCTAGTTCACGCGCCTGCACGAACAACTCGAAACGTTCGGTGAGATACGGGTCGTTGCGGTCAACACGGGCCAGGGGTGAGATCTCTAGCGGGTGGCCGGTCACGAATGTGGGCAGGTGGAGATCGCCTTCGGCTTTTTCGGCGAAGATTTCTTCGATGATGCGACCAGCACCCCAGCGTTGCTCCCACTTCACACCGTTGTCGGTGGCCACTTGGCGTACATCAGCAATGGGTTGTGAGGGATGCAATTCGCGACCGACTTTTTCGCTGGCCAGATCGATCATACGTTTGCGCGGCCATGGTGCGGTGAGGTCGCAGGCGACCCCACCGATATCGATGACCGTAGTGCCGAGTGATGCGCGGGCAGCGTCGACGATGATGGCCTGGGTGAGCTCCATGATGTCGTGGTAGTCGGCGAATGCTTCGTACGACTCGAGCATCGTGAATTCTGGGTTGTGGCGGGTTGAGATTCCTTCATTGCGGAACACGCGGCCGATTTCAAAGACACGTTCCATCCCGCCGACAATCAATCGCTTGAGGTGCAACTCGAGCGCGATGCGCAAGAACAATTGCATGTCGAGCGTGTTGTGATGGGTTACGAATGGGCGAGCATGGGCGCCACCAGCCTCTACATGCAGCACGGGGGTTTCGACTTCTACATAGCCGCGACCCCCAAGAGTGGAGCGCACGCTGGAAACGATGGCGTGGCGAATTTCGAACGCGCGGCGGGCATCGGCATTGACGATGAGGTCGGCATAGCGCTGGCGAAAACGCGTGTCGACATCCGACAAGCCGTGCCATTTGTCGGGCATTGGGCGCAATGATTTAGCCAGCAGCTGCACCGTCGCGGTCTTGATTGATAGCTCGCCCTTGCGCGTAGTCATGACCACACCGTGGGCCCCGACCCAATCGCCGAGGTCGAGCGAATTGATGGAGTCAAAGACATCGTCGCCGACCACTGACTTGCTGACGAACAACTGCATGTCGTCAGAACGATCGCGAATGGTGATGAAGAGCAACTTGCCCTGGTCGCGCTTCAACATGATGCGACCGCATACCGCTACGGCATCGGTGGTCTCGTTGCCTGCAGGCAGCTCGCCGTACTTGGCGCGAATCTCACCAAGGCTGTGTGTGCGATCAAAGCGGTAGGGGTACGGGTTGGTGCCAGTGGTGCGCAGGTGTTCGATTTCGGCCAAGCGGCGCTGTCGGTATGTTTCGAGATTGGTGCCTTCGGATTCTGGCGTTCCAGTTTGTGGTGCAGTCGTCTCGTCGCTCATGCGATGATGACCAGCACATCGCCCGCGCCAACCTTGTCGCCAGCCTGCACATTGATCGCCTTGACGGTGCCGGCTTTGTCGGCTTGCAATTGATTTTCCATCTTCATTGCCTCGAGCACCACGACTGCATCGCCAGGCTTCACTTCTTGGCCGACTTCAACAAGGACCTTTACGATCGTGCCCTGCATTGGGGCGACCACGTCGCCCGTGGCAATGGCATTAGACGCAGCAGCAGATGCACGTGGCGCGCGTCGTCCTGACGCGGCTACACCGCCAGATTCGGGCACCCATGCGCGAACTTCAAATCGTTTGCCGTTGACTTCGACCGTGGTGGTTTTTTCCACCAACCCGGCCGCCGGTGGTTCGCCCGCAGGTGTCTGCGATGCGATAGTTGACAAGTCAAGCTTTTCTTCGACCCACTTGGTGCTGTGTTGCACTGCGGCGAAGTCGGGATGGCGCAGAATGGCAAGGTCGGCAGGAATCGTGGTGTGCACGCCTTCCACCTGCATTTCGTCAAGGGCGCGAATCGTGCGGGCGATTGCAGTCGGGCGATCCTTGCCCCACACAATGAGTTTGCCGATGAGGTTGTCGTAGTACTGGCTCACGGTGTCACCGGATTCGTATCCGCTGTCAAATCGCACACCAAAGCCGTCGGGCACTTTGAGTGTGGTGATGGTGCCGGGCGACGGCAAAAACTTGCCACCTGCGGGGTTTTCGGCATTGATGCGAATCTCGATGCCGTGTCCGTGACGAGCGGCGTTGACTTGCTCTTGCGTCATCGGCAACTTTTCGCCGTCAGCAACGCGAATCTGCCACTCCACCAGGTCGATGCCCGTGATTACTTCGCTCACGGGGTGTTCTACTTGCAACCGAGTGTTCATTTCTAAGAAAAAGAAATCACCATCTTGATAGATGAACTCAACGGTGCCGGCGTTGTAGTAGCCAACCGCCCGAGCAGCCTTGACGGCAGCTTCGCCCATGGCTTGTTCGACACCATCAGGCAGTGCTGGCGCTGGGGCTTCTTCGATGAGTTTTTGGTGGCGACGTTGGGCAGAGCAGTCGCGCGACGAGACCCACACCACGTTGCCGTGTTTGTCGCCCACCAGCTGCACCTCAACGTGACGCGGCCAAGTGAGGTAGCGCTCGACATAGATTTCGTCGCGGCCGAAAAAAGCCTTCGACTCGCGCTTGGCAGAGTCCATTGCTTCGGGCACTGATGCTGCGTCTTTCACCACTTTCATGCCGCGTCCGCCGCCACCGAATGCAGCTTTGATTGCAATCGGCCAGCCGTTGCTTTCGCCAAACTCCACAATCTCGGCTGCGCTATGCACGAACTCCGTGGTGCCCGGCACGATGGGGGCGCCACCGCGCAGAGCGGCTTTGCGCGAAGAAACTTTGTCACCCATTTCTACGATTGCTGCAGGCGGTGGCCCGATGAAGGCCACACCCATGTCGGTGATGGCTTGGGCAAAGTCGGCATTCTCGGAGAAAAATCCGTAGCCCGGGTGCACGGCGTCGGCCCCGCTTTGGCGAATTACGTTCAATATGGCGTCGGTATTGAGGTAGCTCTGCGCGGCAGTCTCGCCGCCTAGGGCATAGGCCTCGTCGGCCAGGCGCACATGCAGGGCGTTGCGGTCGAGCTCGGAATAGACCGCAACTGTGGCGATGCCCATTTCGCGAGCCGTGCGAATGACACGGACGGCGATCTCACCCCGATTGGCAATCAAGATTTTCTTGGGCACTAGGACCTATCTTCGTGTTGCAGTGACTTCAGTTCCGAACGCATCAAATCCTAGTTCGCTTCCCATTTTGCCCACGTGGCCATCGGGTTGGTCGGTGCAGCACGTGGCCGAAACAGGTTCGACGAATGATGATGCCGTTGCTGCGGCCCACAACGGGGCACCACATCGCAGCGTGTTTGTCACCGACTTTCAGACGGCTGGCAAAGGTCGGCTGGATCGCACTTGGGAGGCAACTCGCGGTTCGAATCTGCTCACGTCATTGCTATTCCGCTACGAAAACGAGGATGCCTTTCGTTTCTCGCGGATCGTGGCACTTGCCGGCCGCGCTGCCTGCATCGCTTTGAGTGGGGTAACACCTGCACTGAAGTGGCCCAACGACCTGGTGATTGACCGGGCAAAGTTGGGCGGCTTGCTCGCTGTTGGTGCACCGCGCGATCGATTCGTGGTGGTGGGCATTGGGGTGAACGTCGGTTGGTCGCCACCAGATGCGGTGTCTCTGCGTGACAGAGCAGTGACCAAAGACTCGGTTACGCCGCTTGCGCTGTTGGCCGTGATGCTGAACGAGATTGACACGCGGCTGGTGCGCACCGACGCCGACCTTCATGCTGAACACAAAGCAGCCTTGGCCACGTTGGGCCAGCGCGTTCGAGTGGAGCTACACGCCGGTGAAAGCGTGGTTGGTGTTGCTGAAGATCTCGACGGCGCTGGACGACTGTTGGTGCGTAGCGATGACATGCAGCTGCATGTGATTGATGTCGGCGATGTAGTGCACTTGCGTGCCCATTAGGCGCTGTACCTTCAGACAGGAATGAAAAACGAGTTCGGAGCCCGCCGCAGGCGGGAACGCCAACAAAATTGGCTGGTGGCCGTGGCCATTGTGGTGCTGTTGGGTGCGGCCGGGTTCATGGGCGTCGCCCGAGCACTCGATGACTCGTTGGCCGACGTGCGACGCGAAGTTTCATTGACGTCGGTGTTGGCTGAACCGAATGACCAGTTCGTGAACTTTCTTGTCGTGGGTTCAGACTCGCGGGCGGGTGCTGACCCCAGCGACCCAGATTTTGCCAACGTCGGTGGCGAGGGCGACGTGCAGGGTCGCCGCAGCGACACCTTGATTGTGGTCAATGTCGAGAAGTCAACAGGAATCATCTCGCTCATGTCGGTGCCACGTGACTTGTGGGTGACGATTGGAGATAGTGAAAACACCGAGCGAATCAATGTCGCGTATCGCGAAGGTGCAGCGGTGGTGGTGCGCACAATCAACCGTGCGCTCGGTATACCGATTCATCATTATCTCGAGATTGACTTTCAGGGTTTCAAACAGCTCGTCGATGCCGTCGGTGGGGTGACGGTCTGTGTTGAGCATCCGACGCGCGATCGCAATACTGGTTTGTACATTCGCCCTGGTTGCAAAAACTTGGATGGGGTTGACTCGCTGGCTTATGCCCGCAGTCGGTTCTTTGAAGAAAAAGTCGATGGGCAGTGGCGCATGGACGGCACCTCAGACATTGGTCGTGGCAAACGTCAGCGACTTTTCACAGCACTGCTCATGCAAACTGCAGTAAACCGCACGCTGAGCGACCCGTTTCGCGCCGGCGCAGTGATGCGTGGGGCAACGTCGGCACTTTTGGTGGATGAACGGCTCGACATGGTGGAGTTTGCGCAGTTGATGCGACCTGCTGCAGCGGGGCAGTTGCGTCGCTTTTCACTCGACACTTTCGGTGACACCGTGCGCGGCAACTCGGTTCTGCGGATTGCCGAGTCGGCTGGGCCCGTCTTGGCGTTCTACGCCGGCAGTGGGCCAGCGCCAGTGCCGCCTGAATGACGGGCCGGCTCGCTGGTTGCTGCGCTCGTGCGTTGGGCAAATTCACGGATGCCTGTTGCATCAGTTGGTTCACACAAGTGGTGGCCTTGCGCATGATCGCAGCCCAAGAGCCGCAGACGTTGTAGCTGTTCGGCCGACTGCACCCACTCGGCAACCACGGTCATGTCGAGCGAATGGGCAAGTTGCACGATGGAGCGCACAATCGGGTCATCGGAGTTTTCTCGACCAATGTTGCGAATGAATGTGCCGTCGAGCTTGAGTTGGGCTGCCCGAAAGTCACGCAGGTGTGCCAGCGACGAATAGCCCGTGCCGAAGTCGTCTATTGATAGCCGCACGTCGAGCCGCGACAGGGCATTGAGGCTGCGAGTAACCGCTGGGTTGCCGGCCAGGGCGGTGGATTCGGTGAACTCAAGAACGAGTTGCCGCATGTCGACACCCGCACCCGCCAGCGCATTGGTCGTGCGTTCAACGAACCCCACATCGCTCAACTGACGTGGCGACACGTTGACATGCACGGCTACCGAACGCTCGAGCGTGTTGTCATCGAGCAGTGTGCGCAATGTGCTGGCGGCTTGACTGATGACCCAATCGCCGATCGGGCCGATGGCGCCGGTCTCTTCGGCAACTTCCAGGAACGCCGGTGGGGTGATGAGCCCGCGCTGTGGATGGTTCCAGCGCAATAATGCTTCGATACCCACGATGCGACCGGTGTGAATGGAAACAATGGGTTGATACACCACGGCCATTTCGCCACTGGCCAATGCACGCTCAAGTTGTGACGACAATGTGAGGCGGTCGCGGGCCTGGGTACGCATTGCCTCACTGAACATCTCGCTGCGACCCTTGCCGCGTTGCTTGGCGCGGTACATCGCAGTGTCTGCATTTACCAACAATGTGAGCGCAGCATCGGCCGGTGATTGTTCATCCAAGAGCGTGAGTGGTGCGATTGCAACACCGACGCTGGCGCCTGAAGTGACTTCGACGCCGTGAATGACGTGTTGGCCCGTGATGCTGGCGCGTAATCGCTCGGCAATCTCGAGCGCCAGTGATTCGTCGCCCACACCCTCGGCTAGTACGGCGAACTCGTCGCCGCTCAATCGCGCCACGATGTCGGATGGGCGAGTGGCAGTGACGAGGCGCTTGCCAACGCTCACGATGAGTTGATCTCCGAAGCGGTGGCCGACTGTGTCGTTGACATTTTTCAGGCCATCAAAGTCGAGAAACAATACGGTGACACCACGACGCAACGTGCGGCTGCGGTCGAGCGCCTCAGCCACGCGCCGCAAGAAAAGCGTTCGATTGGGTAAACCAGTCAACTCATCGTGGGTGGCTTGTCGCTGTAGTTCGGTTTGCAGTTGTTTGTGCTCGGTGATATCGCGGGCAATCACCGAGTAGTGCTCGACGGTGGAATCTGCGCCGCGCACCACATGCAGGGTGAGTGACAGCGTGCGCATGAACCCATCAGGGCTGCGATGGCCGAGCTCGCCTGACCAAGAGTTGTGCACACCGCCGATCAGCACATCGCGCGGCACTTGGTTGCGCACTGCATCAAAAAACGTGGTGGCTGCCTCATTGCCGTTGTTGATGACGCTGCCACCACTCGTGCTCGTGGTGTCGGTGATGCCGAGCACCTCGGCGGCACCGCGGTTGGCAAACATGAGTTGCATGTTGGCGTCGAACACCACGATGGCATCGCTCGCGGCATCGAGGGCACCAACGAGTTGGTCGTTCAGTCGATCGTGGGTGGCGATGGTGGTGATGTCTTGGGCTGTGCCGACGTAACGGAGCGTGTTGCCACTGGCATCACGAATTGGCGCGGCGGAAAATGCAATTACGACATTGCTGCCATCCAAGTTGTTCAACCGAAAATGGGCAACGAATGCGTCGGGCGTGGCCTGCGTGGCAATCCACCGCGCCTCGAGTTCGGCGCGCGTGGCGGGCAGAGCATGCGCCCACGGCGCAACACCGAGCGTGAGTGGGGCACCACCCAACGCGAGCATGCGGAATGCGTCGTTGGCCGCCGTCAGGCGACCGGCTACGTCAGTTTCGCAAAGTGCGACAGGAAGCGAAGCGAGCGCGCGATCGATACGCCAAGTATTTCAGGTTTTGTGCCCGCCAAGCGGGAGCATGGCCCGCGACTGACTCACGGAGCCTGGACGTAGAAGGTGCTCTCGGCCAGGTCGAACGTGCTCATCTCGATTTCAGTTAAGAGCAACTCCGCATCGACGCCACCACCAGCGCCTGTGACTGTCGCAAGATCAATGACTTTGTCCATGGCAAACACCGTGAGCAAGAACTGTCGACGCTCGCCTTTGCTCGGACACGGGGGTGCGTAACCCACGCTGCCCTCACTGTTCGTGGCGACGACCACTTCGGGTGGTGTGGCGCCTTCGCCGATGGCCACAGTGCCGCCCGTGATGTTGGCCATTGTCCACAACAACTGCTCGGGTGTCTCGACGTCGTGCAACAGCACGGCCAAGGTCACGGTGCCAGCGGGCTGGCCGGTGATTTGCAGTGGTGGCGAAACATTGCGGCCATAACACGTGTATGTCAGGTCGATGTCGGCGCCTTCGACCCACGGGCCGCTCACATTGAATGCGTCACTCGGTTGAAGCGCTTGCGCAGTTTCGTCGGGCGCGATGGCGATGGATTCAGTTTGCTCGGGTGACGCCGGCGCCAACGTGCGACCATCACGCGAGCAAGCCCCCAAAATGAGAACGAGTGCTGCCATCAGGCCTGCTGCAGCGCCGCCAACTTGGCGGGTGGAGTGGTGTGGCCGCGAGTGACTCATTGCATCACAGAGTACGAGGTATCGCGTACTAGCGTGCGTCAGCGCATGGGGCGGCAGGCGGAATCCACTGAACGCTTGTGCGTTCTGACGGTGCACGCTCACCCCGATGACGAAGCATCCAAGGGTGCGCCAACTTTGGCAAAATATTCACAACAAGGCGTGCACACCGTGCTGGTGTGCTGCACGGGCGGCGAAGAGGGTGATGTGAACAACCCGGCGCTCAAAGAGCCCGGTCAGCCTTTTCATGGTCTGTCGGATGAGGCCAGTCGCCAGTTGCTCGAGTCGATGCGCCCACACGAGTTGGCTGCTGCTGCCAAGGTGATCGGCTTTTCGCACGTGGAGATGCTTGGCTATCGCGATTCAGGAATGGCCGAGTCGCCCGCCAATGCGAACCCTGCGTCGTTTCACATGGCCGACATCGACGAAGCCGTCGGTCGGCTCGTGCGCATCATTCGCGCCCAACGACCGCAGGTGATTATTACTTACGGCGATGACCAGCGCGGATATCCGCACCCTGATCATCTGAAGGTGCACGACATCAGTGTGTTGGCTTTCGATCGGGCTGGTGACGAAAAGTGGTATCCGCACGATGGGCCGGTGTGGCAGCCACTCAAGATGTATTACTCGGTGTGGTCGCGGGCCCGACTCACGGCTGTGCACGAAGAGTTGCTGCGGCTGCGCGGCTCGTCACCGTACGACGAAAAGTGGTTCGAGCGACCGAACCTTGATGATCGCATCACGACGCGTCTCGATGTTGGTGATTATTTCTGGGCGCGATCTGGTGCGTTGCGGGCACACAAAACCCAGGTCGATGAAAACGAACCATTCTGGTTCGGGCTGAGTGATGCTGAGTTGGCTGCCGTGTACCCGTATGAAGATTGGGTGCTGGCGCGATCATTGGTGAAGAGCCAACGTGCGGCCGGCGAGTACGAAGATGATTTGTTTGCTGGCATCCGAGTTTCGTCGTGAGCAACACGCGTAGATATGAGCACGTACAGTTTCGAGTCGCGTTCGGCAAAAAAGACGAAGTGGTGCACGGCCCAGATGATGCCGACGTGGTGATTTCGGTTGCTGCCGGCGATGCCCACCTTGACCCCACAAGCTTGTATATGCAGGGCAAATTAAAAGCCCAAGGCAGCACAGGTGCATTGTTTGCGTTGTTGCAGTCGGGCGAAGTGAGCGCGGTTATCCAGCGGCTCGCATCGCGTCCCTGATTTGGCGGTAGCCAATCAAGGTTGCACCCGCTGCAGCGAGTGCTTCGCGCACTTCGCTGCCAGTGATGAGCGCTAAGTCATCAATCCAGCCCAGGCACACATCGCCGAGCGCGCGCACCTCTGGTGAGTCAATTACGGGTTGCACGTGAATCTCGGTGACGCCTGACTGCAATTTGTTAATTGAGTTGAGCACCCGTTGACGGCTACCCGATGACCAGTCATGGTCGAAGTGGTCAGGGAAGAGTACACCTTCATCGCGGGCTAGGCCACGAAAGTCGAAGCCGGCCTCGTTGAGTGAAATGGAGGATGGCAGCCGAATCGGCAAGCGGTACTCGGCTGCGAGTTCGAGGTACACGTCAAAGAATTCCGGCCGCAAGGTGATGGAGGTCAAATGAGGTGCCAAGTGTGTTACATCGACGCCCCACAACAATGCGCGTTCAACTTGGGCTCGACATTCGCGCAACACCTCTTCGGAATCCGCGTGTTCCCAGAGATCATCCAGCGTGGAAGGGAACCCACCGTCACCTGATTGCAGTGATGGTGCATAGGTGAGCGGGCCCCAGCGATATTCGGGATGTTCAGAGACCAAGGTGAGGTGAACACCAATGTCATCGCCGGGTTGCAGATGCTGCACGGCATGACGCGCCCAAGGGGCGGGCACCATCAGTGACGCGCATGTGGCGACACCTGTACGCATGGCTTGCAACACACCTTCGTTAGATGCGTGGAACGCCCCGAGATCATCGCAACTCAGCACCACCAATTTGGCGTCGTCAGGGTGGCCAAGTGCTTCGTTGAGCGAACGAAACGACGCGGTGGGCACAGCGTGACGCTACTTGCACCATTTCCACAGCCCACGCTGGTTGCGCTGGGCTTCAAACGCACCCGCTACGAATGCGTCGCGATAACGCGAGTTGGGTTCGATATGTAATGGTTTGCCGTATCCGCGCCGCACCAATTCGAAGTTGACGAACAATTCGCCACCATTGACGGGGCGAAAGAGATACAGCAAGAGTCGGCCGAAGGCATCACGGGCCTCTTGGTCGCGCTCAATTCGCAGTCTTGTGCCTGGGGGCAACATCGTCGTCAAGAACTCGGTGGCTTGTGGGCCGAAACACTGCACGCCTTTGGTCGGGTGTTTGGTTTCGGGGGTGTCAACGCCAACCAGGCGAATGGTTTCGGTGGTGCCCGCAACCTGGGCGCGAATCGTGTCGCCGTCGATTACTTCAACCACCTCGATGTGGGAAAAAACTGCAGTAGTGGGTTGCGTCGCACTGCAACCAGTAATCAGCACCGCAGCGGTAACGAGACCCAGGTGCTTGGTTCGGTGCATCATCACCGACCTGTGTGTCAGCACCCCGCGCATGCGCCGCCGAAGTACGGTTGGGTCATGACATCTTCATCGCCCAACAACCATGGCCTGGGACGAGTTGGCATCTGGACATTTGCTCTTGACCTGCAGCCAATGAGCAAGGCCCAAGAAGCAGCCCGCGAACTCGAAGAACTCGGCTACGGCTGTATTTGGGTTCCCGAGGCAGTGGGTCGTGAGCCGTTCGCTTCGTGTGCATTGTTGTTGGCAGGCACGCAACGCATTGGGGTGGCAACGGGAATCGCGTCGATGTATGCGCGATCAGCAGTCACAATGCAAGCAGGTTGGCGCACGCTCACTGAAGCGTTCGGCGAACGCTTCACCCTCGGCATTGGGGCCAGTCATGAACATATGGCCACCAAATTGCACAAGAGCAGTTATGACAAGCCGTACACCGCAATGGTTGAGTATCTCGACCAAATGGACAAAGGTTTGTACGCCGCCGTTGCACCAACAACTGCACCGCGGCGTGTGTTGGCTGCGCTCGGCCCACGCATGTTGGCGCTCAGTGCCGAGCGGGGTCTTGGCGCGCACCCATATTTCGTGCCGCCTGAACACACCAAGATGGCTCGCGACACCATGGGCGACGGGCCTGCGCTGGCACCTGAACAAGCAGTGCTGTTGGAGACCGACCCGACGAAAGCACGCGAGATCGCCCGCAACTTCATGGCCACCTACATTCGTCTGCCGAACTATGCCAACAATCTGCGGCGACTTGGCTACACCGACGACGACCTCGGTGACAAGCAGCGACCGCCAAGCGACCGCATGGTGGATGCCATCGTTGCATGGGGCACGATGGATCAAGTAGTCGCCCGCGTGAAGCAGCACTTTGATGCTGGTGCGTCACATGTGAGCCTGCAAGTGCTTGACGCCGACCCTGCTGCACTCCCGATGCGACAGTGGCGTGAATTCGCAGCAGCGACCAAACACCTGTAGTCGCGCGGTCGACTTCCTCTAAGCGGACAAGAGGGTGGCGAGTAGCGCTAGACGCCGAACACGCGGCGTTGCAACTTGCGCATGCCGCCTAGCCATCGCTCGTGTTCAGTGGCCTTGATTTTTACGTAGTCGCCAACTTCGGGATGAGGAAAAATAAAGAAGCGCTCTTCGACGAGTGCATCATGCACCACGTCGGCAACTTGGGCCGGCTCGAGCACGGCCCCGGCGACACGCACCACGTTGCCAGCATTTGCATCGATGCCTTGGCGGTCTCCGCCACGCAGCATTGCAGTGTTCACACCCTGCGGGCACAAACAGCTCACTTTGATGCCACGTGAGCCGTAGGTAATTGACAACCACTCGGCAAATGCCACCGCAGCGTGTTTGGTAACCGAGTAGGGCGCCGAGCCAATCTGAGCAAGCACACCAGCTGCACTGGCGGTGCTGGCAAAATAACCCTGCCCAGCAGCGAGCCATTCGGGCATCAGATATTTTGCTGCCCAGCGGTGCGAGTGAACGTTGACATCAAACGATGTCGACCAGTCGCTTTCGCTTGAGCCGAGGTCGGTGCCGAGACCAACGCCGGCGTTGGCAAAAAACAAGTCGATGCGGCCAGCCAATTGGCGTGCCTCACTTACGAGTCGTGCGTTTTGTTCTTCGTGGGCCACGTCAGCAATCACCACATGGGCCGAGCCGGGGCGACGGGCATTCAGACGCTCCACCACGGCCTCAACGCCTGCACCCGCACGGTCGCTGAGCACTACGGTTGCACCAGCGTCGTGAAAACGTTCACCAAGTGCGGAACCGATGCCACCACCTGCGCCAGTGACAAGGGCGACAGAACCAGCAAACTTCACAGCACGATGTTACGACGAACGTGCGTATCCATCATCATGGAACACAGCGTGGATAGCCTGCGCAGCAAGCCCCAAGGAAGGAATCCCGCCAGATGACTGAAACTATTCAGAAGAGTTCCTCACACGACCTGATCGTGATCGCCGAGGCCATTGGGGTCATCGACAAAGCACTCACCGAAATTGGTGGGCGTCAACTAGTGAGCAGCACCGAAATGGCCGACTTGCTCCTCGACGTGCGTCAGCTGCTTAGCGAAAAAGTCGAGCCCGCAACCGCTGCCGCCAAGTAGGCAGCCCAGCAGGAGAGACCTGCGCCGTCACTCGCGGCGCGGCAGCAATCAATCGATTGAGTGCGCGTTGAATATGGTCGCGCAACAATTCAGGATGTTCAACGGCGGCAGAGTCGATATGGATGCCGATGTCAAGCGAATGGTTGTATGAAAGCAGCGTGGCGTTGAATGCCACTCCACCGAGTGGCCCGACTGGGTAGTTCTCGGTGATCATCCCTCCAGCGATGTAGAGGGGAATACCTGAGGAACGCACGTTTGACGTCGCGAAGTCAATCGACTGACTCTGGGTGCGGGCAATTCGTGTGAGCACCGAGGTGGGCAGTGTGGTACTCAACGAAGCGAGAGTGTCGAGCGAAGCACTCTTGGTGCCTTCGCGAGCCTGGGTGAGTGCTTCGTGCACTGCGCTGAATCGCTCGGTAATTGGCATCTCACTAGTGGGCACGAGCAGCTTGGCCAGCGAAAACGCGTTACCACCCGACGACTCGTTGCGAGTGCTTACTGCAATTGATGTGCGCAGCGACTCGACTGGCGCACCAAGTTCGCGGTGATACGCGCCGGCCCCATCGGCGATCGCGGTGACGAACGCAGTGTTGAGTTTGCCACCGAGTGCACGGCTGGCATCGAGCAGCTCGCGATATGGCACGCGCACAGTTTCGAGTCGGCGTTGGAGTGAACGCTTCTTCCACAGCGGTGATCGCGCGGTGTCGACTTCGCCCATTTGCGCCACGAGTCCGCGCAAGGAGTCGTTGGCTTGTGTTGCAATCGACGGCAGGCGGGTCGGGTCGGCCAAGACTTCGCGAACCTGTTTCAATAGCCCGATCGGAACCCGCAAGGCGTCGCTCACTGATGACCGCAGCAAGTCGACGGTTTCATCGTCATCGGTTATCGAGGGTTCGGGTGGTGGTGGGCTCGGCAGTGGCGCAGGAAGTGCGGCGTTGCGTTCCAGGTCGATGAACTGCAGAGTGAGCATCACGCTGCCTTCGCCGTCGGCCACTGTGTGATGCAGTTTCATGATCATCGCCCCGCGGCCACCGGCTAGCCCGTCAACCACGGTGAATTGCCACAGCGGTCGCGTGCGCTCGAACGGATCATTGATGATGAGCGTGGCCAGATCCATGAGTTGGCGAACCGAGCCAGGCTCGGGCAGCGAGACTCGCCGCACGTGGTAGTCGATGTTGAATTCTTCGTCGTCAACCCACTTCGGTGCACCGAGAGCATTTGGTGTGGGACGCACTTTTTGCCGCAAGCGCGGCACGGGGATCGTGGCACGCAGCAAGCGTTCTTTGAACAGCGCAAAATTGATTGGGCGGTCGAGCAAGGTGACGTTACCGAATGTTGACGCCAGGAACGGATCTTTCTCCAGCCGCCACATGAGCCCTTCGGCGTCGGTCATGCGTGCGTCAAAGCGCGGGAGGCGGGTGTCGGCGTCGGTGGTCACGTGATAGTTGCGGTGAACTGCAAGGCGATGGTGCCCAGCAATGCGCCGACAAATGAGCCTACGACGATGTCACTCACGTGATGAATTCGTACCACCACACGGCTCATGGCGATGATGACTGCAAAGACGAAGAACGCTGCCATCCATCCGCTTTCCACCCAGCCGCTCAACACAATGGCGGCAAAAAATGCCGACGAGGCATGCCCGCTCGGAAAACTGCTCGTTGCTGGGCGGCGCACAGTGAAGCGGTCGTCGCCCGAGACCGTGGGGCGCCGGCGTCGAAAGATTCGTTTGATGCCTTGGTTCAGCAGCAAACTCTCAGCGCCCATCAAGAGGGCAAGTGCAATGGCCTGGGGCCAGGTGAGGGTGCCGTTGATGGCTCCAACCACGGCGATGACATGCCAGATTGCGCCAAAGTCGCCGACTGCACTGGAAGTGTTAAAGACATAGACAAGGAGTCGCGAATTGCGCAACGGCTCGAACGCAGCATCGAGACGCTCGTCGATTCGGTCGACTCGCGCCACGAATGCGCTCATGATTTTTCGGGCAGCCCGGCTTCGCGACGACGTAGAGCGACTCGCTCGGTGCCTGCGGGGAGGGCCTGGGCGATGTCGCCGCCGTGGGCCGGACACCACTGCTTGAAGTCGCACCAGTTGCACAAGTTGGTGACATTGGTGGCGAACTCGCCAGAAGACTTGCCAGCTTCGATTTCACCGAACACTCGTCGTGCGGTGTCGCGCACATCCGCCAAGGTTGCGCCGGTAACCGCCTGGGTGACCACTCGTTCGTCGCGCGTGTGTTCGTCTTTGCCACCACCGAGGTAATAGATGCGCACTGAGTGAGGTGTTTCATTCAGTTGTGTTTCGCACATGAGGGCGTAATAGGTGAGCTGTCGCAAGTAGTCGGTAGAAAACCGCAGCGGTTTTGGTGCACCCGTTTTGTAGTCGCTGACCACGAGGCCACCATCATCTCGCTCGAGGCGGTCAATGAAACCACCAAGTTCAAATTCGCCGAGCGGTGTGGACACCCATTTTTCTAACTCGACGATGTTGGCAGTGGCAGGTTGCTCGATGCGGTAATACGCGCGTACGCATTCGCGGCAGGATTCCCAGAAGTCGGCTTCGCTGGTGGCATCGAGCAACAGCAGACGAAAGTCATCGCGCAAACGAAACTCTCCCTCGGCAATCTCGAAGTCTTTGCGCACGGCATCGAGGGTGCGATCTTGGGCCGCGCGTGCCAGCAGAAGTTCAAGCACACGGTGCACGAATGAACCGCGCACCATGGCTGCATTGGGCAATGAGGGAACCGACTCGATGTATTGAAATCGGTACTTCATCGGACAACTGATGTACGTGTTGATTCGCGATGGCGAAAGACGCGGCAACTTCGCTTTAGGTGCAGGCATGCTCTCGCCAGCGTAGGCGTGCGGTGTGGTGCTGGCGGGCAATGCCGGTCAGCAATGCTGAATTAGTTGCCGGGCAGAGCGATGGTTACTTCACGGATGAATGAAGCAAAGCGGGCGGGGTCATCGAGTGGGCCAAAGTGGCCCTG
>Ga0247844_1002953_pt1 | contig 26226 bp, 20 predicted proteins | sample LaCtaG_FD_192421 | JGI IMG/M metagenome (GOLD analysis project Ga0247844, IMG submission 192421) | Freshwater microbial communities from meromictic Lake La Cruz, Castile-La Mancha, Spain - LaCruzMarch201714.5m_1 | ecosystem: Environmental > Aquatic > Freshwater > Lake | place: Spain: Castile-La...
TAATTTCGTAAGCTGCGTAAATATCTTCCTTAATGATGATGAAATCCTTGTCCCAATCGTCCGGAGGAGGTTTAAAAAAAGTTTTTTGAAAACTCATCCTGGCTTTTTCAGCCATCTTAGCAAAAATAGCGGATTTACTTTTATCGGGATTCGTCAAGTAAACAAAACCCTCGATTAATAATAAAATCGGCAACAATACTACAACAACAAATCCGACGACAAACACCGTTATATTGCTTAATGGATATTGATTAAAGCTATTATGTCTTCCAACTTTTTTATACTCATATTTGAGATTTTGAAAAAGGTGAGGGTGTTTTGGTAAGAAAATGGCTGACTGAGCCAGAAAATACGGCATATTTTAATCATTTAATCGTTTGGTGTCCATACAAAATAGGGTTTTTCACCTTTTTCATCGGGAAAAACCAATCTTATACTGGCAATGCCGGATTCATTGTACATCTTCCATTCCTGGTTATTAATAATTACATAACTTTTATTATAGTCTTCAACAAAATAATTCAATTTTCCATTATCATCGGGGATAATTGATACCTGGTCACAATAGGAATCTTCATCAAAAAAGTAAAAAACAGTGGCTATATCCGTAAAAACCCTAATATAGTAATTTTTATCGGAATCATAGCCACTCGTTAATTCATAACTTTTCTCTGAAAATTCTTTTTTGATATCTGTTACAGAGGAACCGAGTCTAGCCTGCCCTGAAACCTCTAAACACAACATAGACAACGCCAAAATGAATGCTATTTTCATGCCTCTTATTTTTCCATCAAAAGTCGTACAATGGCGACCATTAAAAGAATGTTTGCAAGGTTGCAAAAGAGGAGGGTGAAGATGAGTTATATGAGGAAATGGAGTGTCTTTAAGACACAAAAACAACCGCCCTTTATCAAATAATTCTTTTTCTTTTAAACCATACGAAGATAAAAATCGAAATGAAACTCATTAATCCTAAAGTAAAAAAATAGCCATATTCCCAGGTTAGTTCGGGCATATTTTCAAAATTCATCCCATAAATACCGACAATAAAGGTAAGGGGGAGGAAAAATGCTGAAAATACAGTGAGCAACTTAATGGTATCATTGGTTTTTTTTGAATTTACAGAATGATAGGTATTGAGAAGATTATTGGCATTTTCCAAAACCTCATCATATTTAAGGATTAACTGAAAAAGTCTGTCTTTAAAATCCTGAACGGCCGATTTATTCTTTTTGCCAACTTCAAGCTGATTCATCACATGTTGGAAAATAACCAGTAATTTTTTTGTGATTCGCGTTTGCATTTTCAAATAATAAAGATCCTCCATAGAAACCTTTGCATCATTTTTCAGGAAAATGGTGTTTTCAAATTCCTCAATCCTCTTATCTAATTCATCAAGCGGTGGTTGGTAGGTATTAAGCATTTTATGAATGAGGAATAACAGAAGATCTTCAACTTGTTCAAAAGTTGCATTAAAAGAATCAATAAAATCAAACTTAATCCTATGAATAGTAATCAATTTTTTTTCATTGTAAAAAAAGGCAATTTTACTTGAAAATTCTGTAATAGACGTTGCTCCCTGCCCCATACTGGAGGTGAAAGCTCTTAAGATTAAAAATTGATAATTAACCTCTTTTTCAAATTTAGGCAAATGCCCAGGTTCAAGGCTATCTTTAATCTGATGAAAATCCAACTGGTATTTTTCTGCTATTTCTTTAAGATCTTCTTTATTTGGATCACAAAAATCGGTCCATTCAAAATTTTCAAAAGTTCTCGAAATTATCGGTGTCGAATCCATGGTAATAACATTTTTAAATAATATAAAGGAATTGATTATCCTGAGAATAGGCCAGTATAAACTATCTATTTCCAGGTTTTTTATCCAAAAAGTACTTTAAGTGTTTTTATGGTAATAAACATTTTTCCACTATCAGGCAGCGTTAAAAAGTCATATTTTTTGTAAAAATTTTCAGACTCTTCATCCATTGGGTCAACCACTACAGCAAATGATCCTATTTTTTGGGAAATTTCATAGCTTCTTTTCAACGCATCGATTAACAAAATTTTTCCTATCCCTTTTCCTTGATGTTTTTTGTCCATCGCCAATCTTCCAAGTAAAGTGGTGGGAATTGAAGTATATGATTTCGGACGTTTCTTCTGAATATGTTCCGGAAAACTACTGATAGGAATACTATTATTTGAAAGGGTATAATATCCTTGAATGTCATTTGTTTGGGGATCTGCCAAGACAAAACAAGTAGATAATTTTCGGTTAATATCCTGCCCAGCTTGTGTTTTTAAATAATTATTTAAAAGCGCTTTGCCACAATCGAAATTTTCACGACGGTGCTTTTTTTCCAAAAACTCAATCACTTTTTAACTTTTGAGGTAAAGACATTATAGTCCTCTAAAGCATTTTTCAGTGTTTCCGATGGTATATTTGGATTTGTAATGGCATCAAAGAAAATTTGCCTATCTCTTTCAGAAGATATTATCTGTTCTTTTTCTCTTACTATTTCTTTCGCTTTTTCTTGTATTGTCAAAATCACAAAGTCAGTCAAACTTCTGTAACCACCAATAGAAGCCGCCTTCTCAAACAATTGTTTTTGCTCCTTGGAGAGCCTTGCATTAAATCGTGCTTGTTCTTTAGGTGAAGTACTCATGATAAATTCTTTTTACAAATGTACGTAAAAAATAAGTACACAAATAGGTGTAATACATTTTTTTAATGTTCTTAATTTAAATTTCCTTTTATTGCCTGCGAGGAATGTAATCTTAATCAGCTGTCCTATTTCAAAGATGCATCATGTAATGATGCTGAATGTTTGTTTTTGTCTCACAAAAAGGTATTATTTTAATCAAAGTCTATTGTAATACTTTCATTACAACCCTTCTGTTTTTTGTTCTGCCTTCAGCGGTCGCATTGTCTGCAACCGGTAGTGATGGCCCGTAACCTTTCGCAGTTAGTTGATTTCTGTCGATTCCATTTTTTGTCAGATAATCAACCACACTATTTGCCCTGGACTGGCTTAGATTGTTATTCAGGTTAAGGCTTCCGGTATTGTCGGTATGACCTTGTATCTCAAGCCTTGTTTCAGGATTATCCTTAAGGAATTGGATTAATTTATCCAAATCAGTTGAAAAAGCAGTATCGATATTTGCTTTACCAACTTCAAAATAAATATTATTCAGCACAATACTTTGCCCGACTTTTGCTTCTTCAATGCCTAATTCCAGTTTTACATATAATGTTGCACTCCTGTTCAATCCTTTTGTACTTATTCTTTCAATATTAGAAATATAATCTGCTTTTTTACCAATAAGAGTGAAGTCGCTCCCTGCTTCTAATTGTGCATTAAAAATACCATCTCCTGCATTACTTTGTCTCGTTATGACACTTCGCTTAGTTTCGTTGGTGACACTTACATTTACCCCTCCTTCGGGAATATTTTTCGTTTTATTAATGACAAGACCCGACAGTGTATATCTTGGATCATTGTGAGTGATTGTTATGTTGATTTGATTGTCATTTGTCTCAAATTTGTTTTTATCAATATTTTGCACCGATGTATTGATATTATTAAGGAAACCACTCACTGTGTAATCTCCGGGGATTATTTTGTTGAAAGTAACCCTTCCATTTGCATCAGTTGAACCGCTCAGCCTTTTGCCTTCGGGACCGTTTAAAACTACCTCCACATAGGGTAAGGGTTGACCTGTAAATTCGTCCTTTGCAATAATATCAATGTCCCTGGGCGGTATAATTATTATTATTTCTTCTATCACAGGTTCGGGCAATACGGTTACTTCTACTACACTTACAACTTTTATTTTCTTTTTGCCGATATTTGTGCCTATGCCAATTGAGTAATAAAAATGATCATTTACAGTCGATGTTAAGGCAAGTCTGTATTGAATATTAGTAAGAATATATGCCTCGTTAAATAGATTGAACTGTATCCCTACTCCTGAAGGAATATAGAACCCAGTTTTGCGATTATAAGATGAAAGTCCAGCTCCGAATGAAAAGTATGGCACAAGTTTTTGACTATCGGCAAGCAGTTTTATATTAAGCGCGGCATTGGCGTCTAATAAAAATTTACTACTGCCATTGTTGCTGCCATTCTTAAAAAGATAGTCCGTTGAACTGCCATCGATGGTAATGATCGCATCCATTTTCTTACTGATTCCTTTCAGGTAGTTGAAACCAAACCCCATTTGCATGCTGCCAATATTACTCCATTGCCCTTTATCAAGTACACTCAGTACCGAGGTGGTTCTCATTAGCTGGGTAGTCTTAAAATCGTTGTAAAAACTATGAAAAACCAAGGTCGACAGCTTTTTTTCCCGACTAATCTGGGCGAAAAGTCGAGGAACCAAACAAGCTAGTAAGCATATACAGATTATTCGTTTCATCCTTATTTTATTGAGTCCACATTTTCCATCTTTTTACCCATCATTCCCATTTGGTTTACGATACTGAATATAGCCGGCTCACTTCTTCCTTGAATGTTCATATCCATTCCAGGGATGGGCAACCCGTTTGCATCGAGCGTTTGTACTGTCCAAATAAACTGTTTGTTGGCCGAAGAATCCAGCATAGGCAGATTAGGTCGCCAAATGTATTGTGTAGAACCTTTGATGGCTGGTTCATCTAATAAAGGTCGATTACCTCTAAAAGCCTGCATGGGTGTTTGACCGGGCAGAATTTCAAACACCTGTACCCGAAATTGGAAAAACTCCCCGGAGGATGGTATTAAGTTTGTCCAGCGAAACATAATTATGTTTTGAGCCAGGCGGGCATCCAAGGTGCTTCCGCTGGCGGGCTGCATTAAAATAGGCAACTGGTAAGAAGTTATAAAAAAAAATCGGGTTTGTTTTGCTCGAACAACATCGCCTCTGGTATTCATTACTTCAACCGTCAATTGATATTGACCCGCGGTTAAACGTCCGGTGCGTTGAAGGAGATTTTGAAAATTTCCCTGCAAAGCTAAATTTTGTAATTGAAGTGCATCGGCAATGCTGAACTGGTTTACTCCTGCTTTTAGGGTGTATATTCTGGCAGAATTAATATCCGATATACCTATTATGTTTCCCCTCTCATCAAGAAGGGTCGTTTTTAATTTTACGGAAGGATCATTCAACGTCGGTCGCACCATATAGGTGATAATCATTTGGCCGTTCACCGGATTAACCCAATCTGACAACCAGGGCTGTGGCCTTTTGTTTAAAGCAAGGTTAAGTGTAATTTGGGCCTGGGCCAGCTGAACCATCAGGAACATCACAACAGTAAACAATAAATGGTATTTTTTCATAGTAGCATACTTTCTAAAATTTGTATTGAAGAACTGTTCTCAGTGTACTTTCTGAATATCCCGGACTACCTAAATAAGCTGGTGTTAACGTGTTTCCGGGCAATTCGGTACCGAATCGGTATAAATTTGCGGTCATGGAAAATTGCCAGGTTAACTTTTTGGAAATGTTCCAGTCAAAACCGCTGGTGGCCAATAGGTTTTTATTGGCCGTAAATGGTGCCACAGAACTTAGGTTATATTGTAACTGCCCCTTTAGGTTAATTTTTGGTGCGGGCTCCCAGGCCATTCCGATGGTTGCACTGAGTAGGGTTAGGTTAACTGAAGGGGCCGAATTCTTGAACCACATGAGGCTAAAATCAGGACTGATCTTTTTGTTGAAAAAGGTTGGCACATAGAGTATCAAGGCGGTTTGAGTATTGTTGTTGGTTAATACGTTTAAAATTGTTTCATCATACTTGCTCCAGGTGTATGTACCGCTTATCAGATGGCTCATTTTACTGTTACTCCAGGTATATACCGGATTAATACTTATCTCATCGCTCACACTTTTGTATCCTGAAAGGCCCGGAGAATTGAAGCCAAAATTATTAAAGCTCATATTCATGCTTAAACGCTCATTGAATTGGGTAAACACATTCACATTGGCTATAATCTGTTTGGTTAGGCTAGGTCCGGAGATACGACTCAGATTACCAAAGCGCTGGCCGATACTGGCCACTACATTCATTTTCTTTTTCCAGGCATTAAAGCGGGTATTGGCCAGGTACTCCATCCGGTCGTTATTCATAAAGGGGTAGCCTGCTGTGTAATACCCGGCACCGTAATAATTGAATTTGGCGCCTGCTTCCCAATCTTTTCCCTTTTTTGCAATTCCCAGCATTACCGAGTTATCTTTATTTGTAGAAATATGGGAGTTCATAAAGGGTTTAAAGTCTTCGACCGGACTGGATGCCAGCGGAGTATTTAAATTCCGGGTAAAAAAACTCTGTCCCAGCTCTATATGATAATTCCATCCTTTATCTGTAGTAACTTTAGTTAAAAAGCTAACTACCATATTTTCCTGCGGATCAAGGGGAGGCAAGGGCGGTGAGATAACAGAATTTCGTTTATCTATTGATTTTACAAAATTGAATCCCGTGAAGTATTTTCCTTCCTTTTCAAGTCCTAGCTGGCCCATCCACTGATTGCGCTGATAAGCGCCAATCACACCATCTGATGGTGGTATAATGGTAGGTGCCAGATAATCGACAGGTCTTTGCGATACCCCGTTAAATAGCTTAATCCGAAATTTTCCGGGCGCCAAATTAACGCCATAACCAAATATTCCCAAATCGCCGGTACTTAAATCACTATATTTCAGATATTGTGTGCCCAGAAGGATATCTGTAGTGCCCATTTTAGGGCGAATGCCAAAACTATTCACAGGATTCGTTAAAAACTGCCAGAAGCTTTGTTTACCGCCGAAAGAAGGTGTGGTGAAATTAGTCTGCGTTGGACTGAAATTGAAATTAAACGGGATGTTCCATTTGCCAACAGCGAGCGTTGGATTAAAGGAATACCGCAACAGATGAGAAGGGCGGCGCGCCCGGTAAAAATCGGGCACAGCCGGACTTGGTGCTTTATCGAGCCCATAACCTTCGTACCAGATACCCATATCGCCTCCAATGGTAAAAGGCTTCTTCTTTTCCTGGGCGTTTGCCTCAAAAGCAAGGAATAAGGCCATAAATAAGGCTATTTTGGCAAGGTGGTTCATCCAAAAAAATATTCCCCTCCTAAAATAAAATACATTTATTTCCATGCTACTATGATAAAACTTAATATTCCGCAAGGCCATTATTCTACTTTTTGTGTGACAGAAGCGCTGAGTATTGATTGTCCACCATCTTTAGTAAATACTTTTACCGCATACCTATTTATTTCTTTACTCATAGATTCTTTAAACAGAAGGCTGCTCGTATTTTTATACTGAATTAAATTACCTTTTTTATCTTCTTTATAAATAACAAAATAAGTTTTGTCATTAAGGAATTCATATTCCCAAGAAAGTAAAATATCCTTATCGTCCTTTTTTATAACAAGATTCTTTATTGGGGGCCTTACACCATTGTCAAACGGTTTACCATAAACAGATTTTGCGTATTCCGAAAATAAGTTACTATCATCTTTTGCGCGTAAAGAATAGATGTACACGGTCCCTTGTTTTAAATTTTTATCCGTATGATAGGTTTGCTTACTATCTAATTTGCTGAGCAATTCCCAAGGTGCTTCTATTTTTAATTTTCGATAAAGGTATTGTTCTGTAACATCTGTACTTTCGCTTAATGCAAAATGAAGCTCCACTTCATCCTTTCGAACAATTACATTTTTGAATACGGGAGTTGTTGGGGGAATTTTATCTGGACGTTTCACTTTTAATACCTCTGAAAATTCCGATTGGTTGAAATTGAAATCTAGCGCAATAATTTTATAAAAAATATAAGGCGTGAGTGAGTTTAAAGTAACCGTATCCTTAAAAATTAATTGAACCGGTTTTTGTATTGAATCATTGTCACTAAAACCTTCACGAATCAAAGAAAATTCGTGTTCATCGCTATTGGATTTGTACAATCTATAGCCCATTAAATCTAATTCTTTGTTTAACTCAATATTTAGGGTGACAATACCCAGAGAATCTATTTTTCCTGAAATAAATTTCGGTTTTACAGGTGGAATTGAATCTGTAATTTTTACAAAAGCAGGTGTTGAAGAGCTTATATTTCCGCTGGTGTCAATGGCTTGAATCACATAATAATTGCTTTTTACGCTGCTAAAAGTTTTATCGGTGTAACTTCTTGTGCTTTTTGACAATAAATTTTGATGCAGAATTTGAAAATTTCCATCATTGGTCTCACTACGCGCAACAATAAATCCTTTTAAATCATTATCGATAGGATCTGTAACGTTCCACTCAACCAACACTTCATCAAATTTCTCATGTTTGGCTTTAATGAGTAACGGTTTTTTTGGAGGAGTAAGATCTTTAGGCATTGCTTTTGCCGAACCAAAAAGGATTTTTTCTCCAAAAGGATTATAACCATAAAAACGATATTCATACTCTTGATAATTCGTTAAATTTTCATCATTATAACCATTCCGATTTGATGTTTCACCTAAGGTGTAGCCAGGCGATTCATTTAATAATTCATATTTTCCGGTCTGTTTGTTTTTTCGTTCAACCAAAGCGCCAGTAACCATATCATTTTCTTCCCAAAGAAAAGACAATTCTTTATCGCCTACTACGGTGTATATTTTTCTTTCACCTTGTTTTTTATTTACAGCAGTTTCAATATTAAAAGGCAACCCAACAACTTTATAAGCGGATTGTGGTTCTTTGCTCAATTTTATCCGATACAAGTAGTTTTTATCCTTTTGAATACTTGTATCAATATATGACAAGCCGATAGCTTTGGCTACATCCTTATCTTTAATGGCATTCATCACAAAAATTAAGTATTCAAAATCTTCTTTACTCTTTTGTTCTTTCATTTCTTTGATGCCAGCGTCAAAATTAAATACCCCACCAATTTGTTTATCTATATTATCAAAGAAGTCTTTTGCAAGATTTAAATTATGCTTTGTTTCCTCGTTAACACTTGAAAAAGCAGCCCTCCATTGCGCATCCTTATATGGAAAAACTTCAGCAATACGAACATATTTTATATCTTCTTCCAGTTTTATTTCTGCAGATATTTCTGCTCTCTCTACCACAAAACCATTTTTTATACCAGAATATAAAATAGATTTTTTATCAGGAAAAAATCGAATTTCTACTGAATTGGCTTCAGGTAAGTAACGTGCAACCATATTGATAATACTTGTTGGCTGTTCCTCATTGGTTTCTTGTGCATTTATGCTTGAAAAAAACATAAATAGTACTATTGATAGGAACGAGTATTTTTTTATGGATTTTTTTATAGATTTTTTCATTACTTGCTTTTTTGAGTATTCTTAATAGTATTCGCATTAGCTAACTCCATTGGCCCTGTTCTGAAAGTTTTGGTTACGGTTTGCGCCACAAGACTTCCGTCAGATTTAAGCGCATTTACCCAAGCATTATTTTTATATTCTTTTAAATTGGCAACCACTATAATTTTATACCATTTATTTACCTCAAGTGAATTAACAACTGCCGCTGGTTCGGCAGGTAAATTATCATATTCACTCGTTTGAGGAGCTGGATAAAAAGTTTGAAACGACGTTTTTTTAGCCAAACTAGCACCGCTTATATTATTTGGTACGTTGCTTACAGTCATATTAGAAATTTGCTGAACAGCTGTTTGTGGTGTGAGTACTTTATTTTTGCTAATTGTGGCAGGCGCTACAACAGCCATTTGTTGCGCTATCGTTGGGCCAACTTTTACGTACAAATATTCTCCTAAATTATTTTTACTGAATTTTTTATTGATACTTGCATAAACGCCGGAAGCTTCATTTTTTTCCTGAAGCGTTACATTGGTCACCAATTTAAATGTTCTGTTGATAATACTGCCACTACTTTGTTGTTCAGAAACATCAAAAGGTTCATTTAATGGTAATCCATATTTTACGGCAATTGGCATTGTGATAGGAAAATTATAACTTATTCCCGGATGCACATATTTTATCAATAATTGTTCCTGATCTTCCGCAGCGTCTTGTTGCGTAATTGCCGGGCCTGTGTCCGCTGGTTGGGTTATGTCAACGCTGCCACAATTATCTCCCCAATCAAAAGTTTTATTGAAGGATTGGTCAACTAAATATTGGGAGCCATTTGGGTGAGTACATTGATTTGTCACATTAGAACATAAAGGACCTGTTGTTCCATTAAATGCAGTGTGTTGTAAGCCATCACCGAAAACAGCAGAATGTGTGCAGGCTTTCGCACTACAATGTCCTGGAGAAAATGTATGAGCATAAGTTTGAGGTAATTCTATAATTTTTATATTTCCCTGAACGGCGCCAGCCACATACGTTGGCCTTGGAAATTTTGCATCTAACCAGCCACCAGCCTTTAAATTGGCTAAATGCCAAGTGTCATTTCCTTTAACCACTTTCGCACCGGCGTCAACATAAAAACCAATATTGCCCCTTGCTCTCCAACCGTTTAAGCCAATACGTTGTGAAGGATTGGCACAATTTTGACCCAGATATTCCATCATACTTAAATTGACTTCTGCTCCGGCAGCCATTGTAAGATCTAAATTATATCCATCATAAATAGGTGTAGTGAAATTTTTATCAATTTTTATTCCAACGCCCAAAGCAAAGCCCTTTCCAGTTGCAGAATTATCATCTACGCCGGGAAATGAGGGTATTCCGGGATATTCCTCTACAACGTCGTGATAGTTGGTCCTAAAACCCTCCGTAAAACCATTTACGGGTGATTTTATGTCATTCCCAAACATCAAATATTCGTAGAGGTTTGCGCTAAAAATACTGATTGTATTAGGATCAGTAGGTTCTCCAAATTTAAAAAACCATTTATTGGTTTTACCATTAAGATCCAAGGTTAGGTCAACAGGGTTGTTTGGCGGTGTGGTTATTGGAGGAGCGTTTACGTTAACTGCCGCATACATATAAAAATGCTTGTCAGGAAAATTATAGTCGGCAATAACATTTCCTTTAATTTGGGCTTTATCTCTATCTATTTGGGGAAGTACGGGTGCGCCAACATAAAAATCACCTGTAAAACCAATATTATACATTCCTTCAGTTGACGAGAATTGCCCACTTAAGCCAACATCTGCATTAAAGGTTTCCACTTTAGGGGTGGTTCCTATTACGGCAAGTACTTTAAATCCTAAAGTGCCTTTTTCAGGCGTAAAGTCATATTTTTTAGTATTGCTATTTATGGTCGCTAACATATTGTTTGAGGCTCCGCCGCCAAAGCCATAAAAAGCGACTCCTGGTAAAAATGGCAATCCCGGCTCAAAAGTTGCTGCTGCTTCTACGCGCCAATACCTATAGGTTGAAGTATATTGGTAATTGGTATTTCCAAACTCTGCTAAAGCTGAGATACTTACTTTTGGGGCTTTAAAAGTGGCTTGAAGAGTTCCCTTAAAACCATTTCCGAAAATGGGATCATCATTTCTAAATTGAATTGTTCCATCAATAGAAACAGCGGGTAAATTTGCGTAAACATTGATATCGGAAATACTGGTACCAATATAGGTTGGCTTAAATTTCCCTAATCCTGATGCATTTTGATTGTCTTCAATGCCTAATTCTACAGCCAATTTAGATTGCCCTCCAACATCTTTTGACAAGTTAAAAATCACGTCAAAATTCAATTCGCCATGAAGTAACTGGCTACCAGTGGTTGGCAATTGCTTAAAACCAATTTTATCTATCGTAACTGGGAAATTCGCCAAGAATTTTTGAGGACTTGCAAATGACCATGAGCCAGCATTAAAACCAAATTTGTTGGTTACCAAACTAGAATTGTAATTCATTGCAATCCCTTGAAATCCTAAGTTCATGTTGACATCTTTCACCGGACCTAATGTCACATCGTTCCACTCAAAATTTCCATCAAGCATGGTATTAAATGTTTTTTTGTTTTTATCTACATAGGCAACAATATTTGAAGTTTGAGCTAAAGTCATGACTCCTTTTAGCAAATGCGCCTCAATTGGCCCGGTTGGCTCAATAGTTAATTGAAAGTTGCTTGTTTCTGAAGGCAGTTGTGCGTTATGAAATAGTGCAATGTATTTCAATGGGTTTTGGACAGAATCTGCTTTAGTTATTGGCAGGCCTATTTTGCCTTTAACACTGGCTTCTATAAGTGAACTCGATTCAATTTCTACATGAACCGTATCTATGCTCGCAACCAAATCGGCAACGTTTGCATTTGGAAACTGAACAACACTGGTAGCCTCAGCAAATAGCGTGATCCCCGTGTTGTCAATTATCATGTTTTGAACTGAAATTTGAGGTTTACCCCCAGAATGAGTTTGCCAGGTTGTTGGCATTTCCACAACAAGTTCTTTCATGTAAAAACCTCTGAATAAGTTGGTTGTTTCTCCATCATAATTTTGTGGGAAGGTGATGCTTTGCGGATTTAAAACATCTGACATATCATAAGACAAACTATCTGCCAATAATGTCATTCCTTGAGCGGAAACTATTTCAGATTTTTCTAAAGTGCCTGTTAATACTAAATCATTCCAAGCGGTGCCCAGCGCAAATAATTTTGCCTTGGATTTTGAGATTCCGTCATCTGGAGAGGGTAATAACCAATCTCTCGTAAACTCAGATTGTATTTCGATTCCAAATTGCGAAAAGCCATTTTCGCCCCATTCAACAAAACAACCCGTATTTGAATTTGTAGGTTTTTTAAAGGTGAAGGTCATTTTAGGGTTTGCAATAATACTTACATCCTCAACTAGTTCGATTCTGCTGGGAGGAAATGTAATACTACTGGGATGAAATTCAATATTTTTAGCTAGGAAGCCTACCAATTGAACAGGATTTCCCCAGTCTTGAGGCGTTGTTTTGGCAGTTATCAAATTGAATTCAGATTTATTATTTCTAAAAACCAATTCGGTAATTGCCAGTTGATCACCATTTGGAAAGTTAACCCCAAGAGGCAGTTTCACTGGGGTTGTGTATTCTGTTAAATTATTATATGGAATCGTTTGATTACTGATATTTTCAACCCAGGTTACTGTAATTGAAGCCAAACTATTTGCCCAAGGATTATTTGCCACAATTTCTAAGGCCCAATCTTGTGGATACACTGGAGCAGCAGCATGAATTTCTGCCAAAATTTTCCCCGTGATTAACTTTTTATTAATATCAACAGTAATACTGTCAAATTTAACACTCACTCGTGCCTTCAGCCAGTTAATATAAGCTGTTCCTTTTCCTGAATATTTATTGGTACCACTAACTTGTGTTGTAATTATAGCAAATTCACTATTAAACCCGGCATAAATGGTGTCATTAGTTGAAATACTTCCTGTTATTACCTCATCAACAGGTAAGGACTTTGTATTGTTAGGTGGTGGATCATTTTTAGACAACTTATTCGCTTCACTCATCCCATTATTCCCTCCTACCGGTTTCCCTTCCCGGTTCAGCGCCTGCACATTCCATATATAATCGCACAGGTAAGGAGCTAAACAAGGCCCAGAGATTAAATTAGGGATCATTGTCTGCGTGAGGTTGTCAACATCTTTGGTAATGATGGGTTGGTTGGTGGCCATTGCCTGCGCACCATTTTGTCCCTGCATCAATTGCCAAACCTTTAAGCGGTAAGTTATCGGTTCTTGTGGCCTTGGAATGACGGGTGTCCATCGGAATGTTATGGGCTTTTTAATATCCATTTCACTTAATACCGTACCATTTGCGGGAGCAATAGCTTGCGGCGGTTGATAGCTTAGCTGCTCTTTTGCTATTATTGAAAATGGCTTTATTTTTTCTTCGCTTAAAGGAGAAAGCCCGGCAGCTCCTGTACCAAAAAATTGCACTGTAAGTTCATACTCACCCGCAGGCAATACACAGCTCTGGCCTAATAATGAAACCGCATTAGTGCCGCTCCAAACTTTGGTAAGCGTATTAAAATTGGATGCCGGAGCGGAATTAGCGGTAAAAGAACCACATGATTTAGCTCCGCCTTTCTTAATAGTTACCAATATCTTACTTTCCGACACATGGCCATCAATCCTTCCGTTTACCGCTTTGGAGTTGGCGGTTATGGTAAATAAGGAGGTTCCACTTCCCCAATTTGCGGTGTTTGCATCGGGATTGATCGGCAATGAGATGGTGATACTAGTAATGGGGTATGTTTGTGCAGTAACCTGCACGGAAACCAATAATGAGAAAAAAATAAGGATTTTTTTCATTGCTATTTATTTTTAATACTGATTCCTAACGTGGTATTGGAAGAAACTATGAAAGAATACCATAATTTAAATTTAATTTAATTAAACACATGCTCAAGAGTCATTGAGCAATACTGGAATAAAATTGTGTATGTGACAAGTATGAATGAGTGAGCGGTAAAAGACCTAGTGTTGTTGCGCCTGCAGCCAGGCCGAGTGTAACGTTACCGGCATAAAAAGAGTTATTTTATTACCTGGATTCTTCTCACTTTCAAATGCAGGCGACATTGAAATGGACATAACTTGCGAACCAAAGTGGCTGAGTGCCGCGATACGCTTTTTAATCAGTTCCATACCCCTGCTTTTGTGTTCGCTAATTTCTTTCAGAGCCATACTGTTTTCAACACCTATCCCATTATCAGTAATGATAATTACTAAATTACTGTCCTCCAGTTTCAATTCAATAAGCAATTCTCCTTCTAAAGCTGAAGGAAAAATACCATGAAGCAGGGCATTTTCCAGCAGAGGCTGCAGAATCATCGTGGGGATCATCCAATCTTCAGTATCAAGATTTTTTTCAATCTTTATTTGATATGAAAACCGCTCATTGAACCGCATTTGTTCCAAACGCAGGTATATTTTTAGGTTCTCTATTTCCTGTTCCAGCGGGATAAAAGACTGCTGTGCCGCTTCAAAGTTCTTCCGTATAAGCGAAGCAAAATCACTCAGATAGCGATTAGCATTTTGCCTGTCCTGCACATTAATATAATGCTGAATACTGTTCAAGGCATTAAACATAAAATGTGGATTCATTAATGAAGTAAAAGCCTGCTGCTCAAGTGATGCAATCTGCACCCCCGCAATTTTTTTTGCTAATTTCGCTTCTTTCCTTTTCTTCTGACGCAGGTTTATTAGATAAATAACGATTGACTGCAGAATTATAGCTATTGCAGCCCAAAACCATATTGCATTCCAGAATGGCGTGGCTATGTCAAATCCAATTTTCAAGATTTTATCGCTGATATTTCCGTTAACATCTACCGCTCTAACCTGAACAGTATGGGTGCCGCTGTTCAGTTGAACGGTTAGCGTATTTTCATCTAAATCAGTCCATTTTCCATTTTCATCTAAACTATACTGCAGGTTTTTAAAATGGCCACTTAGCTCGATTCCGGCAAATTGCATTTGTATATTTTGTTGATCGTAACGAAGTTTATAATATGCAGAAAGCGCAGTATCCCGCTGATTCACACTAATACGAATCAATGCTACCGGAATATTGAATGTAGGGATAGAAATATTGGCAGGTATTACAGAAATACCATTTCCTGTTGCAGCATAAATGGTATCGTTTTGGTAGAGCATTTCGTTCATTGAATTATTCGTCAGTCCATCAATAACCGATAAGTTCTGAATGGAATAAATAACGTCATCTGCAACTAATTTATAGGTAAGTACGCTAATTCCCTGCCCAGTTCCTATCCATACCTTACCCACTTGTGCGGCACTAATGCTGAGAATAGCGTTACTGATGATCCCATTTTTTTCATTGAGTTGGAACAACACTTTATCATCTTTTATGATTACTACGCCATTGCTATGGGTAGCAAGCCATAATAAGCTATCAGTTGTTGTACAGAGAGCTGTTATTCTCTGGCTAAGGAGAGGGTTGCTTTGAGCGAGAGATGTATAGAGATTCTTCGCATAGTCATATTTATATAAACCATCTGTGGAACCGAAATAAATAAAGCCTTCCACTGTCCTTGTTATTGCAGTAATCCTTGTAAAGTTGGTTCCTAAACGACTAACCTTTTCTGTAATAGTATTCAGCTTATTCAAACCTCCCATCAGGCCGAAAATAGCGATGCTGTCGTTATAATTGATGGCAGTTTTTGCAGGGTAAAATAAAATTTTTGGAGGATTATCCAGCTTCCTTTTGTAATTCACATAGATACCTCCTTCAGAAAAGGTAAAAGTTTTATTCTGCGAGAAAAGGATTTTGCGTATCCTGAATTCCTTTTTTATATTGGGAAGCCGATAAACTTTCCCTGTCTTTCCGTCTGTTTCAACAATTTCACCAAAAGAATTGCCCGCAAGGATGGCCCCATCCGGTTTTCGCGCCACACTTAAAAATATCGTATTTTTAAAGTCATAAGGAATTTCTATGGCACCGATCAGGGTTTTCTTAAAAAGAAGTAATCCCTTATCGAAGGTGCTTACCCACAAGTTTTCTTTACTGTCTATAAATATTGAGTTTGGTAAATAGTTACCACTTATAGTCATCTTCTTTTGTAATGTATTTTTATCAAAAACATACATTTTACCTGAATATCCCAATACAAAAAGGTAGTTAGTAGTAAATCCAAAATTGGAAAATGGTTCCGGAGTAAATATTGAGTCCTGGCTAAAGCTCATAGGCTGGGTTTTGAAATTATCGTAAACCAGGCATATTTTCCTCGAAGGGTAAAATGTATATAATTTTCCTGCGTCAACGGCTATTTTTAAAGTGGAAGGAACTAAATCCCGACTTACATCTTGAAGTACTATGCTGTCGATATTTTCATTACCATTTGTATTATAAACTTTGTTTTGAAAAATTTTCAGCTCAAAATCGAAAAGTTGCCCAAATTTTAATTGCGTGCCATCCTTGTTTTCGCTGAACACTAAATTACTTCTTATCGGGCCATGATATGCAGTTATTTTTTTATTTCTGAAAACAAAAGTCCCTTTTTCATTTACATACAAAACTCCCCCTTCATTTAATACATAAGAAGACATGAGGCCAGTTCCTTCGGGCACCTTTAGACTGCTGTCTTCCTTTGAATTGATAAACCTGTTTTTTACCTCATCGAAATAAGCAGGATTTTGCTTAAAACAGTTTACCCAGAGTCGACCGCTTTTTTCTTTTATAACCTCCAGCACATCATTATCGGGCAGGCCTTGCATGGTGGTGAATACCTGGAAACGTTTCCCGTCAAATCGGGCAATCCCTGCATCAGTAGCTACCCATAAAAACCCTGAGTTATCTTCAATACACCTATAGACGTTATTACTCGGCAAACCATCCCTTACCGTAAATGCAGTATATTTTAATTGCTGCGCTAAGCAAGTGTGGCTATTTAAAAAAACAAGCAAAAAAAAGCCGACAAAACGCATGGGTAATAAAAATATTTAATTCAGTAAAATGGTTAAAGTACTATTTATTTTTGCCAAACATCAAACTGGCCATTTTCATTTTTTCGAGAAAAAATTCCAGCTGCCTGCGGCTAATGCTCCACTGGTTGCCATCGCTCATTTTTACTAAGCCCCCATCAATCGTGCTATATTCCTTTATATACTTGAGATTGACAATATAAGATTTGTGAATCCTCGCAAACTGGCTCTCATCCAGCAACTCTTCAAAATCTTTCAGCGTTTTACTAATCACGAGTTTCTGCATATCTTTCATGTGGATAATGGTATAGTTACTATCGGCCTGCAGGGATATAATGTCATCAACCTCAATAAAACGAATGCTTCCTAATTGAGGCAAAGCTATTTTTGTAGGCGGTGATTTCTTCTTAACTGTTTCCAAAAGATATTGAAGCAAGGCATGGTTTTGTTCTAACGCAACTGGGTTATCTAATAAACTCTTTACTTTTTCTACGGCTTTTTGGAGTTCTTCAATATTTACAGGTTTTAATAAATAGTCAACAGCGCTTGCCCTTATGGCCTGAAGGGCATATTCATTGTAAGCGGTTATAAAAATAATTTTGAAGTTTTGAGATTTAATACTGTCGAGAAACTGAAAGCCATTTTCACCTGGCATGTTTATATCGAGGAAGATCACATCTGCATAATGAGATGCTAACCATTCTCTTGCTATCGCTGCACTAAGAACTTTTCCGGCAACTTCAATACCAGCACAATCATTATGCAATAAAAATTCAAGATTAGCCAGGTTATTTAATTCATCATCAACAAGAAGTGCCTTTAACATAATTAAGCATTATTACTTAAAGGTACAAATAGTAACAATTATTTATTGAGCCGTTCTATAATCGCTTAGAATGAATGATTGTTAGAAACAATGAATGAGTGAACGGTAAAAGGGAGTAACCTCCGAAACAGAGCTTGCTGTTGCTCAGCATGATAGTGCTATAATCCCGAAAGCTATGAGGAGTCTAAATACGTTACATATCGGCTGATAGAATATTCCATTATGCTTAAACCAAGGACATCCTCTGTAATCTTCGAAATCCTGTAAATCCTGATTCAGAATTATTTATAGGAAACATCCCACTTAACAAGCATGCACCCAGTCTTCGGTGAAAATTATACGCGCGGCAGCCAGGTGTTTGAATCAGGATTTACAGGATTTATAGGATTAACTATAACATCGTTGGTTTGAGTAGGAAGATTATTATTAAACGGTGCTTTCATTTCCGGCCCTTTCGCCGATGCGTAACGCAGCGGCGAAATGAAGGATAAAAAGTAATCCTCTATGAATCAACATTACACCCAAACCGAAGAAGCCTCTGTAATCCTCAAAATTCCGTAAATCCTGATTCAAAACCAGTTGCATACTTATACAAAATTGAATCTATCTATCTATCTATCTATTAGAGTTCCTAGTGGAACCAAAAGAGTAGTTATTTTTATATGATAAAATCCCCATAAAGACGAATTATTAACTAAAGTTTCGGAGCAAATTATCTTATCATTTTGTAAGGACATTTAATGCTGGAAAAATGAATTTAAACCATTTTTTTCAACTAATTATCTTATTTTCTAACCGTTTCTAGCATTAATTTCAATAAAATAATAACCTTGGTGAGTTATTTGACTCAATGATGTTTTTTAGCGGTTTTTAATAAATATTTGAATCTGATGAATATTCACCCGCTTCAGAGATATTTTTAATAAATTTGTTCTGTTGTATTTTTGACTGATTTGGAAATTTGCTTTTAACTCACTCAAAATTAACAAGTTATATTCAAAAATGCAACTTTTTTATCATTCTATTTTGCTGATAATCAGCTTTTTAGCAACTCCGAAACTTTAGTTATTAATTGTCTTTATGGGGGCTTTATTTAATTCTGAGAAAAGAAAGATGTAAGTTTTGAATAATTAATTTTTTAAGCAACGAATGGATGCGCCAAGATTTGGTGGATCTTGGGTTAAATAAAATCCACCTGTCATTTGATCTTCTAAAATAACTACATCTTTAGATGTAGGAGATACAGAATCAATGCTCCAATATCTTGCATAAAAGGGAGGAGATAGTGCCCCAGGAACATCTGCACGAAAGAATTTACCAGAAAATCCTGGGCTTCCTGTTCCTAATCTGTATCCCGAAGAAAGTGCTGTAAATCCACTTGAATTAGTTTTTGATGAAGTTGTCCATCCATAAGGCCTTGTAGTTACCATCATTTTAAGTCCGGCGTCTCCTCCTATACTTAAAAAAGTTTCAAGAGTCTGCCATTCCAATTTTGTAGGAACTTTCCAGCCTGTAGGACATATTCCTCTATTATCAACAGCCGCATGCCAATTATATAAATAACCCAGCTCATTCAAATAAGTAGGATTATGCTCAAAAACCGTTTTTGCACCCGAATTAAAAGCAGACCAGGTTTCTGTTGGTGTACCATTACCAACTGTTCCCCCTGATTGATCCAGTGGTATGACTGTTCCATCGTTATATTTACTTACTGTTAAATTCTCTTTTGTCCAACATTGGGTACCAATGGCAACCGTGTTATATGAGTTTCCGTCAATGTCTGAAATCGTTGAAGTACCACATGTAAATGATGTAGTCACACACGGCACCCCCGGACAATTCTCCAACGACGCTTTCTTCCAGCGCACTTTTAATTCCTCTATGCGCATATCACTGGATATGCCAGGCTTCATTTTTGAATCCATTATTACAGGTTCCTGAGCTTTGAGCGCTATGTTTATCATGGAAAACGTAATAAAAGGTATAACCCAATAAAATGGTTGTTTTCGGTTCATCGTGAAATATTTTAGTATTATCAATAACCAAATATTTCATTAAATCACCCTCACATAGAGGAAAAAGGAATACTATTTCATCCTTATTCTTTCCTTCATAAAAAAACGACAAACAAAATGAAGGAAAATATTTAATTTTAAATATGTATAATATATTGATTTAAAATCATTTAATATAAATTAAATACAAGCAAAAAAAGGATAAATGGAAGTTGTTTAAGCCTATCCTTACTAATCTCTCCGTTGTGATTTCTTTCTACTATTTATCCTTTCTTCCTTTAAAATTTCGATTAATCGTTTGGGTGCGATATCGTAATGTTGATTAAAGACCTTGTAAAACACATTTTTTGTTAGGCCAGAATCTTCCCTAAGTTTATCAACATTAATAGTATCTATATTTTCAATGATATATTGTTCAATCTTACTCATATTGTATTTTCCAATACCTTCATAAGGTTTTTCCTCAATGAATGGCTCGGTATATTTATCCATTGGTATACCAATCCTATCCTGGTTTTTTAATTTCCTATTCATATAAATGACCAGAAATAGGATTATACCTGCCGAAAGTACTAGTAAAAACTTATATATATTAATTTGATTTTCCTCTATTAATGAATTTTGACCAGTCAAATCCGAGCTAAAAAAAGTCATTGGCGAAAATGTCACATAACCATCAGTAGTGCCAAAATAGAATTTATCCTCATTTTTATGACTTGATCTTTTATTAAATTCAAAATCTTTCATGAAGAGATCAAAAGACTCAGTGCTAACATTAAAGCGAACTAGTCCCAGTTTAGTGCCAATCCATAAAAAGTTAAACTCATCCAATTCTAATGAAAAAATTTCCTTGTTTTCATATTCCGTATTTTGAAAACAATTTATCAATCTTTCATTTTGAGGATTATATTTTAATAAACCTCTTGAAGTAGCCAAAAAAAAGTTGTCATTCACCTTAGTTATATCATTACATTCTATGTTTGAAGGTAAATTCTCAATATTTTTATATTTTCCTTTTTTGACAGTAAAAACACTTTCATAGCCTAAAATGTATAATTTATCTTCAATAATTCTAAAATTATTAACCATTTCATTTATTGGCGTGGCCTCTAATTTCTTATTATCAGCAAAATAAAACAAGCCATTAGAACCTCCTATCCACCACTTTTCTTCAAAAAAAAACACACAAGAAATTTCACCAATAGATTTAGATAAATTATCCTGAAAAATTATTTTAAATTCACCCGACTTAATTTCAAACGTATGTAATTCCCTAATACCTGCAAAATATAATTTACCATCCTTCTTGAAAATATTCGAACCCCCTCCTAAAAAATCTGGACCGATTTTTTCTCCATTTTTAAAAAAACCGGAATAACTATTTACATACAAATCATTGCCATCATTTAAAATGCCTCTGACAGACATTTGCTTTAGATCTCTCTCAAAAAAATCGGTAACAATGAATTTATATAAAAAATTTGTACCGTTAGATACCCAATAGTGATTCAGTTTATCCTTGTAATATATCCCATAGTTCTCAGTGCCCGTTTTTGCCAAAAACTTATTCCATTTAAAACTATGATTTTCAGCATATTGAATTTTTTCTTTTGATCTGTGTAATCTATTTATGGAAGTAAATTTACCGTCTTGAAAAAAGATTTCATCATCTGCAGAAATCTTAATGTTGGTATTTTCTAAATTTTCATTTACAATCTTAAAAACTTGATCACCCAATTGAATAAAAATTTCACCCGCTTTATTTTGAACCATACTTCGAATAGGAGTTCCTAGATCCTTTATTCCAACCAATAGGGTATCTGTGGCAGATAAATGGAAGAATAAATTAAATAACAAAAACGTCAGGGTTATTTTTAAATTCATGGTGATTTTTCCAAAAAGATTCAAGCAGGAATAAGGTTTAGCCCTCTTAATTAAAGAACTTTAATACGTTTACTAAAAATCTAACAAATATAATTAGGTCTAACCTTTTAGAAAAAAAATAGCATTGAATATGAATACTTTTTATTTAAAGTTTCATCATTACAATGAACATTATAAAAATTTATACTGTCTTAAAATTTTCGCACAAATTCTGATTTCAAAGCCATTGCACCAAATTCGTCGATTTTACAATCAATATTATGATCACTTTCAAGGTTTAGCCTGATATTTTTAACCTTTGTACCTGCTTTAATAGGTTTTGGAGAACCCTTAACTGGCAAATTTTTAATCACTATTACTGAATCGCCATTTTTAAGTTCGTTCCCGTTCGAATCAACAATTTTAATGATTTTTGCATCAACAAATTCATTAGGATTCCACTCAAATCCACATTCAGGACAGGTATACATTTCATCTCCTGAGGAATAGGCATATTGCGATTCACATTTTGGACAAGCTTTCATTTTGCGATGGTTTAAACACTACTTAACGGTGATGTTAAAACATCATTTCGTTTATAATGACTATTTATAAATCTGTACTAAAAACGTAAATTTAGATATTATTTCCGGATAAAATCTTCTCATAATGATCCTGCAACTGGCTTATCGTTAAAAATATGAATCTGTTCCTCCTTGTTTTTAAATACAGCGAAAGAAGCTTAGAAATAGTACAGGAAATGTGGTGGGTATTTTCACAGGTAAAATAAAACAGGTTCTGCTGCCTATGAAAACCAAGTTAGATAATCCTTATTTTTCATACCCCAAAATTTTCCATTTTATTTGATTTACACCAAAGGTAAAAAATAAAAAATCATTCATCCTTTTTTTAACTTACATTTGATGTTAACTAAAATAATTAGCTCTGTAGTTGAATTGACTTTTGCGGATAAAAAATTGGAAAACCTGGCTAATGATGTTGTTAGGAAATTGACCGGAAACTACCACAAAGAAAAATAAACATGACCAGGCAAAATCAATATTTTCCGCAGACAAGTCCCCACCCCGGCGAAACCTTAGCTGAGAAGCTGGAGGAAATGCAAATGGGGCCAAAAGAGTTTTCTTTGCGCACCGGCAAACCAGAAAAAACTATTATTGCCGTTCTAAAAGGAAAAAGTGCTATTACTCCTGATATGGCAGTGCGTTTTGAAGGTGTTACGAAGATTCCTGCTCACTTTTGGATGAACCACCAAAGAAGCTATGACGAGTTTATTGTCAGAGAGAAACGCAAAGTGACTATTGAGGAAGCAGTGCCATGGGCAAAACATTTTCCATTGACAGACATGATAAATAAGGGCTGGCTGCCACAAGTCTCATCCATTCAGGAAAAAACTATGGAGTTGCTGGCTTTTTTTGGTTTCTCCAATCACAAAGCCTGGGAAAATTATTATTTCAAGCAGCAACTTAAAGTGGCCTTCCACATTTCATTGGCTCAAAGCAAGGAGCCTTATGCGCTGTCTGCCTGGCTTCGTAAAGGAGAATTACAGGCAGCCGAAATGCCAGCGAATGTCTATTCGGAAAAGAAATTCAAGGATGCTTTACCTAAGATAAAGTCCGTCATGGCAACTCACTCCGAAGGATTCTTTAACCAGTTGCAAGACATCTGTCTCAACGCAGGCGTAAAAGTGGTACAAACGCCCACCATCAATAAAATACCCATCAGCGGTTCCACCCGTTGGTTAAACAATACACCGCTCATTCAGCTTACCGACCACTACCCTCACAACGATAGTTTCTGGTTCACTTTCTTTCACGAAGCGGGCCATATTTTATTACATGGGAAAAAGGATATTTTTTTGGAGAAAGTGGACTACTCCGATAAAGATCTGGAAAAGGAACGCGAAGCAGATGAATTTGCCAGTAAATGGACGCTGACCAATGAAGGAGTAAGAAAAAAATTGACAGTTGCCCAGCCATCATTATAAGAAGGCTTTTATTTCAAACCCAAACAACGAATATCTTCTTATCCTGCCAATCGATCCATTCCGATGTCCATGTTTTGGTATTGGCATGATCGAAAATGAGCAAGTTTTGAAAATTTCACAACTTGTCTTATATTTAACCTAATGTCTAATCAACTAAAAAATGAACTACACAATATCATTTCAGGAAAGAGCCAAGTTAAGTTTGGAACTACTATCCAAGCAATCGCCTGTTACCTTAGAAATGGCGCGCAATCAGGTTCAAAAGTTGAAAGCTCAAAGCAAATCAGAGAACAAGAAACAAAGAAATTAGAAGATTTCATTTCTAAGGAATCCTTTTGGATTCAGTCTATAGACTTTTCACAGTATGTAAGTGAAGGAGCACAACAACGAGTCTATTTGAAAGACTCAAATCATGTCCTCAAATTAAACGATGCAATTTATTACACTTCATGGGCAGAATATTTTTATAATCTTTTATTTCACAACTTTTCTTTACCAATACAGCTTATGATTTAATAGGCTTCACAAAGGAAAATAATGTAACATTAACAGACCCTAAGATGATAGAAGATTCAATAGAAAATAACACCCATTTGCCACTGCTTCAATTTGCAACGCCCAAAGTAATGGCAGCATCAGAAATTTATATACCGGAAGGCAAGATTTTTAAAAAGATATTCTACATTAAAAAAGGTATCCTGAGAAATTTTTTTGTGACGAAATCCGGTGAAGAAAAAACGATTTTTTTTCGTTGGGAAGGGCAAATAGTTGCTATACCCGAATGTATTTTTGATAATCAACCAACCCGACAGACCTGGCAAGCTTTGGAAGATTGCGAATTAATGGAAATTGATTTTGAGATGGTAGAAAAATTAAGTGAAAATAATATTTCCTTAATTAAAACGAGATTGGAATTAGCCCAAAAAATGTTGTTGGAGGCTTTAAAACGGGTAGAAAGTTTTGTAATTGATTAGCCCGAGGAACGATACCAAAAACTGGTTAGAGAAAAACCCGAAATAATTAAAAGAGTTGCAGATAAACATATTGCCTCTTTTATTGGCGTAACGCCTGTTTCACTTAGTCGTATCCGCAAGCGGTTGGCTTCGCAAAAAAAATAGTGAAATTATCTTTTGCTAATTTTTGTCTCCTTTATTAATTACATTTTTGCATCATCAATATCCTTCAAATAATTTAGTGGTGCAAAAATCAATTTTACTTTTAGTTGCCATCAGTTTTAATACCATTTTGGTGGCTCAGAAATCCAATGATAATTTTTCAGGTAAGTGGAAAACTGAAGGAGACGTTATTATTGAAATTACTAAATCAGGATCTTCTTTTAATGGAAAGCCATCCAATAAAAATGTTTTTATCCTCAAAGATTTAACCTTTACCAACGGCAAATGGATAGGTGTTTTGACTAATCCTCAAAAAAATATAAGTGCCAATTGCGAGGCTTACCTGGATGTTAATAGAATTAAATTTGTGGCAAAAAAGGGAATAATAAAAAAAGAAATATACTGGACAAAAGAAAATAGATCATGAAAAAAACGATAGCCTTACTCTGTTTTTGGCTGTTGTGTTTTTCTGTAATTTCTCAGGAAACTTCAACAGACAAACCATCTTATTTTGCCTTATCCACAAGCATGATTGTTCAGAATGCATAAAAACCCTTTAGATGAAGGAGCATTAGCATCAATGGCAAAAATGACCCATCCGTCTTTTGATTATATCTTATCTGCAAAAGAATGGAAATTATATACTTTGATGGCCGGTGCCTATTATCGAATTCCAGTTTCCAAAAAATTGACTATAATTCCCAAGGCAATGGTTGGTCTAGCCTATATTTATTCCCCTGAAATTAATGCTGATTTCAATAACAATTCCGTCACTGTAGCTACTTCTTTTATAGAATCTTCACATAAATTAACTAACAGTTATCTGTTCAGCATAGGGCTGAAAAGTAATTTGTATAAACGAATTATTCTCCTATCTAATGTTGATGTACTCGGCGCATTTCCAACATTTAGTTCTGTGAAGACCACTTATGAAAATGGAACAACCATTTATATAACAAAATCACCAACATTACTCACATTTAATTATGGAATCGGTATCGGTTACAAATTCTAAAAAACAAAAAAATGGCTATTAAACATATTTTTTATTTATCAACATTTCTAATATTATTTATTTTTCAATCTTGTGG